>ERZ1370068.11252-contig-9882_pt1 | contig 39170 bp, 68 predicted proteins | sample MGYA00561227_ERZ1370068 | MGnify/ENA primary metagenome ERZ1370068 (study PRJEB38410, sample SAMEA6850437) | metagenome | study: Metagenomic assessment of the ecological functions of the soil: analysis of the soil microbiota associated with the...
AGTAGCGCACTTACGTTCAGTTACGTATTGCTGGTTGCGGCGCCAGGTCAGAGCCAGTCCTCGGCGGGCGGCGTGCGCAGCATCTGCGCAGTGACCGGGGTAAGCGCAGTGAGCTTGGCGGCCTGCGGCCTTTGCCTGCTGGGAGGCGGCGTCGCGCCACCAGCTCCGGCGCCGAGCGCGGGCCGAGGTAGCACCGACCCGCTGCGGCTCCGGGCGCGGCGTTGTCCGGCTGGTCGATCCAGTTCGTGTCGGCGATCAACTTCGCGAGGATACGGTAATCGGCCTCCGCGATCTGCCCGGAGCTGTTGGGCGGCATGTTGTGCGCGATATATTTGAACAGCTCCTCGCGCTTGCCGGTTGGTCCGGAAGGCGCCCAGCTCTTGGCGAGGTCGGGCCGAACTGACCACCGCCTTCCATCCTGTCGCCATGGCAGCTGTGCCGCAGCTGCGCGGCGTAGAGCGCGTCGGGGCCGAGCGGCATGGCGTGCGCAACGCACCGTGCGGCGGTCATCACGAGGCCCACCCACATATGGCAAAAGGCCGCGGAGATCCCGGCACGACGCGCTTTTTCACGATAGCATCTCCCCTTTGCGACCTTGGGTCGCGCGCACCTCCGTTCCTGCTTTGCCTGGCAGGACATGCGCAAACAAAGACCCACCGGCTCGCGCGCCGATGGGGTTTTTGGTGAATCCGCCGGATCAACCGACGGGCAGATCACTCCTTGGTCAGGTATTCGCCGGCATCCTCGTCGGTGCCATGGCTTCGCCGACCACCGTGCCAGCACATCGCCGACATCGGCTTCGACCGGCTGACGAAGCTCGGCGGCGCGCTCCTCGGCGGCGGAAGCCGGCGCGATCAGCGACTCCTGAAGTTGCGCTGGCGCGCGGAGCGCGACGTCGCGGCTGGTGGCGGCGATCCGCAGGCGGCTCATGCCGGCGCCGGTGCCCGCCGGGATCAGGCGGCCGACGATGACGTTCTCCTTGAGGCCGTCGAGCGTGTCGATCTTGCCCTTGACCGCGGCCTCGGTGAGCACGCGGGTGGTCTCCTGGAAGGAGGCGGCCGAGATGAACGAGCGGGTCTGCAGCGACGCCTTGGTGATGCCGAGCAGCACCGGCTTGCCCTCGCGCCAGCTTGCCTGCCCTCGTCGACTGCCTTGGCGTTGGTCTCGTCGCATCTCCTCACGGTCGATCTGCTCGCCGGCCAGCGAGGGTCGGTGTCGCCGCCGTCGGTGATCTCCGACCTTCTGCAGCATCTGGCGGACGATCACCTCGATGTGCTTGTCGTTGATCTTCACGCCCTGCAGATCGATAGACCTCCTGGATCTCGATGACGAGATATTCGGCAAGCGCCTCGACGCCGAGCACCTCGAGGATGTCGTGCGGATCGGGCGTGCCGCCGATCAGATTGTCGCCGCGCTTGACGAAGTCGCCTTCCTGCACGTCGATCGACCTTCGACTTCGGCACCAGATACTCGACCGACCTCGCTGCCATCGCTCGGGCATGAATGCCGATCTTGCGCTTGGCCTTGTAGTCCTTGCCGAACTCGACCCGGCCGGAGACCTTGGCGATGATCGCATTCTCCTTCGGCTTGCGCGCCTCGAACAGCTCCGCCACCGCGCGGCAGACCGCCGGTGATGTCGCGGGTCTTGGCCGCCTTCCGCGGCTGACGCGGGCGAGCACTTCGCCGGCCTGCGACCCGTCTGGCCGTCCTCGACCGAGAGCATCGCGCCCGGCGCCAGCATGTAGCGCGCCGCCTCGCCCGACTCTTCGTCGAGCAGGGTCGATGCGCGGACGCAGATCCTCCTTCGACGGGCCGTGCCGCGAACTCGGTGACGACGCGCTGGGCTGATGCCGGTGGCTTCGTCGGTCTGCTCGGTGAGCGTCGTGCCCTCGACCATGTCCTGGAACTTCACGACGCCGCCGCTCTCGGTGATCACCGGCATCATGAACGGATCCCACTCGGCGATCCGGTCGCCCTTGCTTGACGATCTGGCCGTCGTCGACACATCAGATGCGCGCCGTAGGGGATGCGGTGCGACCGCACGCTCGCGGCCGTCCGATGTCGACGATCGCCAGCTCGCCGTTGCGGGCCATCGCCACGCGGCGGCCGCGCGGATCGACGATCGTCGGCAGGTCGCGAACTCGACCGTGCCGTCGCGCGACGGCTTCGAGGTTCGACTGCGTCGTTGAGCTGCGCCGCGCCGCCGATGTGGAAGGTCCGCATCGTGCAGCTGGGTGCCCGGCTCGCCGATCGACTGCGCGCCGCGATGACGCCGACCGCCTCGCCGATGTTGACCGAGCGTGCCGCGGGCGAGATCGCGCCCGTAGCACTTGCCGCAGACGCCGTGCATTCGCTCGCAGCACAGCAGCGGCGAGCGGATCTTGCACCGCCTGGACGCCGAGCGTCTCGATCTGCCCGCCATCGGCCTCGTCGATCAGCGCGCCTGCGCTGGACGATCGACGTCGCCGGTCTTGCGTGTCGACGATGTCCTCGGCCGCAGTGCGGCCGAGGATGCGCTCGCCGAGCGAGGCGATGACCGCGCCGCCCTGGACGATCACGCCTGCATGCTCGAGCGCTTTCTCGGTGCCGCAATCCTCCTCGACGATGACGCAATCCTGCGCCACGTCGACGAGACGGCGGGTCAGGTAGCCGGAGTTCGCCGTCTTCAGCGCGGTGTCCGCCGAGCCCTTGCGGGCGCCGTGCGTCGAGTTGAAGTATTCGAGGACGGTCAGGCCTTCCTTGAAGTTCGAGATGATCGGCGTCTCGATGATCTCGCCCGACGGCTTGGCCATCAGGCCGCGCATGCCGGCGAGCTGCTTCATCTGCTGCCTGCGAACCGCGGGCGCCGGAGTGGGCCATCATGTAGATCGAGTTGAGCTCCTGGCGCCTGCGGCCCGTCTCGGTCGATCCTTCGGCTGCGAGATCTCGCTTCATCATTTCGCGCCGCCACCTGGTCGCCGCAACGTCGACCAGGCGTCGATCACCTTGTTGTACTTCTCCTGCTCGGTGATCAGGCCGTCCTGGATACTGCTGCTCGTAATCCTTCACGCACGCGGTGGCGTGTCTCCTCGATCAGCTTCTCCTTCGCGGCGGGGATGACCATGTCGTCCTTGCCGAAGGAGATGCCGGCCTTGCAAGCGTCGCGGAAGCCGAGCGCCATGATCGCGTCGGCAGAACAGCACGGTCTCCTTCTGGCCGCAGTGGCGATAGACGATCGTCGATGACGTCGCCGATCTCCTGCTTGCGCAGCAGGCGGTTGACCAGTCTCGAACGGCACCTTGTGGCTGCTGCGGCAGGAGTCTCGGCCGAGCAGCATGCGGCCCGGCGTCGTCTCGACGCGCGCTGTCGATACGGCTTGCCGTCCTTGTCGACGTCTGCGGAACGCGGCTGACGATCTTCGAGTGCAGCGTGACCGCCTCGGCATAGAGCGCGTGCTCGATCTCGCCCATGTCGTTGAAGCACCATGCCCTCGCCCGGCTCGCTTGTCGCGGTCGATGCGACAGATAATAGAGGCCCAAGCACCATGTCCTGCGACGGCACGATGATCGGCTTGCCGTTGGCGGGCGAGAGGATGTTGTTGGTCGACATCATCAGCACGCGCGCTTCGAGCTGCGCTTCGAGCGACAGCGGCACGTGCACCGCCATCTGGTCGCCGTCGAAGTCGGCGTTGAACGCCGTGCAGACCAGCGGATGAAGCTGGATCGCCTTGCCCTCGATCAGCACCGGCTCGAACGCCTGGATGCCGAGGCGGTGCAGCGTCGGCGCGCGGTTCAGCAGCACCGGATGCTCGCGGATCACCTCTTCGAGGATGTCCCAGACCTCCGGCGTCTCCTTCTCGACCCAGCTTCTTGGCCTGCTTGACGGTGGTCGAGAGACCCTTGGCGTCGAGGCGCGCATAGATGAACGGCTTGAACAGCTCGAGCGCCATCTTCTTCGGCAGGCCGCACTGGTGCAGCTTCAGCTCCGGACCGACCACGATCACCGAACGGCCCGGAATAGTCGACGCGCTTGCCGAGCAGGTTCTGGCGGAAGCGGCCCTGCTTGCCCTTCAGCATGTCGGCGAGCGACTTCAGCGGACGCTTGTTGGCGCCGGTGATGACGCGGCCGCGCCGGCCGTTGTCGAACAGCGCGTCGACCGCTTCCTGCAGCATGCGCTTCTCGTTGCGCACGATGATGTCGGGCGCTTGCAGCTCCATCAGCCGCTTCAGACGGTTGTTGCGGTTGATGACGCGGCGGTAGAGATCGTTCAGGATCCGAGGTCGCGAAGCGGCCGCCGTCGAGCAGCACCAGCGGGCGCAGTTCGGGCGGGATCACCGGAACGACGGTCAGGATCATCCATTCCGGGCGGTTGCCCGACTCGATGAAGGCCTCGACCACCTTCAGCGCGCTTGACGAGCTTCTTGGGCTTCTCGGTCGCCTTGCGCGACCGCGATCTCGCCGCGCAGATCCGGTGCGCAGCCTCTCGAGATCGATCGCTTCGAGCAGGATCGCGGATCGCTTCCGCGCCGATCATGGCGGTGAAGCTGTCCTCGCCGTAATTCGTCCTGCGCCTTGAAATATTCCTCTTCGGTGAGGAGCTGATGCTCCTTCGAGCGGCGTCAGGCCCGGCTCGAGAACGACGTAGTTCTCGAAATACAGCACGCGCTCGAGATCCTTCAGCGTCATGTCGAGCATCAGGCCCGATGCGCGACGGCAGCGACTTCAGGAACCAGATATGCGCGACCGGCGAGGCCAGCTCGATATGGCCCATGCGGTCGCGGCGCACCTTCTGCACGGTGACTTCGACGCCGCATTTCTCGCAGACGATGCCCTTGTACTTCATGCGCTTGTACTTGCCGCACAAGCACTCGTAGTCCTTCACGGGACCGAAGATGCGGGCGCAGAACAGCCCGTCACGCTCCGGCTTGAAGGTGCGGTAGTTGATCGTTTCCGGCTTCTTGATCTCGCCGTGCGACCAGCGCAGGATCTGATCCGGGCTCGCGAGCGAAATGCGGATCCGGTCGAAGGTCGGAATCTCCTTGGCCTGGCTGGAAGACGTTGATCAGTTCCTGATTCATCCGGATACCTCTATTCTCTAGCTGTCATGACTTCGAACGGGCTGACGGCGCTCAGTTCGTCCTTGCAACGACGATATCGTTCACTGGTTCGAACAGCTCGACGTTGAGCCCGAGCGAGCGCATTTCCTTGACCAGCACGTTGAAGCATTCCGGGAATGCCCGCCTCGAAATTGTCCTCGCCGCGCACGATGGCCTCGTAGACCTTGGTGCGGCCCGCCACGTCGTCCGACTTGACGGTGAGGATTTCCTGCAGCGTGTAGGCGGAGCCGTAGGCTTCGAGCGCCCACACCTCCATTTCGCCGAAGCGCTGGCCGCCGAACTGCGCCTTGCCGCCCAGCGGCTGCTGGGTGACGAGGCTGTACGGGCCGATCGAGCGCGCGTGGATCTTGTCGTCCACCAGATGGTGCAGCTTCAGCATGTAGATGTAGCCGACGGTCACCGAGCGCTCGAACGCTTCGCCCGTGCGGCCGTCATGCAGCGTCACCTGGCCGGTCTCGCTCGAGCCCGGCCTGGGTCAGCATGTCGACGATGTCCTTTTCCTTGGCGCCGTCGAACACCGGCGTCGCCACCGGAACGCCGGCGCGCAGATTGCCGGCGAGCTCGATCAGACCTTCGTCGTCGAGCTCGCCCAGGCGTTCGTCGCCGGCATAGATCGACTTCAGCGTCTTGCGCAGCGATTCCATGCGGCCGTCGCGGCGCACCTTGTCCAGCATGTCGCCGATCTGCCGGCCCAAGACCCGCCGATGCCCAGCCGAGATGGGTTTCGAGGATCTGGCCGACATTCATGCGGCGTCGGCACGCCCAGCGGATTGAGCACGACGTCCACCGCGCGTGCCGTCCTGCGAGATAGCGGCATGTCTTCGATCGGCGTGATGCGCGAGATCACGCCCTTGTTGCCGTGGCGGCCGGCCATCTTGTCGCCGGGCTGCAGCTTGCGCTTCACCGCGACGAAGACCTTGACCATCTTCATCACGCCCGGCGCCAGCTCGTCGCCGCGGCGGAGCTTGTCCACCTTGTCGGCGAAGCGCTTGTCGAGACGCTGGCGCGATTCGTCATATTGCTTCTTCAAGACTTTCGATCTCGGCCTGCGCCTTCTCGTTCTTCAGCCCGATCTGCCACCATTGATTGACGCGTCAGGCCATCGAGGATGGCCTGCGGTGATCTTGGTCTCGGCGCCATGCCTTTGGGGCCCGACGCCGCCATCTTGTGCAGCAGGATCTCCGACAGACGCGAATAGATGTTGCGCTCGAGGATCGCGAGCTCGTCGTCGCGGTCCTTGGCCAGACGCTCTTCCTCCGCGCGCTCGATGGCGAGCGCGCGCTGGTCCTTGTCGATGCCGTGGCGGTTGAAGACGCGCACTTCGACGACGGTCCCGGTAACGCCCGGCGGCACGCGCAAGCGAGGTGTCGCGCACGTCGGCGGCCTTCTCGCCGAAGATCGCGCGGAGCAGCTTCTCTTCCGGCGTCATCGGGGTCTCGCCCTTGGGCGTGACCTTGCCGACAAGGATGTCGCCGGCATTCACTTCCGCGCCGATATAGACGATGCCGGCTTCGTCGAGGTTCTTGAGCGCCTCTTCGCCGACGTTCGGAATATCGCGGGTGATTTCCTCAGGCCCGAGCTTGGTGTCGCGCGCCATCGTCTCGAACTCCTCGATATGGATCGAGGTGAAGACGTCGTCGCGCACGATGCGCTCGGAGATGAGGACCGAGTCCTCGAAGTTGTAGCCGTTCCACGGCATGAACGCGACGAGCACGTTCTTGCCGAGCGCGAGCTCGCCCAAGATGCGTGGACGGGCCGTCGGCGACGATGTCGCCCTTCTGGACCTGATCGCCCACCTTCACCAGCGGACGCTGGTTGATGCAGGTGTTCTGGTTCGAACGCTGGAATTTCGCCAGACGATAGATGTCGACGCCCGGGCTTGGTCGGATCGGTTTCCTCGGTCGCGCGGATGACGATACGCGTCGCGTCGACCTGATCGACGATGCCGGTGCGGCGCGCAGCGATGGCGGCGCCCGAGTCGCGCGCCACCACGTCTTCCATGCCGGTGCCGACGAGCGGCGCTTCCGCGGTCAGCAGCGGCACAGCCTGGCGCTGCATGTTGGAGCCCATCAGCGCGCGGTTGGCGTCGTCGTTCTCGAGGAACGGGATCAGCGCCGCGGCGACGGACACGAGCTGCTTCGGGCGACACGTCGATGTAATCGACCTGCTCGGGCGTCGTCATGATGAAGTTGCCGCCCTTGCGGCACGACACCAGCTCGTCGGTGATGCGGCTGCGCGAATCGATCGTCGCGTTGGCCTGGGCGATGGTGTACTTCGCCTCTTCCATCGCCGAGAGATAGACGACCTCGTCGGTGACGCGCTTGTCGTGCACTTTGCGGTACGGGCTTTCGATGAAGCCGTATTTGTTCACGCGCGCATAGGTCGCGAGCGAGTTGATCAGGCCGATGTTCGGGCCTTCCGGCGTCTCGATCGGACAGATGCGGCCGTAATGGGTCGGATGCACGTCGCGCACTTCGAAGCCGGCGCGCTCGCGCGTCAGACCGCCCGGACCGAGCGCCGACAGGCGCCGCTTGTGCGTCACTTCGGACAGCGGATTGGTCTGGTCCATGAACTGCGAGAGCTGCGACGAGCCGAAGAACTCGCGCACCGCGGCCGCCACCGGCTTCGCATTGATGAGGTCGTGCGGCATCACCGTGTCGATGTCGACCGAGCTCATGCGCTCCTTGATGGCGCGTTCCATGCGAAGGAGGCCGATGCGGAACTGGTTCTCCATCAGCTCGCCGACCGAGCGCACGCGGCGATTGCCGAGATTGTCGATGTCGTCGATTTCGCCGCGGCCGTCGCGCAGATCCGCCAGCGCCTTCAGGATGGCGAGGATGTCCTCTTTCCTCAGGTGTGCGGATCGTGTCGGGGCAGTCGAGGCCCAGCCGCATGTTCATCTTGACGCGGCCGACGCTCGAAAGATCGTAGCGCTCCGAATCGAAGAACAGCTGGCCGAACAGAGTCTCGGCGGTCTCCGCCGTCGGCGGTTCGCCGGGACGCATCACGCGATAGATGTCGACAAGCGCCTGCTCGCGCGAGTGGTTCTTGTCCACCGCCATGGTGTTGCGGATGTAGGCGCCGATATTGATGTGATCGACATTGATGGTGACGATCTCCTGGAAGTCCGGCCTCGCGCAGAGTCTGCGATATTGTCTGCGCGTCAGCTCGTCGCCGGCTTCGACATAGATCTCGCCGGTCTCGACATTGACCATGTCGAGCGCGGAATAGCGGCCGACGAGCTCCTCGTCGGGCACGGCGACGGCCTTGATGCCGTCTTCCTGCCATTTGCGGAGCGCGCGCACGGTGATCTTCTGGCCGGGCTCGGTCAGCACCTCGCCGGTCTTGGGATTGGTCCATTCGTGGTTGGGCTTGGCGTTGCGCATCCACGTCGGCTCGACCGGCGTCGTCCAGCCGCCGTCCTTGGTCGCGCGGAACGCGCACCTTGCTGTAGAAATAATCGAGGATGCCTTCCTGATCGAGGCCCAAGCGCATAGAGCAGCGTCGTCGCCGGCAGCTTGCGGCGGCGGTCGATGCGCACATGGATGATGTCCTTGGCGTCGAACTCGAAGTCGAGCCACGAGCCGCGATAGGGGATGACGCGCGCGGCGAACAGAAGCTTGCCCGACGAATGGGTCTTGCCCTTGTCGTGGTCGAAGAACACGCCCGGCGAGCGGTGCATCTGCGAGACGATCACGCGCTCGGTGCCGTTGACGATGAAGGTGCCGTTGTTGGTCATGAACGGCACGTCGCCCATGTAGACGTCCTGCTCCTTGATGTCCTTGACCGACTTGGCGCCGGTCTCCTGATCGACATCGAACACGATCAGGCGCAGCGTGCACCTTGAGCGGCGCGGCATAGGTCATGCGAGCGCTGCTGGCACTCCTCGACGTCGTATTTCGGCTCTTCGAAATGGTAGTCGACATATTCGAGCAGCGACGTCTCGGAGAAATCGCTGATCGGGAAGACCGACTTGAAGACCGCCTCCAGGCCCATGTCGATGCGCCCGCCCTCCGGGCTTCTGGACCTGAAGGAACTGGTCGTAGCGAGGTCTTCTGAACCTCGATCAGGTTCGGCATTTCCGCCACTTCGACCATGTGGCCCGAAATACTTGCGGAAGACGTTTTCTGACCGGTGAATGAGAGAGTCATCGAGCGATCCTCTGCCTATCTTAGGGACAAAAAGACCCGACTTCCCCGGCGAACGCTTGTCTCGCCGGGAGACGGGATATGCGTTTAATGCGCGTCAGCTTGTGACAGCCGCCACGCCTCCTTATTTCAGCTCGACTTTCGCGCCTGCGTCTTCGAGCTGCTTCTTGATCTTCTCGGCTTCGTCCTTGCGCACATCGGCCTTGACCTCTTTGGGAGCCGCCTCGACGAGGTCTTTGGCTTCCCTTGAGGCCCAGCCCGGTGATGGCACGGACTTCCTTGATCACGTTGATCTTCTTGTCGCCGGCACCTACCAGAACGACGGTGAATTCGGTCTTTTCGACCGCTGCCGGGAGCGGCTGCCGCGCCGCGCAGCGGCAGCCAACGGCAACTGGTGCCGCAGCCGAAACGCCCCATTTTCCTCAAGCAGCTTCGAAAGTTCGGCCGCCTCGAGCACCGTGAGCTTCGAGAGCTCGTCGACCAGATTGTTGGAGATTTGCCATTTCGCGAGTTACCTCATATGGGTTTGAAGTTGAGATTTTCCAGTGCTTTCTTACGCCGCTTCCTTATTTGCGTGGGCCGAAATGACGCGGGCGAGGCTGCCGGCCGGGGCCTGCAGCACGCCTGCGATCCTGGTCGCCGGGGCCTGCAGGAGGCCGATGATCTTGGCTCCGAAGCTGGTCGAGCGAGGGCAGCTCCGCCAAGGCTTTGACGCCTTCGGCGTTGAGCACCGAGCCGACCGCAACGCCGCCGAGGATCTTGCAGCTTGTCATTCTCCTTGGCGTAGGCGACCACGATCTTGGGGGCTGCAACGGGATCCTTGGAATAAGCGATCCCGGTCGGGCCCTTGAAAAGGTCTCGCGATGCCTGCTGCTTGCGTTCCTTCGACGCGCACGCACGGCAAGACGGTTCTTTGCCACTCTGAACGAAGCGCCGGCCTTTCTCAGGCGCGAGCGCAACTCGCCCATTTGGGCAACCGTCATGCCGCGTATAGTGGGCGACGACGACAGCACCGGCATTGGCGAAAAGCCCGTTCAGGCTCTCTACCGTTTCCGCTTTTTGGGTTCTGTCCATACCCACTCCTTCTCAATGGAAGCCGAGCCGCGTTCCTGCCATCCCCTGGTGATGATTGGATTAGCCTTTGACGCCTCACAATCAGTCCCGTCCCAGGGTTCAAACCCGATTTCGATGCGTGACACTCGGTCCTCCCTTCGGTTCTCGCCCCGTCTGCGCTGGCTTTATCTGATTAAGTCCTGATGAGGACGCCTGCGGTCTCGGACAGGTTCTTCCGGCGAACGCGCGCCGGAAAGCTCGTTCTTCCTATGCTCCAGTCGCTGACCGACGGAATCGAGCGCGATCTTGACGCCCGGTCCCATCGTCGAGCTGATGGAAATCTTCTTCACGATAGTGGCCCTTGGCGCCGGCGGGCTTGGCCTTGATCACGGAATCGATGAGCGCGCGCACATTTGCGCGCGATCGCCTTCTCATCGAAGCTCGCCTTGCCGACGCCGGCATGGACGATGCCGGCCTTCTCGACGCGGAACTCCACCGCGCCGCCTTTGGCGTCCTTCACCGCCTGGGTGACGTCCATCGTCACGGTGCCGACCTTCGGGTTCGGCATCAGGCCGCGCGGGCCGAGCACCTTACCGAGCCGTCCGACGATGCCCATCATGTCGGGCGTGGCGATGCAGCGGTCGAAATTGATCTCGCCCTTCTGCACCTGCTCGGCCAGGTCCTCGGCGCCGACGATGTCGGCTCCCGCGCGTCTTCGCCTCCTCGGCCTTGGCGCCCTTGGCGAACACCGCGACCGCGCGCGTACGGCCGGTGCCGTTCGGCAGCGACGACCACGCCGCGGACCATCTGGTCGGCATGGCGCGGATCGACGCCGAGATTCATCGCGACTTCGATGGTCTCGTCGAACTTCGCCGTGGCGCGCGCCTTCGACCAGCTTCACCGCCTCGTCGAGCGGATAGGACTTCGCGCGGATCGATGCCTTCGCGGGCTTTGAGCCGTGCGTTTCGCCGAGCTCTGCTCATGCGCTTCACCTCGATGCCCATCGGAGCGCGCCGAACCGTCGATCATCAGCAGCGCGCGCTTCGACATCGTTGGCGTTGAGGTCCTTCATCTTCGGTCTTGGCGATCTGCGCGCACCTGCGCCATGCGTCACCGACGCCGGCCAAATCGCGCCCGGGCGCCTTGGAACCGCATTCCAGCTTGGCGGCCTTCTTGAGGAAGTAGGACGCCGGCGGCGTCTTCATCTCGAAGGCGAAGGACTTGTCCGAGAAGCACGGTGATGATCACCGGGATCGGCATGCCCTTTTCCATCGGTCCTGCGTCTTGGCGTTGAACGTCTTGCAGAACTCCATGATGTTCAGGCCGCGCTGGCCAAGCGCAGGGCCGATCGGCGGAGAGGGATTGGCCTGACCCGCCGGCACCTGCAGCTTGATGTAACCCACAACCTTCTTCGCCATGTCTGTTGAATCCGCCTCCTTTGCGGTGTCGCGGTGCAACGGCCCTGGCCAGGACCTCCCGCGAGTTAATGTCTACTCAGACCTTCTCGACCTGCGTGAACTCCAGTTCCACCGGCGTGGCGCGGCCGAAGATCGACACCGCAACCTTCAAGCGCGAGCGGTCCTCGTCGACCTCTTCGACCGTACCGTTGAACGAGGTGAACGGACCGTCGGCGACGCGCACCTGTTCGCCGATCTCGAAACGTGATCGACGGCTTCGGACGCTCGGCGCCTTCCTGCACCTGGTTCAGGATGCGATCGACTTCGCCTTGGCGCAGCGCCATCGGCTTGTTGTTCTGACCGAGAAAGCCGGTGACCTTCGGCACGTTCTTGATCAGGTGATAGGCCTCGTTCGGTGAGGTCCGCCTTGCACCAGGATGTAGCCCGGCAGGAATTTGCGCTCGGCATTGACCTTGTGCCCGCGGCGCACTTCCACGACCTCTTCGGTCGGCACCATCACTTCTTCGATGAGATCGTTCAGCCCCTGGATCTGCGCCTGGCGCTTGATCTCCTCGGCCGCCTTCTTCTTCGAAGTTCGAGTAGGTGTGGACGATGTACCACTGTGCCGTCATTGCCCGGTTCATCCTTCGCACCGCTCAGCCGACGCCAAGAGCGAAATTCAGGCCATAGCCGAGCAGCGTAATCGACCACCGCAAAGAACACCATCGATGATCGCCACCATGATGAAGACGAGAATGGTCGGTGAGATAGGTTTCCCTCCACGACGGCCATGTCACTTTCGACGCTTCGCGCCGGACCTCCGGAAATGAACTGAAACAGTCCGCGTCCGGCGCCGGCGCCGCACGTCACTTCTTTGGATGTTTCTTCAGCCATGCTCGTGTCGTCTCGCTTTCATGCAATTGGCAGGAGTGGAGGGATCGAACCCCCGGCCTACGGTTTTGGAGACCGCCGCTCTACCAGCTGAGCTACACTCCTATCTCATCCACGACAACTGGATCCGCCGCTTGCGGGGATGACATCCTACGGTGTCATTTAAGATCTTGACGACGACGCCGGCACCGACGGTGCGGCCGCCTTCGCGGATGGCGAAGCGCAGCTTCTCTTCCATCGCGATCGGCACGATCAGCTCGACTTCCACCGTCACGTTGTCGCCCGGCATCACCATCTCGGTGCCTTCCGGCAGCTTCACGATCCCGGTCACGTCGGTCGTGCGGAAGTAGAACTGCGGACGGTAGTTGTTGAAGAACGGCGTGTGACGGCCGCCCTCCTCCTTGGTCAGGATGTAGGCTTCCGCCGTGAAGTTCGTGTGCGGCGTCACCGAGCCCGGCTTGCACAGAACCTGGCCGCGCTCGACCGCTTCCTTGTCCGATGCCGCGCAGCAGGCAGCCGACATTGTCGCCCGCCTCGCCCTGCGTCCAGCAGCTTGCGGAACATCTCGACGCCCGTCACCACCGATCTTCGTGGTCGGACGGATGCCGACGATCTCCACTTCCTCGCCGACCTTGATCTTGCCGCGCTCGATGCGCCCCGTGACCACCGTGCCGCGGCCCGAGATCGAGAACACGTCCTCGATCGGCATCAGGAACGGCTGGTCGATCGGGCGCTCCGGCAGCGGCACGTAGGTGTCCAGCGCCTCATAGAGCCTCAGGATCGCCTCGATCGGCGAACTCGCCCTTCTCGCCGTTCAGCGCCTTGATCGCCGAGCCGCGGATGACCGGCACGTCGTCGCCCGGGAACTGATACTTGGTCAGAAGCTCGCGCACCTCGAGCTCGACCAGGTCGAGCAGCTCCGGATCGTCGACCACATCGACCTTGTTCAGGAACACCACGATGAAGGGAACGCCCACCTGGCGCGCCAAGCAGGATGTGCTCGCGCGTCTGCGGCATCGGGCCGTCGGCCGCCGACACCACCAGGATCGCGCCGTCCATCTGGGCCGCGCCGGTGATCATGTTCTTCACGTAGTCGGCGTGGCCCGGGCAGTCGACATGGGCGTAGTGGCGCTTCTCGGTCGTCGAATATTCCACGTGGCTCGTCGCAATCGTCAGGATCTTGGTCGGATCGCGCCGGCCCTGGCTCTCGGACGCCTTCGCCACCTGGTCATAGGACACAAGCGTCGTCGGTCCAGCCCTTGTCCGCCGACACCTTCGTCAGCGCCGCCGTCAGCGTCGTCTTGCCGTGATCGACGTGACCGATCGTCCCCGACATTGCAGTGCGGCTTGTTGCTGCGCTCAAATTTTGCTTTCGCCATCTTTCAGTAAGCCTTTGTTCTTGCTCATGTCGCATCTTCAATTGTTCGCCACACTTGGCCGTTCAGCGAGGTTGGAGCGGGTGAAGGGAATCGAACCCTCGTCATCAGCTTGGAAGGCTGTTGCTCTACCATTGAGCTACACCCGCGTCCGGGAATCAGTCGTCAGAATGCAGGTATCGGAACAGCGTGCGTCATTTCTCTGAGACCGTACCTCTGCTTCTCCACGCCGAATGGTGGGGAGGTAGGACTCGAACCTACGAAGGCGTAAGCCAGCGGATTTACAGTCCGCCCCCTTGCCGCTCGGGACACTCCCCCGTTCTGATTTGCCTTGTTTAGTGGCGCCAAGATCGTCCAATTGGCCGCATCTCGCCCTGGGAAACGCCAAAACCGGAGGCCAGGACAGGTCGGCACGCCGGCAAAGCGGAATCGCCCCGGAGGAAGACTGCGGAAGCCTGCATATCGGTCAATTGAAGCAATGTGTCAATAGTCGGGGTTGACAACCAAACTCGACCCGCCGCCACTGCCGAGTATCCTATTCCTCTGCCAGTTCCAAGGACCTCACTCAATAGTTGGCCGGTAAGAAACGCAGAGCGGGCGGGAAGGTGCCGGAAAATAAGGGATTTATTGGCGGTCCCCGCGGCGGCGACGCAGGGCCCTGCGCCAGCGTCCGGCCCAAGCCGGCTCAGGGCGGTGGATCCTGGCTCTACGGGCTGCATGCTGCCCGTTCCGCTCTCGCCAATCCGCGGCGGAAGGTCCGGCGGGCGCGCTGTTAACCGAGCGGGCGGGCGGCGGAACTTGGCCCGGCGGTCAAGCGGGTAGCGCATGAGATCGCCGCTTCCGAAGCGATCTCTCGGGCGCTGCCGCAGGGCGGTGCATCAGGGCGTAGCCCTCCTGTTAGAGTCCCTGCCCTCGCTCGGATCTTGAAGATGTCATCACGTCGCTGGAGCCGGGCCGCCGTCTGGTTGCCGTGCTCGACCAAGTCACCGACCCGCACAATGAGGGTGCGATCATGCGGTCCGCGGCGCCTTCTGGCGCTCGCCGCAGTCATTGTTCAGGATCGCCACGCGCCGCCGGAATCCGGCGCGCTGGCGAAAGCGGCCTCGGGCGCGCTCGATATCGTGCCGCGCATCGCCAGTGGTGAACATCTCGCGCGCTCTTGAAGAGCTTGGTCGTCTTGGCTTCTGGCGCATTGCGCTGACCGCCGACGGCGATGCCCCCTTAAGGGAAGCTGCGACGCAGCGGCGACATCGCCGTCGTTCTCGGCGCCGAAGGATCAGGTCTGAGGCGACTGGTGCGCGAGCGTTGCTGCGACGTAGTCGGCCTTCATCCCGCTCGGCAGCGCGATGGAAAGCCTTAATGTATCGAACGCCGCGGCGATCGCTTTCTACGAACTCACGCGGAGTTCGTAGCTCACTTCTTAGGTTCACTGATTCTGCAGCATGATGGGAATGGCACAGGGCATCGGGGACATCCATGAAGATCGGCAAAAAAACTGCGCGGCTCCATTTCTGTTGTCGCGGTCCTCGTCATCGCTGCCTGCAATCAGCAACAGCCGCAAATCGAAGGCTCCAGAAAGTTCCACCGATCCGGCCCAGCCTCGCCAGCGTGGCAATCCAACGACATCGGCAAGACGCCGGCTCTGCAACAAACGGCGATGACCCTCGGCAAGGACGGTCTACGAGAAGAACTGCGGCGGCTGTCACGGCGGCGATCTGAAAGGCTCGGCCGAGAATCACACGCCCGATCTGACCGACGACTATTGGATGTTCACCGGCGACGATCTGAATTCCGGCGGCCTGATCCTGTTTCCTCCGACGTCGAGAAGACCGTGCTCTACGGCATCTCGTTCGACCATGAGAAGACGCGCAAGGATGCCGACATGCCGGGATTGGGTGCGCAAGCGCGCAACATCCTGAACCCGCAGGAAATCGCCGACGTCACCGAATATGTGCTGAAGCTTTCCGGTCGAGCCAGCCAACGAGCAGGCGGTGATGCGCGCGGACAAACTGTGGAACGACAAGGGCAGCTGCTACGACTGCCACGATCCCGACGGCATCGGCAACGGCGCCATCGGCGGCACCGACCTGACCAAGAAAGAGCATTTCCTTTACGGATCCGACAAGCAGTCGATCACCGAAACCATCATTTCGGGCCGGCATGGAATCAGTCCTGCGTTCAGACTAGGCGAGCTCTCTCCGCAAGAGATCAAAGCCGTTTCGGCTCTTACGTGTTTTCATTCGGCAAGCAGCCGCCGCCACCGCCTCGTGGCGCAGCCTTAGCGGAAGGAACTCAGAAGAGCGTCAACCATTATCTTCCTCGTGTTTCGCGCATCGAGGGCGACATGCGTTCAATTCTGTTGTGGCTTGTCGGCATCCAGCTCCCGATCATTCTGATTCTTTGGCTGATCACTCGGCCATCCGTAGGCGGATGTTTTAGAATTCGCTGAACCCGTCCGGACATGACGAAGTCGAGCGCCTGTACGATCAATTGGCGGTGCGCATCCGCGCCGTCTTTCGTGGATGCGGTCGCTCTATCGAGAAAGCGCTTCGCAATTGCCAGATCGCGGTCGGCGAAAAACGAATAGCGCAGCACCGCGAGCACCATCACCGACGGCTTCTCGTTCTTTTCGTGCAGCGTGCTGCCGGCAATTTCAGCCCAAATTGAAGCTCGTGACGAACGGAAATTACTGCAGGCCGCGCGCAGCTTGCCGGCATGCACCGCATCGCGGATGAAGAGATCGACGGGCGTGCGCAGACCGCCGGCAATTTCCTGCTGATACAGACTCAGGATCCGGTCGACCGACTTCACGCCGACGACGTAGGAGGTCAGGCAGGCGAAATTCTGTTGGGCAAGGTCGAGGATCTGAAGATCTTTCAGCCTCAGCAATGGGCGTTGCTGTGCCTGAAGGCCATCGAAGGCGCCCTTCATCGATTTCAGCAAGCCGAGGTGGCATCCACGAACGTGTCGGTGAAGAGAATGTCGAAACGCTCGAAGAGACCGCCGGCGATTGCGTCCTCGATCACGGGTTGAACGTGCGGGGACAGCAAGGCATCGTCTTCCAGGATGTGGACCGGCAGGTCTCGAGCGCGCCGCTTCCAGCGCGCGGAAGTGAGAGGAGAAGCAGCCGGTCTCGCCGCCGGGCAGCGCGGATCCGCGCGGTGCTGAGCTTGGCGCCCTCGATCGCGGAAAGCGCGCATAGAACGGCGCCATGCCCAGCCGCCGCCAATTGCCGTTCGAAATTCTCGCGCCTGCCCGCGCTGCGGTCGAGGTTGATGTAAAGCCCGTGATAGGGGACTGCGCGCTCATCTCCTTGGGTTATAATTGTGGGAGAGGACATCTCACAATGCCCAACCGAGACCGCGCGGCCGGTGACGGCGCCAATCAGCCGCCCCTGTTCGAGAATGTGAACCTGTTCGCCACCGACCGCGCCTTGCGCGAAGCGGTCGAAGCGGGACGGCGGCGCGACGCATCTCCCGCGGATCGAGGTTTTCGGTGGGCGCATGGGCTCCGCGGATGTCGCTGTATTTGCCGCCGCCGCTCACCATCATCTTCCGGAGCTTAAGAGCTTCGACCGCCTGACGGGCAGCGGCTGGACGAAGTGGAATATCACCCGGCCTATCACATCATGCTCCGCGAGGGCATCGAAGCCGGAATTTCCGCTGCTGCCTGGAGCGGCGTCCAAGGCGGACACGTGCTGCATGCGGCGCTCGAGCTTCTGCTGGCGGAAGTCGAGCCTTCCGTCTGTTGCCCGATTACGATGACCTATGCGGCGCCGGCTGCCTTGAAGCATCAGCCTGACGTCGCTCAAGGATGGCTCCCGAAGATCGTCGGGCGGAAATACGATGCGGCTTCTCGGCCCGCGGGCGAGAAGCAAGGCGTCACCATCGGCATGGCGCTGACCGAAAGCAGGGCGGCTCGGATGTGCCGCCAACACGACGCGCGCCGAGGTGACGGGCGACGGCAGCTACCGGCTTACCGGCCACAAATGGTTCTGTTCGGCGCCGATGTCGGATGCGTTTCTGACGCTCGCCTACGCGACCGGCGGCCTCACCTGCTTTCTCGTGCCGCGCTGGACCCCGACGGCAAGCGCAACGGCATCCATATCATGCGGCTCAAGGACAAAGTCGGAGATCGCGCCAACGCTTCGTCTGAAATCGAATATCACGGCGCTCATACGGTCCGCATCGGCGAGAAGGGCCGCGGCGTCGCGACGATCCTCGAGATGGTGCACCACACGCGGCCTCGATTGCGCGATCGCACCGGCGAAGCTTACATGAGGAGCGCGTCGCCCAGGCGCTGTGGCACACCGCGCATCGGAGGGCCTTCGGCAAAGCGACTGATCGAACAGCCCTTGATGCGGCACGTGCTGGCCGATCTCGCGATTGAATCGGAAGCATCGACCGCCCTCGCCTCTCGCGTCGCGCGCAGCTTCGACGAAGCGGCCGGCGAGCGAAGAAGCGGCCCTCTTCTCTCGCGCATCGCGACGCCGGTGGCCAAGTACTACCTCAACAAGCGCGTGGCGGGGCACGTCGCCGAATGCATGGAGTGCCACGGCGGCGCGGGCTATGTCGAAGAATGGCCGATCGCGCGGCTCTATCGCCAGGCGCCGCTCAACGGCATCTGGGAAGGCTCGAGCAAGCGTGATCTGTCTCCGACGTGCTGCGCGCGATAACGCGCGAGCCGCGGGCTCTGACGGCTTTTGTCGCCGAGCTGGAGCGCGCGCGGCGGCACGAACCGGCAATTTGACGCGACACTCGACGCGCTGAAATCGAACCTCGGCGCGACCGACGAGAAAGACGCGCGGCGACTCATCGAAGCGATGGCCGTCGCGCTCCAAGCCGGGCTGCTGGTTCAGCACGCTCCAGCGTCTATATCGGACGCTGTTCTGCGCAACGCGCCTTGATCACGCGCGCCATTGCCTATGGCGCAATGTCAGCCTCCATCGATACCGATGCGATCATTTCTCGCGCGATGCCGACAGCCTAGGCGCCTACCGCGAACTTGTTCGCCTTCGAGAAGCCGCGCGGCGCGATGCGGCCGGCTTGAGCGCGCGCGCGCCGCGATAATCCTTGAGCTCATCCGGCGTAAACGTGCGGCCGTTGGAATCGATGAGCCCGTCTTTCCACATGAACACGCGCGCGTCGGACAGGTTGCCGTCCTTGTAGCGCTGCAGCCTGCACTCCGCGGCCGCGTGCGAGCTCGGGAACCTCTTCGAGCGGGTAGATCAGCAGCTTGCGGTTTTCGCCCACCACCGCGACTGAATCCCCTCGGCGAAAGCGCAGGTCGCAGTCTTGGTCCCTTCGCCGACATTCATCACCTTCTTGCCCGAGCGGGTCATCGCCACCGCATCGTCTTCGCTGGTGACAAAGCCGTGGCCAGAGCTCGCGGCGAGCAGAAGCTTGCGGCCTTCGCTTGTGGACGAACATCGCCACGATGTCGGCCTCGGGCGGCAGATCGATGAAGCCGCGAATGGCTTCCCCAGCCCGCGGCCGCCGGGCGAGCTTGGAACAGTCGAGCGTGAAGAAGCGGCCATCGGTCGCGAGCATCATCAATCTGTCGGTGGTTTCGGCATGGCAGCCAGAAGCGGCCCTCGATCGCCTTCGCGATATTTGACGCTGTCGCTTGGCTCCTGATGGCCCTTCATCGCACGCAGCCACAGCTTCTCGGAACAGATGACGGTGATCGGCTCCTTCTCGACCATCGCCTCGATGGCGAGAAGTCTTCAGCTTTCTGATAGCTCGGCGCGGCGCGATGGCGAATTCGGTGCGGCGCCGGCCGAGTCGGCGTCTTCAAGCCGAAGCGCCGATCGATCTCCTTGATCTCCTCGATCAGGCGCTCGGCCTGCAATTTGTCCGAGCCGACCAGGCGCTTCAGCTCCTTCTGCTCCTTGGTGAGCGCGTCGTGCTCGCGCGTTGATCTGCATGCTCCTCGAGCTTGCGCAAGGCGCGCAGCCGCATGTTGAGGATGCGCTTCCGCCTGACGATCGGTGAGCTTGAAACGCGCTTCATCAGTTTCGGCTTCGGCTCGTCCTCGGTGCGGATGATGCTTGATGACCTTGTCGAGGTTGAGATAGACGGCGAGATAGCCTTCCAGCACCTCGAGCCGTTCGGCGATCTGCGCCAGCCGATGGCGGCTGCGGCGGCTCGAGCACTTCGCGCCGATGGTCGAGGAACGCCATCAGCGCATCGCGCAGCGACATCACCTTCGGCGTGACGCCCTTGTCGAGCACGTTCAAATTCAACGGGATGCGCGTCTCGAGATCGGTCTGCCGGAACAAGCTGCTCCATCAGGATCTCGGGCTCGACCGCGCGGCTCTTCGGCATCGAGCACGATGCGCACGTCTTCGGTGGATCTCGTCGCGCACGTCGTCGAGCAGCCGGCAGCTTCTTCTCGTCGATCAATTGCGGCGATGCGTTCGATCAGCTTGCGCCTTCTGCACCTGATAGGGAATCTGATTGACGACGATCTGATAGGTGCCGCGCGAGCCTCTCCTCTTTCTCCAGCGCGCCCGGACCCGGAACGAGCCGCGCCCGGTCGCGATAGGCTTCCTGGATCGCGGCCGCGTCATCGACGATGATGCCGCCGGTCGGGAAATCCGGGCCCTTGCACGAGGCTGAAGCAGCGTGCGGTCCTGGATCTTGGGATTCTCGATCAGCGCGATCAGCGCCTGCGCAGAGCTCGCCCGCGTTGTGCGGCGGAATGGAGGTCGCCATGCCGACCGCGATGCCCGTGCGAGCCGTTGGCCAGCAGATTGGGAAGGCCGCCGGGCAGCACCACCGGCTCGCGGTCTGCAGCCGTCATAGGTCGGGACGGAAATCGACCGCGTCCTCGTCGATGCCTGTCGAGCAGCGCGCTCGGCGACCTCGGTCAGCCGGCTCTCGGTGTAGCGCATGGCGGCGGGGTTATCGCCGTCGACATTGCCGAAATTGCCCTGCCCGTCGACCAGCGGATAGCGCGAGCGAAAATCCTGCGCCAGGCGCGACCAGCGCGTCGTAGATCGCCTGATCGCCATGCGGGTGGAACTTGCCCATCACGTCGCCGACGATCTCGCGCGCATTTCTTGAACGCCGCGCCGGGATCGAGCCGCAGCAGCGCGCATGCGCATAGAGGATGCGGCGGTGCACCGGCTTCAGCCCGTCGCGCGCATCGGGCAGCGCGCGCGACGTGATGGTGGACAGCGCATAGGCGAGATAGCGCTCGCTGAGCGCCTTGCTCCAGCGGCTCCGGCCTGATGTCGTCCTTGAAAGCAATCGTCGCCCATGCAAGTCTGTTTAAGCCGATTCTGGCGGTGCGGGCGGCAAGATCGGTCAGCCGAATGCGCGCTTCGGGCATCGGTCTTGTCGTGCGGCATCAGCAGCCCACTGCTCAAGAAAATGCGCCGTCAATTGCAAGCCGGCCAGAAGATCCCGCGCCTTGCGTTGCCCCGCCTGCGCGGCCCAGCAGAAACGGCGGCAACGCGCAGCAGCCGGTCGCGATAGGGCTCGCCCGCGGTGCGCGACACGGCACGGCCCGTTCGCGGCGAAACGTAGATGAGATCATCGGCCGCTCCCGGTCGCGGCACAGCGCGCAAGATCGAGCCCGAAGCCGAGCTCGTTCAGAAGGCCCATCTCCCAGCGCACGAAGAGCGGCGCCCAATCCTCAGAAATCATGGTCGGCGATGGCTATCGAGCAGCGCGTCGGCGCCCTCGAATGCGGCCGCATGCGGCTCGCGTTCCGGGCAGCGCCGCCGCGGCGACGGCGGAGAACGCGTTCAATCCTGTAAGCGCCGCGCGGCGCTCGAAGATGTCGCCCGCGCGCGCGCGCGCAGCTCGACCGGTGTAGATGCCGAGATGCTCGGACAGCCGCGCGCGCCAGACGAGCTTCACGCGATTGCCGGACTGCAGCAGGGCGCGGCCTTTGGGCGCGGAACCGCCGCGCACCAGACCCGAGATGCCGGCCGTGGCTCCGCGTCAGCGCTTCCAAGATGCCGGAGCTTTCGCCGTGCGCGCCGCAGCGACAGCACGATGGCTTCGTCAGACCATTCCATTCACATACTCACAGCCGCTTCGGCTGCCTTCATCCACAGCCTGAGGACAAATCGCTGCATACTCTCATTGATCCTTAGGGAATTCCAGTCCCCATTCGCTGATAGTGCTCGCGACTGTCTCCCCAGGCGTTCGGCGACTTTGCTGTGGAGAAAGAGATGCACCCTTTTGCCAGCATTTTTCCAGCTCGAGCCGCGCCGCCTCGCCGATCTTCTTGATGGTTTGCCCGCCTTTGCCGATGACGATCGCCTTCTGCCCGTCGCGCTCGACAAAGATGGTCTGATCGATGCGCTGACCGATCCGTCCTTCTGATCCTTCCACGATCTCGGTCGATCACCGCCGATGCATAGGGCAGCTCGTCATGCAGGCGCGAGATACAATTTCTCGCGCGTGATCTCGGCGGCGAGCAGGCGCAGCGGAATGTCGGCGGCCTGATCCGTCGGGTATAGGAATGGACCTTCAGGCACTGGCGCCGGCGCACATAGTCCATCAGCTCGTCGATGCCGTCGCCTTTCAGCGCCGAGATCATGAAGACGCGGTCGAAGATGCCGGACTCTTGCAGCCGTCGCGTCAGAGGCAGCAGCGCGTCGCGCTGTCATCGCGTCGACCTTGTTCAAGACCAGCGCCGCCTGCCGCTTTGTCTGCTTCAGGCCTTCGATGATGCGTTCGGTGTCCTGCGCCGACCAGGAAGACGAGCGCGCCGCGACACTTCGGGCGCGTCAACGACCACGAGCACGACATCGGCGTCCGCGCGCGCCGCCCCATGCCGCCTTCACCATGGCCCGGTCGAGGCGGCGCTTGGGCGCGAAGATGCCCGGCGTGTCGATGAAAATGATCTGCGCGTTGTCCTTGATGGCAATGCCGCGCACCGGCATGCGCGTGGTCTGCACCTTCTGCGTGACGATGGAGACCTTCTGCCCGACCGGCGCGTTGACCAGCGTCGACTTGCCGGAATTGGGCGCGCCCAATACGGCGATGAATCCGCAGCGTGTTGGCTCTCGCTCATTCCTTCCATGACGACCGCAGACGACAGCGCGCGCGCCGCCGCGTCCTGTTCTGCATCGCGCTTGGTCGCGCCCTCGCCGCGTTGAGGCTCGACGCCGGCAATGCGAACCTCAATCGCAAAGTGCGGCGCATGATCGGGACCGATCCGTTCCTTCACGACATAATTCGGTTCGCACCTTCTCCTTACGCGCGCCCGACTGCGCCCATTCCTGCAACGCGGTCTTGGCATCCTTCGCAGTTCCGTCGCAAGCGTTGCGAACGCTTCATCCCAATAACGCAGCACGAACGCCTTCGCAGCTTCGAGCCCGCCGTCCAGATATAGACGCTGCAATCACCGCTTCGCAGGCGTCGGCCAAGATCGCGCTGTTGTTGCGGCCGCCGCTCTTTGATTCCGCCGGCGCCATGATGAGATGGGGCGCAAGACCAGCCGCCTCCGCCGCCTTGGCGCACGCCTCGCGGCTCACCATGCGCGTGCAGCCGGACGCGTCAACCTGCCCTCGGTTTCGCACGGATAACTCGCCATAAAGCCGCTCCGCAACGATGAGGCCGAGCACCCGGTCACCGAGGAATTCCAGCCGCTCATTGGACTGCTGAGCCGACGCTCGCATGCGAAAGCGCGCGTCTGAAGCAGCTCGGGATTCTTGAATCGGTGCGATAGCCTCGAGCTCGAGGGACGCGACGTCGTCCTCACTGCGTCCAGCGGCGCCGATCCGGTCGTAGCGGATGGCGAGCGGCCACTTCCAGACTTCCCAGATGCGCGCGCTGCCATTGGTCGAGAAGAAGATGATTTCCGCTTTGCCGACGAAATTCTCGAACGGAACATAGCCCACGTTGGCGCGGCTGTCGGCGGAATTGTCGCGGTTGTCGCCCATCATGAAATAATGGCCCTCGGGCACCAGGAACACCTCGCGTGTTGTCGAGATTGCCTTCGCGGGTCGCGATCGAGCACGTTGTAGCTCACGCCGTTGGGCAAGGTCTCGCGGTACTGCGGCACGTGATGCGGCTCGCCGCCGAAGTCCTCGACATAGTCGTCGACGCGCACCTTCGGCACCGCCTTGTCGTTGATGTAGAGGACTCCGTCCTTCATCTGGATGCGGTCGCCCGGAAGGCCGATCAGGCGCTTGATGTAGTCGGTCGAATTGTCGCGCGGGAACTTGAACACCACGACGTCGCCTCGCGTCGGCGTCGAGGCGAAGAACGCGCCCGTTGAACGGAATCATCCCGAACGGAAACGAATAGCGGCTGTAGCCGTAAGCCGCCTTCGAAACGAAGAGATAGTCGCCGATGAGCAGCGTATCCTCCATCGAGCCTGACGGGATGTTGAACGGCTGAAACAGGAAGGAGCGGATGACGCCGGCGATCAGCAGGGCATAGACGATGGTCTTGACGACCTCGACCCAGGATTCCTGCTTTTTCGCAGGCCTGCGCACTTGCGGTCTCGGCGGTCACGCCGTCGGCTTCCGCGTGCGGACCCAAGCCTTCTGACGCCATCTTCGGCGCGTCTGCCGGATGATCTGTGTTGTTCATGGTGATTTGCAGGGAAGCGGAGTGGGTCGCGTCCGTCAAGGCCGCGCGTCACTATCCGACGCTACACCTACAATTCCCTTTCTGCTGCGGCGCTTTCGCCACAGCGCGTAATCATCACAATAGCTTGAGCCAGCGGATACTCGTCGGTAATGGTGAGATTGATCTGCGCTCGTCATGCCGCTGCGGGGTGATCTGTCCGCAGGCGCTTCAGCGGCGCCGCCGGTCAATCGCATGGTCGGCTGGCCGGTGGCAAGATTGACGACGCCCATGTCGCGCCAGAAAACGCCATGCTTGAAGTCCGGTGCCCAGCGCCTTCGCGCAGGCTTCCTTGGCGGCAAAGCGCTTCGCATAAGAGGCCGCCCGCGCGGCTCGGCCGTTCGATTTTATCTGCTCCACATCGGTGAAAATGCGGTCGATGAATTTCTGCCCGTAACGCTCGAGCATCTTTTCCATGCGCCTGATGTCGATGAGATCGCTGCCCAGACCGATGATCATGTGGCGCCTCTCGCTTCGTCCATCAAGTGGCGCATGCGTTTGATCGCGGGTCCAAGCCGCTGAAAACGGCTTCGCCGATCAGAAAATGACCAATCTGTAATTCCACGATATTCGGCAATAGCGGCAATGGGCGCAACATTGTCGTAGGTCAGGCCGTGTCCGGCATGGACTTCCGAGACCCAGCCGAGCCGGCCTGCGCAGCGCCCGTTTTCAGAGCTTCAACGTGGCGGGCAATGTCGTCGCGGTCGCCTTTGAGCACGGCTTCGGCATAGGCGCCGGTGTGCAGCTCGACATCGGGCACGGCAAGCGAACGCGCGGCCTCGAATTGGCGCGGCGTCGGCGTCGATGAAGAGCGAGACCCGGATGCCCGCGTCGCTCAAGCGCCGCTACCAGAGGAGCCACGCGGTTATGCGTGCCGCGCCGCGTCGAGACCGTGCTCGGTGCGTCACTTCCTCGCGCCGCTCGGGCACGATGCAGCAGGCCTGCGGTCTTAGCCGCACGGCAATAGCCAGCCATTTCCTCGGTCGCGCCCATTTCGAGATTGAGCGGCACTGCCGGCGCGCAGCGAATGCCGCGACGTCGCTGTCGCTGAATATGCCGGCGGTCCTCGCGGAGATGCGCGCGTGATGACGTCCGCGCCGGCCGCCAACGCGGCCTCCGCCGCGCGCAGCGGGATCGGGATAGCGGACTGCCGCGCGCATTTCGAAGCGTCGCCACGTGGTCGATGTTCACGCCAAGACGGAGCCGGCTCATAGGTCTAATGCTTCGCCCGCTCGAGCGGCAGCGCGCCCTGAAGCTGCGCTCGCGGCGCGTGGCCGCCTGGTTGTCGGTGTCGAGGCCGCGATAGCGTTCGACGGCTTCGACGGCGGAGTCGACTTTCAGCGCGCGGATGAGATTTTCCAGATGCGCCGCGTCGCGCACTTCGACGTCGACCTGGAACTCGAAAAACAGCGGATTGCGGCTGGTGATCTTCAGATTGGAGATGTTGGCGCCGTTCTGGCCGATGACATTGGCGATCGTCGCCAGCGCTCCGGGCGTGTTCTTGAGCCGCACCATGATGCGCGCGACCGACAACGCGTCGACATGCTCCTTCCAGCGCACATCGATCCAGTCGGCCATGCTGTCCTGATGGCGGTCCAGCACGTCGCAGTCGATGGTGTGGATGACGACGCCTTCGCTCGGAACCATCAGCCCGATGATGCGGTCGCCAGGAATGGGATGGCAGCACGAGCCCAAGCGATAGCCGATGCCTTCGGTGAGGCCGGCGATCGAGACGCCCTGTGGAATTCGGCGCCACATAACTCGGCCGCTTGCGCTTGGGATCGCGCTTGAGCTGCGGATACACCGACTGAAGCACTTCGTCGGCGCGGAGCGCGCCGCGGCCGACATCGGCATAGACATCGTCGGCCTTGGCGAGGCGAAGCTTCTTCAGCACGCCCTCGACGGCCTTGTCGGTCAATTCGAAGTTCTCGTCCGAGAACGCCTTCTCCAGGATCTTGCGGCCCAAGCGCGACGTGCTGATCGCGCTGGGTGTGGCGCAGGTAGCGGCGGATTTCGGCGCGCGCGCGCCCGGTCACGACGAAGCGCTCCCACAGCGGCGACGGCGTCTGCTCCTTGGATCGGATGATCTCGACCTGATCGCCGTTCTTCAGCGGCGTGTGCAGCGGCGTGTGCACGCCGTTCACCTTGGCGCCGACGGCGGTGTTGCCGACGTCGGTGTGCACGAAATAGGCGAAGTCGATGGGCGTGGCGCCGCGCGGCAGCGCGATCAGCATGCCCTTCGGCGTGAAGCAGAACACCTGGTCCTGATAGAGGCTGAGCTTGAATGCTCGTAGAACTCTTCGGCGCTTTCGCCGCGTTCCAAGCAGATCGACCATGTCGCGCAGCCATTCATAGGCGCTGTCATCGCGCTGGCGTCGTTCTCCTTGACCTTCTCGCGATAGCGTCCAGTGGGCGGCAACGCCGCGTTCGGCCACTTCGTGCATTTCCTGGGTGCGGATCTGCACTTCGACGCGCTGGTTTTCCGGGCCCATCGACCGTGGTATGGATGCGAGCGGTAGCCGTTCGATTTCGGCAGCGAGAGGAAATCCTTGAAGCGTTCCGGCACCATGCTGCCAGGTGCGTATGCAGCACGCCGAGCGCGCGGTAGCAGTCTTCTTCCGAACCGACGACGGCGCGGAATCCGAAGACGTCGGAGAGCTGCTCGAAATTGATCTTCTTGTCTTTCAGCTTGCGCCAGATCGAATAGGGACGCTTGGCACGGCCCTGAATCCACGCCTCGATCCCGGCTTCGGCCAGCTTGCGTTTGATCTCATCGGCGATGCGGGCGATGCGCTGCGATGACTGCGCGTCGAGCTGTGCCAAGCGGCGTGACGATGGATTCGCGCGCTTCCGGATCGAGCTCGGCGAAAGCGCAGATCCTCGAGCTCCTCGCGCATGTTCTGCATGCCGATGCGGCCGGCGAGCGGCGCGTAGATCTCGATCGTCTCCTGCGCGATGCGCTTGCGCTTGTCGGCGCTCTTGATGTGCGACAGCGTGCGCATGTTGTGCAGGCGGTCGGCGAGCTTCACCAGCAGCACGCGGATGTCGTTGGACATCGCCAGCATCAATTTGCGGAAGTTCTCCGCCTGCTTGCGTGCGTTCGCGAAAGACCTCGAGCTGCGAAAGCTTGGTGACGCCGTCGACCAGACCGGCGATCTCGCCGCCGAAATTCTCTTCGATGTCCTCGATCGTCGCGGTGGTGTCCTCCACCGTGTCGTGCAGCAGCGCCGTCGCGATGGTCGCGGCATCGAGCTTCGAGATCGGTGAGGATGCCGGCGACTTCCAGCGGGTGGGAAAAATACGGATCGCCCGAGGCGCGCGAACTGCGTGCCGTGCGCCTGTCATGGCGAAGACATAGGCTTTGTTCAAGCACGGATCTCGTCCGCGTCGGGATCATAGGCCCGCACGCGGTCGACCAGGGCCGTCTGCCGGATCAGCCGTTTCTGCTTGAGGCTCATTGTGCGAGCCTCGCGAAAGTGACGCCGGGCATGAGGAATCTTTATTCCTCGTAGTCGGTGGTGTCCTCAGGCTGCGGCTCGGCGCGGCGCTGTAGCTTCCGAGGTAAGGGCGCTGAAGGAGCTCTTCCTCGGTGAGCTGCCGGTGCAGCATGTCGTCGCTCGCGACCTCTTCGACCGGCTGGCCGGATTCGGGCTCGTCGACTTCGGCGTGACGCTGGAGGCTCTTGATAAATTCCTCCCTGAGCTCATCGGGCTTGAGCGCCTTGCCGGCGATCTCGCGCAGCGCGACGACCGGGGTTCTTGTCGCGGTCGCGGTCGACCAACGTGTCGGTGCCTGCCCGAGAGCTGGCGGGCACGGTGTGCTGCGAGCAGCACGAGGTCGAAACGGTTTGGGATCTTGTCGACACAGTCTTCTACGGTTACGCGGGCCATCAATTCCTCGATAAGAGGCGAAGAGTCTTAACAATTTAGCCAACATGCTGCGCCTGCGGCAAGGGGCCGCGCGATCCAAGCAAATGGCGATTCTCGGCATTCCTTCCGGCGCGGGAGTGGCAGGCGGCCCTTTGGGATCGTGTAGATGGCGGAGGATTTTCGTGGTCTGCCGAGCCGTTCTTGACGCTGTGCTTGCACGCCCGATTCCAGCCGGAAATTGTCGCCCGCCTTCACGTGCTTGTGCCCGCTCCCTCGATGACGAAGTCGCGCCTCCCCGGCCAGCATCGCAGGAAATCTCCAACGCCCGGGTGGGTGTAGCGCGCAGCGGTCATGTTCGGGCACGATCTCGGTGACGCGCCATGACCACCGTGTAGTTGCTCCCGGGCGCATCGGTCTGCTGCAGGATCGTGCGTGTCGGCACATAGCCATTTTGCAGGCGGCAATCGGGGCCGATCCGGCAGCTGTAGAGCGCGAGAACGGCGACGCGCAAGAGCAAACTTTCTTCAACATTTTCGTTCCTCCCAAGGTTGAAATGGAAGTTAGCAGCAGCGCGACAGACCGTCGATGCCTACCCTGTCGGAGCAGCGGTGACCTCGGCTGGCGGCAGCATCGCCGATAAGTTCCGAAACCGTGCGCCCGCTCAACGGGTGACGCCAGTTCGGCGCCACATCCCGCAAGTGGAATGAGCACAAAGCCACGGGTCCCAGCGCGCGGATGGGCAGCTCCGGCGGGCCCCTGCTCCACCCGGCCGTCATAATCGATGAGGTCGAGGTCGAGGACGTGCGGGCGCGTTTGCCGTGCCCCGCGCTCGCGGCCGAACGCGAATCCTCGATCTCATGCAGCACATCGAAGCAATTCGGCGCAGGCGCCAACGCGGTCTTCACGCGCGACCACCGCATTGACGAATGCCGGATCGGTCGGATCAGGCCACGCCGGGCTCAGATAGAAACCGGATTGGCTTTCGACCGTTATCCCGCGCGCGCCAAAGGAGCTAACGGCAGCACGCAATGTGTCAGCGGGTCCTCCCGCCCGGGAGGAAAGACTGGCGCCGAGCGCGATCAGGATCATGTGCCTTTCCGAGCGCGTCGTGTCGGGTTAGAACCTGCGCATTAGGTTCTGGACCAATTTCGACAGAATTCGATTTTCAAGCGGAGGCCATAGGTGTTGTTCTACCCCCAGGAGAAGAATTGCGCTTTTTGTCGACGGCGCCAACCTCTATGGCGCCGCCAAGGGCCTGCAGATTCGACATCGACTACAAGCGGCTGCTCGAGCTGTTCTGCGCGCAAGGGCGTACTGGTGCGCGCCTTCTACTACACGGCCTTGGCGAAGGAGCAGGAATTCTCGCCGCTGCGGCCGCTGATCGATTGGCTCGACTACAACGGGTTCACCGGTCGTCACCAAGCCGCTGAAGGAATACACCGACGCGCAGGGACGCCGCCGCGTCAAAGGGCAACATGGACATCGAGCTCGCCATCGACGTGATGGAGATGTCGGAGCGCGTCGACCACATCGTGCATCTTCTCCGGCGACGGCGATTTCTCGGAAACTGGTCGAAGCCGGTGCAGCGCCGAGGGCGCGCCGGGTCTCGGTGTGCTCGACCATCCGCACACAGCCGCCGATGGTGGCCGACGAGCTGCGCCGCCAGGCCGACAATTTCATCGAGCTCGAGGAGTTGAAACCGATGATCATGCGCGAAGGCGGCGGCCGCGCAACAGCGCGCCGATCCAGAACCAGTTCGCCGAGACCGCGTGAGCGTGGCTGATCATGGCGCCGGGGATGGCCCACAGCCGCCGAAACCGAATTGTCCGCTGTGTCCGAGGCTGTTCGCGTTCCGCGAAGCAGAACCGCGAAGCTTTGCCCGGCTTCTTCAACGATCCGGTGCCGAGCTTCGGTTCGCTGTCGGCGCCCCTGCTGATCGTCGGCCTGGCGCCGGGCTTGAAAGGCGCCAACCGCACCGGCCGGCCCTTCACCGGCGATTATGCCGGCGACCTGCTCTATGCGCTCGCTCAAGCGCATCGGCTTGGCGCGCGGCGACATATCAAGCGCGCGCCGACGACGGTTTCGAGCTCGTCGGCGTGCGCATCACCAATGCCGTGCGCTGCGTGCCGCCGGAGAACAAGCCGCTGCCGGTCGAGATCAACACTCTGCCGGCAGTTCTTGATCGCGGAAATCGCCGCGATGCAGAATCTGCGAGCGATCCTGGCGCTCGGCGCAGATCGCGCATAACAGCGTCGTCTCGGCGCTGAAGCTGAAGAAGAAGACCACGCCTTCGCGCCATGGCGCGCGGCACGTCAGGCCGCAGGGCTTGACCGTTCTCGCGAGCTATCATTGCTCGCGCTACAACACGAACACGGGCGTGCTCACCGAAGCGATGTTCGATTCGGTCGTTGCGGCGGCAAAGAAGCGGCAGGGCTTTAGTCTGAACGGCACGCCGCGCGGCAGATCGAACATGCCGTTATGGCAGCGTGTCGAAATAGCGCGAGCACCTCGTCCGTCTTGACGATGTCGGCGTATTTCGCGCCGAGATCGCACAGCGTGATCGCGTGGCTCGCCTGGCTGCGATCGAAGCAGCCCTCCTCCACCATGGCGACGCGATAATTGTGGCTGAACGCGTCGACGCACGGTGGCGCGCACGCAGCCCGACGTCGTCGTGCCTGTCACGATGACGCTGTCGCACTGCAGCTGCGTCAGATAGCCGGCCATCGGCGTGCCGAAGAATCCCGACGGCTTCTGCTTGTAGATGACGAGGTCCTTCGGCGCCGGCGCGATCTCATCGACGATCTCGTAGCCGTTGCGGTTGCTCGTCGTCTTGGGCTGCTTCGCTGCTGCGCGTGTTCTTGCGCGACCAGCCGCCGGAATCCCACATATCGGGACGCGCGCACGCCGGTGGTGTAGATCACCGGAAGCTCCTTCATGCGCCTTGTCGATCAGCTTCCTGATGTGGCCGATCGCGACCCAGGATTCCGCGCCGCAGGAATTCCGCCAGCGCTTGATCGATTCCAGGATCGGTTCGCGGCTTGTCGCCGGTGAACGCATAGCTGACATCGATGACGAGCAGCGCCGGGCCGCTTGCCGAAGCCCGCGCGCGCGCCGTAGCCGGCGGCGGCGAACACCGCCTTGTCGCGCTCGGTCGAGAATTTGATTCCAGATCGGTTCGGACATCGCTCCCTCTCGAATAGATCTAGGCTCTAACTATAGCGGTCTTCCTTCCACGGATCGCCTTCATTGTGATAGCCACGCGACTTCCCAGAAGCCGGGCTTGTCTTCGGCGGCGAATTCGATCCGCGTCACCCATTTCGCGCTCTTCCAGAAGTACCAATCAGGGATCACCACGCGCACCGGTCCGCCGTGATCGCGTGGAATCGGCTTGCCCTCCCAGGAATGCGCCGAGCAGCACGTTCGGGCTCCTCGAACACTTCGCGTTTCACATTGGTGGTGTAGCCGTCATAGGAATGGAACAGCGACGTGGCGCGCCTCCGGTCTTCGGCTTGACCAGCTGCAAGGATGCGGCGCGCCGACACGCCGCGCCAATGATTGTCGAAGCGGCTCCATTGCGTGACGCAGTGGATGTCGGAGACGAAATCCTCCTGCGGCTGCGCCATGAATTCTTCGAGCGACCAGGTGATCGGGATTTTCGACAAGCCCGCCGATGTCGGACGCTTCCATTTGCGCGGAGGCACGATGTTGGGCTGCACGCCAAGATCGAGCACCGGCCAATTCTTCACTTCCTTCTGACCGGGCGGCAGGCGGTTGCGATGTTGCTCATCGGGCATGCCGGTCAAGAAGCGACCCTCTTTCGCCCATTCCTGCTTCGAGCGAGATGACGCTTGTCCTTGATCTGGCCCGTCAGCTCGGGCTTTGTCGTCGTCATCGGCCATTGTCAAGCCTCTCGAGCGCTAGCAGGCGCGCCTTGTCGCGGGCCCAGTCGCGCGACTTCTCGGTCTGCCGCTTTGTCGTGCAGCTTCTGCCCTTCGCAATCCCAAGCTCGACCTTGGCAGTTCCTCTTTGATTGAAATAGACCTTCAGCGGCACCGAGCGTCATGCCCTTCACGCTGCACAGCCGAAGCCAAGCGCCGCATCTCCGATCGCCTGATCAGCAATTTGCGTGTGCGCCGCGGCTCGTGATTGAACCGGTTCGCCATCCAGATATTCGGGGATGTAGGCGTTCATCGAGATAGATCTCGCCGTCCTTCGCGGCGGCATAGGCTTCCCGCGATGTTCGCCTTGCCCGCGCGCAGGCTCTTCGACCTCGCTGCCGCCAAGCACAAGCCCCGCCTCCAGCGTGGACTCAATGAAGTAGAGATGCCGGGCTTTGCGGTTGTCGGCGACGACCTGTTGACCGTCGTCCTTCTTCTTTGCCATGATCAGCGATTGAGCAGCTTGGCGGCTTCCATTGCGCCGCGCACGGTTCTCGACGTGCCGCTATCGGACAGAGCGCCACGATGGGCAAGCACGCTTCGCTCGCCGCAGATGCCGAGCAGCGACGCCGCATATTTCGTCGGCGCGGGCTCGCTTCGCAGAACAGCGCGTCGTGCAGCGCGCATCAGCCGGTCGTGGATGCTAGGCGCCCTTGACGTAGTCACCCGTCTGACACGCGTTCTGGAAATCGGCGCAGCGCGTGCGGCGCGACGTTTGACGTGACCGAGATGCAGCCGCGCCCGCCATGAGCCATGAAGCCAAGCGCGCGTCGCATCGTCGCCGGAGAGCCGGATGAAACTCGTGCCGGCACCGCGCCTCGATCGCGGCTGGCCGCGCGCAAGATTGCCGGTCGCATCCTTGACGCCGACGATGTTGGCAATCTTCGCAAGGCGTCGCCATGGTCTCCGACCGAGATCTCGATCATGCTGCGGCCCGGGATGTTGTAGAGCACGATCGGCAGATCCACGGCGTCCCGCGATCGCGGCGAAATGCCGGTAGATGCCCTCCTGCGTCGGCTTGTTGTAATAGGGCGTGACGGACAGAGCCGCATCCGCTCCGACCTCCTTGGCGTGGCGCGTCAGCTCGATGGCCTCGCGCGTCGAATTGGAACCGCGCGCCGGCGATCACCGGCACGCGCCCCCGCCGCCGTCTCGACGCAAAGCTCCACCACGCGCATATGTTCCTTGTGACCAGGGTCGGAGATTCGCCCGGTGGTGCCGACAGGGAACCAGCCCATGCGGTGCTCTCGGCGATCTGCCAGTCGACCAGCCGCTTGAACGCCGGCTCGTCAAGCTCACCGTTCTTGAAGGGGGTGATCAGGCCGTAATCGAGCCCTTGATGCGGTCAAAAATTACAGCCATTTCATCGTCCCACCCACCAATTTACAGACCTTAACGCGCCGGCGCCGCTCGCGCGCAAGGAGATTGCCCCCGTCGCCCGGCGGCTCGCGCTGGAACTCCTTGATCCCATTTACCGATCACGGGAATGACAGGTGGCCTTCTGGACGAAAGCGCGTTATGCTCGCCTACGACTCCCCGGCTTGTTGCTCGGTGGGGATTCAACATAGCAGGGCGTACATGAGTTCGCGGCAAGCACCAACGGCTGCAACGAAAAAGATTATCCCGGCGTTGGTTCTGCTTTGCGGCAAGTGGACTGTCTCCGCTCGCTGCTCAGGCGCAAGACAGCGCCGCCCCCGCAACATCGGAATCCACACCCGCAGAATCGTTAGCGCCGACGACCGCTCCGGCTCTCGCACCGTCGACGGTCGAAGCGTCTCCAAACAGCGGCGCCGCAAGTGCCCGACGCACCTCAACATGCCCGGCGTGCGCATTACGATGGCGCCCATCCCCGATAGTCTTGCTCCCGCGAACAGCGCGCCCCGAAGGCCAGGTCGTGCCGGGAGCGGCGGCCGTCATCCCGCCGCGGCCCGAGGCCGCATCACGGCGATTCCGGCGTCCGTCACGGCGCCTTCGCGGCTTCCTGCGTGCGCCGGCAAAGACCGCCGCCGCGCCGCTTCCCGCTTCGCCGAACAAGGCGAAACCTCATCCAGGCATTCGCGGCGACAAAGCGCGGCGATCGGAATTCCGGGCGCAGCGGTTCGCCGACGAAGCCCACTGCCGCGCAGCAGGAGCCGTCGTCGAGTGGCTGCGCCTGATCGATAGCGGGCATGAGCTCGGGCTTCGCACGACACTCAACGGGTTCCTGAAGCAGCATCCGAATCGGCCAGCGCCAGAGCACGCCGCTGCCGGAACAGCCGAGAAGTTTCGACGCCGGAGGATTCGAATCCGGCGGCGGTGGTCGCGTGGTTCGGAGACCGCAGCGCCGGTCGAAGCTCCGTCGGGCGCGATGAGGCCTCGGCGAAGCGCTGATGGCGACGGGCGCGAACGCGCCAAGGGTCGCCTAGCTGATCCTGGCAAGGCATGGACCCAGGGTTCAAGTCTGCCACGGCAGTCCGACGAAGCGGAAACTTCTTCTCGCGCCCGCACAGCGACATTCTGAGCCAAGCCAGTCCACGCTCGGGCGCGCCGGACTGGCTCGCGCGCGATCGATGCTGGCTCGCCGGCCAAGCGCCAGATCGCCCGCGTCGACAACGACTACGCACGGATCGCCAACGCGCGCATTCGGCTGAAGGCGAGTCCCGCGGCGGTGAAGATCGTGCTGGATTCGCTTCCGCCGACCCAGGCCAATTCCTGGGCTGCTCTATGACGCGGCGCGCGCCTTCCGTCAGCGCGCATGAACTGAAGACGCCGCGACGACGCTGTGCGCGCGTCGGCCAGAGAAACGTCGCCGGAGCGCCGGAGCACATGGTGAGCGAGCGCAACATCTTGACACGCGAGGCGCTTAAGGCCCGGCGCTACGATCTGCCTACGATCTCGCTTCCAAGCACGCGCAGGATTCCGGCACCAGCCTGTACGAAGCGGAGTTTCTCGCCGGTTGGATCGCGCTACGGTTCCAGCATAAGCCCGGTCGCGCTGGAACACTTCACAGCGCGCTCGCCCAAAGCGTGACCATGCGCGATCAGCGTGGCCCGGGCCTATTACTGGCTGGGGCGCACCGAGGAAGAGCTCGAAGCACCCGCTCTACGCCATCGGCCAGTACAAGAGAGCGGCGACGAATTTATGAGACGTTCTACGGCCAACTCGCGCTGGCGCGGATCGAGGAAAACCCGACTCTGCGTTTGCAGGCGGTGTCACACGAAGCAACGCGCGACGACGAACTCGCCTTCGAAGCGGACGAGCGCGTGCAGGCGATCCGCGCGCTGTCGCCAGATCGGCGACCGGTATCTGATTCGCTGATTCGCCATCCGCATGGCCAATGATCGCGACAACCCGAAACATTTGCAGCTTGCTGGCGCAGATGATGGTCTCGTTGGGCGACCTGCCATGGGCGTCCGTGTGGCGAAGATCGCGAGCTACAACGACATCATTCTCTCATCGCGCCTTGCTCCGGTCGTTCCCCTGCCGAAGTTCCCGGGCGCAGTCACCGACCGGAACCCGCGCTGGGTGCTGGGGCTGACGAGACAGGAAGCGAGTTCGACGCAGCGCGCGGTCAGCACTGCCGCCGGCGCCCGTGGGCTGATGCAGCTTAGCGCCGAGCCGACGGCGAACGCAAACCGCCGCGGCGCACCGCATGACCTATCGGCTGAAAGACCTTACCGCCGATCCGAAATAGCAATATGCAGCTCGGCATGGCGCGCACCTCGAGGAATACCTCGAACATGGGGCGCCGACATCCTCGCGATCGCGGCCTACAATGGCGGGCACGCGGTAACGAACAAATGGGTCGAAGCCAACGGCGACCCGCGCGATCCGACCATCGATCCGATCGACTGGATCGAACTCATCCCGTTCGGCGAGACCGCAAATACGTTCGGCGCGTGCTCGGAGAATATCGAGCTCTACCGCAACCCGCCGAGCGGCAGCGAGTAGAAGCTGACGATCCTGTCGGATCTTTACCGGCCGAAACTCGCCGGAGCGGTCATCGTGGTGAGGCATCGAACCGCCGCCGCCGGCGGAGGTTCCGCATCCCGGTGCCAAAGCCGACACAGGCTTCGGTGGTTCCAGTGATACTCAGATCAGCAGGCGACCAGCCACTCGCGCGCCTGGCGTTGCGCCTCGGCGATCTGGTGGGCACTCATCTCACCCGAGATCTGCGCGCGCCATTTGCGCGCTTCGTTCACGCCCTTCATCGCCGCGAGGTTGAACCATTTGTGCGCGGCGATGTAATCGACGCTGACGCCCTGCCCCGTCGAATACGCCAAACCGAGATTGTAAAGCGCTTCGATGCGTCCCTTGCGCGCTTCGGCTTCGAACTGCGCCAAGCGAATCAAGATCGATCAGCCATATCCGTGTGTTCCTCAGCGGCCGATGACCGGCCCCCTCACGTCCTCAATGCGATGACGTGATGCCGAATTTCCGAAGGATCATCCGTAAAGGGACGTTAACGCTGCGCTGAGGCGCAACCCTTAACGCGCGTTAGAATTTCAGCTCGGCGCGCGCTGGCCGAAAGTATCTGCGCGGCAACGGGATCCTTGCCGATCTGATAGTTCGGATCGCGCAGATGTTCGCCCACGGCACGGCCGCGCTGCACCGCCGGGACGCGCGGCGATGCGCGTTCGTGCCACGCCTTTGAGTGCGGAAAGTCGTCGATGTTCCGCGCCCCGGCGCTTCCAGTTGCGCGACCATCCCCAGCAGGCGATGTCGGCAATCGCAGGTAGCGCCGCGCGAGATAATCGCGGTCGACGAGGCGCGCGTTCATCACACCGTGCAGCCGGTTCACTTCCGTTGGTGTAGCGCTCGACCGCATAGGGATCTCTTCCGCCGCGTCACCGCGAAAATGATGCGCTTGCCCCGCCATCGGACCAAGACCGCCGACCTGCCAGAACAGCCACTGATCGACCTCGATGCGGTCGACGCTCGTCCTTGGGATAGAACTTGCCGGTCTTGCGGCCGAGATATTGTGAGAATGGCGCCCGACTCGAACACCGCAATCGGTTTACCGCCCGGGCCATCCGGATCGACGATGGCCGGGATGCGATTGTGCTGGGCGAGACCGACAGAAAATGCGGCGTGGAACTGCTCGCCCCGGTTGATGTTGACAGGATTAACCACGATAGGGAGCCGGCACTCCTCCAGCATGATGCTGATTTTGATGCCGTTCGAGGTCGGCCAGAAGTGAAGCCTCAATCGGCGCTTGGCGCGGCGGGCAGCCGCCTTTGGCGGCCTTCGCTGCCGGGGCTTTTTTCTTGGCCTTGATGGCTTTGGGACGCCTGTCCGCACTCGCGCGGTGAAAGAGACCGTCGGCCGCGGAGCCTGTATCCGAGCTTGCAGGCAGGCGGGCAAACAACAGCGAGCGGGTAGGTATTCATGGGCGGCGGGCAGGCCGCGGCTCGCCGCGAGAAGCCGCGGCCTATGCCTTTACCACCCACAGAGCGTCCGAGAAGGACGTTATGGTCGCGGCGTTGAGCAGCATCAGCTGCGCGCCGCAGCGGGCTGGCTGAATGAGCCGGCTACTTCCGTTTCGCCTTCCGCTTACCTTTGCGGGGCTTTCTTCTTTTTCGAGGCTTGCGCGCGCCTCCTTCGCGCTTCATTTTGCGCACCGTTGTTCTCTTCTTCCTTCTTTGCAGTCATCGGCATGAAACAACTCCCTCTAGAGTTTCAGGAGGCACAAGACGCACCCCCGAAAAACGGCAAGAATATGAGGATGTTAGGTTAATGAAGCAATAGCCAGCGCCAAGCGCGCATGCCTGGCTCAATGCGACATGACAGTGACAAAACCCTTAATTTTGTTGCGTTTCCTAGAATATCATCTGGTGTACAGACGAAATTGCGGCTTGGGACTTGACAACGTCCCGGATTGCCAAAATCGGACAGATTGCGACAGAATCACCCCCTCGTCCGGCAGATCGAGTCGCCGCTTCGAGAATCGCATTCACGGTTTGCGGATCTCGCTTTGCCTTGAGTTGCTTTCATCACTTGTCCGACGAACCACGACGCCACTTTCGGTTTTGCTTTTGCTTCCGCGACTTTCGCGGGGTTTGGCGGCAATCACTTGATCGATCGCGCTTCGATGACGCTCGTGTCGCTCATCTGACGCATGGCCGCGCTGCTCGACGAGCGCGCTAGGGATCGCCGCCTTCGTTCCAGACCAAGTCCGCGACATCCTTTGCAATTTTGCCGCTGATGGTTCCCGCCGCAACCATCTGAACGATGGCGCTGTTTGGCTTTCGCGGGGATGGGACCTGACGCGATCGCAGAGCCGGCGCGGTTGAGCCGGCCGAAATATTCATTCAGCAGCCAATTCGCGGCCGCTTTTGCCTCCGCACCCTCGGCGACCATCGCTTCTGAAATAGTCGGCTGTCTCCTTCTCCGCGACGAGCACGGACGCGTCGTAGGCGGATAGACCGGCAGCGATGAAGCGCGCCTTTTTGTCGTCGGGAAGTTCAGGGAGACCGCGCGCGATCGTATCCGACGTAGGCCTGTTCGAAGACAAGCGGCAGCAGATCGGGGTCGGGGAAGTAGCGATAATCATGCGCTTCTTCCTTCGAGCGCATCGAGCGCGTCTCGCCGCGTCCGGGATCGAACAGCCGCGTTTCCTGCGCGATCGCTGCCGCCGTCCTCGATGATGTCGATCTGCCGCCGCGCCTCGTACTCGATCGCCTGCCCGACGAAGCGGATCGGAGTTGACGTTCTTGATCTCGCAGCGCGTGCCCGAGCGTCGCCGCCGGGCTTGCGCACCGAGACGTTGACGTCCGCGCATGGAATTCTTCCATATTGCCAGCAATACGTAACTGAACGGAAGCATAC
>ERZ1370068.5805-contig-4812_pt1 | contig 39170 bp, 71 predicted proteins | sample MGYA00561227_ERZ1370068 | MGnify/ENA primary metagenome ERZ1370068 (study PRJEB38410, sample SAMEA6850437) | metagenome | study: Metagenomic assessment of the ecological functions of the soil: analysis of the soil microbiota associated with the...
GCCACTTCCATCCGCGTTGGAAAATCAGAAGGCGCTTGGCGGCTGATGCCGTCCGGAGAGGGGGAAAGATGAGCAAGGAAAGATTGAATGCATTCAGCGACGGCGTGATCGCTATCATCATCACGATCATGGTTCTGGAGCTGAAGGTGCCTCATGGCGCCGATTGGCAATCGCTTTCCGGCCTGCTGCCGATCTTCCCTGAGCTACGTCCTGAGTTTTTATTTTGTCGGAATTTACTGGAACAACCATCATCACTTGCTGCACGCCAGCCGGGGCGTCAACGGCGCCATCATGTGGAGCCCAACATACACCTCTTGTTTTGGCTCTCGCTTATTCCCTTTGCGACCGGATGGATGGGCGAGAATCACTTCGCGGAACTTCCAACCGCCGTTTATGGTGCAGCGCTGCTGATGCCGGCGCTGGCCTACAGTATTCTGCAGATATGCCATTGTGCGGAACAACCTGGAGAGGACAGAACCTGGCCACACGCGCTCGGTCGCGACGTCAAGGGAAACTGTCGACGTTGTTCGTGCCTGGCGGGGATCGGGTTGTCGTTCGTTGACCCACGACTTGGCTGCGCTGTCTATGTGCTGGTGGCGATGATGTGGTTCGTGCCGGACCGCCGAGATCGAAAAGTCCATCCGGCATTCCTGACCACCTAGATCAGCCTCAGTCCTTTAAAGCTTGCATGGCCTTCCTTTGCCGACGATGATGTGGTCGTGCACGGCGATGCCGAGCGGCTGCGCAATCGTCGATGATCGCCTGCGTCATCTGAATGTCGGCGCGTGACGGCGTCGGGTCGCCTGATGGATGATTGTGCACGAGGATCAACAGCGGTGGCGGAGAGTTCAAGCGCGCGTTTGACCACTTCGCGCGGATAGACCGGCGTGTGGTCGATCGGTGCCGGACCTGCTGCAACTCGTCGGCGATCAAGCGATTGCGCTTGTCGAGGAACAGCACGCGGAACTGCTCCTTGTCGGCGAAGGCCATGGCTGTGCGGCAGTAGTCGAGCACGCTCGACCATGATGACAGCACCGGCCGCTTTTGACCTGGCCGTGCGCCAACCGGCTCGCCGCGGCCTGCACCAGCTTGAGCTCGGTGATGGCGGCATCGCCCATGCCTTTGATCTCGGCGAGCCTTGCGGGCGGCGCCGCTATCACTTCGGCGAACGAGCCGAACCTGGCGATGCAGCTCCTTGGCGAGCGGCTTGACGTCGCGTTGCGGGATGGCGCGGAACAGCACGAGCTCCAGCAACTCGTAGTCGCTGACGGCCTCCGCGCCGGCCTGCGAGGAAGCGCCCGCGCAATCGCTCGCGATGGCCGTGATAGTGAGGCTTCGGTCGGCTCATGAACGTGCATCTGCGCGGCATACGCACGTCAATGTTGTATCACAGAAACATACGAATCTCAGCGGCAGATGCTGGAATCGTGCGATGGAGCGGAAAAGGCGCGCTTTCAGCGTCTGATAGGCGGCTTGTGCGAGACCGGCTCGGCGAAAGCGTGAAGATCTCGACGCCGTCATCGGTCACCCCGACGGTGTGCTCGAACTGCGCCGAGAGCGAGCGGTCGCGCGTCACCGCGGTCCAGCCGTCGGACAGCACCTTCACATGCGGGCGGCCGAGATTGATCATCGGCTCGACCGTGAAGAACATGCCGGGCTTGAGCACGATGCCTTCGCCGGGCCGGCCGACGTGCACGATGTTCGGCTCGTCGTGGAACAGGCGGCCGAGGCCGTGGCCGCAGAAATCGCGCACCACGCTCATGTGCTGCGCCTCGACGATAGGTCTGGATCGCGTGGCCGATGTCGCCGGTGGTGCGCGCCGGGCCGGATCGCGGCGATGCCGCGCATCATCGCCTCGTAGGTGACCTCGATCAGCCGCTCGGCGCGGCGCGGGACTTCGCCGACCGCGATACATGCGGCTCGAGATCGCCGTGCCAGCCGTCGAGGATCAGCGTCACGTCGATATTGACGATGTCGCCCTCCTTCAGCGGCTTGTCGCCGGGAATGCCGTGGCAGACCACGTGATTGATCGAGGTGCAGGTCGACTTGTTGTAGCCGCGGTACATCAGCGTCGCGGGCAGGCGCGCCGTGGTCCATGGCGAAGTCGAACACCAGCCGGTCGATCTTTTCGGTCGGCACGCCCGGGCCTGACCTCGCTCGGCGAGCATGTCGAGACAATCGCGCCACAAGCTGGCCGGCCTTGCGCATCGCCGTCGAAGGCGGCGGGGCCGTGGATCTTGATCTGGCCGGTCTTGCGCAGGGGCGCGACGGCCGCGTCGACGCAGGTCATGACGTTCATTAAGGTTTGCGGTGCGGGGTGCAAGCACATCATCGATAAGCGCATCAGGCCACGATTTTCCCGCCCAGCTCATCCTCGATAGTGCGCGCGGATGATCTCGTCGAATGTGGCTTCGACCTTCGAATCCGAGATCGTGGGCGCGCTTCGCGTCGAGGCGCTTCGGCCCAGCCGGCAACAATTCGCTGGACAAGTTCGTCGGGCTCGCGCCGGATGCGCGCAGCGACTTTTTCGCCGGCAACACGGCGCAATGCGTCGACTTGTTCCCCGACCGTGCATGATACGCCGGGCATGGCAAGATTGACGCGCGGCCCGAGCTGCGCGCGCGTCAATCCCGCCGCATGGATGAGAAATCCCACCGCGGCGCGCGGGCTCGCGTGCGTATGGCGGACAGCATCGGAAACCGGAAGCAAGGCCTCCTGGCCGGCCAGCGGTTCCCTGATGATGCCAGAGAAGAAACCGGATGCCGCCTTGTTGGGCTTGCCTGGCCGAACGCAGATCGTTGGCAATCCGATGCCGACGCCCTCGAGAAAGCCTGCGTCGCGTATAATCAGCGAGCAGCAGTTCGCAGATCGCTTTCTGCGTCCCATAGGACGTGAGTGGCGTAAGGTGGAAGTCGTCCGCAATGGAATTCGAAAACGGCGCGCCGTAAACCGCGATCGACGAGGTGAATACAACCTTCGGTTTGTAGCCGGTGGTGCGGATCGCCTCCAGCAGGGCGCGGAGTGCCATCGAGATTGACGCGATATCCCTTCTCGAAGTCGATTTCCGCCTCACCGGAAACCACCGCCGGCGAGGTGAAAAATCACGTCCGGCTTTTTGGCGATGGCTTTCGCGGCGGCGCCCAGGTTGGAAAGGTCGCTCGTCGAAGCCTCGACCGCGCCTGTGAACCCGGCCGGCTTTTCCGGAGCCACGACGTCGATCAGCGTCAGGTGGTCAATTTTCTGTCCATTAAGCTGGCCATCCTTGACCAGCCTGGCGACAAGCTTGCGGCCGATCATGCCCGCGGCACCCGTAATCAGAATATGCATTACGCCCTCTTTTGCTCGGAATCCGCCGGCTCGAAACGATCGATACGACGCAGATCCGGGATAGCATCATCCACACCGTTGCTCACCCAGCAGCGAGCCCAATCCGCCGATCACGACCGACGGCACGGCGCCAGCCGAGGCGGCGACCAGGCCGGATCTGAATTCGCCAAGTGTGTTCGACGAGCCGACAAACAAATAGTTGATCGCGCTGACGCGCCGCGCGTTTTCGTCAGGGAGTTTCAATCTGAACCAGCGAGAAACGGATGACGATGCTGACCGCGATCAGACGCGCCGAGCACGGCGAGTGCCAGCCAGCGATAGCGGGAACCAGGTTGGACAATCCGAATACAATGGTCGTCACGCCAAAAATTCCAACCACCGCAAACATCTTACGGCCGATATGCCGTTCGTGACCGGATGACGCGCAAGCACGATAGACGTGATCAATGCGCCGACGGCCGGCGCCGAGCGCAACAGGCCGAGGCCGACAGGGCCGACTACTGAGAATATCCCTGGCGTAGATCGGCAGGAGTGCCGTGGCGCCGCCGAGAATCACCACGAACAGGTCGAGCGTGATCACACCAAGCAGCCGGCGCCGGCTTCGGATGTACTCAAAACCCGCCAGCACGGAAGCGAGAGTCGGCGGCTTCACGCTTTGCGGCGGACCCTTTGTCTGCACGAAGCTGATCAGCGTGATCGAGGCAGGCGAACAATATCAGGCAGATCGCGCCAACCAGCACCGGGGCTCAGCGCGTGAGACAAGGCCGCCCAGGGCCGGGCCGCAAATGATGGCGGTCTGATTGGCGGAGGTCAGTGCCGCCACTCGCGCGCGAAATCATCGGCACGGGCACCAGCGATGAGTGCCAACGCGTGCGCCGTCGGGAGTCTCGAAGGCGCGAGCGCAACCGATCATGAAAACCGCAGCAAACAACAAGATCGCGTCCCAGCACCCCTTTCAGCAGGGCGATGGTGATCATCACGGCGGCCAGAACGTAGACGCCTTGTGCCACGCGGACGATCAGGCGGCGGTCGTAACGGTCGGCAGTGTGTCCGATCAAAAGCGTTAGCACGACGGCCGGGACGAATTGTATCAATCCACACAAGTCCAAGATCCAAAGCACTGTTGGTAAGCTCGTAGATCTGCCAGCCGATCGTCAGGGCCAGCATCTGATAGCCCATGGTCGAGGGCAAGCCTTGCAAGCCAGAACAGCACGAACGGGCGTTGCTGAATCTAACCCGGGAGATGGCTGTGAAGAAATGCTCATTCGGCGGTGCTATTCAGCGCGCTCAGGCTGACAATTTGTCGCCCGTCGGAGGAAAAATTGTCCGCTGAAAGCCAGCGCTCGAAATTGGCCTTGCGCACCGGCCATTCGCTATCGAGCATCGAGAACATCGCAGTATCGCGGTTGCGTTTCTTGGCTATCATCTGCTGACGCAAGATGCCCTCGAACGTAAAACCATAGCGCAGCGCTGCCCGGCACGAGGCGGCATTGTGCGAATTGCATTTCCACTCGTAGCGCCTGTAGCCGAGCGTCTCGAATCGCATAGCCGGCAAGCATGTATTGCGCCTCAGTGCCGAGCGGCGTTCGCTGGAGCGCGGGCGAGTAGACGATGTGGCCGACTTCGATGACGCGCATCGCCGGACGAATTTCCATCAGCGTCGCAATGCCGAGCGGCGCGATTTGCGCGATCGACAATTGCATAGGCGTACGGGTCGTCCAGCGCGGCGCGACTTTCGACCCAGGTCGAAAATTCAACTGCATCGGCGAAAGGACCGTATTGCGACATATAGGTCCAGATCGCGTCGTTACCCCCTGACTGCGTCCCACAGCGAGCGACGCGTGCTGGCGCGTGAGCTTCTCGACGCGGCCGTAACGTCCTTCCAGCGTGACCGGGCCGGGGCGCGGCGCCGGCCGTGTCGTCGACCGGCGCGCCGATCGGCTGCCCGGTTTGCGGATGAACGTGTTCTCTCACTTCTTGGACGCCGCGGCAGGTCGTCGTGAAAGAACTTGTTCAATCTCGGCATTTTGAAACGATGCCGGCGAAGCTGTCGAATTTGCCTTCCTGAGAAATTTGCCGTGCCGACAGCACGAAAGCATTCATCGCAACGCGCGCGAGTGTGCCGCCCACGCTGATGCGACGGACACCAAGTGCGGCGAGATCACTGACCGTATACCCGAAAGCGCTGCTATTGAGAAAATTGATCGGCTTCGGCGCAACAGCCTTGATCGTTGCGGCGATCTGTTCGCGCGTCTTGATGCCGGGCGAATACAGACAATCGGCGCCGGCATCGGCGAAGGCCTTCAATCTGCGGATAGTTTCGTCCAGATCCGGCCGGTTCCTGATGAAACCCTTCGGTACGCGCGGTGAAGATCACGTCACCGCCTGCTTTGTCGATTGCATCGCGCGCCGCGCGCACACGCTTTACCGCCAGATCGAAGTCGTAGAGCGGATTAGCGTCGTTGCCGGTGGCATCCTCGATCGACAAGCCGGCAACGCCGGTGTCGACACAAAGCCGGACGTTCGCCGCGACTTCGTCGGGATCGTCGGCGTAGCCGCCTTCGAAATCGGCGTTGACCGGGAATGTCGGTTGCTTGCGCGATTTCACGACAATGCGCGAGCACCATGTCGCGGGTGACGTCGCCGTCCGGATAGCCGATCGAATGAGCGTGTCCGGAGCTGGTCGTGGCCAGCGCCTTGAATCCGAGGCCCTGCAAGTAACGGGCACTGCCGACATTCCACGGGTTTGGGATGACAAAGCAGCCGCTTTGGTGAAGCTCGCGGAATGCACGGCGTTTATCGGAGGTGCTCATGAATCGGGCCTGTTTATGCGGTGGGCAAGCCGACAATGCCTCCAACAGCGCGCCATAATTGCAAGTACGTCGAAAGGCGGCAGTCCATCCCGGCCGGAATTCCGCGGCGTAAACACCCGAGACGGTGGGATATTCCGACACCGAGACGTGATCGACTTGACGATGCTTTTACTTTCCGCCGCTCCCGTCATTCGCTAAGCTGAATCTGTGCATTCTGCATGCGCAGGATCATCATGCCGCTTCCACTTAAAGTCTTCGCTGCCACCTTGGCTGCGGCTTTCGTGTTCGCAGCGCCCGGCCGATGCCGCCAAGAAGAGCAAGCATAAGAAGGTCCCGGACCGCGTCCACGACGATTACAACGCCGACCCACAACACCGAGGTACCAACCTGTTCCCCGCTGGCCCGCTTTATTTCAGCGGCGTGTATCTTGGTGATGATCCCGACCCGAATATCCGCTTTCAGTTATGGCGCGATATCAGCGGCCGCTTTGGCGGCGAGCAACTGACTGTCGGCCGCTACTGACGAAAGTCGCCCAGGCGTTTGATTTTTATCGCCTGATCGGCTGAAGTGCAGACCTCACAGAGAGGTGCCACCGCGGCTGTTCCGCGAAAGGCGCCCGCGCGGGAGGTTTGCAGTTATGCTTCGTACAATCGCGGCTTTTGACCGAATCGGCGAGGAAAACGCCTTCGCCGTGCTGGCTCGCGCCAACGCGCTGGCCGCGCAGGGCCGCGACATCATCAATCTCGGCATCGGCCAGCCCGACTTCCGCACGCCCGATTTTATCGTCGAGGCGGCCGATGAAGGCGCTGCGCGACGGCCATCACGGCTACACGCCGGCGAACGGCATCCCGCCGCTGCGCGAGGCGGTCGCCGCCGATCTCGCACAAGCGCTTCAAGGTCGAGGTTTCGCCCGACAGCGTGATGATCATGCCTGGCGGCAAGCCGACCATGTTCATGTCGATCCTGATGTTCGGCGAGCCGGGCGCGGACATCCTGTATCCCGATCCCGGATTTCCGATCTACCGCTCGATGATCGAATTCACCGGCGCGCGGCCGGTGCCGGTGCCGATCCGCGAGGAGAACGGCTTCGCGTTCTCGGCGGAGGAGACGCTGAAGCTGATCACGCCGCAGACGCGGCTGCTGATCATCAACTCGCCGGCCAATCCGACCGGCGGCGTCACGCCGAAGGCCGAGGTCGACAAGCTCGTCGCCGGTCTGGAGAAGTGGCCGGACGTCGCGATCATGTCGGACGAGATCTACGACCACATGGTCTATGACGGCGAGACACATGTCTGCCTGTTGTCGTATCCGTCGATCCGCGACCGGCTCATCCTGCTCAACGGCTGGTCGAAGACCTATGCCATGACCGGCTGGCGGCTCGGCTATGCGGTATGGCCGGGCAAGCTCTACGACTACGCGCGCAAGCTCGCAGTGAACCTGCATTCCTGCGTCAACGCTTCGGCGCAATACGCCGGCCTTGCCGCGCTGAAGGGTCCGCAGGACGAAGTGCGCAAGATGGTTGCCGAATTCGACAAGCGGCGGAAGGTCGTGGTCGAGGGGCTTGAACAAATTGCCCGGCGTCTCCTGCGCGACGCCCAAAGGGCGCGTTCTACGCGTTCCCGAACGTCAAGCGCACGGGCTGGAAGGCCAAGGCGCTCGGCATCATCGCTGCTGGAAGATGCCGGCGTTGCCATCATCGGCGGGCCGGATTTCGGCATCCTCGGCGAGGGCTACGTGCGGCTATCCTATGCCAACTCGACCGAAAATATCTTGAAAGCGCTTGACCGCATGGGCGAGTTCCTGTCGAACAGGAAGGCAGCGTAGCTTCTCGTTTTTCGACTAGTGCAAGGAAGGACGTTGTGATGCTTGACCGTACATCCGCAGACCGGGGCCTGTCCGAGGAACAACGGATGATGCGGCAAAGTTGCCGTGATTTCGTCGATGAGGTGGTCCTGCCGTTCATCAAGCAGAACTGGAAGCTCGAATGGTCGATGGTTCCGGAAGATCGACTTCCGCCGCGCATTTTGGAAGAAGCTGAAAAATCGGCATTCGCACCCTCGGCGTGCCGGAAGAGTTCGGCGGCGTGGAACTCGAGAAAGGCACCGAGGTCAAAACCTTCGCCACTCGTCGCGGAGGAGATTGCGCGCGGCGATTCAGGCCTCGCCGACAAGCTGGTGCAGAACTGGAAAGTGTCGGTGCTGCTGCGTCAGTCTCGCGCCGCGGCATCTGCAGGAAAAATGGTTCAAGCGCCTGGTCGCCGAGCCGCAGTTCCTGATGGCGCATTGCCTGACCGAGCCGCGCGGCGCCTCCGACCGCTGGCTTCCTACAACGTGCCGGAAGCGGCGATGCAGACCACGGCGGTCAAGACCAATGGCGGCTGGGTCATCAATGGCCGCAAGCAGTTCATCTCCAACGGCTACGACGCCAGCCTCTACGTGGTCTATGCCAACACCAATCCGAAAGTCGGCATGCTGCAGGGCACGTCATCGTTCCTGGTGCCACGCGGAAACCAAAGGCTTCACCGTCGCGCGCTGCAACGAGACGCTCGGCTGCCGCTTCATGAACAATGGCGAGATGGTGTTCGAGGACATGTTCGTGCCCGACGATCATCTGCTGGTGGAGAACAGTGCGCTTGGTTCGGCCGGCGTCTATTTCCGTCCCGGAAAGATCATCCAGGCGCGCCAAGAATCTCGGCGTCGGTGTGCGGGCTTTCGAGGCGACCGCGGATTATGTGCAGAATTACGTGCAGGGCGGCCGGATCCTGATCAAGCATCAGGCGGTCGGCGCTGCGGCTCGCCGACATGGCGACGCGCATCGAGGCGGTGCGGGCGCTGCTCGGTCGCGCCGCGCAAGCGGTCGACGACAATGCGCCGGATGCCGAAGTGCTCGTCAACATGGCCAAGATGTTTGCCTCCGAGGAAATCATGAAGGTGGCGCAGCATGCGGTCGAACTGCACGGCGGCAACGGCATCATGCTCGACTTCGGCATTGAGAAGGTGCTGCGCGACGCGGTGATCTTCATGCACATGGATGCGACGGTCGACATATCGAAGTTCAAGATCGTCAAGAACCTGTTCCCGGAAACGGCAGGAAAGTACAGCGCCGCCCGGCCTCCGAAGACCATAGGCTGGCACGGCCTTCGATCTGGTCGCAGACTGATTTTGCACGACGTTCCATGGTGCGTGTGCGCCTCGGGGACGCGCACATCCGCGCGGCGCTGTTCGTAAGTCGGCGCTGCAAGAGCGTCATGCCACGGCACAGATTCTGCAGTTGTGGCAGGCTCGGTACGTCTCGCGCGCGAGGCCGGGGATTTCGCCGCGGTAAAACACCTGCGTGTGATAGCTGTTGGCGCGGACTGCGTCGCCGATCGCCCGCGCTCGCGGGACGCGTTCAGCGCCGAAGGGCCAGGTTGAAACCCACCAGCACGATCAGCATGCCGGACGAATTGCGCCAGACTCGGCACCACGCCGAGCGCAAGAAACCCGATAATCGCGCCGAACACCGGCACCAGAGCCGGGAAAGTTGCAGCGCGTCCGCCGCCGAGCGCGATCACGGCATGGGCGAACAGGTAGATGGGCAACGATCCGGCGATGCCGCCCTGCACGACAGCCTGTAGAAGATTTTCGAAAAGGCTTTGCCGCGCCAAACCGCTCACGCCATAGATAAAAAGATAGATCGGTGCGAGCACGATCAGTGAGACAGCTCCGACCGCCATGACCGCACGCGTGCCCGGCACGTTCCAAAGCCGCAGCAACGTGCCGAACGTCGCCCAGAAGAATCCTGCGGTGGCAAACAGGAGATCGCCCCCGACGCCAGCGCTGCCGATCGTCGCAAGTGATTCAGCGCCGAACATCAGCAGGCCGACAATGATGATCGCGCCGCCGATGATCGCGTTGAAAGGTCGCCTTTCGTGAAGGACCAGTGAAGCCAGGACGAGGCCCGACAGCGCCGCACAGGCGGGTTGAATTGTGGTGCCATGGCCGAGCGGCACCAGAATGAAGCCGCTATAGGCGAGCAACGACTGCGGCGGCCCGGACAGAATGGTCATCACAATTCCGCGCCCCAACCGATGCCGCTCAGGTTACGCAAGCCCTCACGCACAATCAGCGGCAGCATCAGCAGGCCGGACCAAAAGAAGCGATGAAAGGCGAGATCGGCGGGCGAAAAGCCGACCTGGATGCCGTGCTTTGCAACGACGAAACCTGCCGCCCACGCCAAGGCTGCGAGCGTGCCGCACACGATGCCGATGATCATTGTCGGCCTATGCACTTTTTCGGGCGCGGCCATGGGCTCCAAGAGGTTCAAAGCAGGCGGGGTGACTTCGGTACGGCTGATACTCTAGGATCGCCGGCCAAGTCCAATTGCCAATCAACAACATTCACTTCACCGGGATGGAAAGCTCATGGCGAAGTCGCGAAAAGTCATCATCACCTGCGCTGTTACCGGCTCGATCCACACGCCCTCGATGTCGCCGCATCTGCCGATCACGGCGCAGGAGATCGCCGATGCCGCCATCGGCGCGGCCGAGGCCGGCGCGGCCATCGTGCACCTGCATGCGCGCAACCCGCAGGACGGCCGGCCCGACCAGACGCCCGAGGCGTTCGCGCCGTTCCTCAAGGTGATCAAGCAGCGCTCGAATGTGCGTGGTGAACATCACGACCGGCGGCGCGCCGACCATGACGGTCGAGGAGCGCGTGCGGCCGGCCGCGACCTTCAAGCCCGAGGTGGCCTCGCTCAACATGGGCACGATGAACTTCGGCCTTTACCCGATGATCGCCGCGCTACAAGGGCAAGTTCAAACACGACTGGGAGGAGCCGTACCTCGAAGGCTCGCGCGACGGGCATGTTCAAGAACACCTTCGCCGACATCGAGTACATCCTCACGACCTGCGCCGAGAACGGCACCCGCTTCGAGATCGAGTGCTACGACATCGGCCATCTCTACACGCTGCGGCACTTCGCTCGACCGCGGCGTGGTCAAGCCGCCGCTCTTCATCCAGTCGGTGTTCGGCATCCTCGGCGGCATCGGACCGCATCCCGAGGACGTCATGCATGATGAAGCGCACCGCCGATCGGCTGCTCGGCGACAACTATCACTGGTCGGTGCTGGGCGCGGGCGCGCAACCAGATGCGCGTTGCCGCGCATGGCTGCCGCCATGGGCGGCAACGTGCGCGTCGGCATGGAGGACTCGCTCTGGATCGGCGCGGGCAAGCTCGCCGAGATCGAATGCGCAGCAGGTCACCCAGGTGCGCAAGATCCTCGAAGGGCCTGGGCCTGGAGATCGCCAGCCCTGACGAGGCGCGCGAGATCCTTTCGCTCAAGGGCGGCGACAAGGTGGCGTTTTAGCGGCCGCCGATATCCGCTCATTCCCGCGCGGGAGAGAGATCCAGTCTTGAACGAGCCCGGTCGTCCCGGCTGTCGCGGGGACCCCGGGGCCCGGCTGCGACCGCTTTTCCGTTGCTCTCGGGCCCGCGAAATCCTCCTATAGCGGAGGAGATTCTCGCAATGGCCTCGCTCGACTCGGTCAGCCTCGCGATACTGCTCGGCAGCCTGCTGGTTCTTGCCGGCATCCTGTCGAGTCTCATCGCCTTGCGATTCGGCGCACCGTTGCTGCTCGTGTTCCTCTTGCTCGGCATGTTGGCCGGCGAGGGCGGCCCGGGCGGCATCAAGTTCGACGACGTTGGAGCGGCCTCACACTGGTGGGCTCGGTTGCCCTGGCATTGATCCTGTTCGATGGCGGATTGCGCACCCGCCTGGCCAGTCTCCGCAACGTCGCTGGCACCCGCGGTTACGTTGGCGACCGTCGGGGTTCTGATTACGGCACTCGCTCACTGCACCGGTGGCGAAATTCGTGCTCGGCATCGGCTGGATCCAGGCTTTGCTCATGGCGGCGATGGTGGCGTCAACCGACGCAGCCGCTGTTTTCTTCCTCATCAACGCGCGCGGCCTGCGCTTGCGTCCGCGCGTGCGCGCCGTGCTGGAAGTCGAGATCCGGCACCAACGATCCCGTTCGCGGTGTTTCTTGCCGTTGCTGCTGGTAGAGATCCTGTTGGTCGGCGATCAGAGCTGGTCGCACGCTGCTGGCGACTTTCGCTGCGCGACGCCATCCTCGGCTGTGTCATTGGTCTTGCCGGCGGCCGAGTCATTGCCCTGGTGCTCAACCGGCTCGTATTGGCGCAGGGTCTGCATGCGCCGTTCGTGGCCGATCAGCGCGCTTGTTGTCTTCGCGCTTCGCCAACGCAGTCGCATGCCTCGGGATTTCTCGCCGTCTATCTGGCCGGACTTGTGGTCGGCAACCGGCAGACGCGCGCCCACAACACCGTCGTGGTTTTCCTCGACGCCGTGACCTGGCTGCGCGCAGATCGTCATGTTCGTGCTGCTCGGTCTGCTGGCCTGGCCGCATCGCCTGGCGCTATAGCCTGTTCGGCGCCATAGCGGTCGCGCTCGGTCCTGATGCTGGTCGCGCGGCCTGTCGCGGTGTTCCTGTGCCTGGCGCCGTTCCAGCTTTCACTGGAACGAAAAGCTGTTCATCTCCTGGGTCGGCCTGCGCGGAGCGGTCGGCATTTTTCTCGCCTCGATCCCGCTGCTGGTCGGGTTGCCGGGTGCCTACTCTATTTCGACGTCGGCTTCGTGGTGGTGCTGTCGTCGCTGCTGGTGCAGGGCTGGACCGTGGCTTTGGCCGCGCGCAAGCTCGATATCTCATTTACCGCGCAGCGACCGCTTCCGCGCCGTGTCGAGCTCGATCTGCCCGGCCAACTGGCGCGCAGAGATTATCGGCTATCCGGTCGCCTGCGAACAGCCCCGTACCTGCGTCGCGGACTCATGCCGAATTGGGCGCGGCCGACGCTGGTCATTCGCAACGAGGAAATTCTCACACCTGACGGAGGCGCATCCGGTGCGCGAAGGCGACTACGTCTATCTCCTGGCGCCGCCGGAAAGGCGCAGGCGCTCGACCGCTTCTTCGTCAGGCATGCCGCCGCCGACTGCGCCTGATCCGAGGCTGCTTGGCGACTTCTTCGTGCCCGGAACTGCGACGCTGGGTGCGCTGGCCGAAATTTACGGCCTGCAGGTTGCTGCCGATCACACCGAAGTCTCGCTCTCCGACTATTTCAGCGAGCAGCTCCGGCGACGCGTGAAGACCGGCGATATCGTCGAGCTGGGCCCGATCGCGCTACTTGCGCACAAGGTTAGCAACGGAGCTGTGACGACAGTGGGCTTACGGCTTGCCGAGCCAGAATCACCTGACACCTGGCGCGGCGTCGCCGAAACGCAATGGGACAAGCGTGCAGGAGATGGCTTGGCTAGAGCGCGCGCCGGGACAACGACGGCACGTGTTGCATTAACCAGGCGCCGCCGAACAGCACCGCCGTCCAGAACAAATCTCCGAGCACGGTCTTGTCGAGGAACGGCAGCGCCGCGATGAAGCACTGCGTCAAGCCCTGCCATGTCAGTGGATACATGCCGCTGAATGCCCAGACGGCAAAATTCGTGGCTACGAAGAAAATCAGCGAGCACGACAACACCGCCGCGATCACGGGGACCGCACCAGGCCAGCGCCGTATCAGCATGCCTGCGAATGCCGGCACGGTGATCGCGGCGCAGACGACGAGTGTGATCCGCCAGTCATCGCCGGCGAGTGCAACATTGCTCAGCAACACGGCTGCGAGCGGTACGATCACGGCCAGCCCGGGATTCGGAGCATCCGGCCGGCGAACAGCGCGCTGGCAGCAAACGGCCAAACACCAACGGCATGCGGCAGCAGGCGCGCGATCACGTCGAAGCCGATCAGAAATGCCACCAGCAGCAAATCCATCCAAAGATCGGCGCGGGCCCGGTTCTGCTGCATTTTTCAAGGTCCTGTAAGGTGTTCGCTCGGTTCATAGCACAGATCGGGCGCAAATTTACTACCGGCATTGCGGGGTTCATTCACGGGCTCAGACCGCGCGTTCCTCGGCCCATTTGGAAATGATTCCGGCCAGCTGATCGAGTCCGTCGGTGAGCGCAGCGGGTCCCGGCTGGAGAATCAGCGTCGACTTGATCTCGCGCAGCCAGCCGCCGGCTGACGCGCCGGAACGTCAGCAAAGCCCGGCCGGGCCGTAACCTTCGCCGGGCACGAATTTCTTGCCGCACCAGGAGCCGATGATGATGTCCGGCACGCGCAGCGATCAACATCGTCGGCGGACGACGATGCGGTCCTTGGCGTTCTTGTGCGCCGCCAGCTGCGGAAACACCTCGATGCCGCCGGCGGCTTCGATCAACTCCGACACCCACGCAATGCCGGAGATCATCGGCTCATCCCATTCCTCGAAATAGACGCGCGGCCGGCGCGGCAACCGCGCAGCGCGCTCGCGCACCTGCATCGACGCGCGCTGTCCAGCGAACCTGCCAGTGCGTCGGCTTTGTCAGTCGCGCCGACCAGCGCGCCGAGCGTGCGGATCATGTCGAAGATGCCGGCGACGTCGCGCTGATTGAATGCGTGCACCGCGACGTTGTTGCGGATCAGTTCGGCGACGATGTCGGCCTGCAGGTCGGAGAAGGTCAGCACCAGATCGGGCTTGAGCGCGATGATTTTCGGAACGTCGGCGGAGATGAAGGCCGAGACGCGCGGCTTCTCGCGCCGTACCTGCGGCGGCCGCACCGCATAGCCGGAAACGCCGACGATGCGACGCTCCTCGCCGAGGAGATACAGCGTCTCCGACGGTCTCCTCGGTCAGGCAGACGATTCGCTCGGGCGGGAACATGCGCCGTTAGGCAAGCACATCGGCATGCGCTGCGTCGAGCAGTTCGACGCCGCCGAGTTTCCGGCAACGACTCCAGCCTCGATGCCGCACGACGCTGGTTGCGATCCGCCTGACCTCGGCGGCGTGGTGGCTGACATAGATCATCGGCACGTGCGCTTCGTCGCGCAGGCGTTCCAGGTAGGGCAGAATCTCGCGCTTGCGCGCGGCATCGAGCGAGGCGAGCGGTTCATCCAGCAACAGCAGTCGCGGGCGCATCAAGCAGCGCGCGGCCGACCGCGACGCGCTGGCGCTCGCCGCCCGAAAGCTTGCCGGGCCGGCGCTCGAGCAAATGGCCGATGTCGAGCAGTTCGACGACGCGTGACGACATGCCGTCGGATCAGGCGGCACGGCCGCTCATCCAGCGGCCGTAGTCGAGATTTCGCTGCGACCGAGAAGTGCGGAAACAGCCGGCCTTCCTGGAACACGTAGCCGATGCGGCGCCGGTGGGCGGGCACGTCGACGCGCGCTGTGCTGTCGAACAGCACCATCGTCGTCGAGCACGATGCGGCCGCGGTCGGGCGTCAGCAGACCCGGCGATCATGTTGATGACCGTGGTCTTGCCGGACGCCGGACGGCCCGAACAGCGCAGTCGCGCCGCTTCGCGGCTCGAACTGCGACGTCGACCGCGAACTCGCCGAGCTGCTTGCGGTTTCGACGACCGAGCATGGTCAGTCCCCGTGGATAGCGCGTGCCGGCGCGCCGCGCCGAGCCATTCCGGACGCGATCAGGGCGGCAAGCGATGATGATCGCGACAACGATGACCAGCGTCGAGCGCGTCGGCATCGCCGTCCGGCACCTGCGTCAATGTGTAGATCGCGGCCGAAATAGTCTGCGTCTCGCCGGGGATGTTGGAGACGAACGTGATGGTGGCGCCGAACTCGCCGAGCGCCTTGGCAAAGCGAGCAACACTGCACCGGCGATAATGCCGGGCAGGGCGAGCGGCAGCGTGACGGTCGGCAAAACGCCAGACCGATTGGCGCCGAGCGTTGCGGCCGCGTCCTCCAGACGCGTGATCGATCGCCTCGATCGACAGCCGGATCGCGCGCACCAGCAGCGGAAACGCCATTATGCCGCAGGCCAGCGCCGCGCCGGTCCAGCGGAACGAGAACACGATGCCGAAATGGTCGGCCAGAAAGCGCCGACCGGAGCCGCGTGCGGCCGAACGTGATCAGCAGCAGATAGCCGGTCACCACCGGCGGCAGCACCAGCGGCAGATGGACGATGCCGTCGAGCAGCGCCTTGCCCCAGAAATCCTTGCGCGCCAGCAACCGTCGCAATGGCGATGCCAAACGGCAGGGCAACCACAGTCGACACTGCCGCGACGCGGAGAGACAGTTGGACCGCGGTCCAGTCCTGGGGCGACAGCTCGAACACGCGTCTCGATGCTCGCCTCACGACACCGGCTTGATCAAGATAACTGAAGCCATATTTTTCGAAGATCGCCTTGGCAGCGGGCGAGCGCAGAAAACTGAGATACTGTCGCGACACTCTGGCTTCGTTGTGTCGGCTGTCGCGGCCACTGGATAGGTGACCGGCGGATGCAGAGTCATCGGGAAAGGTGGCGATAGTCTTTACCTTTGGCTCGACCTTGGCGTCAGTCTCGTAGACAATGCCAAGCCGGCGTCTCGCCGCGTGCAACGAACGCGAGCGTTGCCCGCACGTTCTCAGCCATGCGCGAACTTCGGTTCGGCCGCCGCCCAGGCGCCGAGTTTCTCCAGCGCCGCCTTGGCGTATAGCCCGGCCGGCACGGCGTTCACGTCGGCCGACCGCGATGCGGCCATCGCCCGCGAGTTTGGCGATATCGAAGCCTTGACCGATGGTCACATTGCCGAGCTTGGATCAACCGGCGCGATCAGCACGAGTTTGTTGCCGAGCAGGTTCACGCGCGTATTCGGCTTGATCAACTTGCGTTCGGCCGACATAGTCCATCCAGTCGCAGGTCGGCGGAAATGAAAGCATGTCGGCCGGCGCGCCTTGTTCGATCTGCCTGGCGAGCGCCGAGCTCGCCGCGTAGCTCGACGACCACCTTGATGCCAGTGGCCTTGGTGAAGGCGGCGTTGACGTCGTCGAGCGCATTCTTCAGCGACGCGGCGGCAAACACGGTGATCTGCTCCTGTGCGATCACGCGGTTGCGGGCGCGCCGCTCAGTGCGACCAAAAAGGCGAGCAGACCGAAAAGCCGTCGCAGAACATGGCGGCTTCTCCTGCGGTCGCCCAACGGCGCCGGCTTTCGCTAGCTAGGGCTGACTGATCGGAACCGCCGTTCCGGCATGCGCGGCGCACGCACGGTGCGCTGCAGTGCGTCACCACTAGCAAGTCCGCAGTCGACCGCGGTAAAGTCTGGCTGCAGTGAGGGAAGGAAATGCCGCAGGCGACACCTATCGAAGGCGAGTTCGACTACATCATTGTCGGCGCGGGCTCGGCCGGCTGCGTGCTGGCCAACCGGCTTGTCGGCCGATCCCGGAAACCGCGTGCTGCTGCTGGAGGCCGGCGGCAAGGACAACTGGATCTGGTTTCACATTCCGGTCGGCTATCTGTTCGCCATCGGCAATCCGCGCGCTGACTGGCTGTTCAAGACCGAAGCCGGAGCCGGGGCTTAACGGCGCGCAGCCTGAACTATCCGCGCGGCAAGGTGATCGGCGGCTCGTCGGCGATCAACGCGCATGATCTACATGCGCGGTCAGGCCGGCCGACTACGATCATTGGCGCCAGCTCGGCCTGCCCGGCTGGTCGTGGGACGACGTGCGGCCGTTACTTCCGCAGGCATGATCGATCATTTCTTGAAAAGCGAACACCACGCGGCCGGCGGCGAATGGCGGGTCGAGTATCCCGCGTCTGACGCTGGGAAATTCTCGACGCGTTCCGCGCGGCAGCGAACCAGTACGGCATCCCGACCGTCGAGGATTTCAACACCGGCGACAACGAGGGCATCTGCTATTTTCACGTCAACCAGAAGCGCGGCCGGCGATGGTCGGCGGCGCGCGGATTTCTCAAGCCGGTGCTGCATCGGCAAAACCTCCAGCTCGAAACCGGCTGCCTGGTTGAGGGATTGGAATCTGAATGGCAAGGCGCGCGACCGGCGTGCGCTGGCGGCAGAACGGCGCGAATGCGCAGCGCGCGCTGCCGCGGCGAGGTGATCCTCGCGGCCGGCGCCATCGGCTCGCCGCACATCATGATGCTTTCCGGCATCGGGCCGGCTGCGCGAGCTGTCGCAACTCGGCGTTCCGGTCACGCTCGACAAGCCGGGCGTCGGCGCCAACCTGCACGATCACTTGCAGCTGCGGATGATCTTCAAGGTTTCCGGCGTGAAGACCCTGAACGAGACATGACGCGAAGCTGCTCAACCGCGCTTGGTATGGGGCTCAACTACGCGCTACGTCGGCGCGGACCGATGACGATGGCGCCGTCGCAGCTCGGTGCCTTCACACAGTCGGACCCGTCGCAGGCGACGCGCCAATATCCAGTATCACGTGCAGCCGCTGTCGCTCGACAAGTTCGGCGAGCCGCTGCATCCGTTCCCGGCCTTCACGGCGAGCGTTGCCAATATACGGCCCGACCAGCCGCGGCACGCTCACGCTCAAGTCGAGCGATCCTTCGCAGGCGCCGGCCATCAGTCCGAATTATCTCGCGACCGCCGGAGGACCGGCGCGTCGCTGCCGATCCGATCCGCGTCACGCGCAGGATCGTGGCACAGCCGGCGCTGCGAAAATATTCTCCGGTCGAGTACCTGCCGGGCAGCATCCGGCGCACGATGACGACGAGGCCGGCCTGGTGAAAGCCGCCAGGCGACATCGGTACGACGATATTTCCATCCCGTCGGCACCGCGCGCATGGGCCGCGATGACGATGCCCGCGCGGTCGTGGATGCGCGCCTGCGGGTGCATCGGCATCGACCGCTTGCGCGTGGTGGACGCCTCGGTGATGCCGTCGATCACGTCCGGCAACACCAACTCGCCGACCATGATGATAGCGGAAAAGGGCTCGGCGATGATTTTGGAGGATCAAAGCGGGTCTATAATTGAACCGCGGATCAATGGAGGGGTGTCATGAATCTCGTGGAGCGAATCAAGGGGATCCTGCTGCAACCAAAATCAGAATGGCCGGCAATCGAGGGTGAGCCGGGCAATGCCGGTTATCTGCTTTCGAATTATGTGGCTATTGTCGCCGCCATTCCGGCGGTTTGCACGTTCATCGGGACGTCGATGATCGGCGCTCGGCGGGTTTCGCTTCGGTCTCGGTCTCGGCATTGTACGAGCGATTGTTGTCTATGTTCTCTCGTTGGTCGGGGTGTTTGTCGTCGCCTATATCATCGATTTTCTTGCCGGTACGTTCGGCGCGCGCAAGAATCTCGACAACGCCATGAGGGTATCGGCCTATGCGCCGACCGCCGCATGGGTTGCGGGCGTGTTCAATATCATCCCGGCATTGGCATTTCTGGGAATACTCGGCCTGTACAGCCTCTACTCTGCTGTACACCGGCATCGTCGCCCTGATGAGGCCGCCGGCAGACAAGGCAGTGGTCTACACGATCGCCGTTATCGTCTGCGCGATCATCGTCTGGGTCATCATCTTTGGAATCACGGCGCTGCTGTTCGGGATGTAGCGCAGCTCAAGGCAGCGCCTTGAGATGGCGGATCGGGCGGCCAGGCGCAACGGCCTGAGCCGCCGCGACGATGGCATTGGCGTCGATGCCGTAATGCCGGTAGAGGCTCGGCGAGCGATCCGGTCTGGCCGAAGTGCTCGACGCCGAGCGGGCGTACGCGATGGCCGGCGACCGCGCCGAGCCAGGCGAGCGTCGCCGGATGGCCGTCGAGCACGGTGACAATGCCGCAATGCGCTGGCACGTCGGCGAGCAGCCGCTCGATGTGCGAGCGTGCGTGCACCAGACCGCGCTCGCGCGCCCGTTGCGCAGCGGTCCAGCCGGCGTTGAGCCGGTCGGCGGAAGTGATCGCGAGCAGGCCGACGTCGCGGCGGTCCTCCGCCATCAGGCCGACGGCCTCGATCGCCTCCGGCGCGACCGCGCCGGTGTAGGCGACAACCACCTGGCAATTCGGGCCGGGTTTGCGCATGCCAATAGGCGCCATCGACGATCTGCTGGCGCAGCTCGCGGCGTCATTGTGCGCTGGATCTGCTCCGACCGGCCGCGTCGACAAGCCGCAGATAAACCGACCCGCCGGTCTCGTCGCGCAGCCAGTTGCGCTCGGACGGCGCCGCGTCGCCGTCCTTCTGCATGTAGGCGAAGCGCCCAACGCGATGATGGCCGCGAGCTCGTCCACGATAGGCCGGCTCGAAGCCGGCGAGGCCGTCCTGCGCCATGCCCGATCAGCGGCTCTGCGATCGATTGATGCGCGCCGCCTTCGCCCGCGCAGCGTAATGCCGACGGGTGTCGCCACCAGCATGAAGCGCGCGTCCTGGTAGCAGGCGTAATTGAGCGCATCGAGGCCGCGCGCGATGAAGGGATCGTACAAGCGTGCCGATCGGCAGCAGGCGCTCGCCGTTGATCGGTGTGCGACAGGCCGAGCGCCGACAGCAGAGTGAACAGGTTCATCTCGGCGATGCCGAGCTCGATATGCTGACCCTTCGGCGAGAACTCCCAATTGAACGTCGAGGGAATGTGCTCGCTTTTGAACGTGTCGGCCATCGCCTGCCGCGCGAACAGATCCGCGCCGGTTCACCCACGGTCCCAGATTGGTGGAGACAGTCACATCGGGCGATGTGGTGACGATGTGACGAGCGAAACTGCTCGTCCTCTCGGCCGATCTCATTGAGGATCGCGCCGAAGCCTGTCTGCGTGGACATGACCGGCTGGATTGTGACCGGCAGGCTGTCCGGCACGTCGAGCGCGGGGCGCCGAGACGGCGCTGCGCCGCCGGAGCGAAAACGGTACGCGATCGAGGAATGACTGCAGTTGATCGGTCGCGAGTGACAGACCTTCGAATTTGTCCCATTCATGCCCCGGCCGCACGCCCATGGCCTGGCGGAACGTCTCCATCTGCTGCGGCGTCATCAGGCCGGCGTGGTTGTCCTTGTGCCCGGCGAAGGGCAGCCCGAAGCCCTTGACCGTGTAGCAGATGAAGCAGGTCGGCTTGTCGGGATCAGCGTTGTGGAAGGCCTCGAGCACGGACGGCAGGTCGTGCCCGCCGAGATTGTTCATCAACGCGGCGAGCTCGTCGTCACTCCGCCTTTCGATCAGTCTGCTGACGTCGCCCTGGTCGCCGATTTCGTCATTCAGTCGCTTGCGCCAGGCCGCGCCGCCCGCGAACACCGAGCGCCGAATAAAGCTGGTTCGGACAATTGTCGATCCAGCGGCGCAGCGTCTCGCCGCCCGGCTCGTCGAAAGCCGCCTGCTGAAGCGAGCCATATTTCAGAATGACAACGTTCCAGCCGAAATTCTGAAAAGCTGTTCGTAGCGGGCCCACAGGCCTTCGCGCACGACCGCATCGAGGCTCTGACGGTTGTAGTCGATGATCCACCAGCAATTGCGCAGACCCTGCTTCCAGCCTTCCAGCAGCGCCTCGAAGATATTGCCTTCGTCGAGTTCGGCGTCGCCGACCAGCGCGACCATGCGGCCTTCCGGCCGGTCGATGCCCCAGCCATGCGCGCGGACGTAATCCTGCGTGAGCGATGAAAACAGAGTCTCGTGCGACACCCGAGGCCGACGGAGCCGGTGGAGAAATCGACGTCATCGGCGTCCTTGGTCGCGCGAGGGATAGCTCTGCGCGCCCTTGTAGCCGCGGAAGGCTTCCAGCCGCTCGCGCGCTCTGTTTGCCGAGCAGATACTGGATGGCGTGGAAGATCGGGCTCGCGTGCGGCTTCACCGCGACGCCGATCCTGCGGCCGCAGGACGTCCAGATAGAGCGCGGTCATGATCGTCGCGAGCGATGCGCTCGAAGCCTGATGACCGCCAACCTTCAAACCGTCCGACGTTCTCGCGCAGGTGGTTGGCGTTGTGGATCATCCAGCTCGCAAGCCAAAGGATCTTGCGCTCGAGTGCGGCGCAAGAACCTGCAGATCATCGGGCTTTGTTGGCGTGCTCTTGGGCATCGGCGTTTGGCGTTCGCCTCGACAATCAGCGCTTGTCGTTGGCCAGGCTGGACTTCTGGTCCGGCGCTTCGAGGACGGTTTTGGCAGGCGGGCGGCAGGTCGGCGAGCATCACCGGCTTCGGCGGTTTTGACGGTGGTGCCGGCTTGGCGATCTGCGGGCGAAGGACCTTGTCGGAGAACCAGTGATTGAGTTCCTTGGCACTGCAGCCGTCATCGCCCGCGACCGGCGGTTGTGGCGCGGCAGTTCGGCGAATCGGCCGGGCAGCGAAGCCGCACATGGATGTGGTCGTGATGGCCGTACCAGGGCCTCACCTTTGCCATCCAGGGGAGATCGCGCGACTTGTCTTCGACCCGGCAGTAATTCCTTCCTGATCGCGGCGTTCACCAGCACGCGCTGACGCTGGACTGCTGGGCGGCAGTCTTGATGAAAGCGACGTGCTGCGGTGTCCACGTCTTCGGATTGAGATGCTTCCAGTCGTCGAGATGACGAGATTGATGGCCGAAATCTTGTCTCGCTCTTCATTGGTCAACTCATGATCCGGCATCGGCATGAACCAGATGTCGACATCAAGCCCGATCTGGTGACTGGCGTGATCGGAGGGCGATGGTCCGCCACGGGGCTGCGACAGGTCGCCGACCAGGATGCCATTCCAGCCGGATCGCCTTGGCGGCGAGCGGTGCGAATTTCTCCAGGAAATTGATCAGGCTGGGATGCCCCCAATAGCGGTTGCGCGAAAGGCGCATGACCTGCCAGGTGGGCCCGTTGGCCGGGAATTCGACGGCACCGGAGAGACAGCCGCGCGGATAGTAGCCGATTGCCACCGCCTTCCCCAGTGACGGCAATTTCTTTTCGCCGAAAAGCTGCTTTGCCGGAAGCTTTTTTCTCTTTTCCTGCTCCGTCATCGCCGGCTTTTGCGGCGGCAGGGGTGCGGGCGCGGCTGCTGCTGGTGTCTGGGCATTGGCGGAGCCAAAGGTGCCGGCGGCAACTGCAAGGGGACAAAACAATCGGGGTCACGATCTGCGCGAACATTGCGTCTCCGATCTAGCGGTTCCGTCTTCGCCCGTCAGGAGTCCAGCACACCTGAGACAAAAATACGGCCCGGAAGTCGGATGCAGTTACCGCGCTAGACGTCGACCTTCAGCGCCGCGATGAACGCTTCCTGCGGAATCATCGACCTTGCCGAACTGGCGCATGCGTCTTCTTGCCTTCCTTCTGCTTGTCCAGAAGCTTGCGCTTGCGGGTCGACGTCGCCGCCGTAGCATTTGGCGGTCACGTCCTTGCGGAACGCGCGCACGGTCTCGCGCGCGATGATCTTGCCGCCGATTGCGGCCTGGATCGGCACCTGGAACATGTGCGGCGGGATCAGCTCCTTGAGCTTCTCCGCCATGGCGCGGCCACGCTGCTCGGCGCGCGTGCGGTGCACCAGCATGGCGAGCGCGTCGACCGGCTCGCCGTTGACCAGCATCTGCAGCTTCACCAGGTCGGCCGGCTTGATAGTCGGTGAGGTGGTAGTCGAACGACGCGTAGCCCTTCGACACCGACTTCAGCCGGTCGTAGAAATCGAACACCACCTCGTTGAGCGGCAGGTCGTATTTCACCATGGCGCGGTTGCCCACGTAGGTGAGCTCCTTCTGCGTCGCCGCGGCGGTCCTGGCAGAGCTTGAGCACCGATGCCGAGATATTCGTCAGGCGTCAGGATGGTCGCCTCGGATCCACGGCTCCTGCGATTTCCTCGATGTGGATCCGGGTCCGGCATGTCGACCGGATTGTGGATCTCGAGTTCGCGTGCCGTTGGTGCAGCTTGATCTTGTAGATGACCGAGGGCGCGGTCGCGATCAGGTCGAGGTTGAACTCGCGCGCCAGCCGCTCCTGGATGATCTCCAGGTGCAGCAGGCCGAGGAAGCCGCAGCGGAAGCCGAAGCCGAGCGCGGCCGAGGTCTCCATCTCGTAGGTGAAGCTCGCATCGTTGAGCCGCAGCTTGCCCATGGCCGCGCGCAGATCCTCGAACTGCGCGGCATCGACCGGGAACAGCCCGCAGAACACCACCGGGATTGCAGGGCGGAAGCCGGGCAGCGGCTCCGCCACCGGCTTGCGGTCGTCGGTGATGGTGTCGCCGACGCGGGTGTCGGCCACCTCCTTGATCGAGGCGGTGAGCAAGCCGATCTCGCCGGGGCCGAGCTCGTCGACTGTGCGCGAGCTTTGGCGTGAACACGCCGACGCGGTCGACTTCGTAGGCCGCGTCGGTGCCGCATCATGCGGATGCGCTGGCCCTTCTTGAGCACGCCGTCGACGATGCGCACCAGCACCACCACGCCGAGATAGACTGTCGTACCAGCTGTCGACCAGCAGCGCCTTGAGCGTCGCGCCGCGGTCGCCCTTCGGCGGCGGCAGGCGGTGACGATCGCTTCCAGCACCTCGGGCACGTTCAGGCCGGTCTTGGCGGAAATCAGGATCGCGTTGCGAGGCGTCGAGCCCGATCGACGTCCTCGATCTGCTGCTTGCACCTTGTCGGGCTCGGCGGCCGGCAGGTCGACCTTGTTGAGCACCGGCACGACCTCGTGATTGTTGTCGAGCGCCTGATAGACGTTGGCCAGCGTCTGCGCCTCGACGCCCTGGCAGGCATCGACCACCAGCAGCGAGCCCTCGCAGGCGGCGAGCGAGCGGTTGACCTCGTAGGCGAAGTCGACGTGGCCGGGCGTGTCGATCAGGTTGAGGACATAGTCCTTGCCGTCGCGCGCCTGGTAGTTGAGCCGCACGGTCTGCGCCTTGATGGTGATGCCGCGCTCGCGCTCGATATCCATGGAATCGAGCACCTGCTCGCCTCATTTCGCGCTCCTCCAGCCCGCCGGTGAGCTGGATCAGCCGGTCGGCAAGCGTCGATTTCCCGTGGTCGATATGGGCGACGATGGCAGAAATTGCGGATATTCAGGATTGGAGACGTCGTCATGGCCGGCGAGATAACACCCGGGGTGAGGTCGCTTCAAGCGCGCCGGGCTGGCTGACCCGCTGAAAGTGGCCCAAAGCGCACATGCCCGGCGCAAGGCCGGGCATGTCGATGCTCGCAGTGGCATGAACGCTAGTAGCGGTAATGATCGCTCTTGAACGGGCCGTCCTTCGGCGCGCCGATATAGTTGGCCTGATCGGGACGCAGTTCGGTCAGCTTCACGCCGATCTTGGCGAGATGCAGCCGCGCGACCTTCTCGTCGAGCGACTTCGGCAGCACGTAGACCTTCTTCTCGTACTTGCCGTCCTTGTTGTTGGCGAACAACTCGATCTGCGCCAGCGTCTGGTTGGTGAACGACGCCGACATCACGAAGCTCGGATGGCCCATCGCGTTGCCGAGATTCACCAGCCGGCCTTCCGACAACAGGATGATGCGCGTGCCTGTCGGGAAACTCGATCTCGTCGACCTGCGGCTTGATGTTGTTCCACTTCAGGTTCTTCAGATGCGCGATCTGGATCTCGTTGTCGAAGTGGCCGATGTTGCAGACGATGGCGCGGTCCTTCATCGCGCGCATGTGCTCGATGGTGATGATGTCCTTGTTGCCGGTGGCGGTGACGAAGATGTCGGCGCGCGGCGCGGCGTCTTCCATGGTCGTGACCTCGTAGCCTTCCATCGCCGCCTGCAGCGCGCAGATCGGATCGACTTCGGACACCATCACGCGGCAGCCGGCCTGGCGCAGCGAGGCGGCCGAGCCCTTGCCGACGTCGCCGAAGCCCGCGACCATCGCGACCTTGCCCGACATCATCACGTCGGTGCCGCGGCGGATGCCGTCGACCAGCGATTCGCGGCAGCCATAGAGGTTGTCGAACTTCGACTTGGTGACGCGTGTCGTTGACGTTGATCGCCGGGAACAGCAGCTTGCCGGCCTTCTCCATGTCGTAGAGCCGGTGCACGCCGGTGGTGGTCTCCTCCGAGACGCCCTTGATGTTCTTGGCGATCTCGGCGAACCAGCCCTTCGGCTTTTCCTTCAGCATGCGCTTGATCAGCGCGAAGAAGACTTCCTCCTCCTCGCTGTTGTGCTGATCGAGGAACGCCGTGTCGCCGTGCTCGGCGCGCAGGCCCATGATGCACGAACATGGTGGCGTCGCCGCCGTCGTCGAGGATCATGTTGGGCGTGCCGCCGCCGTGCCACTCGAACAGCTTGGCGGTGTAGTCCCAGTAGTCCGTCGAGGCTCTCGCCCTTGATCGCGAACACCGGAATGCCGGCGGCGGCGATCGCGGCCGCGGCGTGGTCCTGCGTCGAATAGATGTTGCAGGAGACCCAGCGCACGTCGGCGCCGAGCGCCGTCGAGCGTCTCGATCAGCACCGCGGTCTGGATCGTCATGTGCAGCGAGCCGGCGATGCGCGCGCCCTTCAGCGGCTGCTTCGGGCCGTATTCCTCGCGCGTCGCCATCAGGCCGGGCATCTCGGTTTCGGCGAGCGAGATTTCCTTGCGGCCGAACTCGGCGAGCGAGATGTCCTGACGATGTAGTCGCCAGTATTGGCTTTCCGCTGGGCGGCAGTCATGGCGGTCCTTGAGTCAGTGGCGGGTTGCTTGGCTGGCGTGCCTATAACAGGCCAGCCGCCGGCGCTGCAATGACATATAAAGAATTCTTTATGTAGTTTAGAGCGACCTGAAACGTCCATTTTTGGCATTTCCGGCCGTGCTTTTCAGCGGTAAAGCTCCAGCTCGGGGCGCGGGTCGGGCTTTGCGAAATTATTTTACACAGTGGCGCGCAGCGAAAATGCAACTCGTCGGCGAGCGCAATTAGAAAATCTTTGTTGCTCAGCTGGGGTCGTCCGATCAGCGGACGGCATATCGGACGGACGTCAGTCTTCTTCGCCAGAATCCGCCGGCCACCAGCTTGCGCGATGGCGTCTCGACCGCTACGGCAGCGTCCTTGCCGATGGCCTTGATGGTGATGGTCGATGCCCGGGCCCGCGGCCCGAGCATCATCGAGCCCCATGATCGAGGTGCCCCCGACAGTCTCATGACCGCGCGTGACGGTGACGTGCGGCGTCAAATTGTTCGGCCGTCTGCACGAATTTCGCGGAGGCGCGGGCGTGCAGACCCTTCTTGTTGACGATCTCCACCTCGCGCACGACGGGCGTTTCGTCGCGCTGACGCGCGTGCCGCTCATTTTCCGGTGAGCACCCGGCTGGCGATGGTGCACGTACTTGCGTCCGGCTTCCTGCGCCGCGGCAACGGCATCTTGCAGCGGGCACAATCTCCGCGGATTTTGGCGAGCTTGATCAGCATCGGTAAGGTTGATACCGGCGAGCACTTCGACCTTGGGCTGGCTCATAACCGGAGATCGGCAAGGTTGGACGGCGTGCCGCCGAACATGTCGGTGAGGATGGCAACCCCTTCGCCGCTATCCACGCGCTTGACAGCCTCGATGATGTTCTTTGCGGCGCTGCTCAACGTCGTCGTCGGGGCCAATGGTGATTGCCTCGATCTGACGCTGGGGTCCGACGACATGCTCCAGCGCTGGAGCGGAACTCGATGGCGAGCCGCCCGTGAGTTACAAGTACGAGGCCGATCATCCCTAACTCCTCGCGCGGCGCTACGCTGCGCCGCACGAAAGGGCGCACATTCACGCCCATCTGAAGCCCATTGCAAGGCTTCCATCCGGTCATATAAGCGCTCTGTTGCACTGCGGAAAGACAGGGCCAAGGGGCGGCTCGAGTGCTGCCTTTTGCGGCGGCCGCGATCCTAGGCCGGTTATGGTTGATTTTCCTCGATCAGATCAGGGCGCCGGAGGTACCAACTGCCGGCACGTCGGTCAATGACCCGCTGGGGGGAGCGCAAAGCCGCTAGACCGGGCGGCATCCGTCTCGCTGCGACCGCAAGGCGCGGAAGCGTAATCCCGTCGATTGCAGTGCTGCTGGTCGCTTGTTCCGGGGTGCGGGCGGCGTCTGCGGCGTCGAGATCGACGACCAGCCCACGACGGCCACCGGCTCGAGTTCGATCCGCCGGATGCCGGGCCGCGGATCTCGATCATGCCTGCCTGAGCGCCTGCGCTGGACGCACGATCAGCCGTCCTGAGTGGCATTCGAGGTGTGCGCGGTCGTCGGCAACCAGCCTCGCGAAGGGTAACAGGCCCTCGCGTGGCCGCCGTTACGAGGTTCCACGCAAGGCGCGATTTGCCGGAACCGGACGGACCGCGGATGAGCACCGCCTTGGCGCCGACGAGCACGGCGGAAGCGTGGATCGTCGAGTTTCGGCGGCCGCCATCACGTTGCCGGCAGCCGCACCACGAAGCGGGCACCAAGCACGCGCGGGGCTTCGCCGCCGCCCGCCGACGCTGGCGCGATTCTCCGCACACGGATGCGTGCCGCCATGGGCCTCGATGATCTGCTTGGAGATCGACAGACCGAGACCGGAATTCTGCCCGAAGCCTTGTTCCGGCCGGTCGGTGTAGAAGCGCTCGAAGATCTTGTCGAGCGCTTCTGGCTGGATGCCTGGCCCGTCATCGTCGACCAGGATTTCCACCTCGCTCTCTCAAGCCGGCGGCAGGTGATGCGCACCGTGCCTCCGGCCGGCGAGAACGAGCGCGCATTGTCGACGAGATTGCTGACGACCTGGCCGATGCGGGAGTCGTGCCCGGCGACCTTGAAATCTGACAGCGGCGCCGCCTTCGAAACGTCAGCGTTACGCTTGACGTCGTTCGTGCGGATTTCGTTGGCGGCCTTGACCAGCGCGTCGAGCAGTTTGGCGAGATCGACCGGGCGCGGCTTCCTGCCGCTGCAATTCTGCATCCAGCCGGCTGGCGTCGGAGATATCCGAGATCAGGCGGTCGAGCCGCTTGACGTCGTGCTCGATCACGGCAAGCAGGCGGTCGACGGCTTTGCTCTGGTTTTGGCGAGCGGCAGGGTCTCCACCGCAGAGCGCAGCGAGGTGAGCGGATTACGCAGTTCGTGCGCGACATCGGCTGCGAAGCTCTCGATGCCTCGATGCGGGTATAGAGCGCGTTCGTCATATCGCGCAGCGCGCCGGACAAATCCCCGATTTCGTCGCGCGCGTCGTGTGAAATCCGGAATCTCGACGCGCGTACCGGATGCGCCGGCGGACGCGTTCGGCGCCGTCGGCGAGCCGGCGGACAGGCCCGGCGATGGTGCCGGCGAGCAGCATCGAGAGTACGACCATGACGCCGGCCGCGACGAAGAACACCTTGACGATCGCGAGGCGCTCCGCTTCGACCATATCGTCGATGTCGGCGCCCTGCGTCGAGCAGCATGCAGCGCGCCGCGCACAGCGCGGAAGCGCTGCACCGGGTACCGCGACCGAAACGATGACTTCGCCGCGGTCGTTGACGCGCACCATGCTCGCGTGCAGCGCCGTTGAGCGCCTGCGCGACTTCCTGGTAGCCTTTGCCGTTCTCCGGGCCCAGTTCGTTGTAGAGCGGCAGGTCGCCGCGGCCGAACCAGCGTCGCAGCGGCGATGAATGCCCGCTCCATCAAGCCCGGCTTGTCCGCGCTCGGGCGGCGGCAGGTCGAAGCGCAGCACGTCGCCGCGGCCGTAGAGATTGCGGCTGTCGAGAACAAGCACGCCGTCGCGATCGTAGATGCGCGCGCGCGTCTTCGTCGGCGAAACGAGGCGGCGCAGACACGGGCGCAACGCGCTCCGGATTGATCGGAAATTCGATGCCGGAGAGCAGAGTCGTCCGCCGGGCCATAGCTCTCGCCGGCCTGCAGTTCGAGCAGGCGTGTCGGGATCGATCGTGATCGGGATCGGTTTCGACCGTGGCCGGATGCCGCGATCGCGCCGGCGATGATTTCGCTCTGCGTCAGCAGGCTCTGCACGCGCGCGTCGATCAGTCCCGCGCGGAATTGCGAGAGGTAGAGCACGCCGGTGACGAGTGCGACCAGTCCGGCAAGATTGAGGAAGACGATGCGCCTGCGTGAGACTGGAAAAACCTTGCGAGACGAAGAAATGCCAAACCGAGCGCGTCACGCGCCGTACAGCACCGTCTTGCCTGGGCGGTGGACGAGCGCTTCCGCGCCGGACCGTTCGGCTTCGGCGTTCTGCGCGACAAGTTCCGCGGTTCGATCGAGCACGTCGTTCAATCCAGCCGGGTTGACCGTGGGCCTCAAATAGACCCGGGATTTTACCGCAAGCCAGGACGCTCCGTCAGGCCGCCCAGGTCGGCCGCGACATCAGAATACGTCATTCCTTGAAGCGATAGCCGACGCCATAGAGCGTCTCGATCATCTCGAAGTCGTCGTCGGCGACCTTGAATTTCTTGCGCAGCCGCTTGATGTGGCTGTCGATGGTGCGGTCGTCGACATAGACCTGGTCGTCGTAGGCGGCATCCATCAGCGCGTTGCGGCTCTTCACCACGCCCGGGCGGGTCGCGAGCGCCTGCAGGATCAGGAACTCGGTGACGGTGAGCGTGACCGGCTCGTCCTTCCAGGTGCAGGTGTGGCGCTCCGGGTCCATGCGCAGCAGGCCGCGCTCGAGCACCTTGGCGGATCGATTTCCTTCGACGGCGGTGCCATCCTTCGGGCGCGGCGCGGCGCAGCACCGCCTTCACGCGCTCGACCAGCAGCCGCTGCGAGAACGGTTTGCGGATGAAGTCGTCGGCGCCCATCTTGAGGCCGAACAGTTCGTCGATCTCCTCGTCCTTGGAGGTGAGGAAGATCACCGGCATGTCGGTCTTCTGGCGCAGCCGCCGCAGCAGTCTCCATGCCGTCCATGCGCGGCATCTTGATGTCGAGGATCGCGAGATCCGGCGGCGAGGTCTTGAAGCCGTCCAGCGCCGAGGCGCCGTCGGTATAGGTCATGATCCGGTAGCCCTCGGCTTCGAGCGCGATCGAGACCGAGGTCAGGATATTGCGGTCATCGTCGACGAGAGCGATTGTCGGCATGGAGCCCCTCTTCCGTGACGTCCCGCGCGTTTTGAACCCCATACAACGGGGTCTGAAATGTGGCCCCTTTGTATCAACTATGTGATTCGGTAGCGATTTCAACCCCAAGGACGTACAAACTGACGGCTTCGGGACCGATATCTTTAAAGCGTGCAGCGAGCCAAGGCGAATGAAACCCGAGTAATGCCTTTGATGCCCGGACTGGCGGCGAAGAAGCTGCTGCGCGAAGGCCGATCGGGGGCCCTGGCGAGCCCTGGATGCCGGCTCAGGCGACCCCTATTGCTCGCTGGTGAACGTGGCAACGGCAGTCGGAGGGCGCTCCGCTTCTCCTGCTGTCGGAACTTGGCACTGCACACCAAGAACATTCAAGCTGATGCGCGTGTGTCGCTGATGCTCGACGAGCGCAAGGAGGGAGATCCGCTGGAAGGCGCGCGCGTCATGCTGATGGGGACCTGCAGCGAAGATTCCGATCGACCGTCAGGTGGCCGGCGCTTACCTGAGACGCCATCCCGAGGCGAAGATGTTTGCGGGCTTTGCGTGACTTCGCATTTTACTCGGATGGAGATCGGACGTGCGCATCTGGTCGCCGGGCTTCGGACGCATCGTCGGACCTCAGCCGCGAAGACGTGCTGGACCGATATTATCGGACGCGCAGGGCGCTCGATCGAAGCCGGAGGCTGGTGCGATCGCGCACATGAATGCAGATCACGCCGACGCCTGCCGACTGTACGCGACGCAGACTGCTTGGGCGCGCCTGATGGCGACTGGCGCTGCGTCGGCATCGATCCCGACGGCCTCGAACTGCAGCGCGGGCGAACGGCGCTGCGGTTGCCGTTCCCGCAGCGGGTCACCGGACCTGGGTCCGCTTACGTGCGGTTGCTGAACCAGCTCGCTGATCAGGCACGGGCAAGCTGACGCGGGCGGCAGCCCAATCATTCAAGTCCGCACGTGCAGCCGGTGATGCATTGTCGCCAAGCTGGCTTCTGGATGAGTCAGACTGCGCTCGGCAACGATAGATGTCCGGAGCGAAACGATGCGTGGGATCGCTGTTCTCGATTTTACTGAGCTGCCGCTGCGATATCCGCAATGGGCCAGCATTTGCCGGCGAACCGATCACGTTGCGCGACATGGGCTCTTTCCATGTCGGCGGGCGCGTCGTGGAGATCTCCGGCAAGCCGCGTGCGAAGATCGTATTCGGCGCCGGCGGTGTTCCAGCCAAGATTGATCCGAACGGGCTTTATCAAGGTCGAGCAGATGTATGTGCAGTACTTCCTGCCGCAGAACCCGCAAGGGCAAGTATCCGCTGCTGATGTGGCACGGCGGCGGGCTTGACCGGCGCCACCTACGAGACCACGCCCGGACGGCCGCGAAGGCTGGCTCAACATGTTCATCCGCAAGGGCTGGGACGTCTACAATTCGGACGCGGTCGAGCGCGGCCGTTCCGGCTTTCGCGCCGCCCGATGTGGAGCCGGCGAGCCGAACTTCCTGACCGCAGGCCAATCCGTTCGAGCGCTTCCGCATCGGGCGAGGCGCCCGGCTCGTGGAATGCCGATCCCGCCAAGATGAAAGTGCATGCCCGGCAGCCAGTTCCCGGTCGAGGCCTATGACGAACTTCACGAAGCAGATCGTGCCGCGCTGGACTCAGCACCGACGACGCGATCATCGCCGCCTACACCGCGCTGGTCGACAAAGTCTGTCCGTGCGTGCTGCTGTTCCACAGCCAGGCCAGGGGGCTTCGGCTTCACGGTCGCGCAGGCGCGCCCCGACAAGATGAAGGCGATCGTTGCGGTTGAGCCGGCGGTGGCGCGGCGACAAAGCGCAGAGCCGGCAGCCCTGAAAAATATCCCGACGCTGGTGGTCTATGGCGATTACACATTCCGCTCGACAGCCGCTGGCCGAAAATGCGCGCAGATCGGCGTCGACTACGCCGAGGCCGATCCGCTGCCGCGGGTGGCAATGTAGATGTGGTTAACCTGCCCGAGGTCGGCATCAGGGGTAATTCGCCACATGCTGATGATGGACAAGAACAATGCCCAGATTGCCGACCTGATTCAGAAGCTGGCTTACGATAAGGGAATGGCCAAGTGACTTGGACGTCTGATTCTTGGGCGGCCACCGTTAGTTTCGCTCAGACATTGATGCAGCGCAATGCAGACTGCAGGCCCCGCATGGCATTTCTGCTTGGCATTTCTGGGACGTTGGTGCTATGGTCGCGCGCTTTGGAACGAGGGCTATACTCAGATCTTATAGCCGCAGCGGGGCCAAACGGCCCGCGAGAGCTTCTGGCTGGAAGCGCCGCCTGTTTGGGAGAGAATCGCGTGCAAGAGCAGGGTGTGCGGAACGGTGCCTATGGTGCCGACAAATTCGGCTTCAAAAATCTGGCCGAGGTGCGCTGGAACCTGACCGAGCCGACTCTCTATGAGTATGCCGATCGCGGCGGGAGAAGCTTCGCTCGTCGCCGGCGGCGCGCTCTGCGCCGAAACCGGCCACCACACCGGCCGCAGCCCGCAAGGACAAGCACACCGTCGTCGATGATCTCACGCGCGACTTCAGTCTGGTGGGACGGCAATCGCAAGATGTCGAAGGAGAATTTCGACAATCTGCTTGCCGACTTCATGCAGCATGCCGAGGGCAAGAAACTTTTCGCGCAGGATCTCTCTATGGCGGCGCCGATCCGAAATACCGGATCAAGACGCCGCATCTATTACCGAACTGGCCTGGCACTCGCTGTTCATCCGCCAGCTGCTGATCCGTCCCGAGCGCGCCGAGCTTGCAAGGCTTCGTTCCCGAACTCACCATTCGTCGATCTGCCGTCGTTCAGGCCGACGCCAAACGCCATGGCGGCCGCGAGGGCTCCGACACGATGGTCGCGATCGATTTCACCCGCAAGATCGTGCTGATCTGCGGCTCGTCCTACGCGGGCGAGATGAAGAAATCGGTGTTCACCACGCTCAATTTCTATCTGCCGGCGCAGAACGTCGATGCCGATGCACTGCTCGGCCAACGTCAGCCACCAGCGGCGACAGCGCGCTTGTTCTTCGGCCTGTCCGGCACCGGCAAGACCACGCTCTCGGCCGATCCGAACCGCACGCTGATCGGCGACGACGAAACACGGCTGGGGTCCGGACGGCATCTTCAATTTCGAAGGCGGCTGCTACGCCAAGACCATCAAGCTCTCGCGCGAAGCCGAGCCGATGATCTGGGACGCCACCAACCGCTTCGGCGCGGTGCTGGAGAACGTGTCGTGTTCGATCCGGTCACACGCGTTCCGGATTACGACGACGGCTCGAAGACCGAGAACACGCGCTCGGCCTATCCGCTGGACTTTATCCCGAACGCCGTCGCGCACCGGCCGCGCCGGGCATCCGAAGAACATCATCTTCCTCACCGCCGATGCCTTTGGCGTGATGCCGCCGATCGCCAAGCTCACGCCGGCGCAGGCGATGTATCACTTCCTGTCGGGCTACACCGCCAAGGTCGCCGGCACCGAGAAGGGTCTGGTCGGCGTGCAGCCGGAATTCTCGACCTGCTTCGGCGCGCCGTTCCTGCCGCGCGCATCCGTCGGTCTATGGCGAACCTGCTGCGCGACTACATCACCAAGCACAAGGTCGACTGTCTGGCTGGTCAATTCCGGCTGGACCGGCGGCATCATACGGCGTCGGCCGTCGCATGCCGATCAAGGCGACGCGCGCGCTGGTCACCGGCGCGCTCGACGGCTCGCTCAAGAATGCCGACTTCCGCACCGATCCCTATTTCGGTTTCTCGGTGCCGACGTCGGTGCCCGGGCGTCGAACCGCATCTGCTCAATCCGTTCAAGACCTGGAAGGACAAGGCCGAGTTCGACGAGACCGCGCGCGAGCTGGTCGCGATGTTCCAGAAGAACTTCGCCAAGTTCGAACAGCACGTCGACGCCGGACATCAAGGCGGCGGCACCGGAAGTGCGCATCGCGGCCGAGTAATCGGCGCCGCAATGCTGACCGACGCCGCACCAACTCCGTATCATCCGTGAATAGATTTCGGTTGCCTGCTCGATACGCGAGACCAGGCAATACTTGTCCGTCTGATGCGCCAATGCGAGTTCGCCAGGCCCGATTGGTGGCGGTCGGCGGCGATCCGATTGCCGGGGTCAGCACTGACGCATCGGTAAAATATATGGCGCGGCCGCGGGCTCATCGCCGAAACCAGCAACGTCACGCGTGAATCCTGCAGCGCGGCGACGGCACGTGCGGCGCTTGTAGACGGCGTTGACGCCTTTCTCCGGCATCGAGCCGTGCGCCGTCACGCCTGTTGTCACTGCCTCGAGCCATAGCGCGCCCTTGTGCCCGACAAGCACCTGGTTTCCTGTCGGCTCGGCAGCAACCAGCGCGCCGACACGGGAAGAGATGCTTCGCGCGTCGCCAGCCGCTGCGCCGGTGCAGCCGGTTTCCTCGCCGGCTGTGATGTACATGACGCTACACCGCGGCGTGTTCGCCAGTTTGCCAGCCAAGGGAAATGCCAGCGCAGCCATCACAGGCGCGGCCACACCGCTTTTCATGTCGGACGAGCCACGGCCGTAAAGCGCCATCCTTGATCTCGGCGGCGGCCCGGGGGAGTCGACTGACCATGAAAGCTGGGTACCAAGCGGCAGCGGTATCGAGATGGCCGAGCAAATCCTATAGTCGGCTTCCCCCCTCGCGCCGCCGATGCGGGTGGCGACGACAAGTTGCGCGCGCCCTTCGCCGGAGAGCGGCGTGAGGTCGACTGCGAAGCCCGCATCTTCGAGCAAAGATGCCAGCGGCTCGGCGCAGGCGCGTTCGTCGCCGGGCGGGTTGATCGTTCGGAAACGGACAAAAGGTCCTGCGTGAGTTCTGCGGACGACGTCATGGGTTACCCGAAATAGGCGTCCCGCACATCCTGGCGGGCCGCAAGTTCAGTCGGTGTTCCGCTGGCGGCGACGCGGCCCTTCGAAGCACGAAGCCATAGTGGCGAGATGGCCAGTGTCTGGTGCACGTTCTGCTCGACAAGCAGCACGGTGATGCCGCGCTCATTGATGCTGCGAATGATGTTGAAGTTCTCCTTCACCAGGACGCGGCGACAAGCCCGAGCGACGGCTCGTCGATCAGCAGCAAGCTTCGGCGCGCGCATCAGGCCGCGGCCGATCGATACCATCGCCTGCTCGCCGCCCGACATGGTGCCGGCGAGCTGCATGCGCGGCGCTCGGCGAGCCGCGGGAACAATGCGGAAGATTTCCGCCATGCGCGCTGGCGTCGACTGCTGTCCGACGGCTCCTGGTAGGCGCCGAGCGCGCAGGTTCTCCTCGACCGTGAGCTTGGGAAACACCTTGCGGCCCTCCGGGATGCAGGCGATGCCCGCGGCGATGACCTTGTGGGTCGGCAAGCGCGGTGATGTCCGTGCCGTCGAACAGCGATGCGGCCGGCGCGCGGCGGCGTCAGCCCGAGGATCGAGCGGACCAGCGTGGTCTTGCCCGAGCCGTTCGAACCGAGCAGGCAGGTGATGCGCGCCAGGCTTCGACCTTGAGCGAGACGCCTTGCGAGGACGTCGGCCTTGTCATAGGCCGGTGTAGACGCCCTCGATCTCGAGTCGGCCGGTCATCACGCCACTCCGAGATAGGCTTCCTGCACCTGCGCGTCGGCGGCGACCGTGCGGTACGGCCCTTCGGCGATCTTGCGGCCGAAATTGAGCACCACGCAGCGGTCGGTGATGCGCTCGATCACGCCCATTTCGTGCTCGACGATGATGATGGTGAGGTTCGCGTTGCGCTCGCGGACCAGCAGAATGTCGTCCATCAAGCTCGGCCGTCTCGTCATGCGTCATGCCGGCCGACGGTTCGTCGAGCAAGCAGCAGCTTTGGCTGCGCTGATCAGCGCGCGGCAGATCTCGATGCGGCGCCGGTCGATCATCGGCAGGCCGGCGACCGGCTCGAACATCCGCTCGGCCAGCTGCCGGCTCGAACACATCGACGAGCGCTCGCGCGGCCGCGATAGCTTGCCTCGAACTCGCGCTTGAACGTCGCCGCGCTGCATCAGATTGAACCAGAGACCCTGATTGAGGCGCTTGTGGTTGCCGATCATGATGTTGTCGAAGATCGACAGCGGCAGCGACAGCCGCGAGCGCTGGAAGGTGCGCGACATGCCGGCGTGATAGACGGCGCGCGACGCGGCGTTCGTGATGTCGGCGCCGTCGAAGGTGACGCTGCCGCCAGTCGGCGCCGTAGATGCCGGTGACGACGTTGAAAAACGTCGTCTTGCCGGAACCGTTGGGGCCGATCAGGCCGAGGATTTCGTTCGGCGCGACAGCGAGATCGAGACTGTCGAGCGCCTACGACGCCGCCGAAATGCTTCGGATCAGCCCGCGGGCCTCGAGCAAGCACGCGTCATGGCCGCCACCCGGGAAAATAGCGCCGCACCGGCCGCGGCAGCAGCCCTTCAGGACGGAACAGCAGCACCGCGATCACCATCAGCGCATAGAGCAGGAAACGGTATTCCTGGATGGTCTGCAGCTTCTCCGGCACGACCACGACGATGATGGTCGCCACCACGAGCCCCACGGGTTGCCGATGCCGCCGAGCAGCAGGATCGACACCAGGATCAGCGAGATCGGCGAAGGTGTAGTTGTTGGGCGCAACGAAGCCGCCGACCATGCCGAACAGCGCGCCGGCGATGCCGATGAGGAAATTGCCGATCAGAAAGGCGGTGATCTTCCAGCGCGCGATATCGAGGCCGAAGCAGCTCGCCGCGGTTTCATCGAGCCGCAGCGCATCGAGATTGAGCCCGATCCATGACCGTTCCAGCCGCCGCACCAGAACGAAGGCGCCGACCAGCAGCAGCAGGCTGACGACGAAATAGTTGATGATAGAACGACAGCGAGATCCTGCCGATCTCGATGTTGTCGTTGAACGACCAGCCGAGAATGCTCATGCCCTTGACCTGCATGCCCTGCGGGCCGCCGAGCACGTCGTTGACTTCGAGGAAGGTCTTGAACAGCAGCGCAAAGGCGATGGTGACCACCGCGGCATAGTGGCCGCGCGTGCGCAGCACCGGCAGCAGCAGCAGCGATCCGATCAAGCGCCGCGAGCAGCCCGCCGATCAGCAGCACGAGCAGATGCGGCACGGCGGTGTAGGCGTTGAGCACCGCCGAGGTATAGGCGCCGATGCCGAAGAACGACGCGCCGGCGAAATTGAGCACGCCGGCATAGCCGAACTGGACATTCAGCCCGAGCGTCGCCACTGTATAGAGCAGCACGGTGACGACCAGCAGCAGCACGAAATGGTTGTCGTGGAAAAACGCCGCCGACCACGCAGCGCGGCGACGATCGCGCATGCCGCCGAGCGCATCCTCGCGATCGGCGAAAGATGCGGCTCACCGGCTCGAGCCAGTCCGAGACCAGGCGGCGGCGAGCACGGCCAGCGATGCCGAACGCCAGCAGCGCCGATGATGAGCGGCTGCTTTTCCGCAGCCAGCAGCGCGATCAGATAGACGGTCGCAGAGCGCCAGCGCGACAGACGCCCGGCCACACGGCGCGTCGCGGTTTCTGCCGACTTCCGGCATGCGCTCAGACCCGCTCGCTGATCTTTTTCCTGGATCAGCCCGGTCGGGCGCCAGGCCATCGATGGCGATGACGACGGCGAAGGCGAACACGTCCTTGTAGGCGCTGGCGAACGGCAGCAGCGACCGCGCCGATGGTCTGCAACGCCGCGAACAGGAAGCCGCCGAGGATGGCGCCATAGATGCTGCCCGAGCCCGCCGATGATGGCGGCGGAAAAGCCGATCACGCCGAGATAGAGCCCGATGCCGAAATTGATTTCGTTGTAGTAGAGGCCGTTCATCACGCCGGCGAAGGCCGCCAGCGCCGAGCCGATCGCGAAGGTGATCAGCACGATGGCGGTGAAGTTGATGCCCATGGTGCGCGCGGTTTCTTCATCCTGCGCCACCGCGCGGATGGCGAGGCCGAGCTTGGTGCGGTTGAGCAGAACTGCAGCCCGACGATCGACCAGCACGCCGGCCGCCAGCATCAGGACGTTGTCGAGCCGCAGGTTGAAGCTGCCGAGGTCGATCGAAGCTGCTCGGCAGCAGTGCCGGAAACGGCTTCGGGATTGGCGCCCTGCGGGTAGAACAGCCGCACGCATTCGCGCAGCACCGTGCCGAGCATCAGCGTGATCAGCAGCGTGTTGAGCGCCGGCGCCGAGCGCAGCGGCATCACCAGATAGCGCGCGATGCGCCATGCCGAGGAACGCCATCGCGAGCGTCGCCAGCACCAGCATGACGACAAGCTCGAGCCAGCTGGAATTGACGCCCGATCGCGCGCAGGCCGGCATAGGTTGCAGCGCAGGCGGGGCGCCACGACCGTCAG
>ERZ1370068.9300-contig-8087_pt1 | contig 39166 bp, 44 predicted proteins | sample MGYA00561227_ERZ1370068 | MGnify/ENA primary metagenome ERZ1370068 (study PRJEB38410, sample SAMEA6850437) | metagenome | study: Metagenomic assessment of the ecological functions of the soil: analysis of the soil microbiota associated with the...
GGGTTATGGCTGCATCGGTCGGCTGGCACTGACCGTTGCGAGTCAATCCAGCGAATACGCCTGCAGGACGGACCGGAAGAGTTCGCACGCTGCTGGATGTCCGGGCCGAGGCGCAGGTTAATCTTCCTTACGAGCGGCCCGCTGGCACGGGTCGGCCGGATGTCAACTAGCAGCGAGTACCCGGAATGCCCCTTGTCCACCGTTTCATTTCTGGAGCTGAGACTCCTGAGGTCACGCCATGACAACTCCGCGTGCTTCGAGGGAAGAAGATCCTCCTGGCAGCACCGGTCTGGCAAAGGCGTCAATCGTCGCCAGAGGTTCAGCCAGACCTCAACGCCTGGCATCGCTGACCTTGTGAGGTGAGTGCCCACACCACCCGGACGTGCGGATCGCGGCCCTGGGGACTCCAACCTGCGAAAAATGATTTGCCGCTTCAGGACGCACGATCGCTTCGGCTCGCTCAGACACTCCGCGCACAACAAAGAGCTGCCTCGTGTCAGTGTCAAATCTCCTCGGACGAAGTCCGCTGACAAGGCGTTAGATAAACGCACAAATGACTCCCTGCGCCCTCTCTGCCTGAAACGGCTTGTCTAAGCCATGTATGTACTGGCCTGAACCAGGACCCCCAGCTTGTCGAGCTGGTGCCTCCAACTGAGCTAACCGCCCCGGGTCGCCGCGAGTCTAGCGCCGTGCGCGCGTTAGAAGATCTCGGGGCACCAGGGCGCGCGTCACGGAAGATCCCGTCCGTTTCTGGGGAAGCAGCTGCGGCGCAACCTTCTCGACCCGGCCACGCACGAGCTCGGAGAAGCTGAAGCCCCTGGCGTAGGGGCTGAAGAGCGGCGATCGGCAGCTGAGCTGGGTGCCGAGGCGGTTGTCCGCTTGCTCGCCTGTCGGAGGATGGCGCTTAGCGTCCGTTCCACGGGCAGAAACCGTCGATGACGTCGAAACGACCGTCCCGTCGGGCGGCGTAGCGCGAGCGGGAGAGGCGTGGCACCCACGTCCACGAGTCGCACCCAGACCGCCGCCGATGTGAGTCATGCGGCGGTGGCCGCCAGCAGCCGTACCAGGAGGATGGTCGGCGAGCAGTCGCAGGTGATCCTCGCCGACCAGGTCGACGTCGAGGAGTTGTTTCTGCGGTCGGGCTGTCCGTCGAGTGCCACGGCCTGACGACCTGGAGCTCCCGCTGAGCTGAACTCGCCGTCCCTGAACTTCGACTCAGCCGTAGACGCGTAGCCCCTGGGCTTCTCGATCGTGCTCGAGCACGACGAAACAGCCAGGTGTCGGCTCCCCGCCTATCGCTTCGAAGAGGAGTCGGAGATCCCACCAGCTGCGTGGCACGAGCATCCCCGGCGTAGGTGCGTCGACCTGGTTCCAGACGCGGAAACAACGTGAGCGCCTCATCCTTGCCTGACGATCCGGAGCCTCCCCACGGCCCGCGAAAGCGGACGCGCGGCTGCGCCGGCGGTCCGGAATCGACCGAGCCTGTCACTGACGTTACGCCACCCAGCGACCGGACTTCGGCCCCCGGAGGCCCACAGAGAGCGATCATCGCCGCGCGTGTGCACATCATCGAGCCGATGCGTGATTTATCGCCTGGGAGACTCCTGCGGCGGCAGATGCCGGAACGCGCCCACGCTGACCGTCACTCCGGCCACACGACGGCTCCGGGAATCCAGAGTCGAAGGGAATGCACCCGCGCCCCGACGATCACGGTTGTTCTTGCGCGCGTATGTACGCGCTCGATTCGAAGATTTTTCAGGAAACGTCTGATCTGTTCTTCTTGTCATTCGGGTTGAAGATTGCCCGATCGCGAAGACGGCCTGCCCGAACTCCTCGAGGTTCTTGCAGGGCGCGACCTTGAAGCTCACGCGATCCTCTCAGGGGTGCGTACTCGACCATCAGCCTCCGCTCCGTGCCGTCGGCGGCGAAGCGAACCGTGACCACTCCGCCGGGCTCGATCCCGGTGACGATGCCCTCGCCGAGCGAGCCGTGGCGGACCGAGTCGCCCGTGGACAGCGCGATGCCGGGTCGCGGCTCGATCGCCGCCGCGGCGGGCGAGCCGTAGCCGCTCCACGACGACGGGCCGCAGCCTGCTCGCGCTCGACCTCGCGTGGGCAGCTCGTCGAGGAAGCGCGACGGCGAGGTTGTACTCGCGCCGCCCGAAGAGCGTAGCGCGCGAGCGGTGTGCGTCAGCGTCGAGGCGCTCCATCGCGCGGGTCATGCCGACGTAGCAGAGGCGCCGCTCCTCCTCGACGCCCTGCTCCTCGATCGAGCGCGCGTGCGGGAAGATCCCCTCCTCCATCCCGATCATGAAGACGGCGCGGAACTCGAGCCCCTTCGCGTTGTGGCAGCGTCATGAGCGTGACGAGGCCGCGCTCGTCGCGGATCGTGTCCTGGTCGGAGACGAGCGAGATCTCCTGCAGGAAGCCGGCGAGCGACGGCTCCTCGGCCTGCTGCCGGTACTCGCGCGCGACGCCGACGAGCTCCTGGAGGTTCTCGATCCGGCCCCGCGCCTCGATCGTCCGCTCGGCCTCGAGCGCGTCGAGCGTGCCCGTCTTCTCGAGGACGCGCTCGAGGAGCTCGTCCACGTGGAGCTCCTGCGCGAGCGCCATGAGCGACTCCATCGTCGCGTGGAACGCCGCGGATCGCGCGGCACGACGCGGCGGTGACGCCGGCCGCCTCGGGATCGGCCATCGCCTGGAAGAGCGTGCCGCCCGGTGTTCTCGCGCGTGCGTGACGAGCCGCTGCGAGCGACGTGTCGCCGATTCCGCGCCGCGGGCGGTTCGCGATCCGGAGCAGCGAGGTCGCGTCCTGCGGGTTCGTCGAGCACGCTGCAGGTACGCGGTCGCGTCCCGGATCTCGGCGCGCTCGTAGAAGCGCGGCCCGCCGATCACCTGGTACGGACGTCCTGCCGGACGAGCACGTCCTCGAGCACGCGCGACTGCGCGTTCATCCGGTAGAAGACCGCGATCTCGCTGGCCGAGAAGCCGCCGCCGATGAGCGACGCGATCTCGGCCGCGACGAACCGCGCCTCCGCGTGCTCGTCCTCGACCTCGATCACGTCGTACCGGGTCGCCCTCGCCGAGCTCGGAGAAGAGCCGCTTCGGCTTGCGCTCGCGTGTTCTGCTCGATGAGCGCAGTTCGCGGCGCGGAGGATCGTGTTCGGTCGAGCGGTAGTTCTGCTCGAGCGTGACGACCTGCGTCCCGGGAAGTCCTGCTCGAACTCGAGGATGTTGCGGATGTCGGCGCCGCGGAAGCGCGTAGATCGACTGGTCCGGGTCGCCGACCGCGCAGACGTTCCCGTGCTCGCCGCCGAGGAGCTGCAGGAGGCGGTACTGCGCGTGGTTCGTGTCCTGGTACTCGTCGACGAGGATGTAGCGGAACGCCTTGCGCCAGCGCTCGAGCGCCTCGGGGAAGCGCTCGAAGACCTGCACCGTGAGCATGAGCAGGTCGTCGAAGTCGACCGCGTTCGAGGCGTGCAGGCGTCGCTGGTACAGCTCGTACGCCTCGGCGACGGTCTGGTCCCAGAACGACGCGACGCGCGGCGGCGTACTCCTCAGGCGAGACGAGCTCGTTCTTCGCGCGCGAGATCTGCGCGTGGATGCCGCGCGGCGAGAACCGCTTCGGGTCGCTTCCGAGCTCCTCGAGGCACGCCTTGACGAGCCGCACCTGGTCGCCGGTCGTCGTAGATCGTGAAGGTCGAGCGGTACCCGAGCCGCTCGCGCCTCGCGCGCGCAGCATGCGCCCGCAGGCCGCATGGAAGGTGAGGATCCAGATCGCGCGCGCGCGTCTGCCCGAGCATGCGCTCGAGCCGCTCGCGCATCTCCCCGCGGCCTTGTTCGTGAACGTGATCGCGAGGATCTCGTTCGGCTTCACGCCGCACGCGCGGATGAGGTGGGCGACGCGGTAGCGTGAGGACGCGCGTCTTCCCGAGCCCGCGCCGGCGACGACGAGGAGCGGTCCCTCGGTCGCGAGGACGGCCTCGCGCTGGGCCTCGTTCAGGTCCGCGAGGTAGCTCTCGGGTGCCGCGACGCTCACCGTCCGACTGCTAGCCGTCGGCGCGGAGGCGACCTACCAGCGGACGGTGCAGCTCGACGTGCGCGGGCTGCTGCCCGTTCCAGCGGATGCGCCAGGTGTACGTCCCGCGCGGCATGGCGGCTCCGTACGACGCGCGGCGCAGTAGAAGGAGCCGGCGGCTCCTTCACAGGCGGTCGCAGGGGACGTAGTGTTGCTCGTCCGGATCAGCGGGCCGCCCTTCGGCGCGTGCTTGCCGAGGAGGAAGAGCTTCGCGCGGCCCGCGGTCGGGACGCGGAGGCAGAACCCGGAACGAGGCGGGACGGTGCGTCGTGATCGTCACGACGACGACGAGCCGCCTCGCGGAACCGTGTCCTCGAAGAAGACCTTCGCCGGCGCGCGCCGAGGCGCGACGACCGGCAGAGCGAGCCCGACAGAACGGCGGCGAGGAGGACGCGCATCGCGCCGCATGGTACGCCGCGAGCACTAGGTATCGCGCGTGAGTCGCGACGCTGGCGCGCACGACCGCGACGCCGGTCGCCGACCGAGCACGACGTCGATCGTGCGCGCCGTAGTGGCTCGCGATCAACGCCTCCGTGAGCACGTCGGCAGGCGCGCCGTCGGCGACGACGCGCCCGCCGTCGAGCAGCAGCATCCGGTCGGCGTACTGCGCCGCGAGCGTGAGGTCGTGCATCGCCGCGACGAGCGTGAGCCCGATTCCGCGCGCGAGGACGTCGAGCAGCTCGAGCGCCTGCTGCTGGTGCCCGATGTCGAGCGCGGCGGTCGGCTCGTCGAGGAGCACGATCGGCGCCTCCTGCGCGAGCGCGCGTGCGACGACGACGCGCTGCTTCTCGCCGCCGCGAGCGTCCCGAGGCGACGCTCGGCGAACGGCGAGCGAGGTCGAGCCGCGCGAGCGCCCGCGCCGCGGCCTCGCGGTCGCGCGCGCCCTCCTGCGCGAGCGGGCCGAGGTGCGGCGTCCGGCCGAGCAGGACGTACTCGCCGACCGTCATCCACGGCGGCGTCGACGGGCTCCTGCGGGACGACCGCGATCGAGCCGCGCGAGCTCGCGCTCGGCGCGAGCTCGGCGCACGGCGCGCCCGTCGAGCGCGATCTTCCGGCGAACAGGCACGAGGCCGCGCGATCGCGCGCGAGCAGCGTCGTCTTGCCCGCGCCGTTCGGGCCGATCAGCGCGACCCACTCGCCCTCGCTCGACGACGGCGTCGACGCGATCGACGCACCGCGACGCCCGCCGAGCTCGACCGTGACGCCGCGCAGCTCGATCGCGTCACGCGCAGCCGCCTCGGGTCGTCCGCAGCGACGAGCGCGAAGAACGGCGCGCCGAAGAACGCCGTGACGACGCCGAGCGGGATCTCCGCCGGCGCGAGCGCCGTGCGCGCGACGACGTCCGCGAGCACGAGGAACCCGGCGCCGACGACGACGGACAGCGGCAGCAGCGCGCGGTAGCCGACTCCGGTGAGCAGGCGGATCGTGTGCGGGACGATGATCCCGACGAAGCCGATCAGCCCGCTGACCGCGACCGCCGCGGCCGTCCCGAGCGTCGCAGCGACGACGAGGCGCGAGCCGCACGCGGCGGACGTCGACGCCGAGGCTCGCCGCCTCGTCGTCGCCGAGGCTGAGCACGTCGACGACGCGCCGGCAGCGCGACGATCACGACGATCGCGACGAGCGACGTACGGCGAGGATCGAGGACGACGTCGCGTCCAGCCCGTGCTCGGGATGTTCGCCGAGGATCCACGAGTAGACCTCCTGCAGCGTCTCCGAGTTCTGCTGCTGGACGAACGTCTGCCACGCGGTGAAGAACGCCGTCACGGTGACGCCGGCGAGGATCAGCGTCGCCGCGTCGCGCTCGCGGCCGCGCGGAGCGGCCGACCGCGTACGTGAGCATCACGGCGACGCGACGCCGCCGACGAACGCCGCGACCGGCAGCATCCGCTGGCCGCGCAGGCCGTCCGGGAGGTAGGCGATCGCGATCGTCGCGCCGAGCCCGGCGCCCGCGGCGACGCCGAGCAGGTACGGGTCCGCGAGCGGGTTGCGGAAGACGCCCTGGTACGTCGCGCCCGCGAGCGCGAGCATCGCGCCGACGAGCGCCGCGAGGATCACGCGCGGCACGCGGATCTGCCACAGGATCGCCTCCTCGGTCGGCGAGAGCGACGTCGAGACGCCGGGACGTGGAGCTGCGCGGCGGCCGACTCGAGCGACCGCGCCGACGCCGAGGTCGACCGGCCCGGCGAGCGACGCCGACGGCGAGCGAGCACGACGAGGAACGCGACCGCGGAGCACGCCCAGACCGGGGTCAGCCCGCGAGCGCCGGACGTCGGGCGGCGTGCTCCGCCGACGACGGTCATCGCCTACTGGCGCAGCCGGGCGAGCGCGGAGGACATCGCGCGGAAGAAGTTCACGAGCCGCGGCCCCCAGCGCGAGGCGATCGAGTCGTCGACGCGCACGATCGAGCCGGTGCGCGACGGCGTTGATGCGATCCCAGCCCGGCCGCGCCGCGACGGTCGACGCCTTCTGCCCGCAGCACACCGTGTCCGCGAGGACGATGACGTCGGGGCTCGTCGAGACGATGTACTCGGCCGAGAGCTGCGGGTAGCCGGTGCCGACCGAGTCCGCGGCGTCGGCGATGTTCCGGAGCCCGAGCGCCGTGTAGACCCTGGCCGACGAACGTCTTCGACGTGGCCGAGTAGAGGTCGGGCGTCAGCTCGTGGTAGACGCGTGAGGCCCGCTGCGACCTGCGTGCGCCGTCTTCGCGATCGCGGCGATCTTCGTCTTCATGCCGGTGACGAGCTTCGCCGCCGCCGCGTCGTGCCCGGTGACCAGCCCGAGCTGGCGGATCTGCTGGTACGCGCCCTTGAAGCTCTTCGCGCCGTCCTGGTGGAGCGACGGTGATGCCGAGCCGCTCGAGCGCGCCCGACGAGGCCCTTCGGGTCGTAGGCGATGACGACGAGGTCGGGCCGGTAGCCGGCGATCGCCTCGACGTTCGGGGTGAAGCCCGAGAGCGCCGTCTTCGGCGCGCTCTTCGGATAGTCGGACTGGTCGTCGACGGCGACGACCTGCGGGCCGGCGCCGATCGCGAACAGCGATCTCGGTCGCCGTCGGCGAGAGCGAGACGATGCGGGTCGGCCGCTTCGAGACCGTGACCTTGCCGTTGGACGGCGACGACCGTGACCGGGAACGCCGAGCCGGTGGCCGACGCGCCACCGGACGCACCGGCGACCGAGACAGGCGAGCGCGGCCGAGCGCCGTGCCGGCGAGCGTGACGAACGAGCGAAGCACCTGAATCCTCCCTTCCGCGAGGGGTTCGGGATGTGAGGAGCGCGACAGGTCTTCTGACTCGGGGCTCCCTCCCTCGCCGCCTTCCCGGCTCGCGGCCAGTGGCTTCGTGGCGGAGGAGCGTCTCCCCTCACAGCGGCGGGACCGTCCCGGATTCGCACCGGGTTCCCCTCACCGTGCTCCTTGGTTGCGGGCGAGCCTATCATCGGACGGTGCGCCGGCTCATTCGTCCGTGCCTGGCTCCCCGTCCTCGCCTGGGCGGCCGTGATCTTCGCGTTCTCGTCCGTTCCCGACCTCGGCGACCGGGCTCGGCGGCTGGGACCTCGTGCTCCGCAAGCTCGCGCACACGACCGAGTACGCGATCCTCGGCGCGCTCCTCGTCCGCGCGACCGGCGCGACCTGGGCTGGCGTTCGGGCTCGGCGTGCTGTACGCGGCCAGCGACGAGGTCCACCAGACGTTCGTGCCGGGACGGCACGGGTCGCCGATCGACGTCGCGATCGACGCCGTCGGAGTCGCGATCGGGATCGCGCTCTGGCAGTCGGCGCGAGCGCGGCGCCTCGCATGACGGCCGCACGCGCCGCTCGCGATCGACCTCGACGCGCTCGGCGACACTCGCGCCGCTGTGGCCGGCCTGGCTCGACTCGGCGCGGGCCGTCCTCGAGGTCGACCCGGCCGACGCTCTCCGCGGATCGCGGCGAGGCCGCCGCGGCGCTCGATCGCGCGGCGCCGGGAACTGGCGCACGCTGCTCGAGCGCTTCTCCGAGGATCACGCTCCCGCCTACCTGCGTCGCGACGCGGCGACGAGCGCCGCGCTGCAGGCGCTCGCGTCCGAGCGGCGTCGAGCTCGGCGTGTTCACCGACGCGCCCGGAGCGCTCGCGCGCGTCGCCCTCGCGCAACTCGGCGCGGCGCGGCGCGTCGTCGACGCTCGAGTCCGGCGCAGGCGCGCTGGCACGCACTCCTGGCTGACGCTCGGACCCGATGCCGCGGTCGTCGTCGAACGCGCGCACGACCTCCTGAGCCGTCCGTAGAATCCCGGTTCGTGGAGCAGCAGCGACGTCGGAGATCGCCAGCTCGACGCCTTGCTCGAGCGGCTCGACCGGATCGCCGGCGAGCTCGAGCGCCTGAACCGCACGACCGAGCGTCAGGAGGGCTTCACCCTCGATCGCGCGCGAGCTGCACGATCTGCAGGAGTCGCTGAACGCGCTCGCGTACGCGGCGCTCGGGCAGGCGCCGCCGCGTGCGTTCGCCGCCGCGCTAGCTGATCCGGTGAGCGATGACGCCCGTTCGAGTGACGTCGCGTACAGCTCGCCCGCGGCGTCCTCGCCGAACGAGCTGAGGCTCGGGATCTTGAACGGCTCCGTTCGCACGTCCGACGGCCTTGCCCCCGCATCATGCGCAGGCTCCACGACGACGTCCCGAGCAGTAGTCGCCGAGAGGTGTACCGGCCGCGTTCGGACGGCCGCGCCTTCCCGCGATAGACACGACGCCGCCCACGACCGTGCAGCCGCGGCTGGTGGCTGTACTCGTAGACGGGGAACACGAGCTTCCCGGACCAGGCTGCCTTGTCCTCGAAGCGCCGCGACCCCTCGAAGACGTCCCAGCCGTAGTTCTCGAGCCCGGCGCTCGACGCGGCGTGTAGTCGACCTCCTCGATCGTCTCCCTGGCCGACGTCGCCGATGTAGAGGTCGCCGGTGCGCCGGTCGAACGAGTAGCGCCAGGGGTTCCGCAGGCCGAGGCCCGACGATCTCCGGCGCGGATCCGCGGCCGGCTCGACGTCGAGGCGCAGCATCTTTCCGAGCAGCGCTCTGCATGTTCTGCGCGCGATTCTCGGGATCCCCGCCCGATCCGCCGTCGCCGGTGCCGACGTACAGGCAGCCGTCCGGGCCGAACGCGACCTCGCCCCCGTTGTGGTTGGCATAGGGCTGATCGATGCTGAGGAGCACGAGCGCGCTTCCGGGGATCGCGCGCGATCCGTTCGTCCGATAGCGAACGACCTGCGTGTCACCAGCTTCATCCGTGTAGTTCACGTAGATGAACCGGTTCGTCGCGTACTTCGGGTCGAACGCGAGGCCGAGGAGGCCCTGCTCCCCCCGGACGACGACGCTGTCGCGCAACGTCGAGGAAGAAGCCGCCGCGGAGCTTTCCGCGGTCGATGACGCGAATCGTCCTCGCTGCTCGACGACGTAGAGCCTGCGTGCCTCGCTCCGAGGCGCCGTCACCTGGACCGGCTCCACGAGGCCACGCGCGACGACGACCCGGCGAAACGCGCTTCTCCGCCCCAGCGCCGAACCGGAGACGACGAGGAGCGAGACGACGGACAGAGCCGTCGCAAGCACGGAGGCCGACGCGCATCGAGCCACGGTAGCCGACGGGTGTTAGCGTACTTGGGTGCGCCGAGGAGCGCGCGACGTAGGTCCGCCGCGGCGTTCGTGGGAACGACCGCGAGCACCTGGTCGCCCGGGCGCAGCACGGTGGACGGCTCCACGAGCTCCGTTCGTCCCTGGCGGAAGACGGAGATGAGCCGCGAGCCTTCCGGAATCTGCAGACCGCCGGCCTTCTTGCCCGCAGCGGGTGACCCACCTTCGACCTGCACCTCGACGACCACGAGCCCTTCCTTCTGAAGCTCGAGCAGCTGCACGAGACCGTGTTCGGGCACCTCGTGCTCGACGAGGCCGAGGATGCTCGTCGTCGCGCACAGACGTCTGCGTGATCCCGAGCAGATCGAAGTGCTGCTGGTTGCGCGGGTCGTTGACGCGCGCGATCGCCTTGCGGACGCCGTAGGCCTCCTTCGCGATCTGCGAGATCACGAGGTTGTCCTCGTCGTCGCCCGTCACGGCGAGGAGGAGCTCGGGGGGCGTGCGATCCCCGCGCGCTCGAGGACCGCGATCTCGGTCGCATCGCCGCGCATCACGGTCGGGCCGAACTCCTCCTCGAGTCGCGCGAAGCGATCCGGGCGCTGCTCGATGAGCGTCACCTCGTGGCCGAGGTCGAGAAGCGTGCGCGTCACGTTCGAGCCCGACCTTGCCTCCGCCCGCGACGATGACGTACATCAGGCCGGCGCCTCCTCGGGGCGTCGCCGCACGCACCGTGTCGAGGAGTCCGCAGATGGCGGTCTGCGTCGGGCAGACGATGCTCATGCCGCGGTCGGCGTAGAGCTTCGCGCCGCGCTGGATCGAGGACGCGGACGACGACGGTGCCGATGCTCGTAGCGCTTCTGCAGCACCTGCCCGATCACGATGTTCGTGTTGTCGCCGTTCGTCGCGACGACAGCCGCGTCGGCAGTCTCGAGTGCCGGCGCGCTCGAGGACGGTCGACGTCCATCCCGTGCCCGACGACGAAGCCGCCACGCCAGGCCGGACCGAGCCGTCGCGAGCGCGTCCTCGTTCTCGTCGACGACGGTGACGTCCCAGCCGTCCGTCGGCGAGGCCCTTCGCGACGTGCGGATCCGACCCGGCCGCACCCGATCACCACGGCGTTCACGAGCGGCGCAGCCTACTCCTCGAAGACGCCGTCGGGGAACGCGACGACGAGCACCTCGCACGGCGCGTGCGCGGAGCACGAAGTCGACGGTCGGCGAGAAGAACCGCGACTGCCGCCGCCAGCGCGGTGACGAGCCGAGCACGATGAGATCGGCATGGCGGCGCTCGGCCTCGTCGACGATCGCGTGGCCGATCGAGCGCGCGCGAACGACGTCGCCGTGCACCTCGACGCCGTAGTCGGCGCCGAGCGCACGGGCCTCCTCGAGCGATGCGTCGACGCGGGCGGCGACGTCCGCGGGTAGCTCGCCTTCGAGCGCGAACTTGCGGGGCACGCGCACGACGGTGATCGCCTCGATCGCCGCGCCGCGCTCCTTCGCGAGCGCGATCGCCGTCGCGACCATCTCCTCGCCGATGTCGCCGAGCTTCATCGGCACGAGAATCCGCTCGAACACCGGCGCCCGTCGGGAGCTCCTCGACCGGGTCGACGTGCTCGAACAGACCCGCCTGCGCGTCTCCTGACGCGCCGACGAAGACGACCGAGGCCCGCGAGCAGCCACGCCGGACCCTGCGTAGCGCGCGCCGGGGTGCGTGAGCATCGCAGAGCACCCAGATCGCGAACGTGAGCGGAGCCCCGACGAGAGCGGCGAGCGGGAGCCGATGCCCGCGGATCGTCACGTTGGGCCGCGCGACGGAACGGCCGCTCGAGGCTCCGGCTCGCGCACGCGCAGGCGGATCACCGCGAGCTGCGCCGCAGTGAACGCGATCGAGGACGCCGAAGGAGTAGAGGCTCGCGAGGAACGTCGGATCGCCCGTCCGCGACGACCTCGGTGAGCACGATCAGTCCGATCGCGAGCGCCGCGGCGATCGCCGATCGCCTCGCTCGAGACGACCGCTCGCCGCTCGAGCCGCGCGAACTCACGCGGCAGCGAGCCGTGCTCGGCGAGCGAGTACGTGAGACGCGTGATCCCCGAGAACGACGGTCGTCGCCGCGCGCGACGAGAATCAGCACGCCCGAGATGCCGACGGCGACCTTGAGCACGTCGACGACTACAGCCGGCAGCGAGCCGTCGAACGCGGCGGCGATTCCGACGAGCGGCAGCTCGAGCCACTCGTCGTCCGAGCGCCGTCTCGCCGTTCGGTCACCGGATAGGCCGAGAGCCCGATCGCGCCGATCAGGACCGTCACGACGACGACCAGCCCGATCGCGGAGAAGAGCGACCGCGGCAGCGTCCGGCCCGGCTCCGTCGCCTCCTCGGCGAGGTTGGCGACCGTCTCGAGTCCCGTGTAGGCGAGCATCGCGAGCGGCAGGGCGAACGCGAGGTCGCTCCAGTCCTGGCCGCTTTCGAGTGTCGAGGCCGTCGACGAGCGTCGTCGGGCGAGCAGCAGGAGCGCGAGCCCGAGGAGCACGAGCAGCGCTCTGCACGACGAGGTCGAGCAGCGCGACGACGAGCGCTCCGACGTGGAGTCTCGTCCGGCGGACGAGCCGCACGCCGGCGATGACGACGATGACGCCGACAGCCGATGAGCGCGTCCCACGGCGACTCTCGCAGCGACGGTGCGCCGAAAGCGCCGCGCGAGGTAGTGCGGCACGAAGAGCGCCGAGAGCGCCATCACGATGAGGAAGTCGAGGAAGAGCACCCAGCCGGTCACGAAGCCGGCCAGGTCGTTGAACGCGCGTCGCACGAAGGTCGCGGCGCCGCCCGTCTCCGGCAGCGCGGTCGTGCCTTCTGCGTAGGACAGCGAGACGAGCGAGGAAGACGCCGCCCGGTCACGAGCAGGACGAGCGGCGTCAGGCCGAGCGCCTGCGCCGGCGACGATGCCGAGCGCGATGTAGAGCGACGATGCGATCTCGCCGTACGCGACCGCGAACAGCGACGGGCGCGTCGAGCACGCGCTCGAAGCCGCGGAGCTTGCGCGCCATCAGCGCAGCCTCTGGCGCTCGAGCGTGAAGCGGCGCGACGCCGAGCACGATGAACAGCGCGCCGAGCGACGTAGCCGACGAGGCCGCCGCCGGCGACGGCGGTGCGGACGAGCAGCGCGATGCCGAGCGCGACGAACACGGCCGAGAAGACGAAGATCGCGATCGTCGTACGGCTTCACGCCGGCTCCGCGACGCCGTGACGAGCACGCGGCAGGCGCGTGCTTGAGGACGTAGTCGACGGTCTTGCCGAAGACCGCCGCCTGCGCCGCGCAGTGAGGTGACTTGCGCGGCGAGCCGAGGACGATGATCTCCGCGTTCCTCGCGCTCGGCCTCGGCGACGATCGCCGGCCCGGCGGAGTAGCGCGCGCTCGAGCCGCGTCGAGCGACGCGAACGCCGTACGAGTCACCGATCGCGCCCGCCTCGTCGAGCTCGCGCGTTGGCGCGCGTCGCCTCGAGCTCCTGGCAGGTCGGTCGTCGAGCGGCCGGTCGAGCGGAACCTCGAGCACGTTGAGCGCGACGATGCGCGAGCCGCCGCTCGGCTGCGAGCTGGCAGGCGACGTCCATCGCGGCGTCGGACGGCTGCCCGGCGATGACGGGCACGAGCAGGTTCCGGTACTCGAGCGCGAGCGCAGGGCCGAGCGCAGGCGGCGCCTTCTCGATCGTCGCGCAGCGGCGCGTGCACGAAGCGGCGCCGGTAGATCGACGTAGCCGACGAGCCCGGCGACCATCCAGCCGAGCCCGACCCAGCGCGTCAGCGGGTTCTGGACGACGAGCACGAGGAACGAGAGCCCGGTCGCGATCCCGCCGAGGATCGCGAACAGCGGCCACGACGACCGCGCCGATGCGGAGGTTCGGGCGCGCCTCGGTAGGGGATCTCGGCCTCGGCGCCGTCGCGCATGCGCAGCCGCACGAGCGAGGCGTGGGCGATCGGTGAACGAGAGCGTCGCGCCGAGCGAGTAGAGCGTGCCGACGAAGTTCGACGTCGCCGGGCAGGATCAGCGAGGATCGGCGCGATCCCGGCGAAGAGGACGAGCGAGAGCCACGGCGTCTTGAAGCGTCGGGTGCAGCCGCCGGAAGCACCTCGGGAGCTGGCGGTAGCTCGCCATCGAGTACGTGATCCGCGACGCGCCGATGACGCCGGCGTTCGTGGCGATGAAGAGGATCGTCGCGGCGAGGACGCCGACGTAGATCTCGAGCGCGTCGAGCGACACGCCCTGCGAGGCCGAGGTTCTCGACGACGCCGAGGATCGGGTCGTTCGCGTAGCCCGCCCTGCTCGGGCGGAAGCGCGAGCAGCGTCGTCAGCTGGCCGTCGATCTCCTGCACGGGCAGCGCCGACGAGCGCGACGAGCGGCAGCGTGAAGTAGATCGCGAAGACGGCGCCGGCGACGAGCTTGTACGCGTTCGGGACCGTCCGCGACCGGGTCGCGCGCCTCCTCGGCGAGGTTCGAGACCGTCTCCACGCCCGTGTAGGCGAGCATCGCCACCGGGATCGCGATCGCGAGGTTCGACCACGTCGGCGCGACGCCCCAGTGGACGTTGTCGACGAGGATCTGCGGGCTGAAGACGAGCGACGAAGCCGAGCAGCGACGAGCAGCACCTGCGTCGCGAAGTCGATCGACCGCGAGCGACGATCGAGAGCTTCGCCGCCTCCTGGACGCCGACGATGTTGAGCGACGACGAGGACGACGATCACGATCGCGCCGCCGACGATGTCCCACGGGTTCGTGCTGCAGCGGCTCCCAGAAGATCGAGAGGTAGTGCGGGACGAAGAACGCCGACGATGGCGACCGTGACGACGTAGACGAGCATCTGCGCCCAGCCGGCGCCGAAGCTGACGAGCTCGTTGAAGGCGTGGCGCGCGAAGCTCGACGGAGCCGCCGGCCTCCGGGAAGCGCGCCGTGCCCTCCGGCGTAGGTCGCGGCCGTCGCGGCGAAGACGACGCCCGCGATGACGAAGACGAGCGGCGTCAGGCCCGAGCGCGTAGACGCGCCGTGAGGCCGAGCGCGTAGTAGATCGAGGAGCCGACGTTGCCGTAGGCGGTCGCGAAGAGCGCGGGCGTGCCGAGCACGCGCTCCATCTCGACCTCACGCCTGCGCCGGCGTCCAGGCACGGCGGCGAAGCTACTACTCCTGGAGGAAGAGAGAGGGCCGGCGTGCGCCGGGCCTCTCTGCCGTCGATCAGCTCAGTATCAGCGCGTGCTGACCGCGATGGTGGTCGTCGCCATCGGGGTCGTCGGCGCCAACCTGATCGAAGTAGACGACCCGGCCGGGTATCGGTTGCCCACAGGAAGTCCGGCCCGCGAGGTAGTCGGCACGGACTGGCCGATGGCCACCGCCTGCGGAGACGGCGGAACGGCGGTGAACGGGTTACTCGGGGTCCCGGTCAGGGCCCAGGCGTACAGCGAGAAGATCCCGGATTGGGACACGCTGCAGCCAGACGTAGACCCTGAACTGCGCCCCGGTCGGAAGCTCCCCGCACTGGTCGAGTTCGTGACCTCGTTCGCATTCGGGCCTCCACTGGCGAGCACGAGCGTGAACGTGGAAGGAAGCAGGCGCCCGGAGGAAGGTACGTAAGAGATCGAGGTCGGCCACGGACAGGGCTTTCGCATCCGCCTGGAACGCGTCTGGAAAGCGGATGAAGTTCGCGCCCGCCGAGTCGTGAACGTATCCACGGTCGCGTTGCCAGCTGTAACGTTCACATCAGTTCGCCGTGTTGAAGACGCGCAATTCGGATCGCCGTTCAGGTTGTTGTGGTCGATCTCGTTGCGGCCTGGAGGCCGCTGATCGAGAGTAGGTCAGGCTCCCGGCGTATCCGGCCGTTGTCTCATGCGTATTAGAGCCGGTCGCACCGGTGCCCGGCCTCGGGCGGCGCCTTGAACTTCACCAGCTGGACGGCCATCGGGATACGCACGTTGTGCGTCCCGTCAGAACACGTCAGGTGGCCGCCGACGTACGTGGTGACGCCGCGGTCGTCGAGGAACGCCACCGCGAACGTCTTCGACGCTGGCCGGGGCTGATCATTGGGCGACGACGGGCTCACCGTGACGATGACACCAGCCGGCGCCGCTGGACGAGGACGTTGTACGTCGCGGCCTTCGACCACGGCGTTCGTGACCGTCCTCGTGGTGCGTCTGTGCACCAGCGAGATCGCCGATCGCGATCGACGCCAGCTGTTCCGGTCCACTCGGATCGATGGTCCCCGAACCCGGTCCGGAGGGGCCGAGCACAGCGGCGGGCCTGAGATGTCCTTCGTTCCGCACGGAACGCCGATCCGGGTCTCCGAGGCCGCTGTCGTAGACGAGACCGGATCCGCAGCCAGTTCGGCAATTAGCGATACACCCTCGGCAAGATCACCGACAGGTCCGCGTTGATGACCAGGGTTCCCGTTGGCGTCGACGATGTCGTATGCACTCGTCATGAGCGCCGACGACCGCCATCGGCGACCAGTTCGGGTGAAGCTGCTTCCAGCAGCGCCGCGACTCCGGCGACTGCGGCGTCGCCGTGGACGGCATTCCGCTGAGCAGGTCAGACAAACGCCCGTGATCCTTAGCCTGGCGAGACCGCCGCGAGGATTACACCCGGCGCCGTGACGTCAGGCTTGAGCAGATCCCGGCACCCGCGACCTGCGAGGCCGCGCGATGAAAGTGACGCGATCTGCGGCGCAGGCGCATCAAACACGGTCTCGGACGCGTTGATCTTACCGCCGTCGGGCTCGCCGTGGCCACCGCGTATGCCTTGAGGCTGGCACGGTCGTGTCGGCAACGTGCACGGTCAGGACGAAGTGGATGTCGGCGTTCAGCGAGTTCGGGCTCGTGTTGACCGAGCACCATCCCGATGCCACCGGCTACTACACCCTTCACCGCGAGGGACTTGTCGGTGCGTCCGTTCGTGCCGCGGTCGCAAAAGCACGATCTTCCATGAACGCCTGCGGGGTCGAGGGCGAACGCGCCACCGTTCGTCGATCGGCGAGCCAGGCAGCGCGTCGTGGCGCCTGCCGCGACGCGAACTCAGCATCGACGAACGGAGCCGGGCCGGCGGCCGAAGCTGGTAGCCTCGATCGTCCGTCGCCGTTGCCCAGCGTCACGGAGCCGACGCTCGCCCGATTGTGAGTCCCGGCTGCAACCGTGGTCAGCCACGGGCCGGGGTTCGTGGTCGAGGCGGCAGTCGGTCCCGTGTTGCCCGCCGCCGCGGACGAACGCCCGCGGCGGCGCGTTCAGAAAGGCGACCTGCTCGGGGACTCAGGAAGTTCGGGGCAGCGCCGACGGACCCGACGGGTAGTTGATGACATCGACGCCGTCTGCAACTGCCGTGTCGATCGCCTCGACAGGTCTGGAGGTGAAACTCGCGGTGTCGCCGGCCTGGGTTGACCGGGGCCCCTTGTAGACCGCAATGCGGGCGCGGAGCCATGCCGCTGATGGGGCGTGAACCCGGCAGCGGCATCGTCACCGGTCGGCTGGACGCCGATGTGACCGTCGGCGGTCGACGACGTGTGCGTGCCGTGGCCGCTGTAGTCGCGTGGCGACGTGCAGGCTCCCACGGACAGCTGGGCTGTCGATGCGCGCGTTGCCGCCCCGTCCGCGGCGTTGAAGTAGCGCGCGGAGATGAGCTTTGGTGTTGCAGTTCGAGGCGGCCCACTGCTCACCCGGTCTGGCAGGCGCCGGTGAAGCCGGTGACCTTGTGCGGTGTAGCTGTTCGCCGTTCGAGCCTGTCGAGCTCTTGCGGTCCGAAGAACGACTGGCCTTCCGGCCAGGCGCCCCGAGTCGATGACGCGCCGATGACCTCGTGCCTCGCCGAGCGCCTTGTTGAGTGTTCCGCCCCTTGGAAACGCCGCCGAGCTGGTCCCAGAGCCCGCCCTTGTCGTCGAGGCCGAGGAAGTGCGGCGTCGACGACGTCTGGATGGTCTGGAGCTCGTCGGGCGAGACGGGCACGAAGCACGTTCTTCTGGGCGTCCAGCCCGTGCTGCCCGGCTCCCCGGTCAGCTTCGCACGCGAAGCCGTTGAGGCTGTAGACGTAGTCGTAGAGCTTCTGGCCTCCACCGACGTTGCTCAGGGCCTGCAGTCATGCTTGCCGGTGAGGGTAGTCGGCGTACTTCGTGACGTCGCCGCGAGGCGGCGGTCGATCTTCTTGCCCTCTTCCCCCGGCTTCGTCGCGGGCAGCCCCACGAGGATGCCGCCGGCGTACGTGACGACGGGGCTCGGGAGCATCTGGACGACGTATGTCTGACTCGAGTCCGCGCTCAGCGCAGTGACGCCGGCGGTACGAAGCATGCGCGAACAGCGCCACGCGCGAGCACGACCATAGGAGCGCCAGCCTTGAAGTCGCATGTGTGTTTCTCCCCTTTCGACGTTTCGACGGCCCCGACGAGCTGCTCCCGCCTCGAAGCGCCCGCATCCTAATTCGATCAGCTCTCGAAACGCCCGGCAGCACCCATAAGGGGCGGCTTAGCGCCGCCCCGCGTGGCCAGTGTCATGTCAGGCGACGCTCAGCCGTGGATGGAAACGCGAGGCGAGCGGGATCGATGAGGATCGCGACGATGTTCGCGATCTTGATCATCGGGTTGATCGCCGGGCCGGCGGTGTCCTTGTAGGGATCGCCGACCGTGTCGCCCGTGACGGCCGCAGCGTGGGCCTCCGAGCCCTTGCCGCCGTAGAGCGCCGTCCTCGATCAGTCTTCTTCGCGTTGTCCCAGGCGCCGCCGCCGGAGGTCATCGCGATGGCGAGGAAGAGCCCGGTCACGATCGTCCCGATGAGGAGGCCGCCGAGCATCTCGACGCGATGATGATCCCGACGACGATCGGGAACGACGATCGGGATGAGCGCCGGAGCCAGCATCGCCCTTGATCGCCGAGGCGGTGACGATGCCGATCGCCTGCGAGTAGTCCGGCCGCGCGGTGCCGTCCATGATCCCCGGGTTCTCGCGGAACTGGCGGCGCACCTCCTCGACGACCTGCGCCGCCGACGCGCCCGACCGCCTGCATCGCGAGCGACGCGAAGAGGAACGGCATCAGGCCGCCGATGAAGAGACCGGCGACGACCCACGGGTCGTCGAGCGAGAACGACACGTCGCAAGGCCGTTGTCGCGCAAGACCACGGCGCGTACTCGTCGAAGAGGATCAGCGCCGCGAGTCGCCGCCGAGCCGATCGCGTAGCCCTTCGTGACGGCCTTCGTCGTGTTGCCGACCGCGTCGAGCGGATCGGTGATCGCGCGCACGGACTCGGCGCAGGTCGGCCATCTCGGCGATGCCGCCCGCGTTGTCGGTCACCGGGCCGTAGGCGTCGAGCGCGACGATGAGGCCGGCCATCGAGAGCTGCGCCATCGACGGCGACGCCGATCCCGTAGAGGCTCGCGCCGGCCGCGTAGTACGCGCACGACGATGCCGGCCGCGATCACGATCACCGGCAGCGCCGTCGCCTGCATGCCCGACGGCGAGGCCCGCGATGATGTTCGTCGCGTGGCCCGTCTGCGACGCCTTCGCGATCGTCCTTCACCGGCTTCCAGCGCGTGCCCGTGTAGTACTCGGTGATCGCGACGAGCAGGAACGTCACGCCGAGCCCGATGAGCGCCGAGCCGTAGAGGTTCCAGAAGCTGAACTGCTGCCGCCGTCGTACGCCATCGTGACCGGGATGAACCCGAGCGCCGAGAGCACCGTCGGCGACGATCACGCCTTGGTAGAGCGCGTTGATGATCGCGTTCGTCGCCGCTGCCGACGCGCGCGAAGAACGTGCCGATCACCGACGCGAGGATCGAGATGCCGCCGAGCGCGAGCGGGTAGAGCCAGAGGTCCGGCTGCCCGGAACGCCGATCGCCGAGCAGCATCACGGCGACGGCGGTGACCGCGTACGTCTCGAAGAGGTCGGCCGCCATGCCGGCGCAGTCGCCGACGTTGTCGCCGACGTTGTCCGCGATCACGGCCGGGTTGCGCGGGTCGTCCTCGGGGATGCCCGCCTCGATCTTGCCCGACGAGGTCGGCGCCGACGTCGGCGGCCTTCGTGTAGATGCCGCCGCCGAGTCGCGCGAAGACGGAGATGAGCGAGCCGCCGAACGCGAGCCCGATGAGGTCGTCGACCGCGGACTCGGGCGTGTTCCCGATCCAGCTCGGTGAGCACCCAGTAGTAGCCCGGCGACGCCGAGCAGGCCGAGCCCGACGACGAGGAGACCGGTCACCGAGCCCGCGCGGAACGCGACGTTGAACGCCGGCTGCAGCCCGTCGCGCGCGGCCTCCGCCGTGCGCACGTTCGAGCGCACGGCGACGTTCATCCCGATGAAGCCGGCGGCGCGCCGAGAAGACCGCGCCGATCAGGAAGCCGAACGCCGTCCCCCAGCCGAGCTTGTCGTAGAAGCCGAGCAGGAAGAACGGCACGATCGCGACGATCGCGATCGTCGTGTACTGCTTGCGGAGGTACGCGGCGGCGCCCTCCTGGATCGGCACGCGCGATCTCCTGCATCCGCTCGTTGCCGGCCGGCTGCCTGAGCAGCCACCAGGTGAGGTACAGCCCGTACAGAACCGCCACGGCAGCGCATGCGAGCGCGAACCCGACGGCGTGGTCTACGAAGAAGTCCATGGTCCTCCGGTTCTCCCGCCCGTCACAAAGTGAGCGCCCAGTCGCCCAGGCGCGGCCGATTATGTATCACAAGCAGCGAGTTCGCCCGACGATCAGCCGCCGTCCGTCCTGCCCGACGGCAGCTCGCGTACGCGAGCTGGAGGTTCGCGCGCGCCTGCTCGAGGTCGCGGACGATCGGCCTCGTCGACGCCGCCCTCACGCGAGCACCGGATCGAGCGCGCGGAGCGACTCGATCGCGAGGCGCACCTGCATCGAGGTCGCGCGCCTCGGCCGACACGCGGTGAAAGCCGATCGACGCGACGGCCGACAGCGCGTTCAGCAGGATGTCCTGAGACGCCGATCGCTTGTCCGAGCGCCTCGCGAACCTCCTCCTCGGACGGCAGCTGCGAGCCTCGTCAGCCACCGATCGTCTCCGGTCGCGCGCACCTGCTCGGCGTAGATCTCCTCGAGCGAGGCGCCGCTCCTCGAAGCGCTCGATCTGGCGCTCGGCCGCGTTCTGCTGTGGGCACCGCGAGGTAGTGCGCCGCGCCGATCTCCTCGGCCGCCGGGCCGCACCCACTCGACGAGCTCGTTCGATCCGCTGCGCGCGCGGGCATCGCCTCGCCGCGTGCGAGGTCGATGAGCTCGCCCGGCAGAGCCCCAGCGGATCGCGCGCCAGAAGTTCTCCTCGATCAGCCGGTGCGGCAGCGGCTCGAGCGGCTGTCGCCCTCGTCGTAGCGCGCGCGCCACCGCGCCGTCGAGCGAGTGCGCGAAAGCGGCCAGCGAGCTGCGCCTCGGCGAGCTCGGGCTGCCCGTCGCAGATCCGGATCTCGACCGTCGGGAACGCGAGGTGCGGGCGCACGCTCCACCAGAGCTGCGTGTGCTCGGTGATCGAGCCCGTCGTCGTAGAGGAAGCGCACGTAGCGCCTCGTACGCCGCCCAGCGCGTCGAACGCGTCCGGGACGCCGCAGCGCGGGAAGAAGCGCGTGAAGATCTGCGTGCGCGCCGAGTGCAGGCCGCGTGTTCACGTCCTCCGACGAACGGCGAGCTCGCCGAGAGCGCGAGCAGCTCGGGGAGGAAGTTGCGCATCGCGTCGCGACGACCGCGATCGCGCGGTCGGCGCCGTTGATCGCGACGTGGACGTGGAGGCCGAACGTGTTGTTGCGCCAGACGACGTAGCGGAGGAGCTCGTCGTTGCGGCGGTAGTGCGGCGTGTCGATGATGCGCTGCTCCTGCCAGTCGGCTCCACGGGTGCGTGCCGGTCGCGCCGAGGCGCGACGCCGAGCGGCGTCGGCGAGCGTCGCTGCAGCTGCGCGCGCCGCTCGGCCGATCGCGCCGCGGCACGTCGGCGAACGTCTCGCAGCGTGCCCGTGCGGACCTCGACCTCGGAGGCGATCAGCTCGCCGACGAGGTGCTCCTCGAGCGCGGTGCCCGCGCGCGGCCGCCTGGACGTCCTCGAAGCGGTTGGTGAGGTCGAGCGTCTCCGGATCGAGGATCGCGAACTCCTCCTCGACGGCGATGGTGAAGTCCGGTCGCCGCCTCGAACTGCTCGCGCGCCAGCGCTGATCAGCTCGTCCGCGGAGGAGGCGCTGCTCGTCTCCCATGCGGCGCATTACAGTAGATCGGAGCGACCGCTTGCGCGGACTAGCGTTTGCTGCGGATCCGGTCTCGCTCAAGGCGATGATCCCGCCGAGGAACGCGATGACGAGGCTGTCGCGACCGCTTCTGGCAGCCAGTCGGAACCTGCGATCGCGAAAAGACGATGCTCGCGACGATCACGAAGAGGGTGAGGCACCCCGCAACCGAGGCAGCCGAAGCCTTCGCCGCCTGACCACGATCACTCATCCCTCGGCGATCCTAAACACGCCCGAACTCCACGAGGCGCTCGGCGACGCTTCTCCAGCTCCAGCGCTCGACCGCGGCGCGGCGCGCCGCAGCTCTGATCTCGACCCGGTCGGCCGGCGACAGCGCCAGGAGCTGCCGCCAACTTCGGCGCAGGTCGGCCGGCGTCGCCGGTCGCGAACGACGTCGAGTCGGCGCAGCGCTCGGCGGATACTCCGGCCTCCAGGCCCTCCGCGACCTCGGCGAGGCCGGAGTGGCGCGCGACGAGCGGCGGGCAGCCGCGCTGCGGCCGCCTCGGCCGCGACCATCCCGAAGGCCTCCGGGAAGATCGACGGCACGACGCACGCGTCCGCGAGCGCGAGCAGGTGGACGAGGTGGCGATGCTCGAGCGGCCCGGTGAAGAGCACGCGGTCCGGCGCGCCAGCCGCTCGAGCTCGGCCCGGTAGTCGCCGAACCCGACGACGACGGCGCGCGCATCCACGCCGCGCAGCGCCTCGAGCAGCACGTGGACGCCCTTGTTGCGCGAGGAGCTTGCCGAAGTAGACGACGGTCGGCTCGTCGCCGGCGAGGAACGCGCGCGAGGCGCTCGGCGTTGCCCTCGTCGGGAAGTCGCTCGTTCGCGTTGCCGGGATTCGGTGGATCGCGCCGCGCCTCGGCGAGCAGCGCGGCGAGCGCGCTGCTCGCGCGCGCTGCGGCCGCCACTCCTCGATGTCGACGCCGGGCGGCACCTCGTGCACGCGGTCGACGTGGCCGACAGACCTCCTCGACGACCTCGCGGATGTGGCGCCGAGCCGACGAACGATCGCCGTCGCGCGCGAGCGAGCACCTCGCGCGCCCCACGCTTCGAGCTCGGGACGGCCGCGCATCGAGTACTCGAGCTCGGAGCCGTGCGCCTTGACGGCGTACGGCGCGCCGCTCGCGCGCGCCGACGGCGCCGCCCAGCAAGCACGTGGTTGCACGAGGACGAGGTCGGCCGGCAGCTGCGTCGCGCACCGCCGCCGCGTTCGCCTCGACCCAGACATCGAGCTCCTCGCGCGAGCAGTCCTGGAGCAGCTCGACGCGATAGCCCTCGTAGTGGTCGAGCACGAAGGTGGGCAGCAGGCCGCCGACGTCGGGCCGCACGACCGCAGCGCCGCCGAGGTCGTAGCGCTCCGGGTGCGGCTCCTGGCAGAGGACGGTGACGTCGTGCCCGCCGCGCGCACCACTCGCGCGCGAGCTGGCGCGTGTAGACGTTCGAGCCCGGTCCCGCCGAGCAGATACCCGTGCCAGATGAGGATCTTCATGCCAAGTGACGCCTGTGTCACTCGGCGGGCACCGCCGTCTAGGCCAGATGGAAGTACAGCGCGTAGAGGAGGTCGACCGCGGGGTTCGACGTGTGCACGTTGACGTCCGCGCGGCACGTCGAGCAGCGCCTCGGAGTAGTTGAAGATGATCTTCGCGCCCGGCGTCGATGAGGTCGTCGGCGGCGTCCTGCGCCGTGTCGGCCGGCACGGCGATGACGCCGACGATGATGTTCTGCTCGCGCGCGATCTCGCGCGATGTCGTCGATCGAGCTGATCGTGAGGTCGCCCGACGCGCGATCCGATCTTCTCCGGGTCGTTGTCGAAGACGGCGGCGATGGTGATCCCGTGCTCCGCGAAGATCGGCGAGCTCGCGATCGCGCTGCCGAGCCGGCCGGCGCCGACGAGCGCGATGTTGTGCTGGCCCTGCGTGCGCAGGATCTTGCCGGATCTCGCTCGAGCAGCGCGTCGATGCGGTAGCCGACGCCGCGCTTGCCGAACTCGTCCGAACGCCGAGAGGTCGCGCCGGATCTGCGTCGCGTTGATGTTCGTGTACTCGGAGATCTCCTGCGAGGAGATCCGCTCCTTGCCCATCTTCCGCGCCTGGGTCAGGACCTGGAGGTACCTGCTCAGGCGCGCTGCGACTCCGACGGTCAGGCGTTCGGTCACGTAGCTCCCCCTGTCGATGGTTTGTGACAAAGCGTCACGATTCTGCCAGCGGCCCTTCGCGGCGGCCGCCGCAGGAACCGCCGCGTCAGCGCTTCGAGCCGCGAGCGCAGCGCGTCGGCGTCGACGTAGTAGGTGAACGCCTGCTCGCCGTCGATCTCGACCACCGGCAGCGAGCTCGCGGTAGCGCGCCTCGAGCTCCAGGTCGCCGCCGATGTCGATCGACCTCGAGCTCGAAGCCGACGCTCGGCCGCGGACCTCCGCGACGATCTCGAGCGCACGCTCGCAGAGGCTGACAGTCCTGCGGCGTGGTAGACGGTGACCGTCGCGCTCACGGATACAGGCCCCGCGTCGTGGTCGCCTCGGCGACGCGCTGCACCGCGAGCCCGTACGACCGCCATGCGCATGCTCGTCGCGCGGCTCTCGCGCGTCGTGCCACGCCTCCTCGAACGCGCGCGCGACGATGTCGTTGCAGCTTCGCGTTCACCTCGTCCTCGCGTCCAGAAGTACTCCTGCAGGCCCTGCACCCACTCGAAGTACGAGACGACGACGCCGCCGGCGTTCGCGAGCACGTCGGGAAGCACGAGCACACCGCTGTCCTCGAGGATCGCGTCGGCCGTCGGCGTCACCGGGCCGTTCGCGCCCTCGCAGATCGATCCGTCGCCTTCACGCGGTCGGCGTTCGCTCCGGTGACCACCTGCTCGAGCGCGCACGGGCGCGAGGATGTCGCAGGCGAGCTCGAGCGAGCTCCTCGTTCGTGATCGGCCTCGGCATCGCGCGAGCCCTGCGAGCGTCCCGTGCTCCTGCTTGTGCGCGAGCGCCGACGGGACGTCGAGCCCGTCGGGTTGTGGACGCCGCCGCGCCGAGTCGGAGACGGCGACGACCGTCGCGCCCTCCTGGCGCGAGAAGCCGGGCGAGGTTCGAGCCGACGTTGCCGAAACCCTGCACCGCGACGGAGTACTCGCTCAGGCGGCGCGCCCTGCTTCGTCGACAGCGCCTCGGATGCAGTAGAGCGCGCCGCGCGCGGTCGCCTCCTCGCGCCCGAGCGAGCCGCCGACCGTCAGCGGCTTGCCGGTCACGACGCCGAGCACCGAGTGGCCCTTGTTCATCGAGTAGGTGTCGAAGATCCACGCCATCACCGCGGCCGTCCGTGCCGACGTCGGGCGCGGGGATGTCGCGTCTCGGGCCCGATGTCGTTGATGATCTCGCTCGTGTAGCGGCGGGTCAGTCCGCTCGAGCTCGCCGGCGCGTCAGCACCTTCGGGTTGCACGACGACGCCGCCCTTCGCGCCGCCGAACGGGAGTCCCATCGAGCGCGCACTTCCAGGTCATCCACATCGCGAGCGCCTTGACCTCGTCGAGCGTGACGTCGGGGTGGTAGCGGATGCCGCCCTTCGACGGCCCGCGCGCGATGTTGTGCGTGACGCGGAAGCCCTGGAAGACCTCGATCGACCCGTCGTCCATCGACACGGGGATCGAGACCTCGACCGCCTTCTTGCACTGCGAGAGGACGCGGATCAGGTTCGGATCGAGCGCGAAGATCTCGCCGACACGGCGGAGCTGCGTGCTTCGCCAGCTCGTACGGGTCCTCGCGGAGATGGGATTCCGCCGCAGCGGTTGACATCGAGAGTCGCCTCCTGGCTCGAACGACGGGGCCGAGTATATGAGCCGCTCCAGCGGACGCGGTAGTCGATCGTGTCCGCCTGCCTCCGCGTGCCGTCGCCGGGGAACGCGACGAGCAGCGGATCGCATACGTGGCCGCGCGGGAGGCGTGCGCCGGTCGACGCCCGCTCCCGTGAGGCCTGAACGTGTACCTGGCCGGGGAGCAGCGCTCGCGGCGGCAGCGAGGAGCCGCCCGACTCGCGCTCCGCTCGCCAGAGCTCGACCTCGAGCAGCTCGACCGCGCGCACCTGGGGATCGGGCGTCGCCGTCACCGACGCCGGCGACGAACGAGAGCGCAGCGGGGGTCGCGTCCGAGACACGGGTTCCGGTCGTCGTGATCGCCATCCGCGATACGAGGTCGACATCGGCGGGCACCGCGACGGCCCAGGGCACGTGCACCTCCGGAGAGCCACCTGATCGCGCAGGACGAGCTCGCCGGTCGCGGCGCCCGGCCGCCGAGCGAGAGATCGACGGTGTTCGGCGCGAACGCACGATCTCGGCGCTGCGACCCGGGCGGATGCGGACGCGCTGCGGATCGATCGGTGATCCCGACGCCCTTCGAGCGCGATCGCGGTGGTGCCGACCGAGACGGACGAGCGCGCGCGTCGAGACGTTCGTAATGCCGGAGCACGCCGCTCGGCGCCGTCGCGCCGCGCCGCGGCGCCGAACGAGAGGACGCGAGGGCTCGGCAAAGACCTCCTGCTGGACTGCTGCGCGAAGATCGACGAGCACCGGCGCCCGACGCGGTCGGGTCGAGATCGGCGCGTTGCGCCGATCCCGACGAGCAGGCCGTGGCAGGCCCGCGGGCTCCGACAGCGCGGACGGCCCTGCGCGAGGACCGCCGCGACCCCGGCGGTCACGGCCGCAGCGGCGCTCGTTCCGCTGATCGTCCCGGAACCGAACGTCGCCGTCGTCGCCGCGCCCGGGCTCGGACGTCGGCACGGAGACGCCCGGCGCGCGAGGTTCGGCTTGAGGCTCCCGTCGAGACACGAGCCCGCGCGAGGAGAAGGCCGCGATGGAGCCCCCGCGCTCGCGGGTCGCGACCTGCACGTCGCCGATCGAGACCGTCACGGGATTGCCTTCAGCGAGCATCGCGCGAACCTCGGCCACGACGCCGGCATGGCCAGACCGACGACCGGGACGCTGGCAGGAACGTCGAGGCTGAACGCGCCGGCCGGGAGCGGCCCGTCGACGAGCACCGCGAGCGCGCCCGCCGACGTCGCCTCCTCGACCGTGTCCTCGGACAGCGCAGCACGCGGCAGCAGCACCGCTTCGCCCGGCGACCGCACTCACGCCGTCGGAGAAGAGCGCCGAGATGCCCCCCGCAGGCGGTGCACGGCGATCGACGAGCACGACCTCGGCCGTCACCGTTCCGGACGGTGCCCCGCCGAGCGGAACGTCGGCCTCGTAGAGCACGCGCAGTCCGGCGCGCACGAACACGCGAACGGTCGGAGCGGCGAGGCGACCGTCTGCGGCGGCGACCGTGAGCGCCGTCTCGGCCGCACCGGGCCCGCGATGCTCCGTACCCGGGGCCGGCGCTTCCGTCGTTCCCGGCTGGGACGATCGTGAGCATCGTCGAGATCGGCCGCGCCCGGCGACCCCGCGCGCCAGCGGACCGTCCGCGAACGCTGCATAGGGCTCGACCATCCCGATGAGGGCGATCCGCGCGGCGTCGTGCGCGTCGCCGTCGTCGTTCGGGTCGACCGCAGCCTCCAGACCCGCGAGGATCTGATCCGTCCGCGAGTACGACGCTGTAGCCGCCCTCCGCGTCCGGCTGCCAGCCGCCGACGCGAATCGGGGAGGATCGACGCTCCCGGAGCGATCCCGTGCAGCCCACCCGGCCCTTCCGTCCCGGCGATGATCCCGGCGAGCTCGGTCGCGTGCCGCTCGGGGCGGCCCGGGATCGTCGGATGGGCTGAGCGATGCCGCCGCTTCCGGGATCGATGACGTCGACACCGAGAGAGCACGCGGCCGCGCAGGTACGGGTGCGACGGATCGACGCCGGTGTCCAGAAGCGCGACGGTGACGCCAGAGCCGTCGAGGCCGGCGATCTCGAGGTCGCGCGACGGCTGAGGGCAGCACGCCGCCCGACTCGGCGGCCTGCGCCGGATAGGCGATGCGAACGGGATAGACGCCCGACGACCTCGCGGTCGGCATCGAGGAGCGCGCAGCGACGTCGGATCGAGCCGTGCGGAGAACCCGTTGACGACCCGCGCGTACCGGTACTCGGGCGCGATCCTGCGCGCCGACGGCGGCAGAGCGCGCGAGGAACTGCTCCTGCTGGGCGACCGCCGCGGCGTGACCACGCGCGCATCTCCTTCTCGGAGGCGCTGCCGCCCGCACTACGCACCTGCGCCGGCGAGCGAAGGCGGCTTCAGAGGACGATGTAGCGCTGCGCGGTCGAGACGGGCGCGCGAACGCCGAGAACGCCCTGCCAGCCCGCCTCGTCGACCGGACGTCGACCGGCTGCTGCGCGCCGGACTCCCGCGAGCGCCGAGGGCGAGCGCGACGCCTACAGCCGCACCGCGCGACGAGCCGCGTTACGAGATCGACGCATAGGCATCGAGGTCAAGGTAGCGAGGGTACGGACACGCCTCGACGAACCGGGCGCACGACGCGATCATCGCCGCGTTGTCGGTGCAGAGCGGCGAGCGGCGCGAGCGCGGCGTCGGGCAGCGCGGCCCGCAGCTCGGAGTTCGCGGCGACGCCGCCGACGACGGCGATCCGCTCGAGCCCGTCGCGCTCGCCGCCTCGCGAGACGCGCTCGACGAGCGCCCGCGACGATCGCGCGCTGGTACGAGGCCGCGAGGTCGGCCCGGCGCCGCTCGAGTCTCGTCCTGGCCGAGGTCGCGGACCGCGTACAGCGAGCGCGGTCTTCAGCCCCGAGAAGGAGAAGTCGAGGCCGGGCACGCGCGCGACCGGGAAGTCGAACGCGCTGCGGGTCGCCTTCGCGCGCGAGCCGGTCGATCGCGCGCACCGCCCGGATAGCCGAGGCCGAGCAGGCGGGCGCCCTTGTCGAACGCCTCGCCGGCCGCGTCGTCGAGCGTCGTGCCGAGCACGCTCCTGATCGCCTGCGCTCGCGCACGTCGAGGAGCAGCGTGTGCCCGCCGCTCGCGAGCAGGCAGAGTGAACGGCGGCTCGAGCGGGTCGGGCTCGAGGTAGAGCGACGCGACGTGCCCGTCGAGGTGGTCGACCGGGACGAGCGGCAGCCGGCGCGCCCACGCGATCGCCTTCGCCGCGGAGAGGCCGACGAGCAGCGCGCCGATCGAGCCCGGGCCCTGGGTCACGGCGACGCGCTCGACGTCGTCGAGTCGCGCCGCCGGCCTACGCGAGCGCCTCGCGCACGACCGGCGTCGACGAGCTCGAGGTGCCGCCGCGACGCGACCTCGGGCACGACGCCGCCGTAGCGCGCGTGCAGATCGGCCTGCGACGAGACGACGTTCGACGAGAGCATCTCGGCCGTCGTCCGTGACGACGCGCCGCGGCGGTCTCGTCGCACGACGTCTCGATCCCGAGGATCACGACGGCCTGCTCGGACGGCGTCGGCTCGCGCCACATGATCAGCGCGTCCTCGCGGTTGTCCGTGTAGTAGCCGCGCCGGATGCCGCGTGCTTCGAAGCCGAGCTGCTCGTAGAGCGCGATCGCGCCGGTGTTCGAGACGCGCACCTCGAGCGTGTAGCCGCGCCGCGCGATCGGCTGCCGTCACGTCGAAGAGCCGCTCGAGCAGCGCGCGACGCGATCCCGCGGCGGCGGTACGGTCGGTCGACCGCGACGTTCATCACGTGCCAGGCGTCGACGTAGCGCGAGACGAACGCGTAGCCGACGAGGCGTCGTCGTCGCCGTCGAACGCGCCGAGCGCAGAGCGAGCTCGGCTTCGCGAGCTCGCGCGTCGAACATCGAGCGCGACCACGGCGTCGGATACGACGCGCGCTCGATCGCCTCGACGGCGTCCAGGTCGTGCGTGCTCGAGCCGGCGGAGCTCGACGTTCACGCGAGCGTCGCCTCGGCATCGGGCACGCGCGACGTAGAGCGGCTCGATCGCGTCGACCGGCCCGAAGCTCGCGCAGCCAGCGCTGCGTGCGAAGCCGCGCGTGCGGGACGTGGCGCTCGCGTCGTCGTCCGGCGGGACGACTGCGCCCATGCGCTCGAGCGTGCTCGCGGTAGCGGATCGGCGCCGTCGCCGACGCAGACGCGTCCCCGGTTCGAGGTCGAGGTCGTCGGGCGAGCACGGCGCTCGCGGCCCGGCGAACGAACACCTCGCGTCGCCTCGCGTCGATGACCGGGTAGCGCCGCCGGCTGCGCCGGCGCGAGCGCCGCCGAGCGTCGAGACGCCCGCGCCCGGGACGTCGAGCGCGAGCGCGAGCCCGCGCGCGACCGCGAGCCCGATGCGCGTGCTCGTGAAGCTGCCCGGCCCGGTGCCGACGACGAGCCGCGTCGAGGTCCGACGGGTGCCGCGTCCGCGCCTGGCGCAGGAGCGCGTCGACGTCCTCGAGCAGCGCTCGCGCGCGACGCCGACGCGCTCGCCGAGCACTGCGCCGTCGTCGAGCGAGCGCGCTCGTCGCGACGTCGGTCGCGGTGTCGAAGGCGAGAACGAGCATCACGCGATGCCTCGTAGCACCGCGTCCTCGCCGGCCGCGAGCGCGATGCGCCGCGATCCGCCGCCGGCGTGCTCGAGCGTGACCGCGACGCGCGCGGCGGAGGCAGCGCTCCGCGCCGCCTCCGGCCACTCGACGAACACGATCGCGTCGTCGAAGTACGGCTCGAGGTCGCCCCACTCGGCCGGCGAGACGCGCCGCGAACCGGTAGAGGTCGAGGTGCGACACCGGACGCGCGCCCGTGGTAGCGGTGGCCGATCGTGAACGTCGGGCTCGTCACGGGCGCCGTCACGCCGAGCGCGCGGCACGCGCCGCGGACGAACGTCGTCTTGCCCGAGCCGAGCTCGCCCGAGACCGTGACGACGTCGCCGAGCGCGAGCGCCGGCGCGAGCGCGCGCGGCTACCGCTCGGTCTCGCTCCGCCGACGCGCTGGCGAGCTCGACGCGCACGGTCAGAAGAGGCCGAGCTGAACCGACTCCGGGATCGCGCTCGGCGACGGCGCCGCAGCGCTCGACCTCGGCGCGGCGCGCGGTCCTCGACCGTCGCGCTCGAGGAGCGCCGGGATCCGCGCGAAGTCCTCCTCGAGCACCTTCAGCATCGACGGCGTGTAGCAGCGCGGCCGCCGGATGGTAGAGCGGGATAGAGCGTGCACCGTGCGCGCGCCGAGGGTCACCTCCTGCTCGTACCCGTGCACGCGCGTGATGCCCGAGCCGGCTTGCCGGAGAGGAGCTTCGTCGCGAAGTTGCCGAGGGTCGCGACGAGCGTCGGCTGGATCAGCTCGATCTGGCGGAAGAGGTGCGGCTCGCAGGCCGCGATCTCCTCGGGCATGCGGGTCGCGATTCCCGGGCGGCCGGCACTTGAGGACGTTCGCGACGAAGACGTCGGCGCGCGTCGAGCCCGATCCCGCCGAGCAGCTTGTCGAGGAGCTTCCCGGCCTGGCCCGACGAACGGCACGCCCTGCTGGTCCTCGTGGAAGCCCGGCGCCTCGCCGACGAACATGAGGTCGGCGTTCGGGCTGCCGGAGCCGAAGACGACCTGCGTGCGCGCCCTGCGCCGAGCGCGCAACGCGTGCAGCTCGAGGTGCTCCTCGGCGTACGCTCGAAGTGCGGCGGCGCGCTCGACAGCGTCCATCGGGACGGTCAGTCTACGGCGTCGCCCGGATGCGACTGACGCTAGTGGCCGCAGCCGCACGAGCCGCCGCAGCAGCCGCCGCCGCCGCCCGAGGGGCCGCTGAAGACCGGCTTCGACGAGGCGCCGTGGACGGCGAAGCTCGAGAGCTGCTTCAGCACGCTTCGCCAGCACCGCACTCGGGACACGTCACGGCCTGGTCGCTCGAGCGGACGAGCTCCTCGAAGTGCGACTCGCACTCCATGCACGCGTACTCGTAGATCGGCACGCGCCGAGTGTACTGTCGCGGGCGGTGGCGACGGTGGACGGCACCGACGCTCGAGGGGCGCATCGTCCGGCCTCGAGCCGCTGCGCCCGAGCACGAGGAGGGCCTCTGGCTCGCGTCGCGCGACCCGCGCACGTGGCGCTGGCTCAGCGTCGTCCAGCCGCAGACGCGCGCGAGTGGAGCGCCTTCGTCGAGCCGGCTCTCGCGGCCGCGGCAGCCGGAACGGAGATCCCGCTCGTGACACGTTGCGCGTCGGGCGAGGTCGTCGGCTCGACGCGCTTCCTCGCGCTGCGTCCCGAGCACGGCTCGGTCGAGATCGGCTGGACGTGGCTCCACCCGTCGGCCTGGAGCACCGGCGCGAACGTCGAGGCGAAGCTCCTGCAGCTGCGACACGCGTTCGAGGTGTGGGGCTGCCGCCGCGTCGAGCTCGAAGACCGACGCGCTCGAACGAGCGCTCGCGCGGCGCCCTCGAGCGCGCTCGGCGCGACCTTCGAGGGAGTCCACCGCAAGCACATGCTCGTCCGCGAGGGCGAGAACCGCGACAGCGCCTGGTACAGCGTCATCGGACGACGATTGGCCCGCGGTTCGCGCGCACCTCGAAGCGCGGCTTGCCGAGCAGGTAGCGCACGAGGCACACTTCGCCTGCCCGGTATCCCCAAGCGGAACTGGAGCTGACGAAATGATCGAGCGAATCCGGATCGTCGGCGCGCGCGGGCGCGTCGGCTCGGCGGTGAGCGCGCGGCTCGCGCGAGCGTGGCCTCCCGCTCGACTGCCGAGGCCGCGAGCTCGTCCTCCTCTGCGTTCCGGATCGCGCGATCGCCGAGGTCGCCGCCGAGACGCCGCTCGGGCCGTGGATCGCGCACGTCAGCGGCGCGACGCCGCTCGCCGCGCTCGACGCCGCACGTCCGGCCGCTTCGGGCTGCATCCGCTGCAGATCGTTCTCCGGCAGTCGCGGCGCCCGAGCAGCTCGACGGCGCCTGGGGCGCCGTGACGGCGGAGAGACGACGACGCGCGCGCCGTCGGACTGGTGGCTCGCGCGAGACGCCTCGGGTCTCCGTCCGTTCGCGCTCGCCGACGACGGAGCGCGCGGCGTACCACGCCGGCGCGGCGATGGCGTCGAACTACCTCGTCACGCTCTGCCGCTGCGGCCGGCTCGCTGCTCGAGGCGGCCGGCGCGCCGCCCGAGGCGCTCGACCCGCTCATGCGCGGAGTGATCGGACACGGACTTCGAGCTCGACCGGGCCCGATCGCGCGCGGCGACTGGGAGACCGGTCGAGCGCCACCTCGCGGCCATCCGCAGCCGAGCGCCCGAGCTCGAGGAGCCTCTACCTCGTCCTCGCCGCAGCGACGGCCCGCATCGCCGGCCGCGACCCCGACGGTGTGCCGGCATGAAGCGTCGTCTCGGACGATCGCGGACGCGCGGACGCGCTCGAGCCGCTGCGCGCGGCGCCGATCGGGCTCGTGCCGACGATGGGCGCGCTCCACGAGGGCCACCTCGCGCTCCTGCGCGCCGCTCGCGCGCGAGAACGACACACGTCGTCATGAGCCTCTTCGTGAACCCGACCCAGTTCGGCGACGAGCGCCGACCTCGCCGCGCTACCCGCGCGACGAGGAGCGCGACCTCGCAGCTCGCCGCGCGAGGCTGGGCGTCGACGTCGTCTTCGCGCCTCGACGCGAGCGAGATGTACCCGCCCGGGTTCCAGACCTGGGTCGACGGTCAGCGAGCTGGCGCTCGATCCTCGAGGGCCGCTTCCGCCCGGGCCACTTCCGCGCCGTCGCGACCGTGGTGCCTCAAGCTCTTCGACGATCGTCCGCCCGACGCGCGTCGTACTTCGGACAGAAGGACGCGCAGCAGGTCGAGGTGATCCGGCGGATGATCGCGCGACCTCGCGCTCGACGTCGAGCTGCGCGTCGTGCCGACCGTTCGCGACGCCGACGGCCTCGCGCTCTCGTCGCGCAACGCCGCTCCTCTCGCCCGAGGAGCGCGCGACCGCGTGCGACTGCCGCGCGCCCTCGCGACGCGGACCGGCACGCGGCGCGACGGCGTCGCGCGCTGCTCGAGGCGGCGCTCGAGATCGACTACGTCGAGATCGCCGACTTCGACCCGCCTGCACTCGTCGGCGCCGTTCGCGCTCGGCACCACCCGTCTGATCGACAACGTCGTCCGTCGAAGGAGAGCAGCGCATGAGCATCCGCCCCGCAGAAGCCCGCGCCCCGGCCACGCCCGCGCCCGGCAAGCTCCCGATCACCGAGCTCGCCGAGATGAAGCGCGCAGCCAGCCGATCGTCGATGGTCACCGCGTACGACGCGCCCTGGCGGGCCGACTCGCGGACGCGGCCGGAGCGCGATCTCGTGCTCGTCGGCGACTCCGCCGCGATGACCGTCCTCGGCCACGACTCGACCGTGCCCGCGACGATGGACGAGATGCTCATCCTCACGCGCGCCGTGACGCGCGGGGCGCAGCGGCCGCTCGTCGATCGCCGACATGCCGTTCGGCTCGTTCCAGGTCTCCGACGAGGACGCGGTTCGCAACGCGATCCGCTTCGTGAAGGAGGCCGGCGCGGACGCGGTGAAGCTCGAAGGCGCGGGCACGCATGCTCGACGCGCGTCCGCGCGATCGTCGACGCCGGCATCCCGGTGATGGGCCACATCGGCCTGACGCCGCAGTCGGCGACGACGCTCGGCGGCTTCAAGGCGCAGGGCCGGACGGCGGAAAGGCCGCTGCGCGCTCGTCCGACGACGCCCTCGCGCTCGAGGCGGCCGGCTGCTTCTCGATCGTGCTCGAGGCGGTGCCCGCGCCGGTCGCAGCTCGCATCACGCGCGATGCTCGTCGATTCCGACGATCGGCATCGGCGCGGGAGCGACTGCGACGGGCCAGGTGCTCGTCTGGCACGACCTGCTCGGCCTCTACCGACGGCCGCGCACCGCGCTTCGTCAAGCGCTACGCCGAGATCGGAGACGACGATCCGCCAGGCGCTCGCCGCGTTCGCAGCCGACGTGCGCGGAGCATCCACCGCTTTCCGGAGGAGCAGCGCACGTACGCGCATGCCCGACGACGAGCTCGCGCATCTTCGAGGCGGCCGTGTCAGATCGTCGCGAGCACGCCGACGAGCGCACGCTAGGGAGCGCGACGGCGCCGAGCGATGGCGCGCGACGAGCGTCCGCGGCCAGCCCCAGCCCGTGCACCGACGCGCACGCCGATGACGAGCAGGGCGAGCGACCAGACGGCGAACGCGAGCTGCAGCGCCAGGCAGGAGCGTTCTCGCCTGCTCCTTCTCGTCGCGCCCCGCTGCGCGAAGGCGCGTCGCCGCCGTAGGCGCGAGGCGGAGCGGCAGCAACGACGAGCAGCGAGGCGGCGGGAGCGGGACGAGCGCGAAGCCGACCGTCTGGCGCGCGGCGCCGAAAGTCGCCGAGGCTCCCGAGCAGGCGGACGCCGAAGAGGAGGGCAAGGCCCGACGACGAAGCAGCCGACGAACCCGTAGCAGCCCGCCCGGCGATGAACGCCCAGATCGCGAGGAGGCATCGTGGAGTCGTACCTCGGGCTGGTCGAGGATGTCCGCCGCGGTCGGAGTCGCGAGCACGTGCAGCGATGCCGGCCAGCCAGATCACGAGCAGGAGCGGCTCTGGCGCGCGCGGAGACGTCGTCGGGGTCGTCCTCCCGGAGCGCGAAGAACACCGAACGCGGGCTCAGCAGCACCGCCGGGACCCGGAGCCACCACGCGCGCTCGGGCGAGAGGCCGGCCGTCCGTCGGCGATCTCCGAGGCCACGGCTGGAGCGTAGCCGCACATTGAGCCGAACCATCCTGGTCATCGCACTAGAGTTGGCGTGTCCGAGACGATTTCCTCGTCCAGCATGCGGCTCGGCGAAGACGAGGCCGGCCGGAAGTTCTGCGGCGAATGCGGGACAACGCTCCGCACAGACGTGTCCGTCGATGTGGAACGTCGAATGCGCCGTCGGTGAAGTTCTGCGGGGAATGCGGCACGGCGCCGGGGCAACCATCAGCCAGCCGGCCGGGCCTCGTGAGCTCCGCCAGCGGGCCGAGCGCCGCCTCGTCTGTCCTCTTCGCGGACTCGTCGGCTTCACCGCCGCATCCGCAGAGCGCGACGCGGAGGACACGCGCGAGCTTCTCTCGCGCTACTTCGAGACTGCGCCAGCCGTCTGATCGAGCTGCTACGGCGGGCACAGTCGAGAAGTTCATCGGCGACGCCGTCATGGCCGTCTGGGGGACGCCGACCAGTCGCCCAGGAGGACGACGCCGAGCGCGCCGTGCCGCCGGGCTCGACCTCGTCGCCGCTGTGCCAGAGCTCGACGCAGCCCTGAAGGCGCGCGCGCGGCGCTCTCACGGCGAGGGCGGCCGTCACGATCGGAGCTGAGGGCGCAGGGCGATGGTCGCCGGCGACCTCGTCAACACCGCGTCGCGCATCCAGAGCGCCGCCGCGGAGCCCGGCACAGTCCTCGTCGGCGACGCGACGCGCCGGGCATCCGAGCGGGCGATCGCCTACGAGGACGCAGGCAGGCAACGAGCTGAAGGAAGACTGAGCCTGAGCAGCTCTTCTGGGCTCTAGAGTCACCGTCGGCCGGGGCGGCGCGCTTAAATCCGCTGCGGCTCGAGGCGCCATTCGTCGGTCGCGACCGGGAGCTGCGACTCGTGACAGGATCTCACCACGCCAGCGCCGACGGAGCGAAAGGCGCAGCTCATCTCGGTCATCGGGATCGCCGGCATCGGCAAAGTCACGGCTGGCTGGGAGTTCTACGCTACTGGACGGGTCGTCGGATCGCAATCCTGGTGGCACCGCGGTGTCTTGCCTACGGCGAGGGAGTGGCGTTCTGGGCACCGGGCCGAGATGGTCAGGATGCGCTCCCGGGATCGTAGCGGCAAAGAACTCCTGCCACCGCCTGGCGCTGCTGCGGTCGACCCTCGAGGAGCACATGCCCGTCGCGGAGGAGCGCAGCTTCGCCGAGCCGCGCCGGTGCGCATCTTCTCGGTCTCGAAGAAGGCGGCTCCTGGGCAGCGTGACGGTGTTCTTCGGTGCCTGGCGACTGTTTCGAGCGGCTCCGGAGCAGTTCCCGGTCGTGCTCCTCTTCGAGTATTTGCAATGGGCTTGATTCTGCTGGTCGAGTTCGGCCTCCCTACCTCCTCGAAAGTGGTCGCGGGGAGCTACCCGATCTTCGTCCTCTGCCTCTCGCCCGCCCCGGAGTTGCAGGCGCGCCATCCTGAGTTCGGCCAGGCTTCGCGCAACCAGACGACGCTCTTCCTCGACCGCCTCTCGAGCAGGCGATGGACGCCTCCTCGACGGGCATGTGCCGTCCGGCAGAGATTCAGGAGCAGATCCTCGCGTGCGGGAAGCGTGGAAGGCGTCCCCCCTGTGGCGCGCTGCTCAGAGACAGTTCGGATGCTGCTCGACCGAGGCCCGCTCTTCGCAGAGGCTTACTTGGTGCCTACCGGCCAGACCGGGCCGACTTATCGAGGTGGTTCCTCGAAGTCCCGGAGACCCTGCAGGCCTGATCGCTTCCGCCACGGACGGACTCGCGCCGGAGATGACGCGTGCTCCAGGACGCCTCCGTGCTCGGAAAGACGTTCTCGAAGGAAGCTCTGCGCCGCCCGGGTTGGTCCGGGGACGGCCCATGCCGCTGCTCGCGTCGCTGGTCTGCAAGGAGGTCATCGTAAAAACCAGGCAGATCCGCGCTCACCCGAGCGAGTGGCAGTACGGGTCCCTCCGGTGACCCTCGTTCGCCGCGTGGCGTACGACACGCTTCGCGCGCAGCGGAGCTATGGAAGACCCGGTACCTGGCGGCCGCGCGCAGTTTCCGAGGAGAGCTTCTCGGCGAGGAAAGTGGAGCAGGAGGTCGTCGAGGTGGTGCAGCCCATCACGTGGCGTGCGTGTCGAGGCGCGCCCGACGCCGATGATGCGCAGTCGCAATCAGGCAGAGCGCCTGAGCCTCCTCTCGCGCAGGAGAGCGGGCGGGATCATTGGCCGCTCGCGGCGAGGCGCGGAAGTACCGTGGCAAGCGGCTGCCTCCCGGACGAGCCGCTCGAGACGGCGCCTCTCGAGCGGGTGGCAATGGCAACGGACAGGCGCGGAGCTCTGACGCGGCGGAGAGCGTGCGTTCTTCGCCGCGCCGGTTCTGACAGCTGACCAGCGCCACGCCGCGCCCGCGTGCTGGGCTGATCGCCCATGTCGCGGCGCTCACGGGCCGGCGAACAGGCGCTCGAGCGCTCGAGCGTGCATTCGCGGTAGCCGGGGACGAGCCCTGGACGCCGACGTGGCCGAACTTTCATCGCGCCTCGGCCTGTCCTACGCATTCTCCGGCGCGCACGAGCGCGCCGTCGGCCGTCGGTTCGCGCTCGAGGTCGCCCAGGCTCCTCCGCCTCCCGGAGACGCTGATCCGCGGTCTCTGGTAAAGGCGATGCTCGCCCGAGCCGGGGGTAGGCCGGAGGAGGTTCGCGCCTGAAAGGACATGCCGTTCGTTACGCGCCGGAACACGACCGTCTGCCTCCACCACCAACAGGCGTACGGGAACTCCTCGGATGCCTGCTTCCAGCGCGACCGCTAAGGCAGGAGAGGCGTTCGAAGTCCTTAGAAAGCCGACGGCACGCCAGCCGGTCGGTGACCGGCGTACCCATTTCACCCGCTTCTTCATCCGAGATGAGCTTGCCACGCCGATGATGACAGGCCGTTGGGAAGAGGCGCTCGCTGAGTACACGCATTGCCCGAGGAGCTGCTCCCGTCGGCGGGCAACCTGCGCGTGTTCACCGGTGTCCTCGAGATCTACCTCCACTGCCAGCGGACCGAGGCACGAGAGCTTCCGCACTTCGGCTCCATCGAGGAGTCCATCGACGTCCAGGACCGCTCCATCCACGCAGCCGCTTCGTCCGTGCGCCCTCTATGCGGAGAGCAGTCAGACCATGCACTGAACGTTGCCTCAGGCTGGCCGTGGAGGCGGTCTGGTAGTGGGAGCAGGAAACCGCCGTGAAACAGGGCCTGGTCTGGGCGGTCGAGGCGGCGCCCGTCCTCGGGAAGCGGGAACAAGCGAACGAGCTACTCACGATGGTCGAGCAGCTTCCGCCGGGCTGCGCCGCCATTCCTCGAGGCGCGCATACGCACCGCCCCGCGCGCGCATGGACAGCGACGAAGCCGGATCTCGCGACGGTCGGGAGCTTCCGCGAGTAGCGAAGCCTCCTTCTGGCTCGCCGGTCATCGCAGCTGGCGTTTACCTGGCGAGTGGCTGTCAAGGCGTCGTTGATGACCGCCAGGCTGATGACCGTGCTGACTGGCTGCCGGGATGATCACGCCGCCTGTAAAGGTCGAGTAGCGTCGCCACCGCCCGTGGCGGTGCCGCCGACGGTGAGAAGACGGTGAGGGGCGCAGCGGATGCGGAAACCCGGCGCAGAAGACGCGAACTGGCCGGGGTTGGCCGCCGTCGGCGAAACCGTCTCCGCAGCGGAGCAGCAATACGTAACTTGAACCGCCATGT
>ERZ1370068.3803-contig-2905_pt1 | contig 39132 bp, 54 predicted proteins | sample MGYA00561227_ERZ1370068 | MGnify/ENA primary metagenome ERZ1370068 (study PRJEB38410, sample SAMEA6850437) | metagenome | study: Metagenomic assessment of the ecological functions of the soil: analysis of the soil microbiota associated with the...
TCAGGCGCCCGGGCCGCGAGGTACTCGGGCGTCTTCGTTTTTCTCCGCGCCCTCCGATGCGACCTTCGTGCTCAGACGATGAGCCGCGACAGGGAAATCAAAGAGCGCGCCCACCAGGTCCATCGCCGGCCGCACCACGTATCTCGTCGCGCCGGAGAGCACGGCGAGGATCAGGCTGATCGGCCCGCACTGCTCGAGCTTGTGGAGGGACGGCCCCACGGAGGCGCGCGGCAGGAAGTTGGGGGAGGAGCGCGCCCGCCATCGAGCGGCGGCAGCGGGATCAGGTTGAAGACGCCGAGCCCGAGGTTGAAGAGGATAGACGTACGAAGAATGCGCCGCGACGCGGCTCGTCACGGACAGAAGGCCTGATCGGCTTGAGCGGCGACGAAGAAGCGACCAGACGCCCGCGAAGGCGAGCGCAGAAGATTCGACGAGGGGACCGGCGGCGGCGATCAACGCCATGTCCGCGGATCGGATGCCTGCAGGTTGTACGCGTTCACGGGAACGGGCTTGGCCCATCCGAAGCCCGCGATGATGAATGCCAGCGCCCCGAGAGGATCGATGTGCGGCAGTCGGATTGAGCGTCAGCCGCCCCTGGAGCGCGCGCGGTGGGATCCCCGAGGCGATCGGCCACCGAGGCCGTGCGCGAGCTCGTGAACGGTGACGGCCAGGAGCAGCGCCGGAAGTCTGGAGAGCGAGGCGCAGCAGGAAAGCCGGCGGGATCGGCCGAAGAGGCCGGTCATCCGGCCGGCCGCGACGGGCGCTCGATCCTCCGAACCGGTGTTCCGGCGGCGATGGCGCGTCGCCGGACATGCGGTAGCGCTCGTCGAGCCAGACGCCGAGGTCGATGAGCCGGCACGATGAGCCGAGCAGAACGGCCGGTGCGGATTGTCCTTCCACAGACGTGGCGCGGCCACAGCGTGGGACAGCGGTGACTGCCGCGGCACGGTCGGGCTTGCTCGGATTGCACGGCCGAATCGTAGCCACGGCGTGCCGGGCCTGTCAAACCGCCGGGCGCCGGCATTGACATCGAGGGGGGCTCGCGAGAGGTACCGACCGTGTTTCGGCTCCTCCCGCGTGAAGAGAAGTTCTTCGACCTCTTCGAGCAGCAGGCGGCCAACATCGTCGCCGGCGTCCCGCGTGCTGGAGGAGCTCACGCTCGACTACCCGAACGCCAAGGCGCAGGCGCAGCAGATCGAGGACCTCGAGCACGCCGGCGACGCGCTCACCCACGAGGTGGTCCGCCGGCTCAACACCACCTTCATCACCCCCGATCGACCGCGAGGACATCTACGCGCTCGCCGAGCCGGCTCGACGACGTGCTCGACCTCATCGACGCGGTCGCCGACCGGCTGCTCCTCTACAAGATCGTGGCCCCCACCGACGGATGCATCGCGATGGCCAAGATCATCGTGAAGACGGCCGAGGAGACGGACCGCGCGGTGCGCTGCCTGCGCACGCTCTCGCCCTACTACCACAAGCACGCGGTCGAGGTGAACCGGCTCGAGAACGAGGCCGACCGCCTGCTGCGCGACCAGCTCGCCGCGCTGTTCGAGGGCGAGCACCGACGCCATCGAGGTGATCAAGTGGAAGGAGCTGTACGAGACGATGGAGTCGGTGACCGACCGCTGCGAGGACGTGGTCAACGTCATCGAGGGCATCGCCCTCAAGATGGCCTGAGCCGGGCCGTCCCGCCCGCGACATGCACTCCGCGTGACCCCTCCTTGCTCTGGTCGCGTTCATCATCCTGGTCGCCCTCGCCTTCGACTACATCAACGGCTTCCACGACGCCGCCAACTCCATCGCCACCGTCGTCTCGACGCGCGTGCTCACGCCCATGCAGGCGGTGGCGTGGGCGGCGTTCTTCAACTTCGTCGCCGCCTTCGGCTTCGGCGTCAGCGTCGCCAAGACCGTGGGCAAGGGCGTCGTGGACGCGGGCGTGGTGGACCAGTGGGTGATCCTCGGCGGGCTCACCGGCGCCATCGTGCTGGAACCTGATCACCTGGTACTACGGCATCCCCTCCAGCTCGTCGCACGCGCTCATCGGCGGCTTCGCCGGCGCCGCGGTGGCCAAGGCGGGCTGGGGCGCGCTGGTGCCGACCGGGCTGCTCAAGATCGCCGGTGTTCATCGTGCTTGCGCCGGTGCATCGGCATGGCGCTCGGCTTCACGCTGATGGTCGCCACGCTGTGGACCTTTCGCGCGGTTCCGCCCGAGCCGCGTGGACGGACTCTTCCGCCGCCTCCAGCTCGTCTCCGCGGCCTTCTACAGCCTGGGCCACGGGACCAACGACGCGCAGAAGACCATGGGCATCATCGCGATCCTGCTCTTCTCGAGCCGGCTATCTGGGCCCCGAGTTCTACGTGCCGTTCTGGGTGATCCTCGCCGCCCACGCCGCGATCGGGCTCGGCACCATGGCCGGGCGGCTGGCGGATCGTGAAGACCATGGGGATGCGGCTGACCAAGCTGCGCCCCATCGGCGGCTTCTGCGCGGAGACGGCGGGGGCGGTGATGCTGATCGGCACCGGCGATCGGCGGCATTCCCGTCAGCACCACCCACACCATCACCGGCTCCATCATGGGGGTGGGGGCCACCCAGCGGCTCTCCGCCGTGCGCTGGGGGCGTGGCCGGGCGCATCGTGTGGGCATGGATCCTGACCATCCCGCTGTCCGGCGCTGATCGCGGCGCTGACCTGGCTGCTCCTGCCGCACGGATGAAGGAGCAGCGGCGAGCCGCCCACACCGGTCCTCGGATGGCTCGCCCTGGCCGTCCTGACGCCTCTGGGGCTGGCCTTGGCGTGGCTTCCCGAGCGGCCGGGCCTGTGGGTCGGCGCCAGGCTCGGCGATCTCGCCTGGGCGGCGCTGCCCCGGCGCCGTGCGGTCGCGCTCGAGAACCTCGCCCGCGCCTTTCCCGAGCGCTCGCGCACGGAGACTCGCCCGCATCGGCACGCGGCTCATTCCGGCACCTGGGCATGAACTTCGTCGAGTCCTGCGTCTTCTTCTTCCGTCCTCCCGCCCGGCTCCTGTCGCGCGTGTCGGTGGACGGGGTACCGAACCATGGAAGCCGCGGCCGCGCTGGGCCGGGGCATGCATCCTGCTCACCGCGCACTTACGGGAACTGGGAGCTGCTCGCGGCCAGTCACGCGCTCACGCGGTTCCCGCTGTCGGTGGTCATGCGCCCGCTCGACAGCCCTCTCTTCGATCCGCATCGTGGAGCGATTCCGGATGGCGCAGCGGCGTCGAGCCTCATCACCAAGCGCCGCGCCCTGCCCGAGATCGTGGACGCTCTGCGTCGGCGGGCGGATGGTCGGCATCCTGCTCGACCAGAACGCCTCGCGCGCGCGAGGGCGTATTCGTTCCCGTTCTTCGGCGTACCCGCTTCCACCTCGAAGGGCATGGCGCTGATCGCACTCGCACGGGCGCGCCGGTGCTCCCGGTCTTCATCCGCCGCCGGCCCGACGGACGCCACGTGGTCGAGGCGGGCCCTCCTGTGCCGGTGCCGCCCGACGGCGACGTGGTGGCGTTCACGCGCGCGTTCAACGAGGCGATCGAGGCGGCGATCCGGCGGGCCCCGAGCAGTGGTTCTGGCTGCACCGGCGCTGGAAGACCCGCCCCGGGAGAGGGCCGGCATGAGCCGGCGCGCGGCAGGACTCGCCGCGGGCCTGCTCCTCGTGCGTGGCGCTGGCCGGCCGTCCGCGGGCGATACGACGACCGTGCTCGCTCCGTACCTGCGCGCGCGTGACGAGGGCCGCACCGACGCGGTCAGCGGCGAGGTCTTCGCCGAGCCTCGAAGCCCCCACCGGGTCGCCCTCTCCCTACGGCGATGTCTCCGTGCTGCTCCTGCCCTACGCGTCCGATTTCGAGGCGGAGCTGGACCGGATCCGCGCTCGGGCTTCGCGAGTCGTCGCTCGCCTACGTGGAGGCCGGCGGGTCGGCTCCGCGCCGCGCGCGAGGCCTACGAGCACGAGCTACTGTTCGCCGGCGGCGGGGAGCTGATTCGCGGCGAGGTGAGCGACGCCGGCGAGGCCACTTCGCTTCGCGGAGGTGCCGGCCGGTAGCTGGCTCGATCCTTGCCTGGCGCGAAATCCCGCACGGGACCTGCGCCGCGACGCGCATCCCCGGGCGCGACCAGGGCGCCTTCGTTGGAAACCTCGAGCGCATGGGCTACGTGGCGGTCGAATACTGGCGGCAACGACTCGATGTGCGGCCCTGGCGACGGCAATCGCGCATACGGCTCCACGACCGGAACATCTGGGCGACCCTGGTTCAGGGAGGAGCAGCACACACCCGATCGCCGGCCGGCTCCGGGGGATGTGGAGGGGCTCAAGCGCCGCCAAGGTACCACCCGCTGAGGGGTGGCACCTGGCCGGCGCCCGGTAGGCTCGAGACGCCGCCGGGGTGACTACGGCTTCTTCGCTTCTTCCTTCTTTGGGGCCGCCGTGGCGGCTTCCTTCTTGGTCTTCGCGTACTTCTTCTGCACAGTCGGCCTTGGCTGCGTCGTCCTTGGCCATCTTCAGGCAGTCGGCCTTGGTCTCCTTGGCCTTCTTCTCCGTCTTCTCGGCCTTGGGCGCGTCGGTCTGGCGTCGGCCTTGGGGCCTCAGCAGGCTTGGCGGCCGGCGTCTGGGCCACCGCGAAGCCGGCGACGCCAAGCGAGAACGCGATACTCACCACCAGCGCGATCATCTTCTTCATGAGTGTTCACCTCCCTCCCGTCATTGATAATGGCAACCTATTGAGGTGGCGACGTAACTATGTACCAACAATACGTTTACCGAAACTCAAAGTTAGATTTTGCCCTCAGGGGTGTCAAGGGCAAAGTCCCAGATGCCTCCGCGACCCCTGTTGACCGGACTCTTCCGCCCCATGCTGTAATCGAAGAGTAGTCCTTTCCCATGCAGCCCTCGCTCAATCGGCGTCTCATGGTGCTGCCGCTCCTGATAGTCGGTACGCTCTCGCCTCTCGGGCAAGGCGCGCCGCGTCGGAGTCATACCTGTCCTCTCTGAAGGGATCCGGCCGAGGAGACCGCGCTGCTCCCGTCCGAGCCCTCCGAGCCGATGGCGTCGGGCACTTACCGTGCGATCGAGGTCGAGCTGGGCCTCGATCGCGCTCTACCCGTCAAACAGGAGCGCAGACGAGGATAGTTCCGTGGCCGGGGGTCGTGTGGACCCCCGCTGAACACCAACGGACCCGGACGATACGATGGGAGGCGGCCCGCTGATGGTGGGCCTGCCCCCGCTCGCCTCGCCGGCCGGTCCGTCTTCGCCGGCGGTCATCGCGTCGTTAGGGCGCAAGCGCATGCTCGCCCTACGAGATCGATGACCGGCTCGGAGGTCCGCCAGTTCGTGGATCGCTATCAGACGGGCTATCGACGGGCCGTGGTCGAGCGCTGGCTCATCCGGTCCGGCCGCTATCTCGAGATGATCCGCGAGATCTTCGCGCAGCGTGGACTGCCGGAGGAGCTGATCTTCACCGCCATGATCGAGAGCGGGTTCGATCCGGTGGCGGCGTCGCGGGTGGGAGCGCGCGGCCTCTGGCAGTTCATGGCGCCCACCGCGCGTCTCTACGGGCTGCGGGTCGACCGCTGGACCGACGAGCGGCTCGACCCCGAGAAATCCACGCGAGCGGCGCGCCGCCTATCTCAAGGACCTCTTCACGATGTACGGGTCCTGGACCCTCGCGCAGGCGGCGTACAACGGAGGCGCGGTCCGCATCAACCGGGCCATCCAGAATCTCAAGACCACGGACTTCTGGCAGCTCACCCGCGGACGTCACCTCGCCGAGGAGACGAAGAACTTCGTGGCGGCCATCCAGGCCGCGGTGGTCATCGCCCGCGAGCCGGAGCGCTATGGCTTCTCGGTGACGCCGGAGATGCGCGCTCCGCTACGAGACCATCCGGGTGCCCGCAGGGCACCAAGCTGCCGCGCATCGCCGCCGACTCCGGGATCGACCCCGCCGAGCTCAAGCAGCTGAATGCCGAACTGCGACTGGGTGCAGACCGCCGCCGAGCGAGCCGTATGCCCTCAAGGCTGCCCCCGGGCGGCGCCGACAAGGTGCGCGTGGTGCTCGAGCGCGAGGCGACCCAGCGGCGCGCGTGGCTGCGGCGCTCGCGGCGCGGCACGCGGAGCGGTGGCGTCGGCGTCGCCCTGCCGCCGGCGGGTGCACGTGGTCAAGCCGCAGGACACGGTGGGCGCGATCGCGAAGCGCTACGGAGTGTCGGTGGCCGAGATCCGGCGCTGGAACCAGCTGTCCGAAGCAGGCCAAGATCTTCCCCGGCGACCGGCTCCTGTGGCTATGGCGCGCACGGCGACGCGGGAGAGAGCGGCCAGGGCGGCTTCCAGTTGAAGGTCCGGCTCCGGCTCTTTGCCACCCTCGCCGAGTACCTGCCTCCCGACGCCGATGGCGACGGCGTCACCCTCGAGCCTCCGATGGCGCGCGGGTCTCCGACGTACTGGCCAGCCTCCGCATCCCCGAGCGCGTCCCCTTTCTCAGCGTCGTGAACGGCCACGAGGTCAGAGGGCCTGCATCCCCTTCGTGATGGAGACGAGCTGGCCATTTTCCGCCGCTGAGCGGCGGCGGGCGCCCAGGAGATCCCGCATGCCCACGGTGCGTCTGCGCGACGCCTCCGAGTATCCCGATCCCGCCCGGAAGCTCTTCGAGCTCTCGAAGCGCCTGGTTCAACCACGACTTCAAGCACCCGCCCGCGATGAGCCGCGTCATGGCCTGGGATCCCGATTTCGGCGGGCCGCATGGGCGCGCGATGAAGCGGGCCATGGCGCCCGGGGAGTGGAGCCGCGGCGAGAAGGAGATGGTGGCCGGCGGTGGTCAGCGGGGTCAATGCCTGCGCCTACTGAACGCTAGGCGCACACTGCAGCCGGGAAGCTGCAGGGGATGGAAGGACGACGCACCTCTGGTACGAGGCCGCCCACGTGGTCAGGATCACCAATGCCCTCAACGTGGCCGCTGACGGCCTGGCCGCGCTGCCCGCGGTGACGGCCGTGCTGCCTCCCGTCGCGGAAGCGGGCGCGAGTGGCGCGGCCGGCGCCCTTTTCGCCGAGGTTCGGGCCTTCTACGCGCGCGCCGACGTGCCGCCGGTGCTTCCGCTTGCTCGCCCGTGACCCGGCCTACGCCGCCGACGTCTGGGCGGCGACCCGTCGAGCCTTCGGCGACAATCGGCTCACCCGGCGCTTCAAGGAGGCGCCTGGCCTTCGCGGTGTCGCTGACCTCGCGCGCCGAGTGGGGCACGGGCTTTCACCTGGCGGAGATGAAGCGGCTGGGGGTAGGGGATAGCGGCGTGATGGAGGTGATCGGCGTCACGCAGATGTTCTCGAGCTACACCAAGATCGCCGACACGCTTCAGCTCGAGCCCGACATGGGGCGACATCGCCCCGTGGACGATTCGCCCGCTCCCGGAGGATCTCCGCGCTAGACGAGCGGCGGACCGACGGGGATGCGGGACAGGATCGAGTTCGGGAGCGTGACGTGCTCCACGCAGTACAGGCAGAAGAAGTCGATTTCCAGCCCGGCGCGCGTCCCGTGGAACTCCAGCGCCTGACCGCACCACGCATGGTGGAGCTCGCCGTCGGTGTGGAAGTACACGGTCACGATGGGCGGATTCTCGGGCGGATTCCCGTCCTGACCACGGGTGTGCGACGCGCGCCGAGACGGCCACGGCGGCGCGGGTAGCTTCGCCGGCGAACGGGCGCCTCGGATTCCTGCGGCGGTGATCGCGGGCGACTGCCATGGCTATCTCCCTCCTCGGTACCTTGCTCTGTAGTCGCGCGGCCGACGTTTGGCCGACCTGCGCCAGAGGAGAGCAAGAGACGTTCCAGCCCTGACAGCGCTCATAAATAATTGATTCCATGGGCCTACCCATTCTGAATCCGGAGCCTGAAGGCGTCAGAAACCCGCGGAGACAATGCGAGGGTGGAGGGCCCGGGTGACGTTTTTCGTAGGAGCGGGGACGTCCCTGGGCAGCCCACTCATCGTCAAGAAAGGGCCGCGCGGAGCGGCTATACTCAGCCCAGGGGGAATGGCGCCGACCCCGGAACCGGCGTCACGGTCAACTACGAGGAGATACCCCATGAAGCGAGCGATGACGCTATTGGCCCTGACCATCATGGTAGTGACACCCGCCCTCTGGGGCGGCCGATGCGTGGGCTCGAGCGGGTGGTGGAAGCTCGAGCGGCAGCCGCGGCTCGCGGAGCTATTCTCGCGCCGGCCTCGCCCAGCACGTCACCCACAAGCCCTGTCCCGACCCAGCACGCCGCCTTCGAGGCTATCAGCAGCCCGCGCCGCAACGCTCAGGCTGGGGCGGCGGGCTCGGCGGGCATGCTCGGCGGCCTCGTGCTCGGCGGCCTGATCGGCAGCCTGTTTTTCGGCGGCATGGGACCAAATGGGAGGCGGCGGCATCGGCCTCCTCGAAATCGCCATCGTCGGCGCCCTGGTCTGCTTCGGCTTCTCCTATATGCGCCGGCGTCAGGCCGTCGCGGCCGGACCGCGCGGGCTATGCGATCCTCCAGTCGGCCCCCCGGCGTGGAGGCCCGAGCCCACATCGCGGAGCACCGCCGTGCTGGACGCGCCCGCCGCCGGGGCTGGCGGATACAGACCTCTGCCCGAGGCATGCGCCCATATTCGCCAGATGGACCCCGGCTTCGATCCCGCGCGTTTCAGTGAGACGGCGTCGGATCTGTCTTCTTCCGGTTGCAGGGGGCGTGGATGACCCGTGACATGGGCGGGATGCGGGCGGCGCTCACCGAGGAGATGTACTACGACGCTGCAAGCGCAGTGCGACCGGCTTCGCGCGGAGCGCCGGGTGAACCGGCTCGAGAACATCGCGGTGCGCTCGGTGGAGCCGACGGAGACCTGGCAGGAGGAGGGGCGCGATTTTGTGACCGTCCGCTTCCTCGCCAACCTGCTCGACTTACACCACGGACGAGAGCGGCACCCAGCTCGTGGAGGGAAGCCGGACGGAGCCGGTGAAATTCGAGGAGTTCTGACCTTCGCGCGCCCGGTAGGTCCCGGCGCGTGGCGTCTCTCGGCGATACAGCAGGGCTGAACCGCACGCCCGGGCGCGGCTCTCAGTGCCCGGGCGCGCCGCGTAAATTCCCGCCAGCGGGTCTAGGGGTTCGACTGCGGTCCGCGCGGTCCGCCGGGTCGCCTGCTGCGGGCCTTCCCTCGCAAACCGGGCAGTGGCCCCAACCTCGCGCTGACACAGGCACTGCGGGCAATACCAGGACTCGTTAACCGCGCGGAGCTCGCCCCACACGGCTCGCATCGGGCCCGCTCGCGGGGCGGCGTCTGGTGGAAGATGCAGTGGGCGATCATGTTGATGGCCCCTGCGTGTCGGACCTGCTCGAGCACCGCCATGTCTGATCTCCCTTACCCGGTCGTTTCCAGTCCGCGCAGGTGAGGGCGAAGGACCAGGTTCCCGGCGCGTGCGCGCCCATCTCGAGGCTGAGCAGCCGGCGAAGTGGCAGCGATACGTGCTCCTGGCAAGCGAGACAGAGGAAGTCCACCGCGACGCTGCCGCGCGTGCCGTGGAACTCGAGCTGGCTGCCCGCAGCGGGCGTGGGAGACAGTCCCGTCGGAGCCCATATAGGCGGCGCTGCGCTCGAAGCTGCTGGTTCCGGTCGTGGCGCTTGACTCGTCATCTGGGTGGCCTCCTTCCTCCTATTCTGGAACATTAGGAGAGCAAGATCCGTTCCACAGGGGTGGCGAGCCGACCTTGTCGATCTTTCCGATACTTGGCGCGGGCGGCGACGGGGGCAGGTGACACCTCTTGGGAGGAGAGGATTCCCCGGCGAGCGACGATTCTTGCGGGGTGTCCCTTTCCCCTTCCTTCCGATCTGTTACAACCGGGCGATGCGCAGAGCGATATTCATCGCAGCCGGACGCGGCCGTCGCCTCATGCCGCTTACCGAGGACGTCCCGAAGTGCTATGCGGAGATCCGCGCCGCCGCATCCTGACTGGTGCGTCGCGGCGCTGCGGAGCGCCGGGCCTGACGATATCGTCTTCGTGGGCGGTTACCGCATCGAGCGGGTGCGCGCCGACTACCCCGGCATTTCGCTTCTGCGAGAACCGTGGCGTGGGAGTCGAACAATATCCTGGCGCTCGCTCTTCTGCGCCGAGCACGAGATGGCGGACGGCTTCCGTCTCCTCGTACGCGGACATCCCCTACACGCCCAGCCGCGGTGCAGCATCGCCGTGGCCAGCCCCGGCGACATCGCGCTGCTCGTGGACACCGACTGGCGCCGGCGCTATCAGCCCGCGCACGGAGCATCCCGAGACGGACGGCGAGAAGGTGCGGCTGCGCGACGGCCTGGTGGTCGAGATCAGACCGCGCCATTCCTACCCGCCGAGGCGCCCGGGCGGAGTTCACCGGGGTGGCCAGGTTCACGCCCGCCGGCGCCCGGCTCCTCATCCGAGCACTATCACCGGCGCGCGGCAGGGCATCGACGGCGGCCCGTACCGGGGAGCGCCCTCCTTCGAGACGGCGTACCTGATCCATCTCCTTCAGGACATGCTGGAGGCCGGGGTCGCGATGCGCGCGGTGGAGACGCACGGCGGCTACTTCGAGATCGACACCACCCAGGATCATGAGCTCTGCCGAGCGCGGATGGAGCGCGACCGGCATGACCGCCGCCCGCAGCTGCCGCGCTTCGCCGGCCTCGGTGGTAGGCAAGCATGCCCCGCTCCCAGCTCGTCCGCGATCTGCTCGAGGAGCCGGGGAAGCTCCCGGGCGCGCGCCGAGGCCATGGATGCCGCGGTCGCCTGTGTGCTCGCTCCTTCGGGAGTCGGCCGGTCTGGACGTGGTGTCCGACGGCGAGTGGCGCCGGCGTCGTACATCGGCGTGATCGCCGAGATCATGCACGGCTTCGTGCGCGAGACGCGGGACGGCCTCTCCTGGCACACGGTGGTGGCGCGCCGATGACGCCCCGCCTGGCCCGGCCTCCTCGGCGAGGAGGCGAGATTCCTCGTCGGCCCGGGCGCGATGCGCCACCAAGGTGGCCCTGCCCTCGCCCTATCTCCTCGGCCAGCGGATGTGGGATCCGGCGCGCGTCGCGGGAGCCTATCCCACCCGCGAGGCCTTCATGCGCGCGCTGGTTCCAGTGCTGCGCGCCGAGCTCTCGCGGTCCGGGCGGCGGGGGTAACGGTGGCCCAGTTCGACGATCCGCACCTCTGTCTCCTCGCCGACCCGCGGGTGCGTGCCGAGCACGCGGATCCCGACGCGGAGGCGGCGCTGTGCGTGGATCTCCTCAACGAGATCGCCGACGGCGTGGACGGGATCCAGACCGCGGTGCATCTCTGCCGCCGCAACAAGGGCCGCGGAGGCTGGATCGGGGAGGGTGGCTACGATCCCATCGTCCCCGCGCTGCAGCGGTTGCGCGTGGACCAGTACGTGCTTCGAGTTCACCATTCCGGTGGCGGGCGACTTCGCCGTGCTCCGCCGGCTGCCCGACGATCGCCAGATCGGGCTGCGGCTGCGTGGATTGCCGCGGGGCCCAGGTGGAGGAGCCGGCGGCCATCGTGGCCCGGGTGGAACAGGCGCTCCGCCACGTGGACGCCGCGCGCGTATCGCTGAACCCCGATTGCGGCTTCGCGCCGGGCAGCGCGGCCGACATTCCCGTGGACGAGGCCTACGCCAAGCTCCGCAACGAGGCCCTCGCCGCGCGCATGCTCCGCGACCGCCATCCCGGCTAGACCGACCAGGGAAGACGAATGACCGACCACGCGCGTCTCACCGATTGCCCCGACGGCGGCTACCGCTTCCTTCCCGGCATCGAGCCCTACTCGTCCGGGGTCGTCGCCATGCCGGGACACGAGATCGTCCACGCGACGCTCAGGCGACCCTGCCGTATCGCGAGGGCTTCACGCCTGATCGAGCGCCATCTCGCCGGGCTCGGGCGGCCGCGGGCGGCCTTAGTGCGCCATCGAGCTCCGCATCCCGGCCCCGCTGTCCTTCGACGGATTCAGGACTCGTTCAACCGGGACTACCGGGCCATCCTCACCGACTGGAAGCTCCTCGTCGCGGGCGTCAACCCCATCGCGCGAACCAATCGTGGCGCCGGTGGTGCGCCCCCGGCGGAGCCCGTCCTCTACGGCTTCTCCTATACGCGCCGCGGCGACCGCCCGGGGTCACCCACCTTCGTCAATGCGGGATCGGGCGAGCTGCGCAAGGGGGCCACCTCGGCCGACGGCATCGTCCGGCGCGGCGAGACCTCGCCCGGGGCCATGGCCGGAAGGCGACCCACGTGATGGCTGAGCAGGCGGCGCGTGCTGGCCGGGCTCGGCGTGGGCTGGTCCGACGTCACCGCGGTGGACATCTATCGCCCGCACCCGATCCACGGCTTCCTCGCCGCGCGCCGTGCTCGGCCCCATGGGGCCGGCCGCTGCGCACGGGATACCACTGGCACCTCAGCCATCCGCCCATCGCGGGCCTCGAGTACGAGATGGACATGCGGAGTCGTCCGTGACGAGATCCGGATCGACCGCTGACCCCGGCCCCGGTTCCGGGGAAAGGAGACCGCCATGACGAAGATCGCGCTGACCTCGCCGCGGCGCTGATGTTCGCGGCCTCGACCGCTCGGGCCGCCGGACCCGCAGGGAGGCCAACAAGAAGGTGGTGCTGGACTTCTACGAGAAGGCGATCAATCAGAAGAACTACGAGGCGGCGGCGGTGCATTTCGGCCCGCGCTACACCCAGCACAATCCCAATGCCGCCGACGGGCCCGACGGGCTCAAGGCGTTTCTCGGCTTCCTGCGCGAGAAGTTCCCGCTTCCCGGAGCGAGGTCAAGCGCGCGTTCGCCGACGGCGACTACGTGATCCTCCACGTGCACGCGGTGCGCGAGCCCGGCACGCGCGGGGCTCCGCTATCGTGGACATCTTCAAGCTCGAGGGCGGGAAGATCGTCGAGCACTGGGACGTGGTGCAGCCCATCCCGGAGAACGCGCTCAACGCGAACGGGATGTTCTAGGACCCGGGGACCGCGGGCCGCGCGCCGATCGCCGCGCGCGAGCCGCTAGGACCGGTAAAAGGGCTTGTCGCCGCTGATGGTCACGCGGTGGCCGTGGCGGCGCTGCGGGAAGTAGTCCCACATCGCGTGGTGCTGGACGCAGCGGTTGTCCCAGAAGGCGATGGACCGCGGCTGCCAGCGGAAGCGGCACTGATACTCCGGCGTCTCGATGTGGCGGTACAGCATCTCCAGCACCGCGTCGCTCTCGTCCCGCTTGAGCTGGACGATGCGGGTGGTGAAGCCGCGGTTCACGAAGAGCGCGGGCCGCCCGGAGACGGGATGGGTGCGGATGACCGGATGCTCCGCCTCCGGGAAGACGCGGTTGCGATCGTCCACGCCGTAGCGTGCCGCGATAGACGTGCTCGCCGCGGTGGATCGCGGTCATCGCCCTCCAGCAGGCGCTTGAGCGGCTCCGACAGCGCGTCGTAGGCCGCGTACATGCTGGCGAAGAGCGTATCGCCGCCCACCGGCGGCAGCTCGTGCATGTAGAGGATGCTCCCCATGGGCGGCTCGGCATCGCAGGAGACGTCGGAGTGCCAGTTCTCGCCGGCCACCCGCTTGGACTTCTCGTCGGCGTGGATGACGAGAATCTCCGGGTGCCCTCGACGAGCGCCCGGCGCCGCGGGATGAATGTGCGAGCTCGCCGAAGCGCCGGCCGAAATGCCTTGTGCTGGTCGACGGTGAGCTGCTGATCGCGGAAGAAGATCACGCAGTTCTCGATGAGGGCGTCGTGGATGGACCTTGAAAGCGGGCTCGTCGAGCTGCGCGAGGTCCACGCCCAGGATCTCGGCCCCGATATGCGGCGTCAGCTTCCGGATCTCCATCGATCGCTCCCCTTTGCTCTCGTGTCCCCGCGGCTCCCGATTACGCCATCTGGGCGCCAATGGAGCCGATGGTGGTCGCCGGCGCCCTGTTGTTCAAGGGCGCGCCGAACTTCGTCCCTGACCGCGTCCGCGGCCCAGTGTATCCGAGGGCAGTGCCGGTGACTCGCCGGGGACGGCAGGTCGTGTCCCGGACCAAGGAGGTTCACCATGGCGGTGGGATCGAAGCGGAAGGCTTCCCGGCCGGCGCCCGGAACGGCGCTCGGACATGGCGGCAAGAAGGGCCAGCGCCCCTATACGGGCAAGGAGTTCCTCGCCAGCCTCGACGACGACCGGGAGGTCTGGATCTACGGGGAGCGCGTGAAGAACATCACCACGCATCCCGCCTTCCAGAACTACCGCCCGGATGCTCGCGCGGCTCTACGACGCCCTCCACGAGGACCATCCGGAGCGGCAAGAGCGTCCTCACCATGCCCACGGAGTGGGGCGGCTTCACCCACCGCTACTTCCGGGCGCCCACCAACGTGGACGAGCAGGTGGCGGGCGGCGGACGCGATCGCGGCGTGGGCGCGGCTCACCTATGGCTGGCTCGGGCGCTCCCCGATTACAAGGCGGCCTTCCTCGGCACCCTCGGCGCCAATGCGGAGTTCTACGCGCCCTACCAGGCCAATGCGAAGCGCTGGTATCGGTTCTCCCAGGAGCGCGTGCCCTTCATCAACCACGCCATCATCCACCCCCGGTGGATCGCAACATCGCGCCGGGCGCGCCAGGCGGCGCCGACCGACGTCTGCGCGCGGGTGGTGAAGGAGACCGACGCCGGCCTGTACGTGACCGGGGCCAAGGTGGTGGCCACCGGCTCCGCGCTCACGCACTTCACCTTCGTGGCCCATCACGGGCTGCATCCCGTCCAGGGCAAGAACTTCGCCATCGTGTTCATGGTGCCGACCAATGCCAAGGGCGTGAAGCTCATCTGCCGCGTGTCCAACGAGATGCGGGCGGCGATGCTGGGCAGCCCGTTCGACTATCCGCTCTCCAGCCGGCCTGGACGAGAACGACGCCATCTTCGTCATGGACAAGGTGTTCGTGCCCTGGGAGGACGTGTTCGTCTACGCCGACGTGGAGAAGGCCAAGCAACTTCTTCCCGCGGACGGGCTTCCTTCCCCGCGCCCTGCATGCACGGCTGCACCCGCCTCGCGGTGAAGCTCGACTTCATCACCGGCCTCCTCATCAAGGCGACCGAGATCACCGGGGCGCGCGTGCGTTCCGCGGCGTCGAGGCCAATATCGGCGAGGTGATCGCCTGGCGGAACATGATCTGGGGCCTGTCGGACGCGATGGCCAAGACCGCGTCGATCCGTGGACGGGCGGCTGCATCCTGCCCGGCATGGAGCCGGCGGCGGCCGTACCAGGTCCTGGCCCCGGAGGCGTATGTCCAGATCAAGAACCTGATCGAGAAGACGGTGGCGAGCGGGCTCATCTACCTGAACTCGCACGCGCGCGACTTCGCCGACGCCGGAGATGCGCGAAGTATCTCGATCTCTACCTGCGCGGCTCGGGCGGGGTCGGACGCGGTGGGCCGCGTCAAGCTGATGAAGCTCCTGTGGGACGCGGTCGGCACGGAGTTCGGCGGCCGGCACGAGCTGTACGAGATCAACTACTCCGGCAGCCACGAGGAGATCCGCCGTTACGCGCTGTTCGGCGCGCTCGCCTCGGGCCAGTACGATCGCTGGAAGCAGTTCGCGGAGTCGTGCATGGCGGAGTACGACCTCGATGGCTGGAAGGCCAAGGACCTTGTCGACACCAGCAGAATCTCCGCTCTCCGCTGAGTTCGACGAGCGGACGTTCCGGAGCGCTGCTCCGGCCGCTTCGCCACCGGGGTCATCGTCCTCACGGTGGGGCCCCGGCGCACTCCCACGCCATGACCGCCAATGCCTTCATGTCCGGCTCGCTGGCGCCGCCCTGGTGGTGGTGTCGGTGGGGCTCAAGGCGCGCATGCACGATCGGATCACCCCGGGCCGCCGCTTCGGCGTCAGCATTCTCGAGACCGAGCAGGAAGCCGAGAGCCGGCACTTCGCCGGCCAGCCCGTCGCGCGCTTCGCGCCCGGTTCGCGGAGCTGGCGGGCGTGCCCGTCCTCGCGCGCGCGGCAGTGGTGCTGGCGGCACGGGTCCTGCATCCGTCATACCTGCGGCGACCACACCCTCGTGGTGGGCGAGGTGGAGCACCTCGAGGTCGACACCTTTCCTTCGCCGCCGCTCGTGTTCTACAACGGCCGTTATCGCGAGCTGCAGCCCGTCGTGGACGCGCCGGGGCGAAGTCCCGAAATTTTTTCCGTCATTCTTCTGAGGCGGAACGAGGAGGTTCCGCATGGCCGATCCGTGCAGCACCCGATGAGCTGGTCCACGCGCCTGCCTCGCCGGAGCGTGCTCGCCACGCCGGCGCCGCCGCGGCCACCGCCGGCGTCGGCGCGGCGCTGCATCTCCCCGCCTTCGCCCAGGGACCCCGGCGCATCAAGATCGGCTATGTCCCGCCCGCAAACCGGTCCGCTAGCCGCCTTCGGCGGAGGCGGACAAGTTCGTCATCGGCGAGGTGCAGAAGCTGCTGAAGGACGGGCTCGCCATCGGCAGGCGCAAGCACCAGTTGCAGGTGGTGGTGCGGGACAGCCAGTCCAACCCCAACCGCGCGGCGAAGTCGGCGCGCCGATCTGATCCTCAAGGACAAGGTCGATCATCATGGCTGGTCGTCAATCGACGCCGGAGACGACCAACCCGGTGTCGGACCAGTGCGAGCTGAACGAGGTGCCCGTGCATCTCGAGCCGTCCGCCCGTGGCAGCCGTGGTTCTTCGGCGCGCAAGGGCGATCCGGCAAGGGCTTCGACCTGGACCTATCACTTCTTCTGGGGGCTCGAGGACGTCATCGCGGTGTTCACTCAACCTGTGGAACTCGGTGCCGACCAACAAGGTGGTCGGCGGGCTCTTCCCGAACGACGGCGACGGCAACGCCTGGGGCGATCCAGCAGCGCGGCTTCCCGCCGGCGCTGGCCAAGGACGGCTACAAGCTCGTCGATCCGGGCCGCTTCCAGAACCTCGACCGACGACTTCAGCGCGCCAGATCGCCGCCTTCAAGAAGGACAACGTCGAGATCGTCACCGGCGTGGTGATCCCGCCGGATATCAAGACCTTCTGGACCCAGGCGCGCCAGCAGGGCTTCCAGCCCAAGGTCGCGACCGTGGGCAAGGCGCTGCTCTTCCCCGCCGCCGGTCGAGGCCCTCGGCGAGCTCGGCGACGGCATGTCGACCGAGGTGTGGTGGACGCCGAGCCATCCCTTCAAGTCCTCGCTCACCGGCGCAGACCGCCGCGCAGCTCGCCGACGCCTACGAGGGCGCGACCAAGGCAAGCAGTGGACCCAGCCGCATCGGCTTCGTGCATGCGCTGTTCGAAGTCGCCATCGACACCCTCAAGCGCGCCAAGGATCTCGGGACAACGGCCGCCGATCCGCGACGCGCTCGTCGCCACCGACCTCGACACCATCGTGCGGTACCGGTCGGCCTGGGGCAAGGGACCGGTCAAGAACGTGACGCAGGACGCCGCTCGGTCGGGCGGCCAGTGGGTGCGCGGCAAAAGTACAAGTACGAGCTGGTGGTGGTCGACAACCGCACCGCGCCCGAGCGTGCCGACCGGCGGCAAGCTGAAGCTGCTCGGCTGATCGGCCGCTCCCGGCGCGACGGGCGCTTGTCACCGATGACGGAGGTTCTGGCGCTCGAGCGGAGTCTCCAAGTCGTTCGGCGCCGCTCAGCGCCGATCGGACGGCGTCTCGCTGCCGGTGAGCGCGCGCGAGGTGCTGCGGCGTCATCGGCCCCAACGGCGCCGGCAAGACCACGCGTCTTCAACCTGATCAGCGGCGACGTGCGCGCCGGACGCCGGGTACCATTCGCTTCCGGGCGCGGACATCACGCGGCTCGCCGCCGCACGAGCGCTGCCGGCGCGGCATCGGCCGCTCCTATCAGATCCCGCATCCCTTCGGCGGCATGACGGTGTTCGAGAACCTGCTCGTGGCCGCGCACGCTTCGGCGGCGGCCTGAGCGAGCGGCTGCCGCCGTGCGGCCGTCGCCGAGTCCTCGAGCGCACCGGGCTCGGCGGCCAACGCGAACCGGCTGGCGGGCTCGCTCACGCTCCTCGACCGCAAGCGGCTCGAGCTGGGCGCGCGCGCTGGCCACCGGCCCGCGCGCTGCTCCTCCTCGACGAGATCGCGGGCGGGCTCACCGAGGCCGAGTCGCGCCGAGCTGGTGGCGCTCATCCGGCAGCATCAAGGTCGCGCGGCGTGGCCATGATCTGGATCGAGCATCGTGCGCGCGCTCCTCGCGGTCGGCGGACCGGCTGCTGGTGATGAACTCCGGCGCGACGCTCGCCGAGGAGCGCGCCGGCGCGGTGATGGCCGACCGCGAGGTGCGGCGGAGTCTACCTGGGCATCGACGGGCATGAGCCGGCTCCTCGGCCACCCGCGGGCTGACCGCCTTCTACGGCGACTTCCAGGCGCTGTTCGGCGATCGACTTCGAGGTCGGGCCGGGCGAGGTGGTGGCGATCATCGGCGCCAACGGCGCCGGCAAGTCGACGTTTCTGCGGACCATCTGCGGGCTCCTGCCGGTCGCCCCGAGCACAGTGCGGCTGCGACGGCCGCCCATCGGCGGCGCTGCCGCGCGCATCGCGATCGCGGCGCGGGGCATGGCCATGGTGCCCGAGGGCCGGCGCCTCTTCCCGGAGCCTCAGCGTGGAGGAGAACCTGCTCGCGGGCGCATATCTCCGCCGCGCCGGCCCCTGGAGCCTGGCCCGCGTCTACGAGCTCTTCCCGTCCTGCAGCGAGAAGCGGCGAGCCTACCCGCGCACGCTATCGGGCGGCGAGCAGCAGATGGCCGCCATCGGCCGCGGCGCTGATGGCCAATCCGCGTCTCCTCATCTGCGACGAGCCTCGCTGGGGCTGGCCCCGGTGGTGGTGAAGAGCCTCTACGAGGCGCTCGGCGCAGGTGGTGCGGGAGGGACTCGACCGCCATCATCGTGGAGCAGGACGTGGCGCTGGCCCAGGGCATGTCGGTCCAGCCTCTATTGCTTCCAGGAGGGCCGCGTCTCGCTGCGCGGCGCTCCGCCGGGATCACGCGCGCCGAGATCACCGCGTGCCTATTTCGGCGTCTGACCTGATCGGCGTGGCTCGACACGCTCGTCCAGGGCGTGCTGCTGGGCGGTCTCTACGCGCTCTTCGCCCTGGGGCTGTCGCTGGCCTTCGGCGTCATGCGGCTGGTCAATATCGCGCACGGCGATCTCGATCGTGCTCTCGGCCTTCGGCGGCGTTGCGCTGGTGCAGGGCACCGGCGTGGAGCCCGCTGTCGCGTTCGCCGTGGTGGTGCCGGCGATGGCGGCGCTCGGTTATGTGCTCCAGCGCGCGCTCCTCAACCGAACGCTCGGCGGCGATATCCTCCCGCCGCTGCTCGTGACCTTCGGGCTCTCCATCATCATCCAGAACCTCTTGCTGGAGATCTTCTCGGCGGATTCGCGCTCGCTCCGCGCGGAGGGCTTCGAGACCGCGAGCATCCAGCCTCGGCGGCGGCATCGCGGTGGGCTGGCTGCCGCTCACCGTCGTTCCTCGCCGCCGCCGCCGTGACCGCTGGGCCTCGAGCTGCTCTTCGGCCGCACCGGCCTCGGCCGCGCCTTCCGCGCCGCGTCGGACGACCGCGGTCACCGCGGCAGCTCATGGGCATCGGCCATCGCGCACGTGTATCGCCCTGGCCACCGCGGTGTCGTTCGCCATGCGTGGCGGTCGCCGGCATCTTCCTCGCGTTCCGCACCACGGTGGCCGCCAGCGACGGGCCCGGCTATCTCCTCTACGCCTTCGAGGCGGTGATCATCGGCGGCATGGGCTCGTTCTGGGGCACCTTCGGCGGCGGCGTCATCCTCGGGGTGGCGCAGGCGGTGGGCTTCCGCTTCGATCCGGGCTGGGGGATCCTCGTGGGCCACCTGGCCTGCCTGGCCGTGCTCCTCACGCGTCCCCGAGGGCCTCTTCCCGCGCACGCGGGACTGATCCCCATGCCCGATCCCATGACCGCGCACCCGATCGCGCTAACCGCCGCGCGCGGCCTCTGGGGCGGCGCCGCGCTCACCTGCTTCCTCGCCACGCTGCCGTGGTGGGCGGATGCCAGCACGCTCAGGCTGGTGGTCGAGGCCGTATGCCTGCTCGTCCTCGCTCAGATGTGGAATCTCCTCGCCGGCTATGGCGGCCTGGTCTCGGTGGGGCAGCAGGCGCTATGTCGGGATGGGCGGCTATACCCTCGTCGTGCTGGCCGACCTGGCAGGCCTCAATCCGTTCCTCTGCGTTCCGCTGGGCGGCCTGGTCGCCGCGCTGGCGGCGGCGCCCGTGTCGCGGATCGCGTTCCGCCTCCAGGGCGGTTACTTCGCCATCGGCACCTGGGTCATCGCGGAGGTGTTCCGCCTCGCGGTGGCGAACGCCTCCGCGCTAGGCGGCGGCTCTGGCCAAAGCCTCGTCGCCATGCGCGCGTTTCCCAGGGAGCTCCGCGAGTCGCTGACCTACTGGGTCGCGCTTGCGCTGCTGGCGGCGGTGATGGCGGGGCTTTACTGTGCTGCTGCGCTCGCGTCACGGCCTGGCGCTCACCGCGCTGCGCGACAGCGAGGTGGCGGCGGAGAGCCAGGGCATCGACGTGGCCGCCACCAAGTTCATGGTCTACACGGTGGCGGCGTTCGGAGGGGATGCGCGGGGGCGCTCTACTTCCTGATGAACCTGCGCATCTCACCCGACGCGCGCCTTCGGCGTGAGCTGGTCCGCCTTCAGCATCTTCATCGTGGTGATCGGCGGCACCGGCACCCTCGAAGGGCCCATCGCGGGAACGCTGCTCTTCTTCCTGCTGCGGAGATGCTCGCCGACCACGGCACCTGGTACCTGATCGTGATCGGCGCGGTCGCCGTCGTCACCATGCTCGCCTTCTCCCAGGGGCTCTGGGGCTGGCTGACCCGCCGGCTCGACTTCTCCTTCTTTCCCGTGCGGCGGCGGATCTAGAGCTCGCGATAGCCCCGGGCGTCGCTCCGCCCGCCGTCCTTGTACTCCGACGATGCGCGTCGGCGAGGCATGAGTGCCGAGCAGTCGCAGCGGCGCGTCGCCGATTACTCGGAATGAGTGGGCGACACCGGGCGGGAGCGCGATGGTGTCCCCCGATCGCAGGAGAATCTTCTCTTCCTCGCGACCTTCCATCCAGGCTTCGGCCACCCCGTCCAGGATGTGCAGCACCTCCAGATAGGGATGTGAGTGCAGCGGCGCCTGATAGCCGGGCTGCGCGGTCTGGATGCCGGTGCGTATCGGCGTCGTGCCCGCGTCGTCGCCGATGATGGGCTGGTAGCTCGACAGCGGCCCGAAGGAAACCGTCTCGGTGTCGGCCAGGCGAACGACCTTGGGATCCGTCATGCTCGGTTCTCCCGCGTGGCTCAGGTCCGGTTGACGGCGCTCACCACCGCCTTCAGCGAGGCGGTGAGGATATTGAGTCGATGCCCACGCCCCAGCGCGGCTTTCCGGCCACGCGCGCCTCGACATAGGCGACCGCGGTGGCGCCGGCGCCCTCGCCCAGCGCGTGCTCGTGGTAGTCCAGCACCTGCCACCCCCACGCCGGCGTCGCGGCCCAGCGCGTCCACGAAGGCAGCGATGGGCCCGTTGCCGCCGCCGCGGACCGTCCGCTCGACGCCGTCCACCTGGACCGCCGCCTCGAGCGAGGTGCGGCCGGTATCCGCGCGGTGGTGGTGGCGGGATGGCTGACGAGCGTCAGTGGGCGGGTGGGGGTGAGATAGGTGTCCTGGAAGGCGGACCAGATCTGCGCCCCTGATCTCGGTCCCGCTCTCCTCCACGATGCCCTGGATCACGCTGGAGAACTCGATCTGCAGCCGCCGCGGGAGGTCGAGGCCGTGGTCGAACTTCATGATGTAGGCGACCCCGCCCTTGCCTGATTGGCTATTGACCCGGATCACCGCCTCGTAGCTCCGGCCCACGTGGTGCGGGTCGATGGGGAGATAGGGCACCTCCCACGCGTCGTAGTTCTTGCCCGAGCGCCTCGAAGCCCTTCTTGATCGCGTCCTGATGCGAGCCCGAGAACGCGGTGTAGACGAGATCGCCCACGTAGGGATGGCGCGGATGCACGGGCAGGCCGGTTGCAGTGCTCCACCGTGCGCCGGGCGGCGTCGATGTCGGAGAAGTTGAGCTCGGGGTCGACCCCCTGGCTGAAGAGGTTCAGCGCGAGGGTGACCACGTCCACGTTGCCCGTCCGCTCGCCGTTGCCGAAGAGCGTGCCCTCGACCGCGATCGGCGCCCGCCATCACCGCCGAGCTCGGCGGCGGCCACCGCGGTGCCGCGGTCGTTGTGCGGGTGGAGCGAGAGGATGATGCTGTCGCGCTCGCGGATATGGCGCAGGAACCACTCGATCTGGTCAGCGTAGATGTTGGGGTCGCCATCTCCACGGTGGCGGGCAGGTTGAGGATCATCTGGCGGTCCGTGCGTCGGCTTCCACACGTCCATCACCGCCTCGCAGATCTCCACCGCGAAGTCGAGCTCGGTGCCGGTGAAGCTCTCGGGCGAGTACTGCCAGTGCACGTCGCACTCGGGGATGGTGGCGTCGAGATCGCTGGCAGAGTCGCGCCGCCCGCACCGCGATATCCACGATGCCGGCCCGGTCCAGCCCGAAGACGACCCGGCGCTGGAGGGTGGAGGTGGAGTTGTAGAGGTGGACGATGCGCCCGCGGCGCGCCCGCGCAGCGACTCGTAGGTGCGCTCGATCAGCTCCGGCCGGGCCTGAGTGAGCACCTGGATGATCACGTCGTCGGGGATGAGGTCCTCCTCGACGAGCTGGCGCACGAAGTCGAAGTCCGGCTGGGAGGCGGAGGGGAAGCCCACCTCGATCTCCCTTGAAGCCGCACTTGACCAGCAGATCGAACATGCGCCGCTTCCGGACGGGATCCATCGGGTCGATCAGGGCCTGGTTGCCGTCGCGCAGGTCCACGCTGCACCACTTCGGAGCGCTTGGTAATCACCCGGGAGGGCCAGGTGCGGTCCGGCAGCGGCACGGGGTGAAGGCCCGGTAGTGGCGGAACGGCATCGGGGCCGGGGACCTGCCTTCGAGCCATGTGCGTCTCCTTTCGCTGGAACAAAAAGCCTCTACGACAGCAGAGAGGCTTTGGGCGCGCGCCGCGGAGGCGCGCGCCTAGGTCAGAAGCAGGATCGCGAGCTGAAGCTCGAGCACCATCATGTGGCGGGCATTGTCCCCGCCGCGGGCCCCGATGTCAGCGTGGGGCCCGTGACCGGAGCCGGCACCCTGCCGGGAGGGACCACTTCGACAGCTGCTTCCGGCTCCCGTACCGTCCCGCCCGTCAGGAGAGCACGCGATGGCTGGAAAGTCCTTTTCCAGGATTTCCCGGCCCTCCTCAACGGAGAGACGATGGGTGGCCGATCTTCCTCGCCGTTTCGTCAGACGGCTCGAGCCAAGCGAGCGCGGGTGCTGCGTCGGCACCTAGCCGCCGGCCGGGGCCCTGGCCCTGCGCGCCCGCATCGTCCTCCTGTCGGCCGCCCAGGTCCCCGTCTCCGAGATCATGCGACGCGTGGATCTCTCCCGCCCCACGGTGTGGGTCTGGCTAGCTCGCGTTCGAGCAGGCCGGCGGTGGGCTGCGGACGCGCCGACGCTCCGGCCGGCCGGCCAAGGTCTCCCCGCGGTGCTGCGTGCGTCATTGCCACCGTCATCGGCGCCCGGCCGAGCGAGCTGTGGGCATGACGGGCGGGGTGTGGTCCCTCGTCAAGCTTCGACCATCTCGCTCAAGGCGGGCGCGGTTCCCGCGATCTCCCGGGAAAGTCTGCGGGCGACGCTGCGTCGCGCGGGCATCAGCCTCCGGGCCCTCGCACAAGCTGGATCCAGAAGGGAGTCACGACCATGATCCCTGGCGCGTTTGAGTACCACGCTCCCAGTTCCCTGACGAGGCGACCCGGCTGCTCGCTACCCTCGGCGAGGACGCCAAGGTGCTGTCCGGCGGTCAGAGCCTCATTCCGCTGATGAAGCTCCGGCTCGCCAGCCCGCAGCACCTGGTGGACATCAACGGGATCCCGGGCTGGCCTATGTGCGGGAAGCCGACGGCTTCCTGCGCATCGGCGGTTTGACGCGGAGTCGGACCTGGAGGAATCCGAGCTGGTGCGCACCCGCTATCCGCTCCTTCACGACACCTGCCTCGGTGATCGCGGACCCGTTGGTCCGGAACCTCGGCGACCGTGGGGGCAACCTGGCTCATGCCGATCCCGCCAACGACCACCCCGCGACCATGCTGGCGCTGGGGGCGGAGGTCGGCCGCCGCGGGCCGCGGAGGCGAGCGCCGCATTCCCATCGCCTCCTTCTTCACCGGCCCCTTCACCACCGCGCTCCGCGGGGACGAGATCGTGACCGAGATCCGCGTCCCGGTTCCGGCGCCGCGCAGCGGGGGCGCCTACCTCAAGCTGGAGCGTAAAGTCGGCGACTTCGCGACCGCCGCGGTGGCGGTCCAGCTGACCCTCGATGCCGCCGGCGCCTGCGACACGGTGGGGATCGGCCTCACCAATGTCGGCTCCATGCCTATCTCGGCGACCAAGGCGCGCCGCGGCGCTCAAGGAAGAAGCCGGACGAGGCCGCGATCAAGCGCGGCGGCAGGCGCTGGCCGCGGAGGCCGCGGATCCGAGCGCCGATCTCCGGGGCTCGGTCGAGTACAAGAAGGACCTGGTGCAGGGTACTGACCGCCCGGGCGATCCGCAAGGCGGCGGAACGCGCCGGCGGGGGAGGTGACGGCGATGCTGGTCAAGGTCGCGATCAATGGCGAGAAGCACGAGGCGGACGTCGAGCCGCGGCTGCTGCTGGTCCACCTGATCCGGGAGGTGTTCCGGCTCACCGGCACCCATATCGGGTGCGACACCACGCACTGCGGGCCTGCACCATCCTGCTCGATGGCCGTCCGGTGAAGTCGTGCACCGTGTTCGCCGTCCAGGCCCACGGGCGCGAGATCGTCGACGGTGGAAGGGCTGCGAGCAAGACGGCAAGCTCCACCCGCTGCAGGAGGGCTTCGTGGCCGAGCATGGCCTGCAGTGCGGCTACTGCACCCCCGGCATGCTGATGACCAGCTACGCGTTTCTCAGAAGCACCCCGGCGCCGAGCGAGGATGAGATCCGGCGGGCCATCTCCGGCAACCTCTGCCGGTGCACCGGCTACGTGAACATCGTCAAGGCCATCCAGCATGCGGCGGCCAAGCTCCAGAACGGAGGTGCGTGATGGCACTCAGAGACCACGCCCGAAGTCGGCGGGATGGGACACTCCATCAAGCGGAAGGAAGATCCGCGCTTCATCCGGGGCCGGGGCACCTATGTGGACGACGTGGTGCTCCCCGGCATGCTGTATCTCGACATCGTGCGGAGCCCGCTTCGCCCACGCGAAGATCCTCAAGATCGACACCGCGAAGGCGCTGGCCATTCCCGGCGTGCTGGCCGTCATCACCGGCCAGGACCTCGCCAAGTACAACCTCCACTGGATGCCCACTCTCATGTCGGACACCCAGATGGTGCTGCCGGTGGAGAAGGTGATGTACCAGGCGCAGGAGGTGGCGGCGGTCCTCGCCACGAGCCGCTATGCCGCCGCCGACGGTGTCGCCGCGGTGGATGTCGAGTACGAGCCGCTCCCGGTGGTGGTGGATCCGAAGAAGGCGCTCTTGCCCGGGGCGCTGGTGCTCCGCACCGACAAGAAGGACAAGAAGGACAACCACATCTGGCACTGGGAGTGGGGCGATCGCGCGGCCACCGATCGCGCCATCGCCGCCGCCGACGTGGTGGTCAAGCAGGACATCTACATCCCGCGCATCCACGTGGCCTCCATCGAGACCTGCGGCTGCGTGGCCCACTTCGACAAGGTCAACGGACAAGCTCACGGTGTGGATGACCACCCAGGCGCCGCACGCCATCCGCACCGTCTTCGCCCTGGTGGCCGGCCACGTGGGGCTGGCCGAGCACAAGATCCGGATCATCTCCCCCGACATCGGTGGCGGCTTCGGGGGCAAGGTCCCGGTCTATCCCGGCTACGTCATCGCGGTGGCAGCCTCGGTGCTCACCGGGAAGCCGGTGAAGTGGATCGAGGACCGCATGGAGAATCTCCAGGCGGATTCGTTCGCCCGTGACTATCACATCACCGCCGAGCTGGCGGCGAAGAAGGACGGCACTCTCACCGCGCTCCGCATCAAGACCCTGGCCGATCACGGTTACGCCGACGCGGCCGCGAACCCGTCGAAGTTCCCCGCCGGGCTCTTCCACGTGTGCACCGGGCTCCTACGACCTCCAGGCCGCCCACGTCGAGGTGGACGGCGTCTATACCAACAAGCCGCCCGGCGGCATCGCGTATCGGTGCTCGTTCCGCGTCACCGAGGCCGTCCACACCATCGAGCGGATGGCCGACATCATGGCGCATCAGCTCGGCATGGATCCGGCCGACTTCCGGATGAAGAACTTCATCAAGCCGGAGCAGTTTCCCTACAAGTCGGCGCTGGGCTGGGAGTACGACAGCGGGAACTACGCGGGCGCTTTGAAGCTGGCGATGGACACGATCGGCTACGCCGACCTGCGGCGCGAGCAGGCCGAGAAGCGGAAGCGCGGCGAGCTGATGGGCATCGGCATCTCGAGCTTCACGGAGATCGTCGGGGCGGGCCCGTCGAAGCACTTCGACATCCTCGGGCTCAAGATGTTCGACTCCTGCGAGATCCGCATCCATCCCACCGGCAAGGCCATCGCGCGCTTCGGCACCAAGTCCCAGGGCAGGGGCACGAGACCACCTATGCGCAGATCCTCGCCGAGGAGCTGGGCATCCCGGCGAAGGACATCCAGGTCGAGGAGGGCGACACCGACACCGCGCCCTACGGCCTCGGCACGTATGCCAGCCGCTCCACGCCGGTGGCCGGCGCCGCCGCCGCCATGGCCGCCCGGAAGATCCAGGACAAGGCGCGGAAGATTGCCGCGCACCTCCTCGAGGTGGCGCCGGAGGACCTCGTCTGGGAGCCGGGCAAGTTCTCGGTCAAGGGCGCGCCGGACCGCTCCAAGACCATCCAGGACGTCGCGTTCGCGGCGTACACCAATCACCCGCAGGGGATGGAGGCCGGCCTCGAGGCGGTGAGCTACTACGATCCGCCCAACCTCACCTATCCCTTCGGCAGCTATATCTGCGTGGTGGACGTCGACAAGGGCACCGGCGAGGTGAAGATCCGGCGCTTCGTGGCCATCGACGACTGCGGGAACATCATCAATCCCATGATCGTGCAGGGACAGGTCCACGGGGGCTCACCATGGGGCTGGCCCCGGCGCTCTTCGAGGAGATCTCGTACGACGAGATCGGGAATATCCAGGGCGGGAGCTTCATCGACTATCTGCTGCCCACCGCGGTGGAGACGCCCAAGTGGGAGACCGGCCATACGGTCACGCCCTCGCCGCACCATCCGCTGGGCGCCAAGGGAGTCGGGGAGTCGGCCACCGTGGGGGCGCCGGCCGCCATCGCCAACGCGGTGGTGGACGCGCTATGGCATCTGGGCGTGCGCCATATCGACATCCCGATCACCCTCCCAAGGTGTGGCGGCTACTGCGCGACAAGGGCGTGACCGAGTAGCGCGGGACCATGCGAGATGGCCGAGGATCTGCTCGCTCTCGCCGCTGAGCTGGGACGGCGCGGGAAGCGTTCGCGCTGGCCACGGTGGTGCGGTGCGAGCGGCCGACCTCGGCCAAGCCCGGCGCCAAGGCCCTCGTGCGGGCCAGACGGGTCCATCACCGGCTGGGTGGGCGGCGCCTGCGCGGAGCCGGTGGTCGTGCGCGAGGCGCTGAAGGCGCTGCGCGACGGCCAGCCCCGCTTCGTCGGGCTGGTCGGCGAAGGAAGGGCGACGCCGGGCCGGACCGAGGGGATTTCCGAATACCCGATGACATGCCATAGCGGCGGCACCCTGGAGATCTACGTGGAGCCATACCTTCCGGAAGCCCGCTGCTCCTGCTCATCGGTCACGGTCCGGTGGTCGAAACGCTCGCGGCACTCGGGCGTGGCGCCGGCTACAGGATCCTGGCGCTTCCCGCGGACGCGCTGGCGGAAGGCCTCGCGGGCGTCGACTTGAACCGCGCGTCTCCGTGGTGGTGGCCACCCACGGCGAGCTCGACGACGCGGTCCCGGCCCGCGTGCTCGCGGAGCCCGTGGGCTATGTCTGTCTCGTCGCCAGCGGAAGCGGGCGGCGGTGATCGTGGAGGGCCTGCGGCGTCGCGGAATCTCGCCGGAGCGGCTCGGGCGGCTCAAGGCCCCGGCCGGGCTCGACATCGGCGCGGTCACCCCGGAGGAGATCGCGGTCAGCATTCTCGCCGAGATGATCCAGCATCACCGCCGCGCGAAGCCCCCCGCGGTGATCACGGAGACCCGCGAGCCGCCGGCGGCGGGCCACGGAGGCCACGGACCCCATCTGCAAGATGCTCGTGACCGTGGCCACCGGCGCGCCACCGGAGCGAGGTGGCGGGCCAGACCGTCTACTTCTGCTGCCTCGACTGCAAGGAACGGTTCGATCGGGAGCCGGCGCGATATCTCTCGACGCTCCAGCGGTGAGACCCTTCGTGTCCGGGCTGGTGCTGGCGGCGGGCACGTCCTCGCGGCTGGGCCGGCCCAAGCCGCTGCTCCCGTTCGGCGAGACCACCGTCCTCGGCCGGGTGCTGGCCCGGGTGCAGGCGGCGGCGCTCGACGAGATCGTGGTGGTGCTCGGCGCCGCCGCCGTCGAGATCCGGCGCGAGGTGGATCTCCGCGGGGTCACCGTGGCCGAGAATCCGGACTTCGCGGAAGGGTGCGCGACGTCCTATCGCACGGGGCTCGAGGCGCTCTGGATCCGCGCGCGCACAGGCGGTGGCGGTGCTCCTCGCGGATCAGCCGGGCATCGAGACCGCAGCCATCGACGCGGTCGCTGGCGGCCTGGCGGCGCCGGCCGTCCGAGATCGCGCTGGCGTCCTATCGAGGCCGCGCCGGCCATCCGCTGATCTTCGCGCGGTCAGCTCTTCGCGCCGCTGGCCGAGCTGCGCGGGGACAAGGCGGCGTGGAAGATCGTGGACGCGCATCCGGAGTGGGTGCAGACCGTGTCCCTCGACCGGCCCGCGCCCGCCGATCTCAATACCTGGGAGGCCTACGAAGCGGCCAGCACTGCTGCTAGAATCACGTCGTGATGCGAGTCCCCGCCCCGAAGATCCGCGAGCAGCTCGCCGCCGTCCTCCGCGCCTGGGGAATGTCGGGACGCGCATGCCGCCACCACCGCCGAGATGATGCTGGAGACGGATCTCCGCGGCGTGGACTCCCACGGCATCTCGATGCTGCCCACCTACGACCGGGAGTTCCGGGCGGGGCGGCTGAACATGCGCCCACAGTGGAAGACCCTGCGGGAGGGGCCGTCCATGGCGCTGATCGACGCCGACGCCTCGCTCGGCCACGCCGTCTCGGTGCACGCCATGAGCCTGGCGGTGGACAAGTGCCGTGAGAGCGCGGTGGCGGTGGTCTCGGTGGTCAACTCGCATCATTTCGGCGCCGCCGGCTGCTACGCGCGGATCGCGGCCGAGCGCGGCGTCATCGGGTATGGTCACCTCGTCCACCCGCGGCGTGACGCTCGTGCCGACCTTCGGCGCCGAGCCGGTGATGGGCACCAATCCGCTCGCGTTCGCGGCGCCCGCGCGGCGCAATCCGCCCTTCCAGCTCGACATGGCGACCACCACGGTGGCGGCGGGGAAGGTCAAGGTTTACAAGCTGAACCATGCGCCGGTGCCCCCGGGCTGGGTGGTGGACGGCGAGGGCCATCCGGTGACCGACCCCGAGGAGGCGTTCCGTCACGTCTTCGAGCGCCCGGAGGGCGGTATCACGCCGCTCGGCGGCCCGCGCGAGGCCGGCGGCCCAAGGGCTACGGGCTCGCGGTGATGGTGCACATCCTCGGCGGCGCGCTGGCGGGGCCTCGTTCTCGCCGATCCGGAACCGCACCCAGGGGCCGTCCGATCCGCACAATATCGGCCACTTCTTCCTCGCCATCGATCCGCGCGCCTTCCGCGCCGCGGGCGAGTTCGAGGACGACCTCGACCAGGTCATCGACGTGCTCCACGGCGCCCGACGCGCCGATCCCGCCCAGCCGGTGCTGGTGGCGGGCGATCCGGAGATGGCGACGCGCGCGGAGCGGCTGCGCGACGGGGTGCCGATTCCGGAGGATCTGATGGCGCAGCTCAGGTGGTGGCCCGCAGCGCCGGCGTTCCGTTCATACTCGGTCCCTAGGACCGAAGTCCCGGGAGGCGATCATGCCAGTGATCAAGGTCAAAGACCTCGCGTTCGGGCGGGCTGCGCTCGCCGGATCTCGACCAGGCGGAGGAGTTCCTCACCCACTTCGGCATGATCCGGGCGGCGCGCACGCCGACGGCGCTCTACATGCGGGGAACCGACGCGGGCCACCATCTGCACGTGACCGAGCTGGGCGCCCCGGCTTCGTGGGGCTCGCCTACTACGCGCCGAGCGACGAGGATCTCCAGCGCGTGGCGAAGGCGCCCGGCGCCTCGGCGGTGGAGGCCATCGACGAGCCGGGCGGCGGCCGGCGGGTGCGGCTGCGCGAGCCCAACGGCTACCAGATCGAGGTGGTCCACGGCATCGAGGCGCTGCCGCCGATCACGGTGCCCGCGCCAGCCCATGAACACCGGCAGCCGAGCCGCTGCGGCGCGCGGGCGCGCTGATGCGGCTCCGCAAGTCCCCGCGCCGATCAAGCGCATGGGCCACGGCGTGCTCGGGCACGCCGAAGGTCCGCGAGACGGTGCAGTGGTTCCGCGACACCCTCGGCTTCATCGGCTCCGACGACGTCTACGCGGGGACGAAGGACAACATCATCGGCTCGTTCAACCGCTGCGACCGCGGCGACGAGTACGTGGACCACCACACGCTCTTCTGCGTCATGAACGAGCGGGCGGGGCTGAACCACATGTCCGTTCGAGGTGCCCGACGTGGACGCGGTGTTCATGGACCACGAGTACCTGGCCCGGCTCGGGGAAGTACGAGCACATGTGGGGCGTGGGCCGGCATCTCCTGGGCAGCCAGGTCTACGACTACTGGTGCGATCCGTGGGGCCGCGTGCACGAGCGCTGGGCGGACACCGACCGGCTCAACGCGCAGACGCCGGGAACCTACTCTCGGTGGAGGAAGGCTTTGTCAGCCAGTGGGGCGAGGCCCCGCCCGACAAGTTCATCCACCATGTGAGCCAGTAGCGGGCACGTGAGCCAGTAGCGTCAGCTCCCGCGCAGGCGCGGGTCCAGCGTCGTCGCGGAGGGCGTCGCCCAGGAGGTTGGTGCCGAAGACGGCGAGGCTGATGGCGATGCCGGGATAGATCACCAGCCAGGGCGCCTTTGGTGGCGTACTCCGCGGCGGCGATGGACAGCATCCGCCCCCAGGACGGATAGGGCCCGGCATCCCAGGCCGAGGAAGGACAGCGCGGCCTCGGCGAGAATGGCGCCCCCGAGCTGCGCGGTGACGAGCACCACGAAGGGCCCGAAGGTATTGGGCAGGATGTGGCGGAAGGCGACGCGGCCATGGCCGCCGCCGAGGGCATGGGCGGCCTCGATGTAGATGAACTCGCGAATGGCGAGCACGCTGGCGCGGACCACGCGGGCGGCCCGCGGCGCGATCACCACCGAGATGGCGATGATGGTGTTGGTGAGGGACGGGCCCAGCGCGGCCGCCATCACCAGGGCCAGGACCAGGATGGGCAGGGCCTGCATGATGTCCATCGAGCGCGCTGCGCGATCAGGTCGGTCTTGCCGCCGACGTAGCCGGAGACCAGCCCCACCAGCCCCCCACCACCGCGCCCAGGATCGTGGAGGCGACGCCCACCAGGAGCGAGATGCGGGAGCCGTACACCACCCGGCTCCAGAGATCCCGGCCGAGATTGTCCGTGCCCAGCTGAGAACTCCGCCCCCGGCGCCACCAGCACCCGGTTCGACGTGCGGATGGGATTGTGGGTGGCCAGCACCTCGGCGAGCACGGCGGCGACGATGAGCAGCAGCATGAGCAGCCCGCCCGCCGCGCCGAGGGGATTCTTCTTCACGAAGAGCCAGAACGCCCTGCCCCAGCCCGCGCTCCTTGGGCGCGCGTCGTGCATGGGGACGTCGAGGGTGCGGATGGCCATCAGGCTTTCCCGTACTTGATGCGCGGATCGAGCCAGGTGTAGAGGAGGTCCACGGCGAGGTTGGCCATCACCACCACCACCGCGATGAGCATGACCAGGTTCTGCACGATGGGATAGTCGCGGACCTGGATGGCGTCGACGAGATAGCGCGCGATGCCCGGCAGGTTGAACACCGTCTCGGTGACGATGAGGCCGCCGATGAGGAAGGCGAACTCGATGCCGATGAGGGTGACCACGGGCAGGGACGCGTTCTTGAGGGCGTGGCGCCACACCACCAGGGTCTCGCGCTGGCCCTTGGCCCACGCCGTCCGGATATAGTCCTCGCGCAGCACCTCCAGCATGGTGGAGCGGGTGATGCGCATGATGAGGGCGGAGCTGCGATAGCCCACCGCCAGCCCGGGCAGGAGGAACTGGAACAGGTTGGCGCTCAGGTTCTCGAACGGCGACACATAGGTCATGGAGGGGATCAACCCGAACGACCGCACGAGGAGCAGGATCACGATCATGCCGAGCCAGAAGGACGGCATGGAGAGGCCGGCGAGGGAGAGCACGCGGAGCGCGTAGTCGAGCGGCCGCCCGCGGCGGATTGCGCTGATCACCCCCGCGGGCACGCCGAGCAGCACCGAGAATCCGAGCGCGAGGACGGCGAGCTCGAGCGACACGGGCAGACGCGGCTTGATGATTTCCCACGCGGGGAGGTCGTAGCGGTACGACTTGCCCAGGTCGCCGCGCAGGAACTCGCCGAGCCAGCGCACGTACTGGATCGGCACGGGCTTGTCGATGCCGAGCTCCGCCTCCAGCTTCCGACGGTCTGCCTCGTCCACGTAGCCGGCGGACTCGAAGATCATGTCGGTGATATTGCCCGGAGCCAGGCGCATGAGGACGAAGATGAGCATCGACATCCCCAAGAGGGTGACGCCCGCGATCACGAGGCGCTTGAAGATGTAGACCCGCATGGCGCGTCGGGCCTACGCTCGCTACTTGTCCAGCCAGACGTCCTGACGCCGGCTGATATTGTAGATGGAGTTCTCGTGAGTGACCCAGTTCTTCACGTGGGGCCAGTGGACCCAGTGCTGCTTGCCCCAGCCGAGGATGGGCCGCGCGCCGTCGGCCTGGAGCTTGCGATCGATCTCGTTCACCAGGGCCAGCCGCTTCTTCGGGTCGAGTCGTCTGCGACTGTTCGACCATGAGCCGGTCGATCTCCTCGGAGCAATAGCCTGAGAAATTGCGCTGCGAGCCGCAGCGGTAGTTCTCGAAGAGCTGGGCGTCCGGATCGCTCGATCCCGGTGCCGGTGAGGTTCAGCGCCACCTGAATACTCGAGCCGGGTCATCTTCGGGTGCCAGACCCCGGTCTCGATCTGCTCCAGCGTGGCCTCGATGCCCGACCTGCTGGAGCTGATCCACCATCCAGCTCGCGGTGTCCACGTAGATGGACAGCGCCCGGGTCGGACAGCGTGAACTTCAGCGGATTGCCGGGACCATAGCCGGCCTCGGCGAGGAGCTTGCGGGCCTCCGCCTTCTGCTTGGCCGGATCGCCCATGCCAGCCAGCTTGGCGACCTCCGCCGCCGGCAGTCCCCAGACTCCGGCCGGGCGTGGCAGCAAGGCCCCGCCGAAGGTGGCCGCACCCTGCCGCGGGCCCACCAGGTACGCCTTGCGATCCAGCGCGAGGTTGATCGCCTGCCGGATCCGGCGGTCGTTGAACGGCGGCTTCTTGAAGTTGATGAGGATATTGTCGTTGACGTTGCTGTCGCGTCTCGACCACCGAGCAGCTTGGGCGCCCCGGCCTGGCGTCTTCGCGTTGGTGCGGTTCCAGCCCGGTGCCCGCGACATCGAGGTTGCCCGGATTGCACCGCGGCGATCTGGGTGGAGCGGTCCCGGATGACGATGAACTTGATCCCGTCGAGGATATGGGCCGGCCCTTGACGAAGTAGTCGGGTTCTTCACGTACTCGATGTACTCGCCGGGCTTGTTCTCCTTGAGCTTGAAGGGCCCGGTGCCGATGCAGCTTGTTCTTGAAGTCGGCCAGCGGCACGTGCGCAGGATACACGGGCGAGTAGCCCGAGGCGAGCATGGGGAGGAGCGCGGGCTGCGGCTGCTTGAGCCGGAAGACCACGGTGTACGGGTCCGGCGCCTCGATGGCGTCGATGTTCTCGTACCAGAGCTTGCGCGGGTTCACCTTGAGCTTGGCCTTGGCGTCCGGCGCGCCGCGCACCGCGTCGAAGGTGTACTTCACGTCCGCCGAGGTGAAGGGCTTGCCGTCGTGCCACTTGACGTCCCGGCGGAGGAAGAAGACGAGGTTGCGGTGCCCGTCCTGCCACGACCACTCGCTCCGCCAGCTCGGGGATGATGGTGTCCACGCTCTCCTGCTTCTTCGCCGGATCGTAGTAGACGAGGTTGTTGTAAGCAGGGGCTGGCCTGCTGCGTCGTGGCGACGGTGGACTCCTCGTGGGGCGAGAGGCTCGGCGTCGCCGACAGCGGATGGGTGACGAGCACCCCGCCGTACTTCGGGGTCGGCGCCGACGGCGTCGCGCCCCAGCGACGGCGCAGCGGGTCCACGTGAGCAGCCACTAACAGCAAGATCAGCAGGACGAGCGGTCGCGAAAGTGTCATGGGCGACCTCCGCGGGGGCGGAACGGTCTCGAACGCCGGACCGTATGTGGTGGGGAGTCTATCCGACGCGGATAGCGCTGGCAAGGGCCACTCGGAGGCGCCGAACGAAACTGTAGCGGCGCGTCCGCGCTCAATCGTCATGGCGCGCTGCGTCTAGCCAAGGACCCACATGCACCTTAAGGTTGAGCTCTCGCCGACGCGTGCCGCGCCGGGGAAGGAGACCGTCAATGGGGACCCTCGACCGCATGTACGTCAATGGAGAGTGGATCGGAGCCGCCGGCGGAGCAGAGTTCGAGTGCGCCGACCCCGCGACGGGACAGGTCGGTGGGTCGGGTGCCTGACGGCGGCGCGGCCGAGACGCGCATGGCGCTGGACGCCGCCGCCGCCGCGTTCCCGCGATGGTCGGCGGTGCCCCTCAGAGATCGCGGCGCCATCCTCAATCGCATCGGCGCTGGGATGGAGTCGAAGCGCGACGACATCGCCGCGCCTTCATCGTTCAGGAAAACGGCAAGACCCTTCGAGGAGGCGAAGAAGCGAAGTCGCCTTCGCGCTGGGCTACTTCGGCTGGTTCGCCGAGGAATCCGCCGCCTCGGGGGCCAGTGGGTGCCCTCGCCGCATGCCCGGCAAGCGGCTCTGGGTCTTCCACCAGCCGGTAGGGCCGGTCGCCGCCATCACGCCGCCGGAATTTCCCGTCCACCATGGTCACCCGCAAGATCGCGCCCGCGCTCGCCGCCGGCTGCCCGGTGGTGCTCAAGCCCGCCTCGGCCACGCCGCTCACCGCGCTGGCCCTGGCCGAGATCTGCCACGAGGCCGGGCTGCCCGCCGGCGTCTTCAACGTGGTGACGAGCAAGCGCTCGTCGGTGGTGGCGGAGGAGATCCTGGCCGATGCGCGCATCCGCAAGATCGGCTTCACCGGCTCCACCGAAGTGGGCAAGTGGATCATGGAGCGCGCGGCCAAGCAGGCTCCAGCGCGCTCTCCTTCGAGCTCGGCGGCAACGCCCCTTCATCGTGCGGTTCGACGACGCCGACCTCGACGCGGCGGTGGAGGGCGCGGTGGCCATCAAGTACCTGCGCGTGGGCGGCCAGTCCTGCATCTGCGCCAACCGGATCTATGTGCAGCAGGGCATCGCCGGGCGCTTCATCCCCGCCTTCACCGAGGCGGTGAAGAAGCTCGTCGTCGCGCCCGGGCTTCGAGCCCGGAGCCCAGGTGGGCCCGCTCATCAACGCGGCGGCGCGCGAGAGCGTGCACGCCTTGGTCGAGGACGCGGTGCGCCGCGGGGCGCGGGTGGCCGCCGGCGGGGCCCGCTCACCGAGGGCCGCTCGCGCGCGGGAACTTCTACGCGCCCTACCGTGCTCCTGGACGTGACCGACGACATGCGCGTCTGCCAGGAGGAGATCTCTTCGGCCCGGTGGCGCCGGTCGCCACCTTCGCCAGCGAGGACGAGGTGGTGCGCCGCGCCAACGACACCAGCTTCGGGCTGGCCGCCTACTTCTACACGCGGGACCTGGCCCGGCTCGTCCGCGTGTCCGAGCGGCTCGAGTACGGGCTGGTGAGGCGCCAATGACGCCGCCGGCTACACGCACGAGATCCCGTTCGGGGATTCAAGGAGAGCGGGCTCGGCCGGGAGGGCGGCCACGACGGCCTCGAGGAGTACATGGAGGTCAAGTCGGTGGTGGTCAACCTCGCCTGAGGCATCGTCGCCGGCGTCCTGTGGCGTGGCGCGGCGGGCGAGCGGCACCGAGCGCCCCCGCCTGAGCAAGGGTCCGCACTTCGCCGCCGCCGTCCTGTCGGCGCAGACCTGAGTCCAACCCGCCCGCCGAGAGGCAGGGGCCCGGATCGCTCATGGATCGGGCGGATTGCGGCAAGAAACGGCAGAATAGCGCAATGCGTAACATCTTCTCATCATCAGTTTGTCATTCTCCGGCAACACTTTACTGGTCAGATGGCATCAACGGTGAAGTTGGAACCGGAAATGCTACGCAATGCAGCAAAGCTGGAAGGTTGGGGTAAGGGAGGATTCACATAGCTCGGTGATCTGATCGCGCTGTTCTCCATCTGGTTCGCTCGCGATGGCCCCTCTGTCTGGCGCGCTCGTCAGGACAAGCGCGAGGCGGCGGCGCTGCACAGGTGCAGGCGGGCCTTCAGTTCAAGGCCAATCAGCGGCTCGGCGGCGAGTCGTTTCTCGTGGTGTCCGTGGAGCCCGCCCGCATGGGCGGCAAGGGCCGCGTCCGGCTCTCCACCCCGGATCGGTGGCAGTGGCTCGTGGGCGAGGTGTGGAACGACGTGGCCGCCGCGATGCCGCCCGGTTACGAGCTCGTGGTGACGGCCGAGACCGTCAAGGGGATGAGGTTTGTCCGCCCCGACATGGTGCCCGCGCAGTAATCCCGCCCCGCGACGAGCGACTCGGCCGCTCACTAACGCCGCGGGAGACGGAAGCGACGGCTCCCGGCAGCCGTCCTAGGACGTCACGGTGCCGGGCGGGCCCCGGCGCTCGACGACGGCGCCCGACTCGATGTCACATCAGATCCCGCCGTGGCTCCCAGCGTCCGCATGGCCTCGAAGCCATGCTCGACCATGTCGCAGTAGCAGTCTCGACGCGGTTGCCGTCGGGGTCGGGGAAGTACACGCTGCGGGTCACGTTGTGCTCGACGGTGGACTCGACGACGACGCCCAGCGCGCTCAGCTCGCGATGGGCGGCCTGCAGCTCCTCGAAGCCTCCGAGGCTGCCAGGCCACGTGGTGCAGCCCAGGCTGCGCCGCCGTCGGAGCCTCACCGGTGGCCAGCTGAACAGCGCGAGGTCGATGCTCCGTCCCGAAGCTGAGGAACACCGCGCCCGGGGAGTCGTGGGCCACCTTCAGCCCGAGCGTGCGCGTGTAGAAGTCCTTGACCGCTGCGCATCGCGTACCTTCAACACCACGTGGCCGAGCTTGCGAGCCTGACTCATGTCCGCGGCTCCCTCCCGCCCGCCGTCGTCGGGCGACCCCAGTATAGCCGTCACGCGACGCCGATGCGCGCAACTCGCACTCGCGGAAGACGACGGCGCCGCGCCGGCGTCGCCGATCTCGGATGCGCCTCGACGCGCACGATAGCGAGCGCGCCTTCCACGGCGTCCGCGCGAGCAGGGTCGCGAGCGCGGCGTTCTTCCCCGAATTCGTGGTCTGAGTGTCGGGCTCGCAAAGAGCGACGTCTTCCACCAGCGGGCCTGCCGGCGGGCGTGGCCGCTGCCGCCGCAGTGGCCCGCTTCTTCTTTGGGCTTGCCCATCGCCTAGGCCCTCCGGCGCCCGCGAGGCATACCTCGGTCCGCGCGTGGAGCGCCTCGTGCTGCCGGATCTCCTCGCTGTCGAGCGCCTTGAGCGCCGATTCGTTCGCCGCGAGCTGCTCGCGCAGTACAGTCGCTGGCGTCGGGCCCGCGTGCCGTGTAGCCCGCGACGCCGCCGCGCTATTTGCCTGCGCCGCTTGATCGCGGCGATCGAGACGCAGAGCCGCCCGCGGTACGTGGTCACTTCCGGGTCGAAGCCCGCGCCGACCCTCGAGCGGCCGGCCGGTTGCCCACACCACCCCAAGGGCCCCCGGGGCTGCGGACGCCCAGGAGGCTGCAGGGATAGGGTCGCGGAACGACGCGGCCGAGCGCGTCGAGCTGCCGACGAGCCTGCCCGCGCCTCTGATCGCCTTGCCGGCGAGGACTTCCAGCGTTCGCATACTCGATGGCTATGGCTGCGGTCGAGGAGAGCCGCACGCCGAGGTCCCGCGCAGCGCGGACTCACGCCGCGCTTCTAGCACCGTATGCGTGGGGATGGGCGGCCTGAGCACCCTGCCCGGTCCGATGGCCATGTCGAAGCCGAGATAGCCGATCACCAGCGGCCGGGCGAAGTCCTCGGCCAGCGAGATGCTTCCCTGACGAGGCGATACCACCTTCCACGGTACTCCCTGGGGGCCAGGCTGCTCCCGCCCACGTGCCATCGCCGCGGCGATCATGGCGTTGAGCTTCCTGATATTGCCGTGAAACCGAGCGTGTTCTTCGCGGGTCCTCGACGCCCGGCACCACCAGGTCCACCGGCTGGATGCGCCGTTGCTCGGAAGTGGCCTCGAGCCTCTGAGCCCCGAGCGAGACACGATGCGGCTGGTGATGTATTACACGCGAGATCACTTTCTGAGGTAGTTGGTGCGCCAGTTCGCCGCCGTAATACTGAGGAAGCCGCGACGTTATCGGCCCAGCGACGGATATCGTCGTAGAGCGAGATGGGGTGTCCACGCCGTGGTGGTGCGGCTTCCGCTGATGCGTGATGGTGCCCTGCGCATGTCGCCGCCCAGCAGGCTCAGCCCCACCGGAATCCTGCACGGGCAGCGCCATTGCTGGAACTCCGCCGCCCCGGCGCGCGAGAACGCATATGGGGGAAGCTTCTCGCGTTGGGAGCGAGAGTCCAGGAGGCCGGAGCAATACGTAACTGAACGCTAC
>ERZ1370068.9507-contig-8281_pt1 | contig 39127 bp, 62 predicted proteins | sample MGYA00561227_ERZ1370068 | MGnify/ENA primary metagenome ERZ1370068 (study PRJEB38410, sample SAMEA6850437) | metagenome | study: Metagenomic assessment of the ecological functions of the soil: analysis of the soil microbiota associated with the...
AGTTACGTATTGCTAATAAGTCTCTACAAAAGCGTAGGTCGCAATTCAGCAAAAATAATTTCTAAAAGAGTAATGCCTATCTGCAATGATTATAGCATGGTGGTAGTGCGCTGGGGCATAACTTCTTCGACAAACGGGCAACAAGTTAGTAGAATTGCCATAGGCGCTATATAATCCAGGAAACAGGGGGTGAGCCGAAAGATCATCTTATTGATATCACATGAAGATGAAGAAGACAGCAATGAAAAAATTAGCCCTGCAAAAGTTATTATAGTAAATGCATCTTTTACAATATAGCAATATAGTGCCAATTCATGTTGTGACGCAGACAAGTGACTTGGCAGCATAATTATGGGGAAAAAAAAAAAAATCAGCCTTCTTTATTTTTTTGTCAGCTTTTCGGTTTGATGGCGAAACAGGTTATCCAGCTTACTTTTAACACTAAGGCGTTATAAACGCTTAAGAATTATTTGGTCACCCATCCTTGGCCATTTAATTAACAGGAACGATTTTTGCGTACAATTGTTTCAGATTGCTCCTAAATCTAATCATCATGAATAAACTGCTATCGCCATTGAAACTCAGCAACGTCACAGAAAAACATGATCCTCACCCCATGATTATCTGAAGAATTCATATGACGAGTAGAAAAAAAGAATGGTTAGCTGAAAGCATCATGCATTTTTAAAGACTTTTTGCTCAAAATGGAAAGAAGAATTTCGACAGGAACTTCTTAAACAAAAATGAGTATTGCATTTGTCTTGAAGGGGAAATGGTTTCCCGGGAAAAGACATTTACTCGCAAGATCTATGGAAGAAAAATTATTAACCACTACTCTTTACCTTATCCTATATATATTTTAAAAGCATCACGATTTGATGCTTTTTTTGTTGCAGTAACTATACCTTGGCGAATTTTAATAAGATGGAATAGTAATTGTCTTATTTGATGTAATGCAGATCAAATCCTGGATCAAAAGAAGAAGGGAAGAGAGAGCGCAGGATCAAAATAGTTCTTGTTAAGCATTTTGGTTTTCTGTACTGGCCATTATTGGGTTTGGTTTTTTGTATTGGAATACAGCACAAGAATAAGATCATTAAAACTGAATTGGAAAAGCAATTGTAAAGACACGAATAAGGGGTTTTACAAGATCAGCTATGATGATATGAAAATAGATGAGACTGGCAGGATATCTTTCTGCTCGTAATATGAAAGTGCGTTTTGATTCTGGCTCGTTATCAATCATCGGAATGGAAAATAAAGTTCCTTCAATGGTCTTTAATATTGATATTCCTGAGATAAATGTCATGGGAGTTAGAACTGCTTAAAGGGCCTTGCTCGATAAAAGAGATCGTCGGAAGAAAATTAGAAATTAAAACCAATAATCGATCTGCAATACACTTATAAAGGAAAGGACGCCATTCGTAATGTACCCACATAAGAAATTTATCGGCAAATACTGGGAGATATGGATATGATACAGATCGATTCTGTTTTAATAACAGGAGCGCAGATACGAACAAGTAACAGGAATTCAGGCTAAGTTGATAATAGATGTAAAAGATGTCGACTTTCTTTAATGGATGTAAAAGTTGATAGCGCCTGCCTATATGGATAGAAGCCGCTTTTTATTTGCAAAGGGTGTAAAGTACAAGTAGCCAAAATTGCATGGCCTTCACCAAACGGGCTATATGACTATATCGCTAAAAATATTTCATTGAACTCAACTGCCGGGACACTATCCGTAAATCAAATATTTATTAGCCCAAGGTTTGGGGAAAATGCATTTGTAAATGCAATCCCAACGCAAGATGACCGCTTCAGTTTTTCTTTAATAATGTTGTTTTTTCTGGTGTTGATATGCAGAAATTATCAGATGAATATTTGAAAGCAGAAACAATGACAATAGGCAGGTCTGTTTTTAAAGTGTACCGGCGATCTTGCCCGGCCAAGGGATAAAAAAATCGTGTTGGATACTATCCGCAACCAGGTGCTGGATGATGTACCGTTGAGTGTTTAATATTAAAAAAGTAAAAGTTCACAATTCATTTATTGAATACAAAGAGAGAAATCATATAACCCGGCAATCGGGCCTTGTTCAATTTTATAACGTGAATGCAACGATGACAAATTTTACAAATGACAAGCATGCTCCAAATAAAGTAATGAAGGCATTTATCAGTTCTAAATTCTTTAAATAAAACGCCGTTGAGATCAAACTGGACATTTTATCTTTGATCCTAAAGGTCGCTTTGATGTATCAGGAACTATGGGTGCGATCGATGGTAGGGATCTTAATGCGCTTGCGGAACCAATGGGTCCTGCAAGTATTAAAGAAGGTCGTTTTAATGGGCTGACATTTGATCTTCATGGAAATGATTATTCTATGAATGGAACTGTGAAACTACTCTATGATGATCTAAAAGTTGCTCTGCTGGAAAAAGATAAAGGCGCTACTGAAACGGATAAGAAATTTCTGACAAGCCTTTTGGCAAATTTTGTGATCAAAATTCAAATCCAAAAGGCGATGATGAAGTGAGGGTGAAGCAAGTGTACCTTGCAGAAATACTAATCGTTCTCTCTTTTATTTATGCTGGAAAACTATTTTTAAAGGGATAAAGGAGAAACAGTTGGAATAAAGCAACCTGTTGAAGTTGCCAGTAAATAAGAAGCTCAAACTTCTTTTTCTTTTCTACACCGAAATTCTGTATCCACCAATGCATTCCTGTAAACAGATCATGTTTGCAGGCGCCAATATGTCCATGCAGGATCAAGTAAATTATAACAATGACCAGCAACGGGAATGCCACTGTCGACTAATAATTGAATAACAATATCACGGGCCGTAACTATTTCCCGTAAGGTTACCTGCTTTATATTTTCATTTCCAAAACTCATTGTTGGCGAAAAGAATGTAATACGATCCCATGGCTCCGAACCATCGCTTCCTGTATGCATCAGTTTCCAATCATGTTCATCCTGGTCTTTTGCATGTTTTTGTTGCGGCATTTGTTTCAAATACCACTATCTGGCAAAATAGATAGTGGTTTTTAGTTTCTTAAGATTATTTATAAGTGTTGATAATGCTTTACTTGTTCTGGTTTGTAATGCGGGTGGTATCATAATGGTCTCCACGGTTTCCATTCTTTGTAGTGGCGGAAAAAGTCACGCTGTAGTTTTATATCCTTTGCCATATTTTTCAAAGTTGCTGTTGCTTCATTGGCATTGGCTGCAGACCAGATATGATCTTGGATTATGCCTCACTCCTATTGATCTCATAGATCATTTCTTTTTCGATCTCCGTCATGTATAAGCATTTCTTTGCTGTATTTAGGGGCTCAATGACCTGGGATTTTGCGGGGGTTGAAAATAAAGGAGAGTAGCTAAATAAAATATAGATGCATGAAATGGTAGTTTGTGGCTTAACGACAAGCAAGGATAAAAATTTTAAACTAACCAGCACTTATAAATGGAATAGATACAACTTTAACAGGTTGACTAGAAACGCCTGTTCAAAGTATAGCTGAAGTCATGATCCCCACTCTAGTAAATTACCATTTGCATCTGTAAAGATCAAAACACCTTCATCAAGTTTTAAAAGATAAAGTGGGGGTAGTTTCTTTATCAGGGGTCAATTCATAAATGATCCTGCCATCTTTTCCTGCAATGATCTTCCATGTTCCTTTCTTGCACCGGATATTCCAATGGGAGCATATGACTCCGGTTCAAAGATAGGTTGTTGGTTCATTATTTATCAGCATTTGCATAAAGAACGATATACCATTTCATTTTAATACAGTCATGGCCTGGGCGATTGATAGAAAAATCTCCGCAAGGTGTTCTTCCCTGGAATGCCATTGAGTCTTTAAAAGCTATTTGTTTTGCGATCATATTCACTTTGTGTTCGTTGGGGATGGAGCCATATTATTCAGCGCATAACTCCATCCGCCACCACCTATCAAGAGAGTATTATCATTGTTAAATATATGAAGCAGGTTATTATTTAATTCGGCAAGTTTCAGTAGCTTGATTGCTATTTATGAGTAAATAATTGTTTTTTTCTTTTTTAATTCACACTGAAAAACAATTTTTTCCTCCATCATAGAAGCCATTTGTATTTGGTTTTCCAATTCCATAATTACATTCTAAAGAATATTTGTTCCTGTCAGTAATGAGATAAGTTTCCAACGGATAAAATCAATAGAGTCTGTTAACGAAATACCAGAGGAATTTTCTAACTAATGGAGCCGCAGGAGTGCTTGCCGTATAATTTGTTTCTTTTGAATTGGCACAAGAAGCTAATAATGTAATTGATAAAAGTGTAGCAATGAGTTTCATAAAACTTAATTTTTGCAAACTTCAGCCAGGCAAATGAAATTTAAACCAAAGCTACACCTCTGGTGTTAATTTTCTTGATGAAAGGGATCTTAAAATTTGATCATAGGTATATCCTTTAAGCTGGTAGGTAGTAATGGCTGTAGAGTCCGGAACTTGGCAACCTTAGTTCCTGCCACTAATTTCTTAATATCAATATTTCTTTTTGCATTGTTTGGCCGCATACATAAAACTCAACGCCGGCATCCATCAAGCTCTTTTAATATTTGCAAGTTGGGGTTATCGCATTTAAACTTTTCCTTGTACAAGTTCATTATCAAAAACAGCATACAGTGGCCATCTTGCGCAACACATACCACCATTTGAATATTTTCTTTTGGGTACACCTTCTGCTGCATGAAGATTAACTAATGTGGCTAAAGCCTTCAATGTATTCATTTCAGTGAATCTGGTTTCGAACCATTTTCATGTAAGCTCAACGATGAATCTTATATTTTATTGATGGATCTGGTTTATGATCAGCATTCGGGCAGTTGGAAAACCGTTCCGTATGATTTTATTACCGGGTTTACTTTTGTTTGTGCATTTACAAAACAAAAGCTGAGAGCAGATAATAGCAGCAGGTTTATCTTTTTCATATCTTAATTTTTATGAAAAAGAAAATTATGAAATAGTATAAACAATGCCTAGACCGCTTATAATAATTCCGGGCAATATTATATGGCCGGTATTTATTGTGAAAGCTTGATCAACCCGATATCTGTTATTTGCCCATCCGTTACAAGAATGCTTTCTCTTTCGGCATTTTTATAAGGAAGCACAGCTTCTACTACCAATTTCCAGCTTCCCGGTTTTACATCCATTATAAAACTACCCGGCGCTAGGAATAATTGAAACAGTATCCTTACCACTTACAGCCCATATTCTTTTAGCTCCTTCCGGTGGATCTATCGTTCCCTGTATACCTGAACGGTCCATCGAAGCAAAACTTGATATCAGAACAATCGATATTATAACGCCAATAAAATTTTTCATGACGGATTTTTTAAAGAATGAACAATAATTAAACTAGCACGATCTTCTAATCAAAAGCTATAAAAACAACTACCATGCCATTGGCTGCCTTGAAATGAGAGGGTATTTGTATGAATCTGGGTGTTTTACTGGCCTGGTGTTTGTTCCTTTTTATAAACATTTTATTTATGGATCCGAAGCAGCGGTTAGCTTTAATGGATAAGATCATTCGTGAGCTGGATGATCTCAAAAACTCCCAAACCTCAATATTAAAAAAGATCGCACAAATAGAAGCTGACAATATTAATCTTGAAGCTGGCATACTCAGCGATGGTTTGCCTGATCTGCATGAAGAAGTAGATCATGGATTGCAAAAGTTTCAGAGTTACATGAACAGTTCATAGAATTCAGAAACAAATATGAAACGGATAATCAAAAATTTCTTACTGAAACTCCATAATATTTGAAGCATTCTCTGCTTAAATATTACATGCAGTCAAACTTGTGTGGGTTTGTCGGAAACACCCCATAAAACAGTCGCTTTTCCACCCTTGCAAACAATTTTTTTCATCTCATCTTTATACCAGCAATTAATTATTGATAAAAAGTTTTTCAATGAAAAGATATCAGCAACAGCAGTTTTAAAAAAGCAATAATTCTTACTGCTACTCTTACTTGTTTGATAGCAACAAATTTTGGACAAAACAAAAACAAGCTATGCACAGGTAAATGGTATAAAAATGTATTATGAAGTTCATGGTAGTAGGTAAACCCATAGTTTTATTGCATGGCGCATTTAATCCGATCAATACTGCTTTTGCACAATTAATTCCTGAATTATCTAAAACCCGCCAGGTAATTGCAGTTGAATTGCAAGGTCACGGACGAACTCAGGATATTGACCGGCCATTTTCTTTGAAAAGTATGGCAGATGATGTAGTTGCATTATTAAGAATTTCTTAAAATAGACAGCGCCGATATATTTGGATATAGCATGGGCGGAGGCGTTGCGCAGCAAATTGCAATTCGTCATCCTGAAGTTGTTCGCAGATTGATCATCACTTCATCGGTATATAAATATGAGGGATGGACTCCCTGAAACAAGAGCTATTCTTCCTATACTCACTGCCGAAATGTTTGAAAACTACCCCAATAAAACAAGAGTATGATAAATTGGCGCCGGATCCAAAGCATTGGAAAGAATTTATAAATAAGATGAAAAAGTTTGTAACGACCTCTTATGATTTCGGAGCTGATAAGATCAAAGCAATCAAATCACCAACATTAATTATTATTGGAGACGGAGATGGCGTTTTACCCGAACATGCAGTTGACATGTATCGTCTTCGTGGCGGAAGTTACATGGTTGATTTTGGCCCGATACATGCTGCGCAATTAGCGATCTTGCCCGGTTCATCTCATATAAGTGTAATGATGCAAACTGATTGGTTAGTTTCAATGGTTGTTCCGTTTTAGATGCATTATTGCAACAAGCGAAGCATTAATTATATTTATAAACCTAAAAATATATTTTATGGAAAAGATCAATTTCTCCATCGACATCAATGCACCCAAAGAAAAAGTATGGAATGTATTGTGGAATGATGAGTCGTATAGAAAATGGACAAGTCCATTCGCCGAAGGATGTTATGCGAAAACTGATAACTGGAAAGAGGGTAGTAAAGTGTTATTTCTTGGGCCAGATGGCGGAGGAGGTATGGTTAGCAAAGTCGCTTCAAATAAGAAAAATGAATTCATGTCGTTCGAACATCTTGGTGTGGTAAAAGATGGGATAGAAGATACTGAAAGCGATAGTGCAAAGGGCTGGGCAGGCGCCAGGGAAAATTATAGATTAACCGATAATAATGGCAAAACAAAACTGGCTGTTGATATGGATAGCACTGATGAATTCAAAGATTATTTTTTGAAAACCTGGCCAGTGGCTTTAGAAAAAGTAAAAGAGCTTTCAGAAAAAAATTAAGCAGTTTAAAAACTTTGAACATGCAAAAGATAACTCCCTTTCTCTGGTTCGATGGAAAAGCGGAAGAAGCTATTAAACTTTATACTTCTGTTTTTAAAAATTCAAAGATCATAAAGATTAGTTATTGGGGTAAAGGCAGCTCCTTTTCCTGAAAATCAGGTAATGACCGGCGAGTTTGAATTGGATGGGCAACTGTTCTATGCATTTGATGCAGGACCGCAATTTAAATTCACCGAGGCTATATCTTTTTATGTTAATTGCGAAACACAGGAAGAGATCGATCATTTTTGGAATAAACTCACATCAGATGGCGGACAGGAAAGTATGTGCGGCTGGTTAAAGGATAAATTTGGGGTATCCTGGCAGATCGTTCCCCCGATATTGCCACAAATGCTTACTGATAAAGACAAAGCAAAAGCCGGCAGAGTTATGCAGGCAATGATGCGAAATGAAAAGAATAATAATAGCGGATCTGAAAAAGCATATAACGACAAATAAATATGGCGAAAGCGATCAAAGCAAAAAAACTAAAACAGAAAAGCCCGTCCAAAGTTAAGAAGGGCTTTTCTGTTTTAAAGAAAGAGCTAACTGCGAAGGATTTTATTGCACAGTTAAAAGCTCATCAATCAGATGCTGAACTAAAAAGATCCAGCGATATTTTAAATCAGGAGAAGGGGATTATGGTCACGGTGATAAATTTATGGGAGTAAAAATGGGAACCCTGTTTGCATTAGCAAAAGAGTTTGGTGAAATGCCGATCGAAGAAATTGAAAAATTACTTGAAAGCCCGATACATGAAGTAAGGGCCGGTGCGGTAAGCATCATGGACAAGGCCTCACGCAATAAAAAGATATCTAAAGAAAGATTAAAGGATTTTTTGATCTGTATATGCGCCGTCATGATCGTATCAATAATTGGGATCTTTGTGATCTTGGTTGTTTGTATATGACCGGGAGTTATTTGTATGATAAGCCACATGATATTTTATATAAGCTTGCCCGTTCAAAAATATTTGGGAACGACGCACAGCGATCCTCAGTACTTGTTATTTTATAAGGCAGGGTGATACAACTGATACTTTTAAGATCGCTGAAATTTTAGTGAATGATAAAGAAGATCTGATCCATAAAGCAACAGGCTGGATGTTGCGATTTGCCGGTACAAAAGATCAAAAAAGTTAATTGCTTTTTTAAGTAAATATGCTGCGACGATGCCGAGAACACTACCGTTACGTCATTCAATAGAGCATTTCAGCAAGTAAAGAGAGGGAATATTATATGGAGCTAGGAAAAGCAGGTTAATTTCAAAATCATTCTTCCAATCCCATTTTATTGCATAAGCTGTTTAAATCGTGAGATCTGATTTTAATTCTTTCAGCATTGATAGCTGATACGCAAAGATCATGCCGAGACAAGCGATGCCCGATTCTTTGATCATATGTCTTATTGAGATATTGAAATGCGTAGGTCAAATTGTTTCATGCCGGAATATACAAAGCATAATCCATATGCAACAAGACACCCGGTTCTTTTTCTTCTCTTAGCTTTAATTTTTTTTCTATTTCCAATGCTTTATCCTTCTGTCCCGCGGCTGCATACGCATGTCCAAGACTACTTAGTCCTTTCAAAGGATTTCCAACAAGTTTGTGATATTGCTCAAAGTCTTTAACCGCTTTATCATTTTCACCCATTGCGAGATAGATCATTCCTCTTCCTTCAAACCCTCTTCTGAAGTTTGGTTCCAACTCAATGATCTTATTGTATTGTGCAAGTCCTTCTTCAAATCGTCCGGCAAAGGAATAAGCATCTCCAAGAGTACTCATTAGTGGTAATGAAAGCGGATCGAGAGCAAGAGCCTGTTGAATTTTTCAATCGCTTTTTCAAAATCACCCTTTGCAATTAAAAACCAACCATGCACCTGGTTAAAAAGTGAAGAGTTCAATCCAAGATCCTGTGCTTTATTTAAAGATGCTTCAGCGCCTTCAAAATCCCAATTATGATAGAATTGAATTGTTGCCAGTGATAAATGTGATTCTGCATGGTTTGGATCAAGCTCGATCGCTTTTAATGTATAATCTTTAGCTTTAGGATACGCTTCTGATGGTGGCATCAATCCAGATGATCCCATAAAAGAATAACAATAGGAGAGAGAGCAATAGGGTAATGCAAAATTTGGATCTAGCTTAATTGCTTCTTCAAAAGTTTTTATTGCTCTTAAGTGTGTCTTCCGGGTTTGACTTATTCCAATAATAACGGCCCTTCAAATATAAATTGTAGGCATCAAGATTTTCCTGTCGGTGGCTTTATTACATTTTCTTTTTCTCAGTAATGGCAAAATTTTCTTTCAACCTGTTCACAATTTTTCTCGCAATTTCATCCTGTACTTCAAAAATATCTTCCAGTTCACTATCATAAGTTTCTGACCAGTACATGATAGCCATCTGCAGTGTTGATTAACTGAACATTTATCCTGATCTTTTTCCTGCTTTTCGTACTGTACCTTCTAAAATATTAGCGACATTGAGTTTATTACCTATCTCCCCGTACATCTTCATTCTTTCCTTTAAACGAAAAAGAAGATGTACGAGCCGTTACCTGTATCCCTCCACATGTGTCAGTGAATTGAGGATCTCTTCTGAAATTCCATCACTGAAATATTCATTTTCCGGATCTGCACTCATATTTACAAATGGAAGTACCGCGATACTTTTATCACTGCCTGCTTTTATTCCTATTTGTGCTGATGTTGGAGTAACTAATCCTTCATTAGCTACGGCGTGAACAGTTACCGGCATCTTCACATTCTTCAAAATAAATTTTCCAAGAGGAATTGTTTTTATTTCCTTTTGGTTTTTTACTTCATCAAAAACTTTATCGGAGATAAGAATTGCGCCGGGAACCGCGATCGACTCAATTCCGTGAAGCAACATTTACACAATCGCCGTACAAACCTTTTGTATCGTATACGACATCACCGGAATTAATACCGATCCTCAGTTTCACTTTAGGCTCTTTTGTAATTCTTTTTGAATTTCAATTCCGCATTTTACTGCATCAATGGCGCTGTCGAAAATGCTTAGTGTGCCATCACCAAAAAACTGGACGATGGTTCCGTTATATGAAGGAATAAGAGTTTCTAATGTTTGCTGCTGCCTGTTCACGTAAGATCTTTGCCTTCGCTTCATCTTCCTGCATCATTGCAGTAAAACCTGTCATGTCCGCAAACATGATCGCTACCAGCTTTCGCATTTGTGTATCAGGGGAATTCTTATCGATCGAAGGTGTTTCCATTTTTTACTTAATGATGAGAATTAATCTGAATGACAAAAGTATAAGTAATTCAATTTGCCCGGACTACCATTCTTCTATACGGTAGATAAAAATTCTGCCAAAAATTTTGCCTTATTGATAATTTAAGTGGTTCACCGCAAATTTTATGTGATTGATAAGAAATGAACTGATCATCTCAGGAATCTATATCGTCATCTTGATCAAAAAAATATTTCTTGCATGCTCTGCAAAAGCATTTGAATATAAACTTTGGCCCAGTGGTGTGTCAATATCTCCAAATGCATCCGGTGTATTTCCTCTGACCAAACAACATAGAATTCTGAGCCGGGTTTGTATTCCCAACGCAGAACAAGGTTAGATCTGAATTGCACAAAATTGAAATCGGGATTAGCAAAACTATAGTCAGGCACTCCATCACCGTTTTCATCTACAAAATATTCTCCATTACTGCCACTGATCTCATTCGTAGTAAACACATGAAACCTGTCATCGTAATGTTTTGCCAAAGAATTTGTGATATAACCAAAACTGGTATAAAGAGGGACGGGTAATATATGGTTGTCCGTAATACTGAAGTGTTAGATCCGGAGTAATATTATAGTTAATCCTTAAGAACAAAACGAAGTGTCTTTTGATCCACTTCACTTACAATTGTCCTGGTCAGTGTTGTTTGTAATTAATGCTGGTTACAAACTGATCCTGCCTGCGCCAATAAGTCGAGTAATTTCCACTCAGGCTAATATTTAATGAATTAATTGGTTGATAGCGTGATGCCCAGGCTATAGTCACCACCTTTAACGGTGTTTTCAAAACCCCAGAAATAATTCAGGTTGAGATTAAAAGCCACTTTTTTTCTGAAATCAGTGCTTACATATCCCCATGGACCTATCCCCGCAGGACGACGCAAAGAAGGACCTCCGCGTAAAGCATTATTTGAAACTTCATAATTGTTCCAGGTTGTTCCTGTTCCTGCTTGCCAGTTATTTTTAAATGTAGCATGTGCGTTATAATTAAATGCACTATAAAGAAACTGCCCGCTATAATCCCATCTGAACCAATGATTGTAATTTATTCTTAGCAGCACGGAAAATTGAAAATGGTCGTTGCCATTGTATGCCGGCCCATGTAAAATGATTGATCTCATTTGAAGCAAGTAGGAAACCAATATCATTTAACTCCAACCCGGGAGAACGAAGAGTGACGCCCTGATTCAAATTTAAATATTTCACCATGCTTACCTTGTTTACCACCACTTTTGCCAAGACTAAATGTGCCACCGGTGCCAGTTAACTCTGTTCTGCTCGAGTCTACTTCTACTTCCGGAGCATTTGGACGTTGAAAAAGATGTTCAAAATTTGTTTGCGTATTTAATAAAGCTTCTTTCGTTCCATTCACACTACTGAAAATAACATTGCCTTTGAAATACCATGTTCTCTTTTTCCAGAAGTGTAAAAAATCAAGACCACCTGAATATGCATTACGATGCAAAAATCACTTAATCCCTGTTCCCTGTTTACGGCAGTGATGATGCCTCCCAACACTGTATTGCCGCCGTCAATATCTTTTTGCAGTCTTGTCACAAAATAATTAGTGAGTGGCTCCACCATTTCTTCTCTTTTCTGCCCGTTATTATCAATAGTAGCCATTTCTCTTTCTGTAACACTTTCAAGAATACCGACACTAAATCCTTTTTTGTTTTGCCGCTAAACTTTGCGGCACCCAGGATAGTAGTGTTCAAAGGCATTTTTACATATTCACCGGTTGTAGTAGCAGGATAACCATGCGGTGAACTTCCAATACGTCTTGAATAGAAAAGCAGGTCAGCATCATAATCACCGCCTGCCTGTGAACCGGTAAGCTGGTAATTAAAAATATTCCTGCTTTCTATAAAGAATGGTCTTCGCTCTTCAAAAAGTTTTGATAACCATCAATGCGGACTTGTGAAGGATCGGCTTCCACTTGTCCAAAATCAGGATTGACCGTAAAGTCAAGTATCAGGTCATTTGTTACGGCCACTTTACCATCAACACCTGCAGCTAATTTTCCATCAAAGCCCTGTGCAAATGGATTGCCATCTTCTTTTGTATATTTTTCGGCTTGTGCAACTACATACGGTGCAATTTCTACTTGCCGGTGCATAGGAATATCTTTCAATCCATGTAATTCACCAAAAGCGCTGACCCATACTCCTGCACTTTGCGGAATGTATTGCCAGTTAGAACGTTCTTCTTTTCGAAATAAACGTCTTGTTATCTGGAACCCCCAAACTTTTTCCTGGTCATTGCCATAACGCAGCTGGCTAAAAGGAATTTTTACTTCTCCACTCCATCCTTTATCATCTTTGTGAGTTTTTGCAAACCATATCGGGTTCCAGCTAGCGTCCCAATTGTTGCCATTCTCTGAAACAAATTCTTCACTTCTCACTCCGGACACTGATAATGTAAATGAGAATGCAGTACGCAGATCATGATAACTGTCAATATTTATTTCCACCCAATCACCGGGAAATTCATCCCGGCGTCCCATCCTGCTTACAATTGAATCAGGGGCAAGGTCATGACAGCGATAACCGATATAAAGATATTTATCGTCGTAAAGAATTTTGAAACTGGTTTGCTGCGATGGTGGTTCTCCTCCATTCGGTTGAAATTGAGTAAAATCACCGCCCCATTCAACACCATTCCATGCTTCTTCTTTTAGAATTCCATCTAATGTGATCTCACCATTAAGTCTTTGTGTAAAATATTTCTTTTTGCGATAACAGTATCACCCGGATCGGCTTTCGCAGTAACAAATACAAATAGCGACAGGATAAGGAGCAGGTTGGTTTTGCTCATGGCTACCAATTATACATTTTATTGAAAGCAGAAAAAATGTAAAATTTAACAACGGTAATATTTCTCCAGATATGCGGCAGCTAAATGTTAAAAATAAAATTGATGATATTATAAGTGCTCCGTTGTTGCATTTATTTTTATTGTAGATTCATGGTTGAAAAATTATGTTATGCCATCAAAGACCGATTGGCCAAAAGCCATACAGCCGCTGCTAAAGAAGTATAAAAGACACAAAGCATCCGTTAGATTATAAGAATATTTATCAATTATTAGTAATGGTTGTTTTATCAGCGCAGGATTCTGATAGAAATATTAATAACAATAGCTCCAAAATTATTTGAAGCATACCCGGACATGAAAGCGTTATCAAAAGCTACCGAAGAAACATTATTTCCATTTATAAGTAAAGTGAGAAACTTTGGCAATAAAGCGAAATGGTTAACAGAAATTGCAAAGACGATAAAAGATGATAAAAATATTCCATTGACCCATGAAGGTCTTACTGCATTAAAAGGAATTGGAAGTAAATCAGCCAATGTTATTTTGCGTGAAGCTGGTAAACCAGCCGAAGGTGTGATCGTTGACTTACATGTTGTACGTGTAGCTCCGCGACTTGGTATAGCAACAGGAGCCGACCCCAAAAAATTGAAAAGCAGATAAAAGAAATACTTCCCCAAAAAGATTGGGATGCTGGAATGGCAATGTCATTTCTTGGCAGGGAAATATGCCGGCCTCAACCTAAATGTGAGATATGCTTTGATGAATAAAGTTTGTGACTATTACAAAGCAAATAGCTAAGAGATTGTTTTTTGAAAAACAATCATAGGTCAAGAGCTTATTGATGATTGTCCCATATATTGCCTTAAAATATTATAGCATGTCACAAAAGAAAATCATAACAGTATTTGGAGCTACAGGCGCACAAGGCGGCGGACTTGTTCGTGCAATCCTTGCATGATAAACACAGCGAGTTTGCTGTTCGTGCAGTTACACGAGACCCGGATTCAGAACATGCAACCAATCTTGCAGCAATGGGTGCTGAGATCGTTGTTGCTGATATTGATAATGCAGAAGATGTACAGAAAGTAATGAATGGTGCTTATGGTGCTTTTTGTGTAACATTTTTCTGGGCACATTTTTCTCCTGAGAAAGAAATGGCAGAAGCGAAAATTATGGCGGAGGCTGCAAAAATGCCGGGTTGAAACATGTAATATGGTCAACACTTGAAGATACCCGTCATTATATTCCGCTTACAGATAATCGTATGCCAATATTGCAAGGGAAATATAAAGTGCCGCATTTCGATGCTAAAGGAGAATCAGATCAATATTTTATTGATGCTGGTGTGCCGACTACTTTTTTGCTTGCTTCTTTTATTGGGAAAATATGATCTATTTCGGAGCAGGACCTAAACGAGGTGAAGATGGTGTATTAGCCATTACATTTCCGATGGGTGATAAAAAACTTTCAGGTATTGGATCTGGTGATATAGGCAAATGTGCTTATGGTATTTTTAAAAAGGAACTGAGCTCATTGGAAAAAGAATTGGAATAGCAGGTGATGAGCCGACTTGCAGCCAAATGGCCGCATCATTAACAAAGGCTTTGGGTGAAGAAGTAAGATATAATAGTGTATCTCCTGACCTGTACAGAAGTTTTGGTTTTCCCGGAGCAGATGAATTGGGAAATATGTTCCAGTTCTATCATGATTTTGAAGAAGTGTGTGTTTCTACACGACACGTGCCTTATTCAAGACAATTAGATCCCGCTTTACAGGATTTTGATACATGGCTTAAACATAATGCAAAGAAAATCCCGATCGAATAAGATTGATTAATAAAATAAAAGCCTCGATGAAAATTCATTGAGGCTTTCTTATTGAATAGACTTGTAAGTTATTAAAACAATCTTTCCTGTGGAGGTTTTATTCCTTGCAGACGAATATAAATGGTTGTTTGTCCGCGGTGATGGGCTTGATGTTCTATTGCTTTATTTATCAGCGCATATCTTGTTTCCTCATATCCGCCAAACGGTAATTTCTTTTTTCGCCCCATTTGGTGATGTCGCTACTTTTTGCTGCGCTAATAGCATAATCATAACTGGTCGTTACAAAATACATAACGGAGTCTTTAGTCTGAGCACTGACCCTTTGTTCCAGGTCTTGCGGGAAAGAAGGAGCTTTTTGATCTGTTGCCAATGACATAAAGAATACATTGGCACCAGCCAAATGCAGCATTTGTTGTGCGAAACTACGGATGCTGTCCACGGCCTTAAAAGAATATTTATTGGCCGGCATCGTATTCAGATAATCAATGGTATAAGCTTTTGACCTTTCCCATTCTTTTACCATTTGAGCTTTTATGTCTTCAGCGCTTAATGATTGGGCATTAACGATCGATGGAGTTACTAAAACAAAAAGTGACAGCAATAAGACTGTCATTAAAATATTTTTTTCATAAACAAGTTTTTTGGACAAGCAAATTAGTGAAAAAGACAGTGCAGCCTATTTAAATTGTAAAAGCACAAAATTTGCTGCCTGGTTATCCATAGTTTTCATAGAGAAATTATTGCCAGCTTCTATCCATATATAATGCGACGGTTTCATGATACGATCTTGTACAGCATCATCTATTTTGAATTCAATAACAGATTCAGATTTGCTTATAAGAGAGATAACCACCTGCTGAAGCGAGGCAATTGTATATTGCTTGCTGCTTTTAATTCTATATTGTAGCCATTTACCTGTTGCTCGTTAAATAATAATTTTAAAGCTGGGTTTTGTAAAACAGACTATGTTCTTTTTTGTTTTGTGCTGGTAAGCTCGATATCCATTACATGAAACCAGCTGGTGTCTTCATTCCAGACCCGATGAGTACGTGGAGTATTTAGGTTATCATAGGATACTTCACCCGTAATGTTGGCTCCTTTTGAGATTGTTTGCCTATAAGTTGTGAGCCGACATTTGTATTTGTAAAAACTATAAATACAGATGGAGTATTATGCAAATGGTACAATGTTGTATCTCCCGGAGCTAAATACACATCAAGAATGCGGATAAATTCATTTTCGAAAACATTGTGATGTCTTGGCTCATTTCTAACTTGTACTTGTGCAGCTGAAACTAGTGATCATGCTGCAAAGAGCTGAAATTAGCAGTAAATATTTTCTCATATTTTAAAGATAGATTTTCTTTGAAAATAAAAATGATAACTGAAACTTTGTTTAATAAATTTGATCAAATAATAATTTTGATATGATACATGTAAAAGGATTTGCTGCTTCAGACCCAACTTCACCGTTAGACACCATATAATTTTGAAAGAAGAGATCTACGAGAGCATGATGTACTTGGTTGATATTTTATTTTCAGGAGTTTGTCATTCTGATCTGCACCAGGTAAGAGATGAATGGGGTGGTTCTATTTATCCAATGGTTCCGGGACATGAAATAGTTGGAAAGGTGATCAAAGTTGGCAGCCATGTAAAGAAATTTAACGTTGGTGATAGAGCTGGTGTTGGTGTGATGGTTGATAGTTGCAGGCAATGCAAACCCTGTAACAATTATATGGAGCAATATTGTGCAGAAGGAATGACGGGTACTTATAATAATTATGAAAGAGATAAGATAACTCTTGCACAAGGAGGTTACAGCACCCAGATCGTTTGTGATGAAAGATGGGTGTATCATGTTTCAGACAAACTTGATCTTGCAGGAGTAGCTCCTTTACTTATGTGCAGGCATCACCACTTATTCTCCATTAAAATTTGCCAATGTAAAACCGGGAGACAGGGTAGCAGTGGCAGGCCTTGGTGGCCTTGGGACATATGGCTGTAAAATTTGCTGTTGCAATGGGTGCTGAAGTTACAATGCTTAGCACTTCGCCATCAAAAGCAAAAGATGCAAAGCAACTCGGAGCACATCATTTTATTTTAAGCACCGATGAAACAGCAATGAAGAAACATCACAGTCATTTTGATGTGGTGGTAGATACCGTTAGTGCTGATCATGATTATGAAATTTATTTAAAGTTGCTTGATCTTCATGGCAAGTTATTGGTTGTCGGTCTGCCAAAAGATGAACCTCATGTAAATCCTTTTGAATTACTAAAAACCGTCGCAGCATTATTGGTTCCATGATCGGCGGCACTGTTGAAACACAGGAGATGCTTGATTTTTGCGCTGAAAAAATATTGTAGCAGATATTGAAATAATATCAATGCAAAAGATTAATGAAGCGTATGAAAGACTTTTGAAAAGCGATGTGAAGTATAGGTTTGTAATTGATATGGCAAGTTTAAAATAGTTTAAACTATTTTTCTGAGTCCCCAGCCAGATCAACCCATCAATGATCATTTTATCCTGTATGTCATTCCCAAATTGAAACGATAATTCTTTGTTTGTTCGATTGTCGTAGTCAATATCGTTGTGACCCATATTGACATAAAGCATTTTGTAATTCTTATTGGTCCAAACAACAGGATAATATCCGCTATGCCATATTTCAGATTGCTTTGGTCCATTACCCAATGGAAAACTACTTGAATCTATCGACAAAAGAATTTTTATATCGGGATTTAAACGAATATCTTTTTCCCAGCGATACCATTCATTTGGTGATGATTTGAAAGTTATGGGTAAATTTTTTGTAACAGGATGTGTACTGTCTTCAACACGAAGGATGGCAGAAGTAGGATGCCATGTATTGCTTTTATATTGCCCGGCGCCAATGAATGTATTGTGATACCAGTTCCAGTTCTGGGGAAAATCAGAATTGTTTAATGCAAATCCTGCAAAATGAAAGCCGATAAATGCGCCGCCATTATCCATATATTTTTGAATGCATCTCTTTGTGTTGTTCTTTCCGGTCTTGTATCAAGAAAGATCACAACCTGGTAATGAGAAAGAAACTCTTCATTAAGATCATTCCAATTATTGGTAGAGTCGTAAGAAAATTATATAAGGCGCCCATTTGAGGAAACCATTTATTGGCCTCATGAACAAAACTGATATGTGCAAGATCTTCTTTAGCTGTATAGAATGCCAATTACTTTAAATAAAGGAGGCTTTGTTTTGTGCATTAAGGTTTGCAATAAAACAAAAGCAAATACAGGAAAGCAGGATCTTGTGGAAATATTTGTTTGTAATTTTCATCATTAGTATTCAACATTAATTTATCGGATCAGCGTAGCGGTTCCCTTTTGTTTATAAATCACATCATTTACTCCAACTCCTTCTGCCATCCAAACAACTACCTGTGTTGATTGCGGTTTGCCATTGATCATCCCGTCCCAGCCCCTCGGATCATCTTTCATATCAAAGACCAATTGTCCCCAGCGATTATAAACTCTGAAATATTTAAACTCTTTCATTCCGACCGGAATAGGCTTTAAATAATCATTTAAACCGTCCTGGTTAGGCGTAAAACCGGAAGGCACATAAAATTTTACTTCTTTAAAAACTTTTACGAGTTGTGTATCCACTGTCACACATCCTGCTGCGGTTTCAATTGCAATGTGTATAAAGTTTATCAGTTGTTCCATTGAATGTAGGAACTAAACTACTTGTAGAACTTAAAAATGTGCTAGGACTCCATTCTACACCAATACCAAAGTCCCTGGCTTTTAGTTGATGCGGATAATTTACTACACAGCATATTCAATCGGATACCTGATTCCCGGTCGGGGTAGCTTCGATCGACAACGATCTTTTCTGCTGTTAATGCAGTACAACCCATGGTCATTATAGAGTAATGGCACGGTAAGTACCAGATTGAGTTGCTCTATAACGAACATTGTGCTGGTTATTTATCGGGAAATTATCTTTCAGCCATTGAATACTATCTGTCGGATTAACAAAGAATACGGTACTATCACCACTGGTGATACAATAAGCAAGTCTTGCCAGGCAACTCTTATTGAAGTATCAATGATCGATGCCTACCACGACAACGCTGTCCTTGTCAGGGCAGCCTCCTCCTGCACTGCTGGTTGTAAGTACATATGTAGTCGTAATATTAGGTCCCGCTCGTGGATTAGCAATATTACGGATCAGACAACCCGATTGGCGGATCCAACTATAGATCAATCCCGGTTTCGGATTGGCGCCTATCGGTACCAGGTTACCATTGCAGGAAAGTGTATCTCTTCCTGCATTGGAAATGACAGTTAATGTATCTATTAGTTTGGCATAAAGCGTATCACGACAACCATATCCATTATAAGGTTCTACCTGCACGGCAATAACAGTTCCGACTGGTGGAGGCGGATTAAAGATAATACTCTGTGAATTTCCGAGTATTTGAGAGAAATTATTATTAAACCATGTATAGCTCTGATAACCAAAGGGAGCGGTCACATTAACGAAGGCGTCATCAGGGCAATAAGTAGCTCCAACAAACTCACTGCTGCATTCAGAATTTACATCAATATAAGCATATCCAAAATGGCGGGTAAATGTGCAATCTGCTGTTTTAAAAAAAGACGAATTGTTTTACCGGCATTGTTATCAAGATTTATGCTTACGGCCGACCAATCCTTGCACCAGACATTTGTGGTATCCTGCTGGTTTGGTGAGAAGAAAAAAACCGGGAAAGTATACTTCCATATGGAATAAAAGTAAATGATGAACAGTTAAGGACCGCATTATCCGTTACATTGGTTACTTCAATTTCTAATCTTGGTTGCTGAAAAATTTCGTGGTTAGGATCCTGGAAAACGACTGCGTAATGATAGATAAGTGAATAAACATCCTGTCCCGGCGGGAATCGTGAATTCATAAGAAATTCCTTCAGCCTGCCCACCGCCGGTATTATTTCCAAGTCTTATGGAATGTCCACTTCCATTTGGGCAGTTAACCGGGAAGCCGCCAAAATAATCTAGCTCTGTGCTTGGCGCCGAATACATAGTATGCTGGTTGGGTACCGGGCCGCCTGATGGAGAAAGATAAATTGTATTTACTCCACCAGCTGCTGATACATTTCCTGTGTAGCATGTCCAGTGATCAAAAGTGCCGGTTTCGAAATCAATATTTGGCGGACATATTTGAGAATAAGATTGAAAAGAGAGCAGAGAATAAAAAGTAAAGGACAGTAAAAATTGCTGCATATAAGTAGAATGGGAAATTCCTCTTTATTACAGTTTCGCCGGGTATTTGCACAATTTTTAGATTGAATACTAAAGATAAAACTTACTTAAGTAAAACGGCAGACTTTTCTAATAGGTTGCCAATAAAAAGCCTTTCTAAAGACTTGATCAGTAGATGCCTGGTTTAAAAACCAGCCTGGATTTTATTATTGGTAGATTGAGATGGCATCTTCACATGGTTATTAGTAGATTTGCCATATTAAAATTTGTATATGAGATCCTTTTTAAGTTGTATAGTTTGTTTGTTATTTATCAGCAGTGCATTTGGTCAAAAAAGCGACCCGAAAGTATCTACACCTGATCCTAATAAAAAATACAAATAGTGGAAACAGCCTGTGGCGAGTGCCAGTTTAAACTTGCTGGTAAAGGATGTGACCTTGCAGTGAGAATAGATGGCAAATCTTATTTTGTTGATGGTACCGATATAGACTCACATGGAGACGCACATGCAAAAGATGGCTTTTGTAATGCTGTTAGAAAAGCAGAAGTTCAGGGCGAAATTAGTAAATGATCGGTTTAAAGTAACTTATTTTAAATTGCTGCAAGAGCCCTGAAAAAAAGAACAACCTGCCACACAAAAAAATTAGCATCTTATTAATTTATAGATCAGCGTTTCACTTTTTATAATTTATTTTTATTGCTGGGAAAAATTATTCCGTTTGTTTAATTATCGGCTTCAATCAAAATTGCTTTTCATTAACTTCAGCAGCCCAACATTCAACCTATGCCTGAACATTCTCATCAATTAGCTGCAATTCTTTTTGCAGACATAGTGAATTATACCGCTATGATGCAGGAAGATGAAAACACGGCATTGGAAAAGATCACCCGTTTCCGGCATGTAATTGATATAATTGTTGAAGAATTGGAAGGGAAGGTCATTCAGTATTACGGCGATGGTTGTCTTGTTCTTTTCAACAGCGCCACAGATGCTGTGGAATTCGCTAAACTTTTACAAACAGATTTTAATGAAGAGCCAAAAGTGCCTGTACGTATCGGCATTCACATGGGTGATGTGCTGATCCGTGATGGAAATGTTTTTGGTGATGTAGTGAATATAGCTTCCCGCATCCAGGCATTATCACCTCCCGGTGGCATCTATGTTTCTGAAATGGTTTACAGGAATATTGCCAATAAAAAGGGATGGATTCGGTTTTTATTAAAGAAGAATATTCTGAAGAACGTAAAAACACCCGTCAGGATCTATGAAGTGCTGACAGAATATAGTAAAACAGTTTACCATACCGGGCCAAATGATGAACAAGTGGCAATTGATGAGAACAGCATTGCTGTTTTGCCTTTTGTAAATATGAGCAGTGATAAAGAACAGGAATATTTCAGCGATGGGCTTACGGAAGATATCATTACACAGCTTTCAAAAATAAAATCGTTTAAAGTCATTTCCCGTACTTCTGTAACACAATATAAGAAGACACCAAAATCGATCAGGGAAATTGGGAAAGAACTTGGTGTTGCTACGATTCTTGAAGGAAGTGTACAGCGATCACTGAAACAAGTTCGCATAACCGCACAGCTTATCAATGCAGTTACTGATGAACATTTATGGTCAGAATCATATGACCGTCCGGTTGATGATATTTTCACGATACAACGTGAGGTTGCACTGGCGATTGCATCGGTACTTAATACAACCCTTACAAAAAAGAATCGCAGCAACTGGATTATGTACCAACAGTGAATTTGCAGGCATATGATTTTTATATGCGGGGAAAATTTCTTGTTGAGAAAAGAAATAAAACCGATCTGCTTAGTTGCAAGAGAGCTTTTTCAGCAGGCAGTAACAAAAGACAGAACATTTGCAGATGCTTATTCAGGTCTTGCACACCACTTATTTGCTTTCTTCATTTCCGTGGATATGAAGATCCGGTAAGAATGCTTTGGCTCGCTAAAAAAATATTGATACGGCACTTGGTCTTGATCCTTCTTCCGGAGAAATACAGGCCACACTTGGATATTGGTATCATCAAACATTTGACTGGCATGCTGCGGAGATAACGTATCGTCGTGCTATTGATCTGAATGCCAACCAGGCCAATGTGTATTTATGGCTCGGCATTTTATTAGAAGCTAAGGAGGAAAAAGAAGAAGCGTTGAAAATTTATGCGCAGGGCACAGAATTGAACCCGATGTGGGATTACCTGGTCGAAAATAGGATCAGGGCCCTTGTAAATAATAACCAGGCTGATGAAGCGATCGCTTTGCAAAAAAACTTAATAGAAAAAGCGGCGGTTGATCCGTTCATTACAAAAAATTTATTATGAAGATCTTTCCCGTTTATATTGGTTTTTAAATAATAAAGAGGAAGCGATCGCAGCTGCCGAGAGATCAAGGAACAAAGCGTTGATAAAATTCTATACCGATGGCGATTTTTCTGCACATGGAAAAAGAAGTTGATAAGAATTATAATGAGCTGAAAGAAAAGAGTGAATATGTTTCGCAAGTGTGGATGGGTATAGATTATGCAAGAGCCGGTTCAAGAGATAAAGCGCTGGATTGTTTTAATAATGCAATTGCGTTAAAAGAAACGGCTATCACATTTTTATTGCTCAGGCATTTTGATTTCTTAAATATAAAATACCTGAGCATGGCATTGATCACAAGAAAGATCAGGCAAACAATCAACTTCTAAGAATATTTTCAGTAGTATTTAACGTCTCTCTCTTTGATCTCTACCACTTTCCCATCCTGCATTTTTTTCCGACGGATCCAATTACTTTTTTATCAAACTCGTAGCTGTAAGTATATATCGCTTTTACACTCCCATCTCCATTATATTCGGTTTGTTCTGCCAGGTTATTCTTTTCATTGTATTTGTAAATAACTTTTCCAACTACAGAGCTATCCTGGCCTTGTTGTATCCATTCGGTTCTATTTCCGTTATCATCATAATTAAAAATATACTTGAATAAAAATGTCCCATTTCCCCGATAAGCGATCCTTTCTGTCAGCTGACCTTTTTCATCATACTTATAATAATATTTATAATTAAATACAATATTGCCCATTGGCCTTACATCTTGCCTGTTCAATTTTATTTCCTTTTGCATCTGTTTTTATAGCTGATACAAGATCGACAGTGCCATTACCTAATATCGTTTCTTCTTTTATTAATTTACCACTTGCATCATACGTGGACCTGATCGTTGAATTTACTTTCCCGTCAGCCTTGTAGTTTGATAATTCTATCATATTGCCATTTGCATCATATTTGAAAACGTTTTTTGATAGCACTTTTTTGGATCCTTCACCAGGCAACAATCGATTCAGACATAACTTCCACTTTCCTTTTAGTCCCTGTACTGCTATATCCGATTTTTTTTGTTCTGCTACGCTGAGATTTGTTGGAGTGCTGCTTACACTTTCATTTGTTGTTGTTGGCGAATCCTTTTGTATCAGTAGTAGCATCATCGGAACAGGAAGAAAAAATATTGCTGCAAAAACAGGAAAGCATAAAAATTTGACCATTTCATATACCGTATATTTTGTTTTCGGATGCCAACATAATTTATTTGCCGAACAAATCCAACAAGTACTATTCGCCGGGCCTGATATTTTGCAAAAGCAATTATCGGGTCAAAACGGACTAAACCTGCCTTATTACATGGAGGCCTTGTGAACTATGAGAGGGAATTATTTTGAGACAAGCATAAAATAGCTTGCCCGGTAACTATCAGTTTTTAAACTGAAAAATTACCGGGTCAAGTAATTAAGACAATAATAAATCTTAGATAACGATCACACTATTGCTTCCGCCAAATTCGTTGGGAACCTCTTTATCAGCCTCAGGATCATTCAGCCACAAAGTTTCATTAACTAAGTATTTGAATTCATGAGTAGAATCTTTCGGCAAGGTTTACATCAGCGCTGAAACTTCCGTCTTTCTTTTTGCTCATGATAACAGACTTCTTCCAGTCGCTATTGAGACCAAGAATTTCAATAGTTTCAGCAGCATCTGCTGCAAATGAAAATTTTACTTTGCAATACTCTTTTGTTTTGTAGTAGGTTTTTTGTACCATTTTCTTTCTTTTAAGTTTTTAAATCTGTCTTAAACTACCGTTCATTAGCAAGGCACATCGTGAAAACGGATCAAAACGGGACTTTCGTTGCTCTTAATACCGCAAAGTTAAGTATGTAACCTTTCGATGATGATCTATTTATTAAGACCAGATCCATTTGTGGATTACTTGTGAAGACAAAATAGATTTTTTCATTTCTATAATATTTTCAACATTTATAAAATGAATATCCGTGTTGCTAGAAATAAAAGATATATACTCAAATACAGGTTGTCAGGAACCTTGTAAAAGAAAATCGTTTGTCTGATCCTGCCCTGGTTCCTGATAGTGATGTGCAGGATTATATAACCCGCCGCGGCAAGGGATGGGTTTGCGAGATCAATGGACAGGTCGTTGGATTTGCTATTGCAGACCTGGTAGATAATAACATTTGGGCATTGTTCATTCATCCGGATTTTGAAAGAATAGGAATTGGAAAAAATTACATGATGAAATGATGAACTGGTATTTCTCGCAAACAGATAAAACTGTTTGGTTGGGAACTTCGCCAAAAACAAGGGCAGAATTGTTTTACCGCAAAGCAGGATGGAAAGAAGTCGGTATACATGGCAAAGGCGAAATAAAATTTGAGATGACAAAAGACGAATGGAGATCTTTACAATAATAATTATTATAAATGCTTGCACTAAACTTTACTCCATTTCCTGAATTAAAAACTCGAAAGACTTTTATTAAGAAAGCTTGAAAGAACTGATGCTAATGAAATGTTTTTCTGCGTTCAAATGAAAATGTATTGCGTTATATAGGAAGGAACCAACAAAAACAATTGCCGAAGCAGAAGAATTTATTAATAAGATCAATAAAGCTAGTTGATGAAAATGAATCTATTCTCTGGGGTATTGCTTTTTTGAATGATCCATCACTGGTTATCGGAACAATTTGTATATGGAATTTTAAAAGGAAAATTATCGTGGCGAAATAGGTTATATACTTCATCCCGATCATTGGCGAAAAGGAATAATGAAAGAAGCTATCAATGCTGTTGTTGATTATGGCTTTACTGTTTTAGGCTTACACAGTATTGAAGCATTACTTGATCCCGAAAATATTGCATCATCTTCTGTTTTGGAAAGCACTGGGTTTATAAAAGGAAGGTCATATAAAAGAAAGCATTTATTTTAATGGGGAATTTAGGGATGAAGCTATTTATTCAAGATTGAAAATAAAGTAATACAGTTAAATCTCTGGAGATAATACAAGTATCTGTATAGTTATATTTGCAAACATGATCTCTTCGCTCAGCGATTTTAAAAATCCATTTTTATTGGCGTTGCCGGTACCGGCATGAGTGCATTGGCTCAATACCTGCAGGGTATTGGCAAAAATGTTTCCGGCAGCGATCGCTATTTTAAAGAAGGTGAGCTCAATGAAACAAAAGATAAAACTGGAAGCAGAAGGGATCAAATGTTTTTACAAGATGGTTCCGGTATTAATGATAAAACCGATCTTGTAGTTGTAAGTACAGCTATTGAAGATACTGTTATATGAAGTACAGAAAGCAAAGCAACTGAATATTCCGATCATTAAACGAAGCGAACTGCTTGCCCTGATCGCTGAAAGTAAAAAAACAATTGCTGTAGGTGGAACATCCGGAAAAAGTACAACGACTGCTATGTTGTTTGCAATACTTGAACATGCGGGCATGCAACCAAGCATTATCAGTGGCGCAGGACTTACAAGTATTATTAAAGAAGGTAAGATCGGAAATGCAAAAAGTGGGAAAGGGAGATTGGTTGGTGATTGAAGCAGATGAAAGTGATGGATCAATAGTTTATTACAAACCAGAAATTGGTTTGTTGCTGAATGTTGATAAGGATCACAAAGAGATCGATTCGCTGATGGAAATTTTTACCAGTGTTTAAAAACAATAGTAAAAATTTGTGGTTAACCGATCTCATTCTCATTGGCAAGAAAGTTATCGCAGGATATAAACAATGATTTTTCTATTGATGAAAAATATTCCGGCAAGACTATTTGGCAAAGAATTTTAACCAAACTGGCTTGACTATTCAATTTTCATATTCGACGCATTCACCATTCACCATTCACGCATTAGGCAAGCATAATATGGAAAATGCAGTTGCCGCAGTTGCTCGTATCGCTCATCAAATTGGAGTTGACCTGGAAACATGTGCAGCTGCTTTAAAAAATTATGAAGGCATTTATCGCCGCAGCCAGGTTTATGGAAATAAGAATGGCGTTTGGCTAATTGATGATTATGCTCATAACCCTGTAAAATGTGCAGCAAGCATTATGGCTTGTCAGCCTGTAGCAAAAAAGTGATTGCATGGTTTCAGCCACATGGTTATGCGCCGACAAAATTTTTACGAAATGATTTTGTTGATGAAATATCAAAAGCACTGAGACCAGATAGATGAAATATGGATGAGTGAAATATTTTATGCAGGCGGTACAACTACAAAAGATATTTCTTCAAATGATCTGATAAATGATCTAAAAGCAAAAGGTGTCAATGCTTTTTTGTTGAGAACAGGAATGATCTTGTTTCATCTGTTCGTCCTCATCTCACTGATAATTGTGTACTATTGCTAATGGGGGCAAGAGATCCTTCATTGGAACAATTTGCAAAACAAGTTTGGAGTGAGTTATAAAAATGGCAACACTTATTATCTAATATTAAGCAGTTGGTGGGTGTAAGAGAAGAATCAAAACTTCTTAAGAGGAAAAGAATTGTCAGATACTTCCTTCTATTGATAATGCATATTTGATCATCGAGGATAGGTTTAATAGCAGAATATCGGTGAACATGAATGAAACCTCAAACCTCAAACCTCAAACTTCAAATAAGCTATTGATGCATCAGGTCAGTTCATTCTTCCTTGTTGGTGTGATTCACATACACATTTAGTGTTTTGCTGCAAGCAGGGAAGAAGAATTCGTTGACAAAATAAAAGGAATGAGTTATGAAGAGATCGCTGCAAAAGGCGGTGGCATTTTAAATTCAGCTAAGAAGTTGAATGCAATGAGTGAGGATGAGCTTTTGATGTTTCATGGAGAAGATTGAATGAGGTAATCAAACTGGGAACAGGTGCGATCGAAATTAAAAGCGGTTATGGATTATCTGTTGAAGGTGAGTTAAAGATGCTGCGTGTGATCAAAAGATTAAAAGAAGTATCTCCGATCCCAATCAAGGCAACTTTTCTTGGAGCTCATACTTATCCATTAGAATATAGAGAGGATCACAAGGGTTATATCGATCTTATCATCAATGAAATGTTGCCTGTGATCGCAAAAGAAAAACTGGCTGATTATATTGATGTGTTTTGTGAAAATGGATTTTTTTCGCCAGAAGAAACTGAAACGATCTGCAAAGCAGGTATGCGCCAGGGATTGAAAGCAAAGATCCATGCGAACCAACTTAATTTTTCCGGTGGAGTAGAGACAGGTATAAAGCTTAATGCAGTTTCGGTAGATCATTTGGAAACTGTGAACGGTGATATTATTAATAAGCTTGCAAATTCTCAAACTATTGGAACTCTTTTGCCAACTGCTGCATTTTTCTTCCGTATGCCATTCCAGCCGGCAAGACAAATGATAGATGCAGGATGCGCAATCGCTTTGGCTTCTGATTATAATCCAGGTTCATCTCCTTCAGGAAATATGAATTTAGTTGTAGCAATGAGTTGCACGGGAATGAAGATGTTGCCTGAAGAAGCTATCAATGCTGCTACACTCAATGGTGCACTTTGCAATGGAATTACAAAATGAAGTTGGAAGCATCACTGTTGGTAAAAAGGCAAACCTGATTTTTACAAAACCAATTCCTTCATTAGCCTATTTGCCTTTATGCTTTTGGCTCTAATCTTATTGATGAGGTTATGATAAATGTTTGAATTTGCTTGACGATCTATTTGTTTGTCGCCTCCCATTCAGCTAGTAGCTGATCTTTTTCCATAGTTTATTTTTTAACTCATCCCATTTCTTTTTAAATCGACCATTTGCTGATTTAGTTCTTTTACTGCGCATTTATCATTTGTGTTGTTGGTGGCATATCACTATCCTGCAATGCACCAAAGACAGAAGCAAAGCCTCCGTTCAATCTTCCGAAACTTGGTTCAGTGCTTCCTTGTGGGCGTATTTTCTAATTCTCTTGCTAGCTTTATCTTTTTATTTAATTCATCAGCGTTTGAAAGTTCTGACTTTTAAGATTTGAGTCGATATAAACGAATCTCATCAAGAATTTTCATACACTCTTTTTCTTCCCATTATAACATTGTAAATGAAAGATCATGCTGTTGTTGAAGATTGGCAACAGAAGTTTTTACTCTTGGGTCCATTTTTATTGTGAATGTTTGTGAGTAAACTGCTAACCATCAACTATCATAGTTTAGCGTATAAACTCCCGGTATTACCCATGGTGATGTTTGATCGGGAGCAGTATTCATATATGTTGCGGAAATTGGATAGGAGGCAGGGACATTCAAGGGCGCATACTTCATATCCCAAAGAAAGCGATGATGACCTGGTTCTGCTTGAAAGTATTTGTTGTGGTCTTATCCAGTAGTGAGGAATATTTACATCACCAATCTTATATAAAGTATCAGTGTTTGAATACTTTCTTATTGAAGTTACCTTTTAGCATCTTTTGATTTCTAAATTTCCAGCTTTACGTCTTTGCTTTCTCATTTAAATAATAATCGATCATCGCTCCATCTGGTGGATTTTCTCCTGCTGGTTCTTCCTGTGGTACTGGTGTGTCAGTGTACATAGTCCAGCGAACACGAAAAGTGTTTTGTGGTTTGTAAAGATATCGATGGTTGATGTCTGCTAAGCTTGATTGATTTAATTGACGTAAGCGGAGTTAGATATTATCAAGGATCCAAAAACTTCTTCCATGTGTGCCGATAACAATGATCATCATCTTTAATTACCAGATCACGAATAGAAGTAGCAGGCATATTCAATCGCAGGCTTTGCCAGTTCTGCTCCATCATCAAAAGAAACATACACTGCTCTTTCACTTCCTGCAAATAATAACCCTTTACGAACAGGATCTTCTCTTACTACATTGATTGGATCATTTGGTAAACCATTTACAATTTCTTTCCATGTTTTGCCGCCATCATTTGTTTTATAAATATGCGGACGCATATCATCACAACGAATACGATTCACAGCAGCATAAGCAGTGTTTGCATCAGAATGACTTGCATCCATCAATGAAACTTTGCTCCAGCTTGTAATTTCAGGTGGCGTTACATTCTTCCATGTTTTTCCTCCATCTCTTGTTACATGTATCAATCCATCATCAGTACCGCACCAGATCGTGTTTATATCTTTATAAGAAGGAGCAATGGTATAAATAACTCCACGACGTGGCATTGTTTTCATATCATTGGTTGTATAAATGCCAACACTTGATGGAACATCATAAGTTTCTCTTGTAAGATCAGGACTGATGATCTGCCAGCTATTACCACCATTCATTGTTTTAAACAAAACATTCCCGGCATAATACAATGTCTTTTATCAACGGGATTAAATAGGACAGGAGCAGTTCTTATAAAACGATACTTACCACTACGCACTGCTTCAGGAGAAATATTTTGTGTTTGTCCTGTTCGTTTATCAAATCGTGAAATTTTTCCGCCATAGATAATATTTGGATCAAGCGGATCGGCTGCCACATATCCATACTCTTCAGCACCGACTGGATGCCATTCACGATAAGTGATGTTCCCATCATTTCCTCTTGATACAATTCCAACACTGCCACTTTCCTGCTGTCCACTATAAACATTATATGGAAATGCATTATCAGTGCTTACATGATAGAACTGTGCAGTGGGTTGATTGTACCAGCTTGAAAAAGTTTGTCCACCATTTACAGTAATGATCGCTCCCTGGTCGCTTGCAATTAAAATAATATCAGGATTATTTGATTGATCCAGATGCGATGATAATCATCACCACCCGGTGCACCGCGAAATGCGATTCAATGTTTTTCCTCCATCAATACTTTTCCATGTAACCACATTTGCTGAATAAACAATGTCTGCATTTTTGGATCCACTTTTACTTCTGCAAAATCACTTGCACGTCCCCAATACCTGTTATCAGTTTGAATTCTTGTCCAGCTTTCACCGGCATCATCACTTCTGTAAATACCACCTTCTCTTCCTGCATCTACCGTTGCATACATTCTTTTTGAATCAGATGGCGCAATGCAAAAACCAATTCTTCCCAAACCTTGTTCAGTTGTTGGCAAACCTTTGTGATCTTTTTCCATGTTGTTCCGCCATCTGTTGATTTAAACAAACCACTTTCTTTTCCATTCCATGCACCATTTTCCCATGGGCCTTGTCTGCCTGCCCACATATCTGCAAAAACAATGTTTGAATTATTTGGATCGATCGTTACCTGGACAGCGCCGGTGTTTTCATCTTTGTATAAAACTCTTTCCCATGTTTTGCCTCCATCGGTTGTTCTGTAAACGCCTCGTTCTTCATTTGGCCCGTAAGGATGTCCTAATGCCGCAACAAAAACCCTGTTCTCATTTTTGGGATCTATATCAAGACCACCGATCTGTTGTGCATCTTTTAATCCAAGGTTGATCCATGTTTTTCCTGCATCATTTGATTTATAGATCCCATCACCAACAGAAAGATCCGGACGTTGCAAACCTTCACCGCTGCCAACATAGATCACATTTGGATTTGAAGGAGCTACTATCACATCACCAATAGAACCTGTTGGCTGATCATCAAAGATGGGGAACCATGTTCTTCCATAATCAGTCGTTTTCCAAACACCGCCATTATTTACGCCGATATAAAATACATTTGGTTGTTGCGGCACACCAACTGCGCCAACTGTTCTTGCCACCACGATGCGGGCCGATCATCCGCCACTTCATATCATTAAAATATTTATCAGAAAATGTTTGAGAGAATAATTGAATAGAAAGGATAAAGGCCACAAAGCCTGCAAGCAGTTTTTGCATAAGTGAAAGTTTGGATTGAAGTTAAGGAATTGAAAAGAATCTTATTTAAACGCCTGGTTACTGAATGGTGGAGTATCAGGAACTTTTACAACATTAAAACCAAAGTTCACAGCTTTATGGCAATTGTTACATGTAGCTGGTCAATAAAAGATAACTGCTGTTGAAAAGTGATGGAGTCTTTCTTTGATCTATGGCATCGTTCACAGCATCAAGAGAAGGTTTCAGCATATCTACTTTTTTGATTCTTCTCTTTCGGTTTGATATTCTTTTATTGCATCCAATCGTTTCTGCAATTTCATGCATTTCAAAATCTGCTAATTCCCAGTTTTGATTCTTGCCCTGCAAACCAAAGCTTGGCATGATGCACTTGTATGCTGCTCATAAATTCTCCAAAGCCGGGTTTGTATGTGGTTGCTAATTTTTTTCGAGGCTGTCGATACGGGATTGCAGTGCATGCAGTACTTTCTGTTTGTTGCTTGCAGGAAGATGTAACAATTATGATTGCTAAAAAGATAAAAGTGTGGTCTTCATTTCACCATTTCGGTTTTATGAAATAAAGTAATGTTCCATCCGGATCGTGGAAATGAAGAAACTGTCCGCCTTCCTCTTCTCTTGCAACTGCATGAATGGCCAAACTACTTAATAAAGATCTTTGTTTCTTCAAAATTATCAGTTGTAAAACCAATAGAAGTATTACCTGGAGTTAGTATAAATTTCATTTGTGGGATGAATACCGATAGTGATACCCGGGCGCAGTTAATTGTGCATAATGATTACCCCACCTGTTGTTTATTACTGAAACCTGATTGATTGGTAAAATGACACAGACTTATCCATGTCTTTTACCATGATGGTGACATTGGAGTCTTTGATTGTCATGATATGAATAGTTTGTTAGTCTTTATTAAAGTTAAATAGAATTACGGAACGCTCGAACTCTGGGAGCTGTCGCAAGCAAAAGCTCAATGCAGCGTTACTAGATGACTAACAGAATCCTGCCAGTTAATAGACAGGATTCAACTGACTAAACGCAGCCTCGTAATCAGAAAGCTTTTTGCTTATCTCCACCCGGCGCATATTCTTATCTGCATTCTTTACATATTTCTCCACCCATGCATATTGCTCATATAACAAATGAAGAATATTTTCTTTTGCAGCATAGCCATGACTTTCATAAGGCAACAATAAAAATTTCACCGTGCCGCCATGACCTTTGATCGCATTGAACATTCTTTCACTTTGAATCGGGTAAGTGCCAGTGTTATTATCCAGTTCACCATGTACAAGAAGTATCGGCGTTTTTATTTTATCTGCACTCATGAATGGACTCATGTCATTGTAAAGATCAGGCGCCTGCCAGTAAGTACGATCTTCATTTTGAAATCCAAATGGTGTAAGCGTACGATTATATGCGCCGCTGCGTGCAATACCTGCTTTGAAAAGATTTGTATGTGCTAAGAAGATTTGCCGTCATGAATGCGCCATAACTATGACCACCAACTGCAACACGATTTCTGTCGCCAACACCCATCTCATCTAATTTATTGATCGCCGCTTCGGCATTCATTCGCAGCTGATCAATAAAATTATCATTTGGTTTTTTGTCTTTATCAGTTGCGACGATCGGCATTTCTGCATTATTCAATACTGCATAACCCTGAGTAACATAACAAATAGGTGAGCCCTAGCTGAATAAATGTAAAGCGATGTTCACTTCCACGGATCTGCGCTGCATCTGCTGCAGAATTAAATTCAGCAGGATATGCCCACATGATTACCGGAAGCTTTCCATCTTTTTTGGATCATAGCCTTTTGGTAAATACAGATCGCCGGTAAGATCAACACCATCTTCTCTTTTTATATTTTATTTTTTGTTTACTTACTCCTTCCATTTGCGGATAAGGATTTGTGAAACCTAGTTATCTGCCTGTCTGCAATTTTTACTTTCAAATTTTTATCCAGTAGTTAGGAACTTCTTTTTCACTTTCTTTTCTTGTCAGCAATTCAAGTTTATCAGGATTCAAGAACACGAACAACGCTTTCAAAATAATCCATCATTGCAGCGCCAGATGATATCCAGCTTTTTTGTATTGAGATCAAAGGTTGCCAGGAAAGGAAGATCGCCATTGGGTGATGCGCCGGTTGTGTTGTTCATCAAAAGTTTATTGCCATTGTCGATCAGTTTTATCACATCATTACCAAACTGATTTTTTCAGTAACAGGGTTGCCGGGATTTGAATAATTATCAGTTGTATTTCTTTCCATCAGCTTTTCCAACTGACCGGTTGAAGGATTGTAACGATTCATTCTGTGTTAAGTTGTTTGCCGGTAAGACCTTCATTTACCAATGCAATTGTTGAATTGCCCCAAGCCAGTACCGCGATAACGCATTTGTGTTTTGAAAAGTTCTTTCGGTTGTCCAGTGAATGGAGCAGCTCAAGTGCAAACACTGCATCATGATAATCCACTTTCGTTTTAATTAAACCACTATCAAGCGGCATGCACCAAACAACAGTTGCGGCTTCATCATCTCTCCATTCAAAACCTCTTGCAACATTTCTGCACATTATCATTGCCGCTTGGGGCAGTTTCTGCTGAAGGAAGATCGGCCAGCATTTTTATTTGTTTTGCCATTCATGTCTGTAATAACAACAGTAGAAGGAAAACCAAATGCAGGTACGAGATAGGAGAATGGTTTTTTAACGGTACGCAGCATCATGTATTTTTTATCAGGAGAAACATTGATGCTTGTATAAATTGCAGGTGCACCAATTTTTGTTTCTGCACCATTTACATTCCTTACTAATTGTGTGGTTCCATAAAATTCATAAAGCTGTTCATCGTAAGGATTCTTGATCATGTCCTGGAAAGTAGGACGTGGAGATGCTTTACCATAATTTTCTTGCGTAGTCGGACCTTTCGGTACTGCAGATTTTGGCGGTGCCGCACTTAGCTGGTTTTACAATTGTACGATATAACAAAGTATTATCATCGATCCATTGGTAACCTCCCGAAATTGTATTCAATGGCTGCTTATTTACTTTTAGTTGCTTTTGCGTAGCAACATCTATAACATAAAGATCAACACGGGTAGAGGTTGTATGTGTAAAAGCAATTTTTTTATCATTAGGACTCCAATTGATATTGCCAGCCATTAATGGTGAGGGCAGTCCGCTTATTTTAAATTCTTTATTCGAAGAAAGATTTTTAAACCAAAGATCATTGATAAAGGTTTGCCTGCTTGGTGCAAAATTATTTGGATTGATACGCAAACCTGCAATTCGTAATTCCGGCTGTGCTAATTCTTCTATTGATGGATAACTATTACTTTGCGTGAAAAGCATCCACTCTGCTTTATCATCTATACTAACATTTGGAGTGGGTTTTACCAATATAAGATCCATGATCTCTTTTGGCGGAGTTTTATAACCATCTTGTGCAAATAGTTTTGCAGAAGAAACGAGGAGCAGAAGGAAGAATAACTTTCTCATGATTGTTTATTTAGTTTGTATATCCTCAGAAACATCTTTATTATTAGTTAATTTGTGTAGCTGAGTAGATCGAATAGAATAAATTCGTGAACATTAATATGAGCTCACATACTCACCATTAGGACTGGATTCACTGGTATACTCTACATAATCGATCTCCATTTTTTGCGGCCAGATATTTTCATCAACGCCTTTTGTCCCACCCCAGTTGCCACCAACTGCAATATTCAATAACAAATGCATCTTATTATCAAATGGCCAGGCATCATACCCACTATGTTCGTTGGCAAACTTGAAATATTCTTTCTCATCTACAGATACTTTGACGCTGTCTTTATTCCATTCCACTCGCATAAACATGAAATTTTTCTGAACAATCTTCCACTTTTATTGTATCTGTTTTTGTGTGCCGATAACATGATTATATATTTTTGCTATGGATCGAGCCATGAATGAATCCCTGGTTAAAACCGACATGTTCCATAATATCGATTTCACCATCATCAGGCCAGTCGAAGCGGGAGTAGTGCTAGCCAACATCCAGATAGTCAGGCCATGTGCCAAGACCTTTTGGTAATCTTGCTCTCACTTCAATTTTACCATATTGCCAATCGCCCTTTCCCTTTGTTATTAGTCTTGCAGATGTGTAATTTTTCCCCTCCCATGGTTCTTTTCTTGCTTCAATTATTAAATAGCCTTTTTCCACTCTTGCATTTTCTAGATCGTTGTTTTGTATAAAATTGAAGTTCATTATTTCCCCAACCATGACCGCCAACATCATAGTTCCATTTTGTAGAATCCGGTAATCCTGAATAACTGAAGTCATCACTCCACACTAATTTCCATTTTGAATCAACTTTTTTTCAGCAGTGCTGCAACAAATAAATGCAAGGAATGACCAAATAAGAAAATTGAATGCTCGCATATCGGCATGTGGTTTGCTCCGAAGGTAGTGATAGAATAGTGTAGAACAGCGCCACCTGTAAAATTTTATTGAAGACTTATCTTATATTCATGCCTATGCAATGCAGTATTTTTATCCTCAAATCTTTTTAATATGAAATTTCTTAAAAGCTTTTTGCGATCGCTATTGTCTTTACATTAAGTTATTGTACTAATAACTCATCAAATAAGACCGAAACTAAAGAAGAAAAGAGAAGAAAGAAGGACACCTCTTCAACTGTGCAACTTACCTAACGGAGGCATCACACCTGCCTGCAGGATTTTCGGCTTCGGTATTTGCTGACAATCTTGGTAAAGCCCGTCATATTGTTGTTAATTCTAATGGAGATGTTTATACAAAGATCGAGGACCTGAAAGATGGACATGGTATTTTTCGTTTACGAGATGCGAATAAAGATGGTATAGCGGAAGATATAAGTGGCTTTGGAAATTATAAAGGCACTGGTATTGCACTAAAAAATGGTTATCTCTATGCAACAACCAATGAAAAAATTTACCGGTATAAATTAAATGCCAATAATGAAGTTGATGCTGCCAGCGAAGAATTGATCGTTACTGATCTTGTAAACAAGGAGCAACATTCTGCAAAACCAATAACATTAGATAATGCAGGAAATATTTATGTAAACATCGGCGCTCCATCAAATGCATGCCAGGAAAAAGATCGTACTGAAGGATCTAAAGGACAAGACCCTTGTCCGATCTTAGAAACAGCTGGTGGTATTTGGCAATTTAAAGTTGATAAGAAAGGATCAAACTTATAAAGATGGTGTACGATATGTAACGGGTATAAGAAACATCATGGCGCTTGACTGGAATGATGCTGCCAATGAATTATATGGTGTGCAACATGGTCGTGATGATCTGAATAAAGCTTTACCCGGATAAGTATACCGAAGAGGAAAGTGTTGAATTGCCTGCAGAAGAAATGTTCTTGATGAAGAAAGGTTCTGATTTTGGATGGCCTTATTGTTATTATGATCAAAAGCAAAAGAAAAATTAGTAAATCCGGAATATGGTGGTGATAAAATAAGAACAGATCGTTGCGATGGAAAAGGAAAACCGATCTATGCATTTCCCGGTCATTGGGCACCAAATGGATTAGTGTTTTATACTGGAACACAGTTCCCCGGAGAAATATCGTAATGGAGCTTTCATTGCATTTCATGGTTCATGGAACAGGGCACCAAGACCGCAAGAAGGATATTTTGTAGTATTCCTGCCTTTTAAAAATGGAATGCCAAATGGCGACTATGAAATTTTTGCTGATGGATTTGCAGGTAAAACTAAAACACCACAGGGCGCTGCATTTCAGACCATGTGGTTTGGCACAGGGGCCAGATGGTTTCCTTATTGTTTGCGATGATCAAAAGGAAGAGTTTGGAAAGTAGTCTTATAAAACCCCATGATCAATAAAAGATCAGGATGCTGATACATCATCCATGTGTCTTAGCTCAAGATCCGGATGGTTCTTTTGTATATTTCCGATGATAGCAGAGGCAGAATCTGGAAAATAATATACAAAGAGAATTAAAAATGAAGATTCTTTTAAGTGTTTTTTATTTGCAATTTGTTTATACTACTGATTTCCTGGAAACCTGGTGTTTCAAATGCTAACACTGGCGAAAAGGACCAAAGGGAAAAAGACTTATGATAGGGTATGCAGTCCTTGTCATTCGGCAGATGCCAAAGGTATTCCATCATTTAGCCCTGCATTATCAGGATCAAAAATTGTGTTGGGTCCCAGTAATAAACTAATTAGAGTTATGCTTAAAGGCTCTGCAGAATTAAAAACACTATCCGGGCCATAATAATAAAAATGAGATGCCTGCTCAAGCTGACTTAAAAGACAGAAGGATAGCAAATCTCTTGACTTATATAAGAAACAATTTTGGAAATAAAGCTCCAGCCATTACAGCCGATGAAGTAAAGCTGTCAGAAAGAGCAATAATTGTAATCTATTACTTTTTGTAAATAACACCATCTTTCATCACCAATTTTATCTTCCTGATATTTTTTTATATCTATTGATGGATCTCCATCAACTGCAATAATATCTGCAAACAGATCTTTTTAATTCTTCCTATTTTATTTCCATAGCCAAATACATCAGCATTTATTGAAGTTGCAGATTTCAATACATCAATTGGTTTCATTCCATACTCCACCATCAGTTCCATTTCTCTTGCATTATCTCCGTGAGTAAATACACCTACATCGCCACCCATACAAATAGTAACACCTGCTTGTAATGCTAATTGAAAACTTTTTTCTTATTGGTAATACTTTGTGGTTCGGGGTCAATTCCTTTTTTCCATCCGCGGTATTGTTGAATAGCATCGCCTGCTGCAAGAGTAGGGCATAAGGCAACATTTTTTTCTTTCATTAGCTTAAATACTTCTTCTGTTCCTCCATCACCATGTTCTATTGTTGATATTCCGGCATTGATGGCTCTTTTCATTCCTTCTGCAGTTGCTGCATGTGCACCACTTTTCTTCCGCTGCTTGTTGCATATGCCAACGATCGCATTGCAATTCAAGCTGACTGAAAGGTTGGCTTGACTTTCTCCATCTAGTGACCATAGCGATAATCGGCATACACTTTGATCACATCAGCACCATGTACCTGATTTGAGATCTGACCGCTTTACTCAACTCTTCAAGTCCTGCAACTTCTTCTGCACCTTGTGGCAACTCCACATCAGGCGATGGTGATCTTGGTCCATATGTTCCTTTTGCAACAATGGCTCTTGTTGCTACGATCATTCTTGGTCCGGGTATCACTCCTTTTTCAATTGCTTTCTTCAAACCAACATCATCATACATGGCACCTTCAGTTCCCAGGTCTCTTACTGTTGTAAAACCTGCCATCAATGTTGCCTTTGCATGGTTCACTGCTCTTGCAGTTCTTTCGGCTCTTGATTCTTTCAACACCTGGTCATCCCAACTTGTTTCATTATAAGGATGAAGAAATAAATGTGAATGGCCTTCGATCAATCCCAGCAATACGTAACTG
>ERZ1370068.8663-contig-75_pt1 | contig 39120 bp, 58 predicted proteins | sample MGYA00561227_ERZ1370068 | MGnify/ENA primary metagenome ERZ1370068 (study PRJEB38410, sample SAMEA6850437) | metagenome | study: Metagenomic assessment of the ecological functions of the soil: analysis of the soil microbiota associated with the...
AGTTACGTATTGCTACGGTGTCCACTGCGCGTCAGGAAACTCGGTCCAGCAGTCCGCTTCGGCTGTATCGGGCACCAATCGGGATGCTGAACCGCCTCTTCGTAAACGGTGGCCATGTCCCCGCGCTTCTCGGTGGAGAGAAACGTCTCATACGCTGTCATCAGCGCCCCGGAGCTCTTTGTGTTTGGCGGGTGATGCAGACGCTTCTGGCGGCAACTGCTGGCCGCGAATCCCGGCCATCCGCAGCTCGCGGACGGTCGTCCAGCGCGCTTGCGCCATCGTCGGCTGATCGGCGAGTGAACGAAAATAGCCGCCGGCCTCCGGCAAGTCCAAGAGCAGCCGCATGATCAGCGCCGGGCCAAGTCCTTCTTCAGAGGGATCGATGCCGCGCTCGACGAGGAACAGTGCGCCCATTCGAAGCGCGATGTCGAGAGGTGTGATGAAGCGCAGGTTAGCCCAGTCGTGGTGCCCTCGAGCACGAGCCGGTCGCTGAGCGTGCGTCCAAGTGCGTGGGTCGGGACAAAGACCCACTCGCGCGCGTGCGATGTGTCGCGCAGAGACGAGCGAGCTGGCCGGATGAATGGATCCACGCCACCTCCCTGCGGCCGTTTTCGTGGAGCGAGCAGCGTCGGGAGCGCTGGCGGTCGACCGGAACCCGAATTAGTGATTGTGTCCAATTAGCGGCGAAAGAACATGTTCTGGTTCCGGCACACTCGCCCGAACATACCTGATGAGTCGAGGACAGGACTGGTCATACGCTCGCTGTTCGCCTGACGGAGAATCCACTCGCAACCGTTGCCGAATACGTTATCGAAGCCCACTACACGTCCCGCCAATCCCCATCCCGACGCACCTCCAACGTTGTCGAAAAGCTCGCCAAACCGATCCGGAGCGAACGAGTGGATTGGGACGAGGCGCCCGGCGCGATCGCCGTCGCCAAGCGCTGAAGGTCTGAAGAGTACGCGTGCCCAGACGCATGGTGCGTGACGAGAGGAATACCGTGCCGCTCGAAGAAGCCTAGCAACCGTTTCTGGCCCGGCTGTTCGAGATAGCCCGGGCCACATGGACCAGACGGCACAGGCGCCGTTCAAGCAGCCCGCCCCTCGACCTCGGACATCATGGAGGCCCTGAACGACAGCACCAGTTCGTGGGCTCGCGAGCAGCAAGTTCCTCCGGAAAGATGCGCACCGCTTTGATGCCGGCCACGCGCTCGAACTCGCGTGACTCCTTCACCTGGATGCGTTGACGGAGCGGCACGTACACGAGGAGCTTGTCGAAGCCCGCTTTCGGAATGTTCAGGTTGCCGGTCGCTGCTGCGATCGAGGCCGCATAGAGATCCAGAACGAGTGCCGCCCCGATTGGATGCACGCCCGAAACATCGTGACCAGCCGGTCGATGTTCTGAGCGGAATACATCGCCAGGACGATGCCGGGCGTGACCTTGAAGGTCTGAATCAGATCCTGTCTCGATCTCCATGCTCGGTCTTCCCGCTCTTGGGATCGCCCTCCAGCCGCAGGTTCGTCCCTCCATCAAGAGGACATCCACGCCCGTCGGGGGTTTTCGCACGAACTCCTCGAAGATGCCGGCCTTCCGGCCGTGCGCCTGAAGATCGGCCGAGTAGAACAGGCGCCGGCCATCTGCCTCAATGAGCAGCGAGTAGGTGTCGAAGGCGCTGTGGTCGTTGAGGAACGGCGGTGATCGTGAACGGACCGAGCACGAACGATTCTCGGTGCCGAAGGAAACCCTGCTGGATCGAGCGCTGTACGCCGGACGAGAAGAATGCCGCTTCCTTCAGAATGCGGTGCGCCGCCTCACCAATGAAGATCAGGGACGCTCTTCGACACCTGGTCGATCAGTCCCCAATGATCCTGATGTCCATGCGAGATGATGAGACCGAGCAGAGACGCGTCCTGGTCGCGCAGCCCGGTCACGTCCGGCAGCGGAACGAATTCGTCTCGAAGCGCGTCCAGCGGCCGGCCAACGTCGAGAACAATCCGCGACCCGGATGATTCGACCTCGATGCAGGTGCCGCCAACTTCTCATGGGCGCCGCGATGGATTCTGACCCGCATCTGTCGTCCTCGTCACCATGATCCCGACTGCGTTTAGGTCGCGGGATGAAACTGACGACCACAAAAGGTTGGAGTGTCGCGAAATCCAGACACGATTCTTGTTCTACCTTGAAGTATGCACGAACTCCCGCAGTTGCGGAAAGCTTCGGAGAATCAGTCGGCAGTAGTCCCTCAGTCATTTCGTCCCACCGGAACATCGGCCGACCTCGGTGATCGTTGGCCGCCACCAAAACGTAGATACCAAGTGACGGCCTTTTCTGGGGTATTCCTCGAACTCACGCAGCGCCATACGCCGGCTTCCGAGCGCCTGCGTCCACGTTATCCGGCTGATCATCTCCCGTTTGAACACGGCCAGAGTGCCGCATAAAGACTGTAGAGTCGCTTCGAGTAGATCGCCGTTATCCTGCGGCCTTTGATCTCGAGCACGCAGAAGGCTTTCCCATCCCGCCGCACTCCCCAGTCCGTCTGGCTTGATGTAGTCGATCTTCCCGGGCTGGAACAGGTTGTTCTTGGACGATATCCCAAGGTTAGTTCCATCGACACCAAGGAAAAATCAAGCTGAGGTCACCTGTTTCAACGAAAATTGTGGACCGCCGAAGCGGCTCGACACCGCTCAAAAGCATGGTCGCGCTCCACCCGATTCCTGTGCCCGGCGCCTTCCACCCCGTCGCGTCGTCATTGTCCCAATGGTTGAATTGCGCCTTGGACTGCACTCGCCCAAATCCAGTTTTCCATCGCTCCAATTGCGCGCGCAGCTCAGCGACGTTCGCTCTCTTCAGCAGTTCTTTGTCTGTGCCTTAAAGGAGTCAACAAACGCTGCGGGCTCGCGAGAGACTCGAACCCCGAATCGATATTGCGAAAGCTCAGTTGCTCCGCCAGAACCGGTCATTGCCGACCGGTAGCTGTGGGGCCATTTCCCAGAAGTTGCCATCTTGTCGCAGCCATTTCTCAATCGTCTGCGTTGTGTGCAGTCGCTGCTCAAGTCCATCGAAGTCGCGAGGCATGACCCATCTCTTCGGACGGTCCATAGGAACCCATCCCGTTGGGCGCACTTCGCTAATCAGAACAAAACGAGCCATTTGAATCGCTCACGAACGCCCAGCAACGGCTTCACTCCTGCCGGTTTGCACCGCGCTCGTTGTGCCCTGCACTGAATCAAACTAGAGTCCGCGCTTGTCAGCCATTCAAGCAGTTCTTGATAGCCCGGCTGAGTCGCTGCCGATGCCTTCCCGCGCGTATGCGCGCACTGGCCACCATCCTTTCGACGAAGGCAGGCACCGGAGTGCCCAACAGGTCGAGCACCCTCGTCGCAAGTGTGCCCAGGAGAGATTCGCCTTCCTCCGTAGCGCCACGAGCTCACTCTCGACTGGGTCCAGCAGCATTCACCCGCTCCGCAACCACCAATCCTGTCATGCCCGGCCTTGCTGACGAGCACTGGAGGCCGGCCATCGCGTGCGGGTGATGCAATTCGGCGTCTGATCCAAGCACTTCGCCGGTCACAAGGCACGCGACTGCGGCACTCCGGCATAATTCGCGCGACACACCACCGAGCAGGTATCGGTCTGTGGCAGCCTGCTCCTTCGCGACCCACTGTTTTAAGGAGTTGAGCGCCAGACAGAAAGCACGGAACGAATCAGACGGCAAGAGGCGCCATCCCTTCGGGAAGTGGATTGGCGCCTGGAACTCACACTGGGCCGAGCGCGGTGGCGAGCCGTGCCGATTCATCTACGAGGAGCATTCCTACGCGATCCAGAAGGTCCGTGAACGCACCGCGTGGGATCTTCCGATTTAGCGCGGTGGCGTCGTTCGAAACTGCGTCTCGATAGTGCGCGGCATATTCGGTGAGCAGGCGGAGCTTCTCCTGCTTCGAGAGAGGCCTGCTGTTGGCGGGACAGAACGTATGGCATTTATTGCCCTATTCGGCCTTCCGATTGAGCCGGACCGCCGCTTTCCAGTAGCCGCGATTCACGCACGTGGAATGCACACGCGATCGTGCGCAAATCCCGCTGTGCCGCGCGAGCTGCTGCGTCAGGACCGGGTCGCCCGTATTCTCCGCGTGCCGCGAGACGAACTCATGCCGCGTCGTGTGCCACACGAGCCCTTTCTTGCGGCCGAAGTCGAGTTTTGCCAGCTTGAACAACTCAGCGCCACATCTTCTTGAAGCTCTTGATTGGACGTCCATCCTCTGCCCCAAACACATGCGCCTCGGGTTGTCCTTGAGCGTGAAGCGCCGTGCGGTCAACTCTCGTTTTAGGCGCTCGGTGCCAACGTAGACGTACTCGATCTCGCCGGTCGACTTTCCGCCTTTCGTGATCTGTGGCGGTAGAGCGACGACAAAGACACTCGCGCGTTTCGCCGTCCAGCTCGAACCTGACCGGCTCGAAGTCGATGTGCTTTCAATTGCAAGCTCTGTAATTCGTTGGCACGTAGGCCGAGATCGAACGCGGGCATAGATCCGACGCTTCATCTCGTCGCCCTTGGTGCCCGTTCGATACTTCGCCGGGTTCCAGATGTCGCCCTTGACGATCTGGCAGCAGAGGCCGGTCGAAATACCGAAGGCGCCGGCAACGGCCTTCTGGCTCTCTCCCGCCGCCACTCGGTTTCGGAGCTCTTCAACCTTTTCCCACGTTAGCAGCTTGCTGTGCGGCTTGTGCTGAGGCCGGTTCAGCTCCTCGCATGCGGCGATCAGCCGATCCTCGATGCCTTCTTCCATTCGGACTTCAAACTTCTTCTTCGCACCGACTTTCTTGTCGATCGACACGACCGGATTGACCTTGAGGCGCTTCCATTTGATCGCTCGGTTGAAGAGGCTGTTCAAGAGTTCAGCATCGCGGTTCCAGTTGTTGTCCGTCCAGGAACGCTCCTTCTGCATTCGGTTCAACCAGCGCTCAACAACGTCTGGCCGGCTGGCCAGAGTGTTCCAACGTAAAGCCGCCCACACCTTCGTCGATTACACCCAACATCGGCTCCAGCGAGTTGGACGTCAGGCCGTACTCCTCTGCGTAGTGCGTCTGCCACTCCAGAATGAAATCGCCGAGCCGCTGCCCGGATCCCAAGGACTGCTTTTCGCCTTCAGGACTGAACGTCTCGGCATCGACAGCAGCCCGTATGCGCGTCAAGACTGCTTCAGCGTGCTTCTTTGATCGGGGATCGATCGACTGGCCGGACCACTCGCTCAGGCCAACCCGAACGCCCTTACTTCGCGCGCCAGGCGCAGCCGCATCTCGTCAGGTCGCCGCGATTTGCGCAACTCCGGTTATGGTGCTTCGTCAGTCCTTTGACGTTGCTCTTCGCTCGCCTCGGCATGGCTTCCTCCCGGCTCAGTCGTGAACCTCCGCTCGGCGCTCTGCCCACGCATCAACCCACGTCCGTCGCAGACGGATGGTGCGGTGACCGAGCTTGACATGCTTGAGACCACCCGCGATGCACGCATCATAAATGGTGTCTATGCCGACGCCAAGGTAGGTGGCAACCTGGCGGGGCGTCATCCACGTTGACTCGAGTGCTACCGAACTGTCAGTTGTCACGGAATTCATTGGGCGCCTCTCATTCCATCGATGTGCGATCCACGTCTCCCCGGACGTCGCCACGCAGGGAGTGCGCGGGCGCCGCCATCGCGGCGGCACCCGGTCAACATTGCTACCCGTGAGCGGCTGATGCCGGTTCGGCCTCGGAGGCGATACGCTTGCAGGACGAGTTCGCGAACCCGGTCCTGCACGTCTCGGATCAGCCGGTCGCGCGCAGGAGCGCGAAACTGCGCTTCACCGTGAACGGTGAACTGGCGCGCAGGGAACGTGACGTTCTGACCGACACCGTCCCGTCGCTGCCAAACGGCGAACCTGATCAACTTCAGCCCGTCGAGTTCGCCGCCGGTGAAGTGCAGCTCGGCGTCGGCGAGCTTGCCCTGAGGAATGTTGCGGTCGTTGCGGAGGATCTTCACTGTTGCCTTCATCGTCGTTCTCCTTGATTCGCCCACCGTCTGGTAGGCAGTAATTCAGTTCGATTCGGAACGGTCGTCGCCGATGCTCGGTGTTCGGAGTCGCTGCCAAAGCCAGTGCTGCAGGCTGTTCAAGCCGACGAGCACCGGATCCGCAGTCGCGAACACGTAATGGCCCTCGCGATACCGTGCTCGTTGCCAATCGAGCTCCGTAGAGTCGACGAGCACCAAGCGTGCGGGTGTGCTGGTGCGATTAGTGTCGAGGGGCACTTCGGATCCGCTGCCAGGCCTGAAACGTCCGGAAAGCGTGGCCAGATAGAGCGTGACGGTCGAGGGTGCATCCAGCACGGCGGGTGCGGTGGTGACGAACGCGTGAAAGAGGCGCATCTGCTGGCCAATCGTCACCCCGATGCTCGGTGTGATCGCCCTGGTGTGCATCGGTCTTCTCCTTTCATGTGATCGGGTTGCTCCGTGGAACGTGGTCTGCCGGGCCATCACGTAAATGCCAAGACCGGGCGAGACCGAGGGACCCGTCAAGGCCGTGCTTCCGCGGAGCGGGGTCGGAGCGAAGCGGAGAGCCTTGACGGGCCCGAGGCGAGCCCCAGAATTGAAATCGTGATGGTCCGGTCGCTGTAGTCAGTCATGTGCTCTCCGGCGCGCGAGGCCCCGTGTTGAGGCCTCGCGCTTGCGTGACGGGCGCGGCGCTATTGCCGCGCGTGGGCGTTGATCGCGCGTCCCGCGGACGCGTCTGCTTGGTCCGACGACGTGTCACTGGGTGAGCCGTCGTTGAGTGCTTTCGCTGTGACCTTGATCCCTAGCGGCTTCGCCAGACGGGCCAGGTCCTCGAGACTCCAGCTGTGGCGAAGAGCCAGCGCCACCGCGATCGCCTGCGGATAGCGTTTTGTCGGCAGTCGATCGGGACGACCGAGTAGTTCTGAGAACAACTCGTCGACGCCCAGATCGTTGAACAGCAGCCCGAGCAGGGTGCGCGACCAGGGCAGCTTGGCCGGTCCGCGTGACCATCAGCCGCAGGGCACGCGGGCGAAGTTCAGCTCGCCAACGTTCGGTCTCCGCTTGCCGCTGCTTGCCCATGCGGCTTCTTGGCGCTTCCGCGTGGCTTCGGCGTTGATGTCCGTTTCGGTCGGACTGGTCTGGCGAGCGTCTTTCGCGCGGCCCCAGTGCTTCTGGCACTTCTTCTTCTCGACGCAGACTTGCAGGAATGTCCCCTGCCCTTCCCCAAGCACGATGACGCCCGGCCGGGCGTACTGGCAGCGTTGCCTGCCTTCGACGGGTTTCCAGCTCTTCGCGAGAATCGGCTTTGGGTCAGTCCGATCCGTGTGGAAGTGCAGTGTTGAGAGCGCGAGGACGGAAGCCTCTCGCTCTTGCTCCGCCGAAACGACTTGTTCCGCAAGTGCGGGAAGGAGGACCGTAGTGTCCTCGCTCCGCGGATCGAGCCGCACGCTCTTCTCGATCCAGTGAGTCAATTCGCCAAGCGGTTCGAGTTGGTCGCGGCATCGGCTCCTCGCGGAAGAGCGGCCTGAAGCACTGAGCAAGGCCCTCGGCTTGGCGTTCAGCGGGAACCGTCGCGAGCTTCAGCGCATAGGTTGAGCGGCAGGATGTCCTGTGCGACGAGTTCCTGCGCCCTCGGAATCAGGCGAGTCAGGCTGACCGCGTTGAGTACAGTACGCCTTTGACTTTCCGAGCTGGGCGGTCAATTCATCGATCGTGCGGCCTCGAAGCGAGAAGGCGCTGATAGCTCTCCCCTTCCTCCAAGCGGCGAGATGTTCTCGCGATGGAGGTTTTCGATGATCGTCGCCTCGTCCGCTCCCGCTTCGTCGAGCTCGAGAACGCGGGCGGGAATCGTGGGACAGCCGGCGAGCTTTGAGGCGCGCAGGCGGCGAGCGCCGGCGATCAGAGTGAAGCCGTCGTCATGTGGCCGGACAAGAATCGGTTGGAGGACGCCGCGACGGCGAATGCTCGCAGCGAGTTCGTCGAGGCTTCGCCTCGGAGAACACACGCCGCGGATTCGTGGCAGATTCGTGGATTGTGTCGATCGACAGTTGGCGGAATTCGCGCATGGCTACACCTCTCCTGTAAAAGCCGCTAAGGCCCTGGGGGCGAGAGCGGGGCTGAGACGCGGCGAAATGCCGCGTCGATCGGCGTGGCTGAGCCACGCCCGACATGTCGCACTCGAAAGGAGGCCGCGGGACTTGGTCCGCACGGCCCCGAAGGTCGGTCGAGGGAACGGTCGAACGAGTGCTAGAGCGGTGAGGATGGATTGCCGTCAGTCCTTGCCGTAGCTCCCGAACGAGAAGTTCCCTGCCTCTCGGAAGCTGAATTTACCGGTGCTGCTCGCCGACGATGAGGTGATCGAGCAGCCCGATATCCAGAACATCCGCCGCGGCGCAGAGCCGCGTCGTGAGTCGAGCGTCGTCCGGGCTTGGCGTCGGATCGCCGCTCGGGTGGTTGTGAACCACGATCAGCCCGGTCGTTCCCGGCGTCAGGCATGCGGGAACGAAGACATCCGGCATCGAGACATATGTGCTCGTGCGCGTGCCGCGGGAGAGCACATGCCAGGCGAGGAGCCGGTGCTTGGTCGAGAGACAGGCAACGCCGAACACCTCGACGGCCTGGTCCCCGATAAGCGGCGCAAGCGTGGCCGCCGCGATACGCGGTTCCGTGGAGAGCGAGCGTCGGCACTCCACCACTTGTCCGTCGCTGTCGCGCAGCGAACGGGCATGCGCACACGAGTTCCCGAACGCGGTGGCCGCGCGCAGTCGTCGCGGGAGTAGAGGTCATCAGCATGTGCATCTCCTTTCAAACGCTGGCAGGGCCTGCGGCCCTGAGGGCGGCAGGCCCGTTGAGCGCGCGGCGGCGCTGGCGCAGCCGCTCGGTTGACGTGTCGGTCTCGATTGGTGGGCGCCGTCGCACATGGCAGACACCTCCGGTTGAGAGCGGCCTGGCTCTGGGAGCGGAGGCGATCGCATGCGCGACGGCTCGTCGCGTGCGGGACACGAGTCGACTGGGTCGGACCCGTGCGATTACGGGAGGACACTTTGTGCGAGGTGGCTCGCACGGCGGGACCAGGATCAGTGGACCGTGGTCAGAAGACGGCTGGCGGCGCGATCGAGTGCGAACCGACTATCCTGCCAGGACGTGCGCTGACTCGAGTCGAGTCAGGCCCTGCACGTAACCCCAGACGGAGCGAGGATTCGTCTCGTGCCGTTCCGCCAGCTCGTATGCCTGCCGCGGCGCTGCTTCTGCGACAACTCGAGTCGCTGTGCAGCCGCGTCCGAGCACCGCCTCGCGCGTCGGGACCGAGCTCCTGGGACGTTGCCCGCAGGAGCATCGGCGCGATCGTCGGCGGAGTCGGCATCGAGGAGGCGCTGCACGGGCATCCAAGGATGCCGTCCACGCCTCCTGAATCGACGCCCCACGTGCCGGCGCCGGAAGCCGGCGACGTGTTGAAAGCCCCAGATGATGTGATTGCCGCACACAGCGCGGAACAGAAACACATCCAGGGTCAGGGCGGCGGCCCCGACGTCGCTGTTCCGGAGGATGAACCCGCGGAACAAACCAGCGTGCGACGCATCGGTGGGATCGTCGAGATCGCGGTTGCCGTCCACGAGGAACAGGAACATGTCTCGGTCTCCCAGGTAGGCGCCGGACGGAACCCGTTCGGCACCGAATTCGCCGTCCTTGTAGCCGAGCGGCAGATGCCAGGCAGGATGGTCGCCCATGAGGTCGAGCAACCCGGCTGGCCAGCTCGTCGTGATGGACACGCGCATAACGCGGTGACGTGATCGCGTGCACGGTCCACGGTGCGGCTCGTTCCGTGAAGAGCTGATGCGCGTCTCGGCGCTGCCGCTGGAGCCCGTAGTTGATCGCGCTTGACGCGATCGACGCGGGCAGCGTCCGGAGATATTTCGGCGGCGCGCCGGCAATCGTGGCGAGCTGCTCGAAACTCCAGTTCGTCAATGCGGCGGTTCGACCCGACGCCTCGAGTAACACGAGCGCGTCATCGTCCTCCGCCTCGGTCCTGAAACTCACCGGTCTCGATGGCACGCTCTTCGCGGTGCGTGACGCCGAGCGCGAGCCGCGTCGTAGAGCGCCGAGACGCTGGCGTATCGCTCATCTGGCGGGCGTGTCGCCCATTCCTTATGCGCCAGGTACGCCGTAACCGCAGACACACCGATACTCTGCATGGGAGGCTCCTTTCTGTGCCCTGAGGGCGATCGAGTGAGGAGATCTCCACGTCGCTGGACGAGCGTGGAGGGTGACCAGGACGGTCACAGGGAGAGCGTTCGATCAGGAGCGGCTGCGCTTGGCGCTAACCGCGATCTTCCGTGCGTTCGACTCGGACTCCGTTCGTTCGTGCCTCCTACACGTTGGGCGCTAGAAACTCCCGCCTCAACGGAACCGGCCCGAAATTCTTCGTAACCAGAACAGTGAACTGGGTCAGCTTTGGCTGCCTTGAGATCGAGTTTCCACGAAATCTCGCGCACGCGAAGCGTCACCCTGCCATCCGGGTAGCGGTGGCTTGATTTCCTGAAGCAGCGCCCACTGAGCGCGGGTCGCTTGACCGGCGTTCCTCCCGGATACCACCAGATCAAGCCCATTGACCACGCGCATCGTGATGCTGCGGAAACTGGCGAAGAAACGCCTGCAGTCGGTCTGCACCATCGCGCACGTATTCTAGGCCGATCAGCGAGCGCGCGAAAGGCGTCGTCTGCCATCGCCTCGACCGCTTCGGTCCATCGGAAGCATTCCGACTGCCTGCCTCGCCTGTTGATCTTTGGCGCCATGTTCCGCGATCCAAGCAGCAACCACTTGCTTCTTTCGTCGAAGGTCTTCAGCCCTTCGGCCCGCAGCTGCTGCTTGCGCTCCTCGCCGCATTTAGGTCTGCGCGGAACCGCCGGAACGCTTCTGCGGGGACGTCATGAGCCAAACCGTGGTCCGTGGCAATGTCGAAGCTACACGCGGCCACGCTCCGTCGCCAGACTGCACCGTCGTGGAGATGGCGATGCGTGCGCAGCGCCCGCTGCGTCGGATCCTGGAGAAACGCCGCCGCAGACCTGCGAACGCCACTCGCTCTCATCACGGCGTCGACTGGAACGGAAGGTCTTGCGCTCGGCATGATAGGAGCGCTCCAGCTCGTGATTCCTGGCGGCGTCCCTGAACAGGTCTTCGATTGTGGGCGGGGTGTCGTACGTCGGCGGCGCGTCAATGCGCAGCACCGCATCCTGGCCGTCGCGCTCGAAGCGCGGGCGCAGTTTCAGGCGCGCGATGCCCTTGCCGCTCACGTTGACGAGGTGCAGCCGGTTGACTGGAACATTCACCTGAATCTGCTGGACCGCCCGCCCGTTGCCGCCAGACAGAAGCGACGCCTTGCGTCCAGTCTCCGACAGCAAGTAGGTGGCCGAAACAGTCAGGGTTCGTGCCGCTGTCACGGTTTCGGCAGGCATCGTGGCCACGAGTTCGGGACGATGTGCAACGGAGCGGGTCGCGGTGTCCATCGGTGAGTCCTTCCTCAGCGGCACACTCAAAGTCAAAAACAGCTCCAATCGACTTGGGGCCGCGCCCACTCGGTGCCCTTGGGGCGTCGAGTGGAGCGCGGTCGTGGCTCCCAAGCGGCGGCCGAGGGGTCGCCGCCTGGGAGTTCACCGAGGACCGTTCAGGCTTCAGTCTCTCCGCGGCTATACGCGTCGAGAATGCACTGCCGAATGGCCTCTTGGGCGCTGTTGTCCCCGTTCAGGGGACGCAACAGTGCAAAGCTCCGGCGTTCCCCGTTCACGGATACTGCCGGGCCGGAAACGTCACATTTCTCCCTCCGGTGCGATCGTTCCCAAACGGCGAAGCCGATCAACTTGAGCCCGGTCAGTGGGCCTGCATCGGCTTCGAAGATCACTTCCGCATCGGCAAGCTTCCCTGGGGGATTGCCTTTGTCGTTCGGAATGATCCGTACGGACACCACTTCACCTTTGCCTTGTGACATTGCGGTCCTCCATTAACGCCGAGGATCTGAGACCGACGGCGTTGGCTAAGTTCCGCGGATCGTGTAGATGCCGCGGAACGAGGGTGAGACTGCATGGCCGTGTTGGCGCATGCGTGGCGACGAGAGTCGTCAAAACCCTTCGCAGATGGAGTCCCTGCTCACTCTTATGAACGCGGATTCGAGCGGAATCTTTCATGGCCAGTGTTGGCGGCGGCGAGAAACCGCGACCTTGACGTATGCAACCTGAAGCCGATGGCCCCGCGCGCGGCCAGCAGCGCCTGGTCGTCGAGGCACGCGTGGGCGGCGCACAACCCGGCGATCGAGAAGACGGTCGAGCCCAGCACCGCCGGGGGTCAGGCGGAGGATCGTCCTCGACCGACAAGCGCAGGCGCCAGGACATCCGCGAGCGATTGTATGGCTTAGACTCGCCGCATGGGACTCTTGACCTTCAGCATCAACGTCACCCTGGACGGCTGCGTCGACCACCAGGAGGGAATCGCCGACGACGAGACACACGCCTTCTTCACCCGCCTCATGGACGAGGGCGGGGCGATGCTGTGGGGCCGCGTCACCTACGAGATGATGGAGAGCTACTGGCCGGCGGTCGCCCGCGGCGACGAGGAGGCGCCGCCGGCGATGCGCGAGTGGGCGGTCAAGCTGGAGGCCAAGCCGAAGTACGTGGTGTCGTCGACGCGAAAGGACTTCCCGTGGACCAACAGCCACCACATCGCCGGCGACCTGCGCACGGGCGTGCAGAAGCTCAAGGACGCGACCCCGGCCGGCGTGCTCCTCGGTAGCGGCAAGCTCGCGACCGAGCTGGACCGGCTGGATCTGATCGACGAGTACAAGTTCCTCGTCCACCCCAGGATCGCCGGCCACGGCCCGACCCTGTACCAGAGCGGGCTGCCCAGCACGCGACGGCTCGAGCTGGTCTCGGCGAAGCCGCTCCGCAGCGGCGCGGTCGCCATGCACTACCGGCGCGCGCGCTGACTCAGAGCAGCCCCATCGCGCCCAGCTCGCGGGCCAGCGGCGTCGTCGGGAGCCTTCTCGGCCGCGCAACACGGGCGTGCGAGCGGAGAGATTATGATTGGCAGATCCGCCGTTTACAGAAGGGCAGCTGAGCACCGCGTTGTGTTCATAATAGAGGGGCTTGTGCGGCGGACGGTCTAAACAATATTCAGCGTGAACCGGTGCTGGTCGAGTTCGGCTCGCAGCAGTTTGCAGTTCTTGTGTGTACGGGGCGGCTCTGAACAGATCCAGAAGTTCGAACTCAAGCCGGGGTTGAAGCATGACATCCGAGCACGACTTCACTACTGACAGCTTCCTTGGGAACTCGAAAAGCGGGAATCCCAAGTCGCCGACTGGACCTCTTCTTTGGCGGTGCGCATGAGCCGAGTGAAGCGCCATTCAGCTCGTAGGTCCACGCTGCCGCTCTCTGTACTAAACATGTTCTGGGGTCATCGCAGACATTGTGGCGGGTGCCGGGCGATCAGCGGAGTAGATGATCTTCGTCGGCTCTCCGACGGGCCCCAAGCCGGCGTTGCAGGTCGGTCCATGCAGGGTGGTCGATGTCGAAGCCAATCACGAAACCGGTGTGCTGCTTCGGTGTAGTGCGCCCACATCAAGAGGTTCTCTCTTGTCTCGCTCAGCGACAGAACCCCAATGATTGTGGCTGCGTGCTCCACCACGGTCTCCTCGCCCCGTGAGCTGCATCGAGGTCCCGGATTCGAGCCCTGATGGCTTCTCGCTGCGACTCGTCCAACGTGCTTCCGGATGCACGGAGTTGCGCTGCGCCGGAGCGTCACCGCCTCAGGGTCATCGGCTGGGTAGACCGACTGGCCTCGAACGGGTCGTTGAACGACGATGGCGGCGGGGGCATGATCAGGCCGCTTTGGAGAACGTCAATACGATCCGATGATTTACTTCTGTAGAGAATCATAGCAGCATGGGAATTATTGCCTGTTGCGCGCGTTGGGCCGGAACGGCGGGACGGCGTGGTTGGCCCTGGTGTCGTTCCAATCGACCAGCATGATTCCCGACTACACTACCCCGCCAGCATCGGCGCACCCAGGAAGGCCTCCGATCGGCTCGTCCCGTACCGCGCGCCCGCAAAGCTTGTCCTGAGCCTCTCTCGACCAGGGCGGGACGCATCGCAGATTCCATGACGCGAGCAGGGTCAGTGCCTCGTCATCGTCAGCGCGAATCCGCGAACGAGCCGGCAACACACGCGGAATGTGTGCAGGTCGCCATGTTCTCCAGCGATCGCAGGTGGGATCGTCTCTAAATATCGCCGAGCACGCTCCGAGTTGGACCAGTCTCCACCTGCCCGCGGACGCGACGGAGGGGTCCATCGCTCAATGAGGTCCGGCTCAGGAAAGTCTGCGGGCGTCCACAGTCGTCCCGTGTCGCCGTAATCGATGCGCACCGCGTGAGGCGGCGCGTATTTGTGATTGAACAGCCCGGGAAGCCGGGTCAGCTGAGAAGCCGGCGTCGCGGCCACGTCGGTATCCAGCTCGTGCGCCAGATGCTTCTGCAGCCGCTCGATGTGTTCTATGGTGAATCCTGTGGCCCGCCAGAAGACGTGCACGCGGTTCGGTGACGAGTGCAAGACTTACGATGGCGGCGGCAGATCGCGCCCGTGCCGCGATCGTCGCGAGCACTTGCTGGCCGTCGTGGTCGGCCTCGAGAAAGACGTGGCGAACAGCGCTGATGGCTTCCTTGGTGCGCGAGCGGCGGCCCGGCGCAATCGCGTTCACACCAACATAGACGTTGAAACGTCTCGCATTCATTGCGCGCAGCCACGCCTGGAACCGTGCGGTGCTCACCAGCGACAGTGGCCCCACGCGCTGAGCGACGCGACCGGTGTCGCACGACTTGAGAAATACCGCTACCCAGTCATCCGGCTGATACGCCGCCTGAAGAAAGCGCAGCGGAGCGCCTCGATCGATGTCCAGGCATCGTCGCACTCCAGGTCAGTTCTTCGTGAGCACGACGCTGCCCGTGAACGTGGCCTGGTTGCAATCGACGCCGGTGAAGTCGGCCTCAATCCGCGAAGCGTCTCGCGGTGCCCACGCTCCCGAACGTGCCGCGGCACCCGCGCGGGGGAAGTCGAACTGGCCTTGTGTGCTGATCTGCGCGGGAGCGGTATTGCCGGGGTCAGCGCCGTGCTCGCGGTGGTCGTGACTGGCAGCCACGCGTGCTGCGACCGAACGGTCGTCCGAAAGGTCTGCAGATTGGTCTGCGGCACGACCTCGAATGTCCAAAGTGATCGGCCCACTCGTTGGCGCTGGAGCTCCCGGATCGCCTGGGTTGACCGCGATCGTTACCGTTCCGCTCCACGTGCCTGTGAGAAATGAGGAAGACGACGGGCCGCTCGGACTCGGCGATCCGCCGCCGCAAGCAGTGAGCAAGAGCAGGACAGGCAGCGGCCGAAATTGACGCATCGTGCGGGCTCTCATGCTACGGCTCCTTCCTTGACTGGAATCCGTTGCGGTAAGCACGACTGCAGCAGGTATCGATCGACCTCCCCATCGTAACCGTTGACGGCCAGAACTTCGGACACAATCCGTTGGCCCTCGAACCGGGAGATATGGACCACCAGGTGAATCGCCAGCGCGATGGCTTCCCGCGTGCTGCGATGCGGGAGGCCGACGTTCGCGGTGAGCACGCAATGGGCCAACCGGGTCAACGCCTGCTCCGCTGAGTTCGCGTGGATCGTGCTGAGGCTCCCGAGATGCCCGGTGTTCAACGCTTGAAGCAGGTCGAAGGCCTCCGGACCGCGAACCTCGCCCAGAATAATGCGGTCAGGTCTATGTCGGAGGGTGGCGCGCAGCAGGTCCGCGATGGTTACGGCAGGGACGGGCACTTCCTGGCCGATTGGCACCTGCGCACGTCTCGCCTCGAAGCGGACCAAGTTCGGTTTCTCGATCAGGATCTCGGAGGTCTCTTCAATCAGGACGACGCGATCCGCTTCGGGAATCCTGGCGGCCAGCCCATTCAGGAGCGTCGTCTTTCCCGTTCCCGTTCCGCCGGAAATGAGGATGTTCCTTCGCCCGTCCACAGCCCTGCACAGTTGGTCGGCGAGGGCTGAAGTCAGTGTCCCGATCGCGACCAGCTCCTCCGAGCGAGTAGCGGTGTGTAAACTTGCGCACAGTCAGTGTCGGACCGTCGACGGAACATGGAGGAAACATCGCGGCCACGCGCGACCCATCCTCCAGGCGAGCATCGAGCATCGGTTGATGCTCTGAAATCTCGTCGCCACAAGCCCTCGCGATGTTCTTGATCGCGACCGTCAGGTTCCGGACTTCCAGCGTCCGGCCCGGCACATCCTCGAGTGCGCCGCTCCGTTCGACGAAGACCCGCCGGCCGCCGCTGTTGACCATGACCTCGGTGACGGACGGATCGAGCAGCAGGTCCTCAATCGGTCTGAGAAACGGCAAAATGCGATCGAGGCTGCTCATAACGCGCCCCTCGCAAGGTGGTCGAAGTAACTGGTCTCGACATCAAGGAAATGCGGCTTGAGGTAGCAGTACTGCGCCGGGAGCGGATTGACCCCGTCGTACGGCAGCGCGATGGCCTGGGCATTCTGGAGCTGCGTGAACACGCGCGAGCGAAAATGTATTCGTGGTGTGGGGCGTAGCTCTTGCTGGCGCTGACAGATTGCTTGCCGGCACCGGCACGGCCTGTGAGAAGCGAGATGTGCGCGTCCCTATCAGACTCTGACAGCGTGTAGTGGGCCTTGAACTGATCGCGGCGACCGCAGAGCTCTGCCGCGGTCTTCGCCGTGAACTCGTCGCTGGTCGCAAGGAAGATCTTGTTGCGGAAGCACTGCAGCAGAGTGCGCCAGCTTTCATCGCCGGGCAGCGCGGAGCGAAGCGAGCTGATGCTCTGAGTCGCAACGATTGGTATGAGCCTGGCCTGCCGGGACAGCGCGAACGCGCGTTCGTCGCCGGTCGGATCCGTTTCGCCAACCGTTGCGAAGGCGTGGTACTCGTCGCAGACGAATAGCAAATCGCGCCAGACGCTCGCGGGTTGTGCTGTGATCCGCGGAATGCGCTGGAGAACGGCGCGCTGGAAATCCAGCTTGAGCATCACGCCCAGAATGCGGGCCAGCCCAGGGTTCATCGCCACCGGAAAGTTGAGTGCGAGGACGTGGCCCGTCTCCAGAAGCGTGTCGAGCCTCGCGAGCGGCTTCTGGTTCGCCAGGTTTGGGTTCCGCAGAGTATGCAGTTCGAGGCGGACAAAACGCCCGGTGCACGGCAGGATTGTCATCGAACAGCGAAAGGAAGACGACGACACCTTCCGTTATAGAAGACCGAAGGCGGGCGTCCAGACGACTCCATCCGTAACGTGCCCAGCGCTCCACCGCTTCGAGCTGGTGCCGACGATCTGCCCAGCCCGAGCCTTGCGCGCGGCGCACCTCGAACGGAACACCGCGTTCCGACAGATACGACTCCAGATCGGCCTCGTAGGGGTGCGCCATTTGACCTGGATCTTCCGCAAACCAGTGCTTCCATGGTGCATTGGTGCAGTGCAGCTGAGTGCTCCGCGCGTGGCACAAGCAAGACCTCGGGGGCTTCCGAAAGCGTGGCCTTGAGTTGTTGAATGTCGCGCTCAATCTGAGCATCGTCGAGAATGTATCGATAGATCTCGGAGAATGTCGTGTATCCGTCCGTGATTCGCCGCAACAAGATCACGAACTTGAGCAGATCGGTGTACGCCTGCTGCCAAAACGGCTCCTTGGATCTTCCGAACAGGTTGTTGACCAGCGTCGCGATCGCATAGGCCACCGCGTATGGATCGAGATCGTTGTGCAGCGGGTTGTAGCAGAGACCTGAATCGAGTCCAATCTCGGTGTAGTCCGACTCTCGGCCGGCCTCCTTGAGGATGGTCCGCACTTGCCCGCAGAAATCGCCTTTGACTTCCAGCACGAGCCCGCCAATCTTGCGGTTCGGGATCGTCCGCTCGCCAGCGCAACAGTTGATGGACGTAGCGGATACATGCAGGCGGATGTCTTGCCTGTACCGACCGCGCCCAGAATCATGATCCCGGTATAGAGCCCTCGCTGTGGGATCGTCAGCCACGATGGACTCGGCGAACGCGCGGGCTCCGTGGGCAGATGCGTTTCACCCAACACCAGAATGGGCGCCGGCCGCCTCTCTCCCCTTGGGTAGGCAGGAGCTTGCGGAAGCGAGCGGCCGGCGCCCGACGGTAAACAGCGATCGCCAGCACGGACGTCAGGAGTGACATCAGGAAGAAGGGCGTGGTGAACCACAGAGCGGCGTATACCGTATACGCAAACCCGGAGAAGACGACCGGTTTGCGGATCTGGATCAGCGCGAGAAAAACGTCATCACTCCCGAAAGGTGCGCATGAAGACCCCATGCGCCTGTGGCTGCTGCCACAGCAAGCGCCATGAGCCTGCGCACCTCGACGATCCTTGTCAGCATCAGTAGTTCCTGGTGACAGCGATGCTTCAGTTTGTTAGCGCAACTGCCCTTGCGTCGGCGGAAGCGGCGGGCTGGGCATCAGGCCGCCGCTGTCCGAGTCTTGCGCCCGCTCGCCGCGCCACTGGCCGCGGAACGTGCGACTCTGGATGGTCAGTACGCCAATGTGCAAACTCCTTGTCCTTCGCGAGCACGGTGTCGATCACCTGGTTCAGCACGTATTCCAGTGGACTCACCCAGGAATCGCGCATACGCGTAGAGCGTCTCCGTGTTCTCGCGATCGAGCCGTGTTCGATGCCTGACGAACTGCTTGCCGCGCGTGCGAGGTTTGATCAGAGGCATGGGTAAGCTCCTTTCCGAAACATCTGGGACTGGTCGCGACCAGTTCGCGCGGGCTGCGCGGCGAAACACGCGACCGATTCCGGGCACATCGGTGGGACCAAGGGACAGCACCGATGTGGGCCGTTTCAGACGGTGAGAGTTGGACCCGTAGCCGGGGCGTGAGCGACCCCAAGCAACCGGGCGGAAACCGGGAAATTCCGCGGAGGAGGGGTCGCTCACGCCCCGGCTCCACTCGCCCACTGGTGTTTCGCCGGGGATGCGGTCGGCACAAAACCGCCGCGCCGCGCGGAAGGCGTGACCATCTCCTGCGTGACTTCCAACACCAGCGCGAACAGTCACTTGCTGGCTTGACCTCGGTGCTTTGCGAGCGAGCGTCGACCACACGCCTGTCTCGAGACACAACCGACCTCGGCATTGGGACAATACCGTCCCGGCCCATTGTCCGGTCCGTTGTCCGCCTCTGGCCGCCTACCTCAAGCGGTGGTAACCAGGTGAGCGAGATGCAGATATGGGTGCGGTAGAACATGAGTATCGAGCACTCCGGAGCGCCGCGCGATCGCGTCGCCCAGCACGCATGAAACCGTCGAATCCAGAACCGACTGACCGTCCAACAACCAGCTCCGGTACAGCACCCGAAATCGCGGAGCGCTGAACGCATCCGTGCCTTTTCAAATCGCGGAAGTCGGAGGTTCCGTCCCCTGCGGCGGCGTTCCATCCAACCGCCTGCGTTCCTCGAAGTACCAGCCGCAACTCGTCGGCAGTGGACGGCCGGAGCGGGCTTGCGATCTCTTCCCCTCCAGGCGCCCTCGTATGTCGGCACAGCCTTGAGCGGAGATGGCTCGGAACCAGAGAGCCGCACCGTCCATGCCGGCAGTGCTCGGAGCAGATCCGTATGCCGATGGAGGAAGGCCCGAAAGTCGACAGGCGAAGGTCGATTCACGAGATATGTGAACACGTGACGACCGTCCGTATGCAGCCCGATCGGCAGCTTGTCCGGGAAATGCCGGACGGTCTCTTGGTCGCCGGAACGGAAGGTCAAGTGCGGCAGCTCGCTGCGCCGCAGTCGGGAATGCAAAAGCAGGCTGAAGTGAGCCACCTTGTCGCGCTCGGTGGCGAGCCAGGTCATGTCACCGCCGGCGAGAACTGTGTCGAGCAGCATGAGCCGTTCGACTGCACGGGCGATCGGCACGGGCCGCCGAAAACGATTGTCAGGCTCGTCAATGGCCTCGTCACAGCGGAGTGGTGCTGCAGATGGAAGATTCTGGCGCGGGAATGGGCGCACGCGTATGCGGTGGCGTATCGATTCAGGACAGAGGCCGTGGAAGAAATCGCAGGTCTTACGGCCCGTGGGGATCCGGGCAAAGGCGCAGTAGTGACGGTCCATACAGACCCCTGAGTGCAGCATCACGGTCACGAGGAACTCGGACTGACGATCATGAATCCGTGGGCCGCCACGTTCCTGACCCGTTCAGCCAAGGTCATTCGAGGATCTCCTCCGCCAGACGAGGATCGAGCCCGCGGCCACCCCTTCGTCCGGACCCGGAGCCTGCCAACCGAGCACCAGTCGCGCGATATCGAGTGAAACCGGCGCGAACCTTCCCCGACGCATGCGCGCCGCGGTAGTTCGGCGTCGTGACCTCACATCCTCGACGCGGGCTATGGCCGTCACGGTCGTCGTATTCGATACGGACGTCCGGAAACTGAACGTGCCCGTCGTCGAATGGAAGCTCACGCTCGCGAGCCCACCGTTCAATCTCCTCGGGTTCGCGATCTGGCCTACCGCTACTGTCCCGACGGCCTCGATTGGACTCTTGGAGGAAACGCTGGTAGTCGCGCTTCAGATCCTCCTCCAGCACGACGCGCCGCACCCGAGCGCCACCTGCGATCAATCGTTCGACGATTTCAGGTAAGCCGCGTAGAGGCGCACGTCATGAGCCAATTCGCGTGGCTTCAGAATGCCTGCGTGGAAGGCCTGTGCGCGCTGTCCGTCGCGGTCGTGGCGGGCGCTTTCGAGCACCGCCCGACCGCGATCGGTGAGCGTCACGACGGCAGTACGCGTCTGCCCCACGACGTGCGGCATGGTGCGAACAAGACCGAGTTCGCGCAGCCGGATGAGCTCGCGGTCCCGCTTTCCTTGCCTCTCCGAATTGCTGTCGCGCAGGTCGGATTCAGGCACAGCGCGGAAGGCGCCGACTGTTGCCAAAGTCCGGACCTCTGAGCCTCGCAGTTCGTAGCGACGGCTGCGAACCCGCACACGCTCGCGCGCGGGTCCGCGAGGCAGTTCGAGATCCCGGGTGAACGGATCCCGCGGATCGTTGGCAGCGGCTGTCATCGTCCGATCCTGTGCCGGCACGAGTGCCGCGGCTCAGGTCAGCTTCGGTCACGGTCTGAATCGCGGGGATCGTGCTCGCGCCACATGTTCGTCCTCACGACTTCAGGTGCAGGCGTAGATCGTCGAGGACCGGCGTCAGGCGTGGTGAGCTGGCGATCGATATGCTGCAGCTTGCGCCCGGCATCCCGGAGAAACAACCACCTTGCAATGCTGTGGTAGACGGCGCAAAGGTTGAAGAACAGCAGCAAAGCTGCGCCCGCAATCAGGTGCCCGTGGCGACCGAAGATGGGTCCTTTGAACGGCGCCAGAAAGCTCAGTTCCCCAGCGAGCCACGCAGCGATGAGGAACACCGTGATTGCCGCGAGAAATGCCACATTTGCGATCATCGTGATGACTCCTCGAAGGCTTGATCGACTCGGAAGTACGCGACCTGCAGGCCCAATGGATTCGACACGGACGAACTCGTTCGGCACGTGATCGCGCATCACGAAGTCGATCTGCGCCACGTAGGTCTCGCGAGCGCGTTCGTGCTGCGTGCCGGGAGTGTAGTAGACCTTCTGAAACGTCACGGCGGCCTTGAACGGCGCCGTCGTCAGCTGGCTCAGGCTGACGTTCTGAACGGCCACATCGACCTCGTCTGTTGACGGATTCGTGAGGAACGTCTCGATCACGCGGCTCTGCTCGTTCTGAGCGATCGTGGCGTCCGCCAGCGCCGGCTCGAGGAACAAGAGTGAGTCCGGATACTCTCGCTGGATCGTCGCCCGGATGCGGCTGAAATGTTTCACGATGAACTGCGTCAGAAAGTAGCGGAGTTCGGGCGGCTGGGGCTGGTATCGAGTCGCGTCGTACCGACGGCTTCCGCCCGTCCCACGCCGTCGATGCGGATGACCAAGCGGTTTGACTCTGGGAGTAACGGGCGGTCGTGTGGAAGTTGAGCGCCAACGAGCCCGAGAGCCACGAGGAGACCAGCACCAGCGCGATCTTCAGGTAGGTGTTCATCACCAGCGCGGAGCCATACAGCTCCACGAACTGACGCTTCGCATTCTCCAGCGTCTTCGGACTCAGATCACCAACCGTGGCGTTCATCTTGACGGACCCGTTTACCCAGAACATGTGAGGTCGAATCAGATTCCACACGACCCACACCAGACCAATCAGCAAGCCCAGCAGCTCCCGCGAACCAATCGAAGCCGAGAACGAGCAGTCGGGACACGTCCGCTGACGCGACCTGTTCGTCTTCATTGACGCGACTCGGGTGGAAGGCGACGGGCCATGGATGAAGCTCCTTAGCGACGAAGCCGAATAATCGGCTGACGCTGATGCGATTTGCCAACAGCACTCTCCGCCGCTTGAACCGGAGAAGATCGACTGCGTCAGCGATGGCACGAGCAGAATGCCCATGCAGAACGTGGCGACAACCGCAAACGCCTGAAGGCCGTAGATCCCATACTCCGCCTGCGTAATCGTCGGCGGCAACGTTGTTGACGTATCGGTAGACGAACCGTTCGAAGATCATCAGAAACGCGACGGCCACGACCGGGATGAACGAGTACTGGATGAACGATCTCAGCCACCCCCAGAACAGCCAGTCGAGCTTCGGGACGATGAAGAACGGAACGAAGATCGGCCCGAGCAGAGCCGCAGACGGCGCTTGCGATGAGGCCGAATGCGATCACCGCCAACGAAACGGCCTTGGCAAAGGCGATCAGCAAGAGGACCGTCCAGTAAATCAGGTTCGCGAGGATGGACCACGCGTCGGGCTGCAGGAAGCGCTCCGACAGGTCGTCGAAGTGCTGGTAGATGTTGTCGAACGCCCGTGCCTCCAGGACGCTCTGAAAATAGTACGCCTGGTCGGTGATCAGGTTGCTGAATGAGACGCCGATGCCCGGCAGCGGCGTTTCGTAAAACGTGATCAACGCGTAGCCAAACGATACGAACAGCAGCAGCTTGGCAAAATCGAAGAGCTGCTCACCCAGGCCTTCGTGAGAGAACATCATGCGGATGCCCTGCCAGGCGATCAGAATCGTCGCAAAGGCCAAAAACAGGTTGTAACCGAACCGCAGAAACTCCGGCTCGTACGTCGTCAGCAGGTTCGAAATTGCTTGCTGCACCGTGGGTAGCAGATTGAGCGCCGGTTGCGGTTCCATGGATCTTCCTCTTCCGGCCACGGTTTTCAGGGCTGACGCCACGTCCGAAGGGCGTCACCCGTGCCCGCGACGAACGCCTCGTTCGCGGCCCTCGCGTCGCGCCACGTCACGAGCTGCATGTTCATTGCGGCGGCGTCGGTGTCGCGGGCGCGTTTGCTGTCGACGAGGAGCTGCTCAACGACGCCAGCGAGCAATTGCGTGCGAGCTTGGCGCTGTCGAGCGCCGATCAGGACGGCACCGCTGATCTTGTCGAGCACCGCGGTGGCGCTCTGCTCGTTTGACGGATCGATCACGGCGCGTTCCAACGCGTTGATCGGATCGAACTCTCGCCTACGGCCGAGGTTGCGCACCTGTCCTGTGTCATTCGTCCCGGAGATCGCGGCGGCATCCGCCACATTCACGGTCGCAAGCCGTGCCTCAAAGGCCCTCCTTGCGACGGTCGTGAGGCGGTTTAGGAGCTGTTGTGCTGCGATCACGGGCTGTGTGAATCCCAAATAGGCCGTCCCGGATGGATCACCAAAGGCAAGGGCGGCGTTGTAGTCCCCGTCGAACAGAAATTCGTCGGGCCGCCGGGTGCGCCATCGTGGCGGGTCCAGCACGGCATATTTGTCCAGGTTCGTGAACACGCTCAAGCGGCGAGCCATGCGACGGAACTTTCTGTGCTGATCCTGCTGGACGTGTTAACAGGTATTCCTTCAACACCGCGGTGATGCTGTTGCGCACCGTCACTGCGGGATCAGTGACAACGAGTTGGGCTGACGTCGGTCTGGCGGCCAGAGCGACGAGCATGAGTCCCAGAAGTGTGCGACGCATTGGCGAACTACCTCCTTGCCTTCATCGACTGCTTCTACGGCTGTCGCCACGTTCGGAGCGCATCGCCGGTCCCTGCCACGAACGCCGAGTTCACTGCGCTGGCGTCGCGCCAGTTGATGAGCTGCATATTGATCGTCTCGGCCTCTGTGTCACGTTGGCGCTTGCTCCTAGCCAGCAGCTGTTCCAGCGCGTGCGACAGGAGCTGATTTGTTGCCATGTCCTGGCGGCGCGCGAGGAGCTCGCCGGCTGCAATCTTGTCCAGAATCGCAGTCATCTCGTGATACCGCGACAAGCCGTTTAGAACATCGTTCTCAAGCCCTTGAATCCCTTCTTGTAGCCGATCGTGGCACCCGCGGACCAACGCGACCTGATGGCCGCCCCTCATCGCCACCGTGTCCGTGATCTCGATCGTGGCGTATCGGCGTTCGAGGTCGCGGCGTGCGCTCGCAGTCAGGCGGCTTGGCTGCACGTCCGGACGGAGAGAGCGGTAGCGCGGTAGCCGCATAGGCTGCGCCTGACGCATCTCCGCTATTGAGGCCTTCGATCCAAGGTCGGCCGAACTGCCACAACGAAGGGTCGTGGCGGGTGATCGAAATCCCTGGAACGCGGAAGCGGTCCATGCTTCCGAGGCCCTGGCCCATGCGAAGGATGGTGCGGCACTGGGCTTGGAGCTCCTCGTAGTGCCGCAGGGTGCGTTCGGCGATCAGCACGGTTTGAACGAGATTTCCAGGGTCGATCACAACAATCTGCGCGTGAGCGCGGGTCGCGGTGATTGTTAGCAGGAATAGACTTGCCAAAATGCGGCGCGACATGGCTTCCTCCTTCAAAACTTCCCGACGACTGCGGGCGCCTCGTAAGCGGGCAACTCGAGGTCGCCGGTGAGTACACCTTTACCCGGTGCCCCTCGCGAATTGTGATGGTTGGCAAACGATTCAGAAACCGGCTCATCACCTGCACGCTGGCCTCGCGCAGTCGCGTCGGTCGCACCGCCAGCGATGATCACCGTCCGATCGCCGTCGCCGCGAGTCAGGCCAGCGCTTCCCAGATACTGCCCCAGGCCGCTGATGAGGCCGACGGCTGCGGCAGCCCCGAAAGTCGACCAGTAATGTTGATTCACCTGATCTCGAAGCCCTGCATCTCCGATCTGATTCAAGCCGATGAAGTGGTCAAGACTGTAGGTTCGGCCGTCGGGCATGAGAAGGCGATGGAACGCGACGGCAAGCCGCGTCTCTCCGAACGTCTGGACCGGCTTGGTCTCACCGAGGATGCGGGCGCCAGCCGGGATCAACACATGCTGCCCACTGTGGGAGTAGCGCGTTCGTCACGAGGCAGTTGACCGGCGCCGCGACACTGCCATCCAGGCGATTTGTGAGAGCCGTGTCGACGATCGTGCCTTCGAGGATGCGATGGAGCGGGCCAGCGGCGCTGATTGGCTCCGTCTGAGTCGGCCGTGCCGGCGCCCCAGTCGTCTGCGGTCCCTGTGTGTTGGCCGCATTTGGAGGGTTCGCTAGGACCGTTGCAGCGCGGCCTGGCTGGGTATTTCCAGCCACGCGCGTGGTGGCGCGAACGACGGCGTCTGCCACGTCATCGATAGACGGATTCTCGTCCCTACGTGTTGTGGGAGCTGCAGCTGAACTGCCGGCGGCCGGCTGGCCGGAGTCTGGTCGTTCCGCCTCCGGCCTGCGGCTCATCACGACATTGCTCGCGAACAGGCTCTCGTATTCGCGACGTCGGCGTTCCGCTTTGATCGGATCCTCCGGAGCAGGCGGGCGCGACTCCTCGTAAGCCGCGGCCGGCGCGGGCGGCGACTGCGTCGCAGCCTGCGCCTCCTGAACGGCTCGCGCTTCGAGCATTCGTAAACGATCCTGGTAGTCACGCACTCGATCCGCGTTCGCAGGTTGAGTTGGTCCGGCGGCAGGGTTCGGCCTTGTCGCCGGCGCAGGCCGGCCCGCAATCACAATGACTAGCAGGATGCCGACCGCGAGGCCCACCATTAGCCAGGTCTGCGTTCCGCGCGGAAGAACACCACGTGGAACTGGGCGGTGGTCCGCAACGGGTGCCGTGCCTGAGACGCCGGATGGTTCAGCCATCGCCGTTACCTGCCCTCGCTGCGCAAACGAAAATCGCTTTTCGCCGAGCGACAGGTACGCCTTGGTCAAGCACCTTCGGCACGACATATGTGCCGCTGTGCACCTGAAAGTTCACAATCGCCGGCTTGCCGTCCTTGAGTTCATAAAGGACCGGCAATTCGGCCGCGTCGGCCTTGATGTATGTGAACTGCCCGTCATGCCAGATCGATCGCACCAGGAACGGCTTCTCGTAGCTTCGGCGTGGCGTAAGCAAATTGCAGTCGAGTCGGTACTGCTGCTCGTACGTGGCAATCGTCTCGGTCGCACGCTTTTCTGCCGCCTGAACGGCAGCGCGGGCCTCATTGACTTCTGCCTGGAGTATTTCGACCTGCGCCGCGCTGTGGCACTCTCGGTTTTCCGCGTGATGTGTTCGGATCTGCGTTCACGCATACCTTTAGGTCGGGAGTTCCACTGCCGTTTTTCTCGTTGAGTAGGAACGAATAGACCGTCCCGCTTCCGGTGACCAAGTTCAAGTTCGTCGTGGCGTTTTCCTTTGCGGGCTTCACGTGGGCGATGTTGTGGGTGGCGCTGATGACCCAAAAGTCCTTGTCGCCGCAGACAACGTCGAGGATCTCCTCGTCCTCAGGGAGGACAATCATCGTCGTGTATCGCAGACGGGTCTGCAGCGGCACCACGCTGCGAGCGGACGCCTCAACTTCACGGACCCCCGTGCTCTGAGCGACCGTGCGACCAGGAATGAGGACGCCCAGCAACACCACTGGTAACAGCCTGCGAGCCACGAGCTGCGAGCACATTCCACACCTCCGACAGTCAGGCAGAGGCCGCGAGTCGATCGAGGCCTGCCTCAAATCCGAGTTCCCGAAAGACGGCGGCGACCCGTTCGTTGTCGATCGGTGTGTTCGTGTAGATCCAGTAGCTCTTGGGGTCAACCGTGAGTGTCAGCACCTTCGCCAGATTCGGTCGCTTCAATAGGATCTGCTGCCGAGGGATCAACCCCGTCAGCAAGTCGAGTTCCATCTCGTTCAGTTGAAACAGATCAGCGTACTGATGGCGATCCAGTGCCGGATTTGCCAGCAGCAGTTTCGTCGGGCAGCTTTCCACGACGGTTCGAAGGAGATCCGCCGACGCGAAGTCGTCGACCGTCTGCGTGGCGAGGATCATCGCCGCGTTCCGCTTGCGCCAGGTCTTCAACGCTTCCTGCACGTAGCCGCGAAGCATCGGATGCTGGATGAAGCGCCACGCCTCGTCCATCACGCAAAGCTTGAGCGTGCCCACCCTCAAGCGGATCTTGAATGCGCTCCGTGACCCGGTGGAGGACGTAGAACAACAACGGCTCCAACAGTGCGGGATACGCGCGCATCGCCTCGAAGTCGAACACCTGCATTCGATCAAGCGTTAGCGTGTCTTCACAGTTGTCGAAGAGTGACGCATATCGGCCGCCTTCAACCCACTTTGTGCAGGCGGCCTGCGAGTGCGCGAGGCAACAGGTTGGCGCAGTGTGAACAACCGCCGCTGAGTGCGGTCGAGGACGTAGAGATTCTCGATCGCCTCGTAGAGCTCGCGATCCTCGGCATTGCTGAGCCGGTACGTGTCTTCGCTTTCGAGCAACACGCGGACGAATGCGTGAAGAAAATGCAGGTGCTCGGGAGTTGGCTGAAGCGCGAACGGGTTGATGACGACGTCCGCGTTGACGCAGGCCCACTTCCAGTACCGTCCGTCGAGCAGCGTGGCCAGTTTTCGGTAGCTGTGACCCAGGTCGAGAATCACGGTGAGCGGTTCGCATTCTGAGCGTGCGTCACCAGGAAGTTGAGAAGAAAGCTCTTGCCGCTGCCCGTCGCGCCTAGGACCAAGGTGTGGCCGACGTCGTCGACATGGAGGTTGTAGCGCGTAGGTCGTTCGATGTGGCGTCTCGAATACCGCGAGCGCCTCGCGGCCCAGGTGCGAGCTGACCGACGCACCTTGGTCGAGAGTGAAGAGAAGGCTCAGATCAGCGACATTCGTCTCCAAGCAGCGCCAGGCGTCGCAGATTGTGCGCGCTGTTGCCAGGTACGATACTCGAGCCATGCATTGAGCAGGTTGTATGTCTCCTCGAAAAAGCTGCCGTCGTGGACTGCGAGCGCCTTCCTCGCCTCGGCTGACTGCTGCTCGAGCGCACGCGGATCGACACCGTGCAGAATTAGCGGTGAGCGAACAGCTGCCGAAGAAGTGGCCGTTGACTTCGAGTTCAGTGAGGCGCGTCGCCGAGTTGCCGTACGGTCGCATTCGCGGAGTCGTCGACCAGCATTTCCTCCGGCCGTGTCTCCGATGAGACGATAGTTCATCATCGAGACGCGTTTATTGAAGAAGTGTCGACGCCGTGTCTGGAATGTCTCGGCGCATCCGATCGCTGGGAATTCGCTGCCACTCGAGGCAGGCGATCAACTCTCCGGGCACCTCGTACAGGTCCGCAAGCAAGTGAGCGAACGTTTGGCTCGGAGGCTCCTTCATCGACAACGCTCTTACCATGCGCCGACCGACGAGCAAGTGATCCCGATTGCATTCGACGGCCGAATCGGCGACGAAGTAGTCCAGGTGCGCGTCATGCGTCAGCGTGGCTGCGTCGACGGTTGCTGGGTCGTAGTTCAGAAGCTGACGGAAAAAGCGGAACGCCTCGCGCTTTCGACTGGCGGCGTAGCCCCACTTCTCTGAGCTGCACCTCGAACGCCTGAGCCTTGTGGTGAAGGATGCCGAGAGCGCGGTCGATTTCATCTTCCAGGAGTGCAAGGGTTCGCGACGGTCGACAGCCAGTTCTGACTGCTTCGCGCGGCGCTCGCCATGCCCGGCCAAGTTTTGTGCTGGTCCGCGGCGCGGTCGGCGCCTCGTAGAGAAGCACCAGGAACAGCTCGCATATGTAGAGCTCGCTTCCGCGGTCGTTCAGTACGCCGCATCGTCGCTGAATGGCCTCGTTGGCTACCGGCTGAGGGCACGCCGCCGCTGTGAAGGGATCGGCTTGGCGCTTGATCAGGTATTGATACAGCGCGGCAGCGTTCATCGAGCAGACGCAGGGCCGCTTCGAACCTGTGGACGAGCGTCCCCGCGCTGTCCGTGCGTGAGACCCTCGTAGTCGATCCCCTGCAGCCGAGTACACCACGCCGACGATGTCCCGCCTTCGTCAGAAACGTCGTTTCGTCGACGAAGCCCCACAATGCGAGCAAGCCATTGATCGCGCCCGTGTCGCGATAGTCGCGGAGTATCCGCCCCAGTCTCACCACGACGCGATCTCCACGTCGGCGCGATCGTGTTTGCCGGGGTCGTAGCGGCGTCGAACACCAGAGGATGAGAGCAGGATGCGCAGCATCTCCGTGTCCTGTCGCGTTGACCAAAGCGCGAAACCATAGAGGCCCGCGAACATCAACAGGCCGCCCAGGAACGAGTAAAACAGGTTGAACGTCGCTGCGCCGAGAAGAAGCGACGAGGAAGAACAGGCGGCGGTCAACGCCGCACAGCGTCAAAGGTCGATGCAGCGCCTTGTAAACCGGACGGAGTACGCTGGCCGGTCTGACATACCGAGAACCTCTCGAGCACCCGCCAAATGGTTAGAACAGCCACGTTAGAAACTGCGCGGCAAAGAGCGCCAGACCACCGCCGAAAACGATTCCGGAGATCTGCCGTTTGGCTCCGGCTTCCCCGAACATGAACATCAGTCCGCCAAGAACGATTGCAACCAGAGCCAGGGAACGTGCCAACGGACCGGTGAAGGTACGCTCGAGGTTGCTGGCGGCGCGTTCCCAAGGCGATTGCGCAAAGACGACGCTCGGGATCAAAAGCAGGGAGAGCGAAATCGCGGCGATCCCGACACGCCGAGCCGTCGCCGTCAGGGTCTCGCCAGACATCACCACACCTCCTGCGCAAAAAGCTTCAAACTGCAGTTGACACGGGACGGTTCCTTGTCCATGATTCTGTTTGAGCAGAAGCATCAGTACGCGCCAGGGCTGATGCCGCCATACTGACTCCCCTCTCGACTTCGGCTTATCAGCACCGTCCTTCACTGGATGGAACGCAGGATGAGACCGAAAACTTACAGCGCCGTGGATCTGCCGCAGGCGGCCCGCAAACTGGCGTTGACTGCCCGTTCAAACAGGGCACAGCCGGCCCAATATCGAGTCCGGGGGATCCATGGAGCACCTGCGAAAGCTCAGGCTGCTCGACGAAAGCGGGAAGCCGCTCGGCACCAGAGTCGAGGGGTGCTGGAGCGTCTTCTTCCGCGCTTCCAGAGGCAGTTCCCTACGTTCCGAGATGAAGTGACGCTCACCGAGGTCTTCGAGGAGGCCGGTCGCAGGATCGTAACGCGCGAGGAACGATCCGGTCCGATCGAAAAACTCCACGGGTGCGCGTGGGTCACCCTTCGGAGCGTAGCGACGTCCTGGTTGCGGCGCGGTTCGAGTCGTTTGTCGCAGCGAACGTTGGGTGCCGACGAGAGCCAGGCTGCACTTTCGACAGTCGCAACCGGCTCCGGCACGCCGGAACAGATCGAACGAGACATCCTTTTGCGGGAGGTTTTGGCCCAGATGACGGCCGACGAACGCCTCGTATGTCTATGGAAGACGGCCGGTTTCTCAAGCGAGGAGATTGCGCACCACAGGGAAGTTCGGCCGCCGCCGTCGATACACTTTTTTCCAGAACGAAGCAGAAGATTCGGCGAATATTGGGCGTTCAAGATTCTGGTGCCCCGCGAAACGACTCCGGAGGCCAGCCACGCGGCCGCCGTTTAGAGTTCGCATCGCAGAAGGAAGAAGACACCGAGACACCCGATGGCGAATCAACCCCAGCAGCCCGATCCAACAGATTCGAACGCGCAAGATGACATTGACGAGGTCCTGGGACGTGCCAATCCGAATCCGGGGCGGACAGGATGCCCACCACATGACGTTCTGACTGCGCTGGCGCGCCGAACGCGCCCGATCGGCGATCCGGCGTACGAACACCTCGTCAAGTGTTCGCCGTGTTATCGCGAGTTCCGCGCCCTGCAGCAGGCCGGCGTGTCCATCGGCCACGCTCGGAGTTCGCGAGCTCGCTGGATCGCTGCAGCTGCTGTCATCGTGATTCTCGTCGGTGGCGCGTGGGCCTTGGTTTCTCGACCACACGATGGCGGCCGTCCCGCTAACGTGGCGGACCAAGCATCGGCAGCCGATCTCACAGCTGAATTGGACCTGCGGCAAGTATTCGGTTACGCGCAGTGAGCAGGCTCAGGCTGCTCCGCCGCCATTGTCGCTGCAGCGTGGGCGACTGAATGCGACCATTCTTCTGCCTGTCGGATCCGAGCCGGGTGCGATGAGGTGCAAGTGCTGGACTCCGAGCTGCGCTCAAAAGCGACTGCTTCCGGAGAGGCGGCAATCGAAAATCACGCGACAACGCTCAAGACCACGCTGGACCTACGCGTCCTTCCACCTGGCACCTACCGTTTGGCTGTGAGACGACAGGGCGACGAGTGGCAAATGTTTCCGGCCACGCTCAAGTAGCCTTGATTGGCCATGGCTCGGCTACTGTCTTGGGATTCAGAATCGCTCTTGAACCCAGAACCTTGCAATAACCCAAGGCGTTAGGTATCATCGTGCCTACGGTCATTCGCGAGGATGGGTTCGAGGTCAGGATCTACACGTTCGATCATCCTCCACCACATGTTCACGTCGCAAAGGCTGGCGCTATCGTGCGGATCGATCTCGCGACACATTACGTCACGGAGATCGTCGGGGCCATTTCAGACAGAGACGTGAAACGAGCTGAACGACTCGTCGCTCGGCATGCGAAACAGCTGAAGCAAGAATGGGCGAAGATTCATGGCAACGACTGAGGTCACTTCGAAGGATCGGGAACGCTACGCGCGTGCGCGTGCACTCGGAGAGGCGCGGGCGCAGGACCCCTCCGCTGTTGTGGGTGCGCGATACGATCCAGAGAAGGATCTGATTGAGCTCTGAGTTTGCTGGTGGCAGCTCGATGACAATCCTAGCGGGAAGATTGTTCCGGGGCTAGAGCGGGCGTCCACGTCGAAGCTGGGGTCGATCGTTGTCTCTCCAGCCGGGGATGCATTGTCGTGGCCCTCGCTCGATGTGGACGTCTACGTTCCGGGATTGGTCGAGCGCGCATTCGGCACCCGTCTGTTCGCGGCAGCCACTGGACGCCGCGGTGGCCGCAGGCGATCAAAGGCAAAGGCCGCTGCGGCAAAGCCAATGGCGCTAAGGGAGGTCGACCGCGGAAACGGCTCTCAGCATAGGCCACGAAGCTGAGGCTTTTGCTTTTATTCGCCTCGCGGCTACACTGGCCTGTGTGGCCGTCGTTCTCTTCTGCCAGTGCGGTTCTGACCGCGTGGACATTAAGTTGTGGAATGTCCGGCGGGCGCAGCTTCATGCTTGACGTGCGGCCAGGAGGCATGGCTCGACGGCTTTACGGTGAGCGAATTCAGATCCTGCGAAGCTGTTCACGGCCGCTGTAATCGATCAAGCCCGGAAACATCGGAAACGCCCGCCAGACGAAGTGCAGGAAGATTCAGGAGCATCGGAAGACGCCGTCGCGATAACGCGCGTAAGTCGAGCTTCGCCGCTGCACAATGCGCTGTGCGATTGGGTCCTCGTCAGACCCGCTTGAAACATCTCGCAAGCCTCGACAACGATCTTTTCGTGGGACGCTCTCCCGGTAAACGCGCCGTCCTCCGACGTTCATCCAGCCGATGGTTCCGCCCGCGTGGTCGACCCACCTGCCGGAGGCGACGACTGGATGTACGAAGTCAAGTTCGACGGTTACCGTGCCTTGCTGCTGAAGAACGGTGAGCGTGTCCAGATTCGCTCTAGGAATGACAAGGATCTGACGAACACGTATCCGTCCGTCGCAGCGTCGGGACATCGCCTGCGGGCTGACCAAGCCGTGCTCGATGGTGAGATCGTTGCGGTCGACGCTGAACGGACGCCCTTCGTTTCAAGCGCTTCAACATCGAGCCGCCCATCCTGGCCACTTCGATCGTCTTCTACGCATTCGACCTGCTTCACCTGGCGGGAGAGGATCTGACGGGCGCGACGCTGCCAGGGGCCGCAGGGCACAGTTTGCCGAAGGTGCTGAACGACTCGGGCGTGCTCCTGTCGATCGAGTTACCAGGTACGCCCAAGCAGGTGATCGATGCAGTCAGAGCCTCGGGCTGGAAGGCGTAATCGCCTCGGTGGACAGCTCAAAACCCGCCATTAATCGACACTGCCAAAACCCGCCATTTCTGACGGGCGACCGAGACTGGTGGAGTTCTACTTCGTGGCCTCCTCCGGACGCAAGTCGGTGTGGACCTTGGTGCGCCAGCTCCGTGGTCCGCACTTGAGGACGTGCGGCGTGATGTAAGCAGCCGATCGAGCAGCGCGGTGACGGCCGCGGTGTCGCCGAGCAGTTTGCCCCAATCATCGACGGGTCGGTTTGACGTCAGGAGCGTCGAGGCGCGCTCGTAGCGACGCATGACGACTTCGAGGAGATCTTCGGCGGCCGTGTGCGGAGTTTCCGCATGCCGAGGTCGTCGATGATCAGGAGCGGGACGGCGGCCAGATCCGCGAAATAGGCTTTGCGGGTGCCGTCCAGCGTGCGCGTCGGCGAGTCTCCTCGAGGAGCGTGTGCGCTTCGCGATAGATGACGCGGTAGCCCTGCTGGATCACGGCGCGGCCGATGGCTTGCGCCAAGTGGCTCTTCCCCGTCCCTGGTGGTCCGAGAAAGAGCGCGTCTTCCGCTGCGCGATGAAGCGCGCCCGTCGCCAGCTCGTGGATCAGCGCGCGATTCATCTTCTTGTTGAAATCAAAGTCAAAGTTGTCGAGTGAGCGGTGCGGGATCGCGGAAAGCCTGCCTGTTTGTGCCGGCGCTCGAGCAGCCGGTCCTGCCGACGCAGGAGCTCGTCGGACACGAGCGTCGAGACGAGATCGATCGGCGTCAGCTTCTCGGTCTGGGCGTGACGCAAGCGGGTTTCGAGGACGGCCGCCATCCCCGAGAGGCGGAGTTTCCGGAGCGCGTGATCGAGCTCGACGAGATTCATAGCGGGTCTCCTGTTTTGCGATCGATGAGATCGCGATAGAGGGTGAGCTGCCGAATGAGCGGGTCGACCTGGCGGAGCGTCAGCGGCACCGGCAGGCGGCGTTCGAGATACCGACGGCAGGAAAGCGGTAGGTCGGCACGCCGAGATCGAGCGCGGCTTTGGCGGCGTCGTCGACGACGGCCGGGCCGTGTTTCTTCGCGAGGGCGAGCACGCCGAGCATGCGGCGGACGCCGGCGGCGCCGTCGTGCTGATGGATGTGACGTGCACACCGCGCTGATGTGCGCGCCGGCGGTCGTGCGCGCGGGCGAGCAGCGCGACCGTGCTCGCCGGCGTCCGCGCCGGCCGGTCGTCGTCGTGCGAGCCGGTGCCAGCCGCGCGGCGCGCGCAGATGCTCGCGCAGGAGCTGCCCCGTCTTCGGCGCCAGCAGGCGGACGTGCAGATCATTCCACTGCACCTGGACGCGTTGGCCGATCCAGCCGGGCGGCGCGCCGTAGTACGCGCGCCTCGACTTCGACGCAGCCATCGAGATGCACCGTGCGTTCGCCGTAGCGGTAATAGCGAAACGGTTCGAGCGGAGCGGCCGAGCGCGGGCTGCTCCTCGGCAAACATCACGGCGACTTGCCGCTTCGTCGTGCCGTGGATGCGCGTGTCGGCCCAGCGCGTCTCCCAGCGATCCAAATACGCTTGCGCCTCGTCGAGACGTCTCGAAGCGCAGTCCTTTGAGCGGCGTCTTCTGCGCGTGGCCGACGCCGGCTTCGACCTTCCCTTTGCGATCGGGATCGCCGACGCGGCACGGGAGGGCGACCACGCCGTAGTGCGCGAGCACATCGCGATAGAGCGGATTCAGCGCGGGATCGTAGATGTCCGGGGTGAGGACGCCTTCTTTCAGATTGTCGAGGACGATGACGCGGACGGTGCCGCCCAGCCGGCGAAAGGCGCGTTCGTGGAGCTCGGCCCAGATCTGCGCGCTCGAGCGCCACACCAGCAGCCGCACCGACTTGCGCGAGCAGCCCAGGGTCAGGACGAAGAGCCGCGTGCGGCGGCATTTCCCGTGCTGCGGTCGCGGACCATCGGGCCGCCGTCGCCGTAGTCGACCTGGCCTTCTTCGCCGGGCGCGGTCGTGATGACGACGCGCGCCTCGGCGGGCGCCGGTGCCGCGCAGTTTCAGGACGAAGCGCCGGACACTCGCGTACCGCGCGGAGAAGCCGTGGTCGTCGACCAGGTCCTGCCAGATCGCGACCGCGTTCCGCCCGCGCCCCAGTGCCTCGACAATCAGCTCGCGATACGGTTCGCACGCGCTGGCACTCGGCGCACGCGTGGGCGCCGGGCTCGCCGCGTCGGTGGACACCGTCCCACAAATGGCTGGTTTTGCCAGCGTGGAGTCGGTGGACACCTCGGCGGAAATGGCCGGTTTTGCCGCCCGTTCGCCTGGCCGCCCGCGAGCCGCGCACCGGGATCCCGGCGGCCAGCAGATAGCCGCGAGCCGTCGCGCGGTCCACACCGGTCGCCTCCGCGATCCGCCGCACCGGCCAGCCCAAGCGGCCGAGTCCAGAGAACTTGTTGCTGCTTCTGGTGATCCAAGACGTTGCTCATTCCGGCGAAGGACCATGGCGCCCGTCGCCTTCGTCAACGTCTCGGCCGCCGTCAGTTAATGGCGGGTTTTGCGGTGTCGATTAATGGCTGGATTTGGGTGTCCACCGAGGTAATCGCGAAGCGCAGGACCTCACAGTACAGCCAGGGCGACCGCAACACGTCGTGGGTAAAGTTGAAGCTCGATCGACAGCGGGAGTTCGTTGTCGGCGGATACCGACCTGGCTCCCACGGCGTCGATGCGTTGCTCGTCGGCTACTACGACGGAAAGCGACCTGCGGTTCGCAGGAAAGGTCGGAGCAGGGGTTTACACCGCATCTGCGGCGAGAGGTGTTCGCACAGGTCGCGCCGCTAGAAGCCACCCGTTGCCCGTTCGTGGACCTTCCAAACAGCAAGACCTCGCACTGGGGTGCGGGGGTTACACCCGAGCAAATGAGTGAAATGCGCTGGCTGAAGCCGAAGCTCGTCGCGCAGATTCGATTCGTCGAGTGGACTGCCGACGGTCACCTGCGCCACTCGGCCTTTCTGGGTCTCAGATCCGACAAAACACCCAGGGGGATCCGTCGCGAAACGTGAGCCTTCTGCAACAACATGAGAGGCGATCCCGCATTCAAGCGGCCGACGCAGCTTCTTTCAAGCAGTCGATGGCTCTCTTTAGTTGGTTGTCCTCTCCGCTCCACAACGCCTCAGGAGAAAGGGGCTCTTCGACGTTTGGCACCAACCCGCGCCCTTCAAGGTTGGTTCCTTGCCACGTGAAGTACGCTGCGACCGGCAGCGCGACGCGGTACCCAAAGCCAGCTTTGAACGCGCTGGTCGCTACCAATCTGCCCGCGGTCTTCACGCCTACCAAGGTCGCCACGCGATACTCGGACGCAAACGCGGCGACCATTTCGGCGGCGCTCGCCGAATGCTCGTTCACCAACATCGCCGACCTGGCCGTGATGCCGTTGTGCACCGAGGGCCTCCGTAAACACGGCAACTGAACGGCGCGCTCTGGCAAATCTGAAGATCAGCGGCACCACCCCAAGCTTTGACGTCGGGAATCCGGTCGAACGCTGGAAGACGCTCCTTGTCAAAGCCCCGTCGCGCCACCGCCCGACTGACGCTGCAGCCAACGCCCCGCCGATCGGGGCACAAATGGCTCATGAGGCGCAGACATCCGATGCCGCCGCCGGTATTCCCTCGGAGGTCGATGACGAGCCGTTCGCACGCCAGCTCCCTGATTGCACGGCTGAAGTCGCGCGCGACATCCATCCCCAGAACACCGGGAAACATGCTGACCCGAATCAGCCCGGTGCCGTCGGCCAGTCTGGAGGCATTCACCACCTGGTCCGGCACCGACGATAGGACGCTGCTTTTCCTTCGACCCCGGAATGGTCACGGTGACGCTCGCTATTGAGCGGTCGGCTCGACGAACCGTGAACGAGTATGTCTCTCCCAACACGAACGGCATCGCCTCGGGTGGTAGCAGCTCCTTATCACCGACCTTGAGCAGTACGTCTCCAGATTGAATTCCAGCCTGCGCGGCGACGCCACCTGAGTGCACGTCCTGGAACATCCACCGCGTTCCTTCCGCGAGTCTCGGCTTTCGTGAGGGTCGCGGCAATCGCAATCCTGCCGGCTGCCCGCGGACGTCCTTCGTGAAAGAAACCCGTATGGCTGGTGCCCAACTTCTTGAGCATGCTGTTCATCGCCTGCTCAAAATCGTCAGCGGTGTCGGCTCCGAGGATCTGTGCTTCGTGCTCCTCGCGCATGGTCCGAGTGTTCGGTTCTGCGCCCATGAACTTCTGATCGACAGCCGCGAGCACTTTCGCCAGGACGTTGCGGCGCTGAGCCTCATTTACGAACAGCATTTGCGCCTCCCGTATCCGCCGCCGCAGATGACCGCCTCAACACGACTGCGCCATCACCGTAGACCAGCACACCGCTCCAGAGCTTTGGAACAGCCTGCGAGCCGAACTGCTCCAGCATTTTCAGCTTCGTGCGCCGCATCGCCTCCCCAACATCCATGCCCCCGGCGAGTTGCCGGTAGAATTCGCGCATCAATGCAAGGCTGAACTTGTCGTCGGCAGTCCAGAGATTCGCGACCACGCTGCGAGCACCAACTGCCAAGAACGGCCGTCACGAGACTGGCAACTCCCTCTTGGCCGTACACGGCACCAGTGCCGGTATCGCAGGCCGAGAGCGTCACAAGATCCGCGCCGAGACGCCACTCCAGGATTTCCCGTGCTTGAAGCAACCCGTCTTCCGTGCCCGAGGGCCTCAGAAGGAGCGCCGATCGAGCCGGGAACTTTGTGCTCACGATGCCGTGCGCGGCGAAGTGCAGCACGCTGTAGTCGTTAAGCGGCTGATTCTTGAGCTCCTGTTCCGTGGCCGAATCGCCGAGCAGGACGGTGGACTGTGCGGCTCCCAGCGTCGTTGCGACCGCGCGGGCCTCGTCATTGGCAGACGGCAGTGGGGGCAGCAGACTGGCATCGAGATCGTAGACGCCGCGCGCGATCGTCCCAAACGCCGGTGCGCCACCGCTGGTCGGCGGAACGGGCGCTTCGGCGGTGGGAGAGGCGCTAACCGCGAGCGCGACACGTTGCGACGGTCGCTGACCCTGGTGCCTCCTGAGAAACGAGAGAACAGATCCCGACGGTACGTGCGAGACTACGTGCGATTCCAACAGCCGTTTGCCGGAAGCCGTTACGATCAGTTCAAGCGGGAGCTGGTGCAATGGTCCGTCCGCACTCACGATGACACGGGTGCGTGTGTTGAGTTCCGGGATCCCATCGAGCAGCAACTCCCCTGCTCGTCTCGCGTCGGCGCCGACGTTTGATCCCTCGCGGACTGCCCGGACAATAGGCTCAAGGGCTTTCTGGATCGCTGACCGTCCAACAAGGCGGTGGATACGCGCCGACGTGCGGGTTGCTACAACCACGTACGAGTTCGGCTCCGCGAGAACGAATTCCAGCAGAACCTCGTCGCGACGGAGGCTGCTCTGGACCTCTCGCAGGGCGAGCGGCTTGCGTCCAGCGACGCGAGTACGTGTGAACACGTCCGTCGATACTGGGGCCAACCCCTCTTCGGCTCGCAGTATCTCGTCGAGCAATCGCTGCCGCTCGGCCTTGTCCTTGGTTCGAAGCAGCCTCAGTTGAAGCGCGGAGATCCGTCGCTCGCCTGCCTGAAGTTCCGCCGGTTTCTTTCCCGCCTCGTGGGCGGAGAGCAGCTCCAGCACTGAGCGCCCCCGCGCCTGCTCGAGGACTGAGAACAATCGACCGGCGCTCTGACCTTGCGAGCCCTCCAAGTGGACTCGCGCGAGAAACACAGCAATGCGTAACTT
>ERZ1370068.10939-contig-9594_pt1 | contig 39118 bp, 67 predicted proteins | sample MGYA00561227_ERZ1370068 | MGnify/ENA primary metagenome ERZ1370068 (study PRJEB38410, sample SAMEA6850437) | metagenome | study: Metagenomic assessment of the ecological functions of the soil: analysis of the soil microbiota associated with the...
AAGTTACGTATTGCTTCAGCAGGACGCCTTCTGCCGCACCTCGAGAGCGGCACGATCGTGCTGATCGGCGCCACCACCGAGAATCCGTCGTTCGCGTAGAACGCGGCGCTGCTCGCGCCGCCGCGTGTTCCGCCTGAGGCGCTCGGCGAGCCTCGAGCTGTGTGCGCGTGCTCGGCCAGGCGCTCGCGGATCGCACGAGCACGGCCTCGGCGGTGCAGGGTCTCTGCGGCCGATACCGACGCGCTCGAGCTCATCGCGCGAACGGCGCGGCGACGCGGCGCGCGCTCGGCTTGTTGGAAGTCACCGTGTCGCTACTGGCGAGGGCGAGACGCGCGTCGATCGGGTACCTGTCGAGCGCGCCGCGAGCACCGCACACCGCTCTACGACAAGGCCGCGAGAGCACCTACAACGTCACGCCAGCGCTCATCAAATCGCTGCGCGGGAGCGACCCCGACGCCGCGCTCTACTGGCTCTTTCGCATGCTGGACGCTGAGACGAGTTGCCTTTCTGCTGCGCCGGCTCATTATCTTCGCGAGCGAAGACGGGAACGCCGATCCACGCGCGCTCTCCGTGGCGGTTGACGCGGACGCCGCCTTCCGCCGCTTGGGCATGCCGGAAGGTGCTTTCCGCTGGCGCACGCCCGTCTCCTATCTCGCGTCCTGCTCGAAGTCCGCGGCAGTGAAAGCCGCGATCGCGCCACGTGCGCGCGAGCATCGACGAGCGGGGCGCGCTCCTGGTGCCGAAGAAGCCTTAGAACGCCGTCACGCGCCTGATGCGCTCGGAAGGCTACGGCGACGGCTATCAGTACCCGCCCGACCACGAGGGCAGCTTCGTCCCCGGCGAAACGTACTGCCGGACGAAATCGCGGGGAGCCGTTTCTATCAACCGACCGATCAGGGCCTCGAAAGAACATTCGCGAGCGGCTCGAGCGGCTTGAAACGCCGGTGCGACGCCTGCCGAATCAGCGGACGATCCGCACGAACAGAAGCGTTAGCCGAATCGCGAACACCGCGCATGGACAACGTGACCCACACGCTTGCCGGCCTGCCGCTGATCGCCGACGCCGCGGTGGAGACGCTGATGCCGAAAGGGTCGTGCCCGATCCGGCCTTTCGACGCGCCGCGCGCGCTGGGGCGATGCCATCGCCAACAACTTTCCTGATCTCGACTTTCTACGCCCGCATCACGCCCGGAAAGCTCGGTTACCTCCTGCACCATCGCGGGCACACGCACACCCTCGGCATAGGCCTCGTGCTCGGCGCCGTGACGTTTCTGCTGGTGAACGCCGTCTCGCGGCGCTTCGGCTGGCGCCGACGCGCCGTTCGAGCTGGCGCATCGTGCTCGTGCCGTCTCCTCGCGGGGCCGTGGGTGCACGTCGGCATGATTTTCAACAGCTACGGTGCACCTGCTCCGGGCCGCTCAGTGGGACCTGCCTTTACGGCGACGCGGTGTTAACATCGAACCCTGGTTTTTCGTGCTGCTGGTGCCGCCGCTCGTGCTTTCAGAGCGACCGACGCGCGGCAGCTCCTGCCCGGCGCGATTGTGGTGATTGCGCTCGGTCTCGCGTGGACGACGCGCTCGCCGGCTGGCGCACGGCGCTCGTCTTGATGCTCGCGGCGCCTGCGGTCGCCTGGTTGAACGCGCGCCTCGCGCGCCGCGTGCGTGCGGCCGCTGCTCGCCATGCTGGGATCGGTGCTCGTCGTGGCGATTTTTCGTGGTCGGCTCGTTCGTCGCGAGGGCGCGCGTCGTGAAGCCGCCACAACCGGCGGGTGGGCTCCGGTGGAGGCCTTCGACGTGGCGATGACGCCCGCGCCGTCGAATCCGTTCTGTTGGAGCGCACTGGCGTTACGCGGCGCGGAGCGCTCATTTAGGCGCTCGTCGCGACCGTGTCGTTTCGCGCTGCGTCTCCTGCCTCCCGATCGCTGCGCGCTCGAGCCGACCGGCAAAGCGTGATTGCAGCACCACGCGGCTCGGGCCGTCCCCGAGCATCCTGTGGGAGGGTGAGTGGGCGCGTCCGGTCGCCGCGCGCTGCAAGCGCGCTCGAGCGTTCGAGCTGCGAGGTGCGCGTTTCCCGCTTCGCGCGCGTCCCGTTTTGCTGCCCGCGACTGAAAAACCGCGCCTATCTCGGTGACCTGCGCAAGACGGAAGAGCGCGGCCTGCCGAGATCGAAGTTTTGTGGTCACACGCTGCCTGCCCACCCTTGGGTGCCGTCGTGGCGCGCACCGCGAGCGACCTGCTCGGGCGCTAGTGTCGGAGATCGGAGTAGACTCGCTGGCGTGCGACGCGGCTTCGCAACGCCGTCGCGCTCGTGCTTGCGGCGGGCGCGGTGCAGTCCGACGACGCCACGCGAGGCATCGCTCGATCCGGAGGCGTGCGGCGTCGTCGGACGGCGGCGCTGGCGGGTGGGAACCGGCGGCTCGACCGGGCGGCACCGGCGGCACCGCGGCAAGCGCGCGCGGGCACGTTGATTGTCGACGTGCCGGATGCGGGACCCGACGGCCTGATCCGGGAACTTGCAGGAATCTTCAGTGTCAGCAGCGCGTGCACGGAGGGACACGAAGACGACGGGTGACGGGCACCGTGTACGCGCCGAACGGCACGCTCCCCATCTACAACGCGCCTGTTTACGTCCCGAACGCACCGCTTCCCGCATTGCCGAGCGGCCCGGTTCGCGACCGCTGCGGCACCCTGCCACCCGGCGAACCTGTCGTCGGCGCTGCGACGGACGCCCACGGCGCTCTCGGCTGGAGAACGTACCGTCGGCAGCGACATCCCGCTCGTGATCCAGGTCGGCAAATGGCGGCGCGAAACCGTGATCCCGAAGTCGCGCCCTGCGCGGTAACCGCGCTCACCGATCCCGAGCAGACGCGGCCTCCGCGCACCGGAAGGAGGGCAGCATGCCGCGCATCGCCGTCACGATCGGGCGCGTGCGACAACCTGTCTGCTTGATGCCGAAGCTCGGCATCGATCCGGTGGAGGGGGCGTGGCCGGCGAGGACAAGGGGCCGTGACGTTTTTCAAGGGTGAGGTACGAGGTCGACATGATGTACGAGCCGAATCGGTTCGCACCACCGCTCGACGCCATGACCAGCGCGACGAACCTCTGGGGCGACCTCGGCACACTCGACGACTACGACGTGCTGCTCTTGTCCTGCGAGTGCAACGAGTTCTTGGACAACAAGGGCGCCGCCGCATACGACGCCATCACGCGCCATTCTGCCGTGCCGGGGCCGTGTCTTTGGCACTGACTATCAGTACGTCTGGCGCTGTTAACACGACCGACCTGAATTGGGCCGCGGCCGTCACGGTCCCCGGCGCCGACGAAAGCGGCAATCCGAACGGCACGACTCCGATCAAGCTCGACGTGCTTCTCCTGAAAGGCAAGGCGCTCGCCGATTGGCTCGCCGTGGTCGCCCCCCGGACAACGTACGGCGAGGTGAACAGCGAGCTCGTGTTCGATAATTTTCACGGGCGGCGCGCCCGCCGTGGCGCAAGTGTGGGGCACCGGCCACGGTCACGGACGCGAGCGCCTCGCACCCGCGCTTTCATCACGGTCAATGCGCCGCTGGCGCGCCCGTCGAATCGCAGTGCGGCAAGGCCGTGCATCTCGACGCGCGCACATCACGCAGTTTTCGCCGTCACAGTTCTTGAGCTTCCTGCGCGACTGCGGCGAAGAGCTCCAGAACGGCGAGCAGGTCCTCGCGTTTTTCTTCGATCTCGCGGCGTGCATCCAGGAGGACTCGAAGCCTGTGGAGTTGCCGCCCATCGTCGAGCCACGATGACGCGCCGGCTCACCTACCCGGCGCTCGTCGCGCTCGCCGCGCTCGGCTGTCACGACGCAGCCGGTGTTCTCGGTGGCGCGGCCGACGAGAGCGGCCTTTCCTGCGAGCAACGCCGCGAGAATCTCGCGAGCCGTCGAAAAGCTTCCCGATCGCGCTTTCCGGTGCGGACTTTCACGCGAGCTGCCGCGCCGATGCTCGGCGCGGCGTCTGGCGCGGGATCGGTGCCGAAGTGACCGAGCAGGCGCTCGTTCCCGACGGCGAAACCCTGGGTGCCGAGCGCTGGGCGGAACGCGCAGCCGCGCCCCGCCGAACGGCGCGCTCTACGTCGCCGCCGCTCCGGACGTGACGATCCGAACACTTCGTACCGCGCTCGCTCCCGTGCCGAAAACGCACGACTTGAAGCCTCTTCTCGTCCGCGTCGACGGAACGCCGGCGGCCCGCGCCCGCGGATCCTTCGACGCCAGCGCGCGAGCGCGATGACACCGCTCAGGGCCTGCTCGCGCGCAGGCGGGGATCCGGCGGCGCGGAGCCTCGCGCCAAAGGGGTACTCGGAGTTTTCCGCATGCTCCGCGCTGGATGCTGCCGTTCAGTCGGCGGACGGTCCTCGCGCCGCGCGAAAGCTGGCCGGCGCTCGGGCGCGGGCGGTCGGCGGCGCGCCGCTTCGCGCAGGTGCTCGTGCGATTCGCTGGACGCGGCGGGGCTTCGCGCGCTCCTTTCGGCCGAGCAGCGGGCGGGCACTGGCGACGCTCGGCGCGCTCCCGATCCAGTTCGTGCGTGACGGGCGCCGCGGAGCGAGCATGCCGCCCGCTCCGGTGAGCCGTCTGCTCGAGCAGATGGAGCCGCTTCGACGCCGACAACGCGGGCAGCGCTGTGCGCGACGGCGCGCTCCGTTTCGAGCAGAGTGGTCACGAACGATCGCTTGCGCGAACAATTCCGCGACGCGCTCCGGGCGAGACGACTCGCCGCGCTCGAACGCGCCCGCGCGACGCTCTGCTTTCGCGTGCCCGGCGCGGACGGCTGTCAGGGGAGAAAGCTGGAAACTCGCGCCGCTCTCGCCCGGCGCGCCGATGGGGGAATCTAGAGCGCGTGCGGGGAGCGGCGGCACACTGAGCTTCACTACTGGCAGGCGGCCGAGGAAATCGGCGTTTTCGCCGGTCACGGGACATGCCGCCGAGCCGCCCACCGGACGAGCGCGAGGCCCTGCCGCGTGAACTACCTGGCTGACCGGTATCGATCCCGACCTGATCGTGCTCGAAACGGGACGCTGGTTTTTCTCGAGCGCCTGTCGCGCGGCACCGCTCGCCGCGCAGGGCTCGGGTTGCGTCGCGAGCATCGCGGCCGGCGATTCTCGGCTTCGCGCGTCGTGATCGAGCCGAGTAGGTCCATCTTGCCGAGCTCGACGCCGTTGTGGCGCAGGATCGCAGGCCGTCGTCATGTGAAAGTAGAAGTTCGGAGCTGCATTCGATAGTCGCTGCCGAGGATCGACTTGCCCCCTGGAGGTGGGCGGCGTGATGATTCTCTCGGCCGCGCCGGCGAAGTCTTCACGCTTGAAGGTCTCCAGAAATTGAGCGTGCCGCTAATGCGCGCCCGCAGCCTGACGGTCTGCTCGGTATCGGCATTTCTGGGGGTCCTCCGCCAGGCGTGCGCAGGCGAATTTTCGCGGTGTCGCAGGCGCTCGTGAGCTGCCGGGTGAAGGCCTGTCGGTCGGGCGAGCCGCGCGGTGAGCAAGACCTTGATCGAATTTTCTGCGATCCGCATAAGCGACCAGTGCATCGAGCCAGCGCTCGCCGGTCCAGCGCCACTTTTGAACTGGGGGCACGAGAGCTTCGTAGAGATCTTCATGGGGTACTCCGCAACGCGACTACCTAACGCCGGCACCGTCGATCCGGCCAGGCCCTCTCGACCCACGCCAACGAGCCCTCTGTCCTCACCCGGAGCTCTTACGGCTAGAACTCGCGTATGGCCCTGTTCACCGGAGGCGCGTTCGGTACCCTGATACTGCTGCGCTGTCCGCGCTGCCGCAAGAAACAGGCCCGAGCTCGCAAGCCCGGCGGCGGAAGGTCATACCGCTGCAACGCGTGCCACAATGACCTTCACACGCGACGAGGGCGCGCTGCTCGCGCCCGGGCGCACGGCGACGCGAAAGCGTTAGCGAGAGGCAGCCGTTTCGCATGCACTCGCTGGTCTGGTCTTCACGCTCACGGGCGCGTCTGGGGCCGCGCTCGCGCTCGGCCTGGTCGCGCACCGGCTGGGGCCTCATGGATCGTCGGGTACTCTCCTTTAGCCGGCGTGCTCGTTGGGCCGCACACACGCCGGGCTTCACGGCGAGCGCCACCATCGCGCTACAGCTCGCCAGTCGGCGCGGGTCTTTGCTTCTGTTCGAGTCGGGCTCGAGTTTCACGTCGAGCAGCTGCTACTCGCGGTGCGTCGCGTCGCCGTTCCGGCGGTGGTGGGCCAACTCGCGATCGTGACGTTCGCGGGGGCACTCGTCGGCCACGCCTTCGGCTGGACCGCGGCCGGATCGTGTTCGGTTGCCGCCATCACGAGCACCGTCGTCCGGCTGCGCACGCTCGCCGAACGGCGCGAGCTTCACACGCTGAGCGGGCACCTGGCGATCGGCTGGCCCGTGGTGGAGGACGTGCTGACGGTGCTCGTGCTGGTGCTGCCCTGGCCTGCTCGCCGACGAGCGGCTCGATTGCCGGAACGGTGGCCTCGCCGTGCCTCGCTGGGTGCGCTGGTCGCCTTCACCCTGATCGCCGGCGGGCGCGCGATTCCGTGGCTGCTCCAGCGCGTCGTGGCCACGAAATCACGCGAGCTCTTCACGCTGGTGGTGCTGACGCTGGCGCTTGGGGTCGGTGCTCGGCGCCGCGGAGCTATCTGGCGCCTCGACCGAGGCGCAGCACCGCGTTGACAAAGAAGAGCAGCGCGCAGATTGCCGCGATAATCGCCAAGATCATCTTGGCGGTCACCGTCGCATGATCGGCTGTGTAGGAGATGCCAGTGAACAGCCGGTTGGAGCGGTCGATCGCCAACGCATATTGGTCGAACCAGTAACTCACGCCTTTCACCAAGACGGCCAGGCCGACCAAGATCGACAGATGTGCCTGAGTAGCTCGGCTGCCGCCGCGTCGAGGTCCGCTGAACCGCAAGCCGCCCATCGTGTAGTGCACGATGGCCGCCACGATCGCACTGAAGACCAGCGCGGCGAAGGCGAACGACAAGACGAACCGCCACCACGGATAGGAGAAGACGAAGAACCCGACGTCAAGCCCGAACCGCGGGTCGGTGACGTTGAAGAGGCTGCGCGTTGCGCCAGGCCAAGGTATTCCAGGGCCCGGCCACTGGCGGCACCGCCGGCGAACAGGCCTGACGACGACACCTATCGCGACCAGCACCCAGACGAATCTGGACTCCAGCAGTTCCCGATAGCGTTCGAGCAGCGGGCTGCTCGGCATCTGCATCGCCCAGCCGCGGCCGGAGCCGATAGGCGATGGCTCGCGTTGGCGACGACACATGTCGCCATGATCAGCCCGAAGCGCCACGAACAGCCCGATCCTGGTGAGCAGCATCGTGCTGAACACCGAGGCGTAGCCGAACGACGCGTACCAGAGACGGTCCGTCCAGACGCTGGTGAATATCGCGAAGGCCACGATCAAGACCGCGACGATGACCAATGTCGGCAGAATGGCGCTCCGTCGCCGGCCGACCCGCAGACTGCTCAAACTCTCATCTCTCCTCAACCGCTGCTACGGCGTACTCGTTGTCTCGGCAACGACCCAGCCGGCCCGGGCGGTTCCGCCCGCGGGTGATATGCCCTGAGCTTGTCGAAGGGCACCGGGGCTCTGACGGGCTGAGCCCGCATGCAACGTCACTTGTGTCAGCGTATGCGCCTGCACCGCGGGCAGTTCCCGATTCCACGTCTGCTTGCGCTGATCTCAGCAGTGCGGTAACGCCGTTGGTGTCGCCCGGAGCGGTTGAGAGTCTGCACGGCCTGATGGCATCCTCCAGCGTGGCGACCTTGATCAGCGACATTGGGGTCCGCACCCCGGCCAGATCGCGGCAGTTAGCGGCCGGGACGAAAAGCCGTGGCGCCGGACTTTTGGGCCGCAGCAATCTTCTCCTGAATGCCACCGATAGCGGACATCCCCATCAGGCGTGATCTTTCCCGGTACCGGCGATGTGCCGGCCCGCCAGCAGGGGGCCGTCGGTGATCTTTGTCATAGATCGCCAGCGCGAACACCAGGCCGGCGCTGGGGCCGCCGATCTGTTGGCCGAGGTCGAAGGAGATCTTGGGGTCGTAGCGGTAACCGGTGGCCAAGGTGATGCCGACGACCGGAACATCGGATTGGACGTGTCGACTCCACTGTGGTCACGGTCACGTCGGTCTGGACCTTGTTCCGGATGACCACGAACCTTACCTTTTCCCCGACTCGGTGAGCCCGAATTGCACTCGGCCACCGCATCGTCGTCAGGCTGTGGCCACGCCGTCGACAGAAACCACCAGATCGCCCGGAAGCAAGAGCTTGTGAGCCGGGCCACCGACGGTGACCGAAAAGATGGCCGGCATCTCGGTGACCGGCCGCCCATCGGCGCGCAGGGCGGCGACGCACCGCGTCGTCTTGCGCTGTTTCCATCATGTCGGCGTCTTCGTTCTTCCACTTCTTCGGCCGATTTGCCTGGGGCGTAAACAGCGTCGCGCAGCACATCGCGGTGCGGCAGCCAGTAGGCCAGCAACGCTTGGGGCAGGCTGAGCCGGGCATCGGCAGGTGTGATCGCGACGATCGGTCATGTCGAGCCGGCCAGTCGTGGCATAGGTATCCATGCCCTGAACTTTGATCATCGGCTCGTTGCCCACGCTGCCGAGAGTGTCCCGGGTTCCGCCCGAGCTCCAGCTGACGAACGGCACCGGGATCGACGACGAGGCAGCACGGCCAGGCAGATGAACGCCAATGCCGAGACGAATGCGGTCCAGGTCTGACGGGTCACGGCAACCCGACGTGCGCCCTGCAGGCCGTCGCGCTGCGACGCCCCCGTCTCCGCAGACCCACCCACTCAGCATCGCCGGAGGCGAAGTGCTGTTCCTTCCAGATCGGCACCTCGGCCTTGAGGGTGTTGATCAAGTGCGCGCACGCGGCGCAGCGCCGCCTGCTGATGAACGGCACCGACAGCCACCACTACGGCAAGGTCACCGACCACGAGGCGTCCGATGCGGTGCTCGACCGCGATCGATTCGACATCGTGCAGCTCAGCGGCCTCGGCGCGCAGCATCGGTCCAGCACCTCGGGAGCGCTGGGGTGTTGGGTGTAGTCGAGCGAGGCGACGTCTGCACCATGGTCGCGATTACGCACGGATCCCGACGAACAGCGCAATGCCACCGACCGCTGGGCCTGACACCAGGCGGATTGCCTGACCGACATCAAGCGGCGACCTCGCTGATGCCGAACCGACGCGAACCTCGCCTGACACCGCCGATGGCACACTCGACCTCAAGCACGCACTTCTGCCCGAGCCCACCTGGCTCGCGCGCCGCGGATCGGCTTCGGACTGGTCCACTACGCCGTTAGCGATCAGCCGGTGCGCCGCTCGGTCGAGACGCGGTCACCCGCGTACGGTTGAATGAATCACAAGTGCAACCCCAGAGCTGTGAGGCGCGGTCACTGCGCCTACAGCTCTCCCGATGAATCAGCAACCTGTCAGGAGTCAACATGGCCGAGGATCGAACATCGGATCCGGCCGATCAACCCGAGGATGACAAGACGCCGCCTCAGCGCAATCACACCCGAGCCCTATCGGCTGGGCGGTTCCGGCGGTCGGGAAGGGCCCGACAGCTCGTCCGGCAAGCGGCGAAGGAGAGCCGAGCAACCCATTTGAGGCGTTCCTCTCGTCGTTGGCGGGTGGGGACATGAATGCGCTGGCCGCCCAGTTGCAGAGTGCTTTTGCGATGCTCGGTGGGGCCGGCTCGGCGTTCGGCGGCGGCACCAGCCGAGCCCGGTTCGGGCGTGAACTGGGAGGTGACCAAGGACACCGCGCGCAAAACCGTTGCCTCGCTGGGTCCTGATCCGACGCCCGATGCGGGCCAGCAGCGTGCCGTCACCGAAGCCGTGTCGAGCTCGCCGAGGTCTGGCTCTGATCAGGCGACCAGCGTTCCCGCGGGTGAGTACCAACGTCGCGGCATGGAGCCGGGCGGAGTGGATCGAGCAGACCATGCCGGTGTGGCGGCGACTGGTGGAGCCAGTCGGCGCTACACATTGCCGACGCGATGGAAGGCGCACTGAATTTCGGCGGCGCCGAGGGAGGCCGCTGGTCTGCCAGGCATGGCCGGCATGGAGCAGATGCTTCGGCCGATGCTGCGCACCTCGGAGCGAGCATGTTCGGTCTCCAGCTCGGCCAGGGCTTAGGTCAGCTGGCGACCGAGGTGGTCGGCGCGACCGACATCGGCCTGCCGCTGAGTGAACCCGGACATGTCGCCCTGCTGCCGACCAATATCAAGGCATTCGGCGACGGCCTCGGAGCAATCGAGCTCCGATGTCACGCTCTATCTCGCGCTGCGGGAATGCGCCCGGCAACGACTCTTCGCCTCGGCCGGTTGGTTGCGAGCCCAGATGCTCACCTTGGTTGAGCAGTACGCGAGTGGCATCACCATCGACACCTCCGCGTTGGAGCAGGCCGTTGGCCAGCTCGATCCCAGCAATCTGAGGAACTGAGTTCCTCGCTCGAAGGTGGGCTATTCGAGCCACAGAAGACGCCCGAGCAGCTGGCCACGCTAGGGCGGTTGGAGACGATGCTGGCCCTTGTCGAAGGTTGGGTGGACGACGTGGTCACGCAGGCAACAGTGGAACGGATGCCCTCAGCACCTGCCTTGGCCGAGGCCGTACGCCGCGCTCGAGCGACCGGCGGTCCGGCCGAGGAGACGTTCGCAACCCTCGTTGGTCTTGAGTTGCGGCCGCGGCGGATGCGGGATGCCGCCAACCTGTGGGCGGCGCTGCGCGACGCTCGCGGGATGGAGGGTCGAGACGCCGTCTGGTCGCATCCCGACCTGATACCCACGTCGGCTGATCTTGATGATCCGCTGGGCTTTGTCGCCGGCGAGGCGCGCACGGAGGGCGGGCAGAGGCGCGGACTTCGACGCCGCGCTCGAGGAGCTTCTCAGGGTGAGGGCACCGAAGGCGACGAGAAATCCGAATAGCTGAGTCGCCGACGGCAGCTCTGGAGCTGAGCTGTCGCGCAGACCTTGCGAAGCTGGTTGGCACCCGACTCTGAGCAAGATCAATTGCGGCGGTATTTTCTTGATCATCTTGCGAAGCAGGCCAACGGCTGGTCGCGGGACTGCCTCGGTGCTCATCTGACCGCCAGCTCGCTGATTTGTGCGGCGGCCGACGGCAAGGTGCTGCTGACCCTGCACGCGCGGGATCGGACGCTGGCTACAGACCGGCGGTCACATCGAGCGCACTGACCCCACCTTAGAAGCCGCCGCCCTTCGGGAGGCGAACGAAGAGAGCGGGCTCGTCGATCTCGCGCTCGATCCGAATCCGCTCTTGCTGTCCAGGCACGAGGTCCCCTGCGGCTCTGGTTCGTCCCACCTATCACCTCGACGTGCAATTTCTCGTACGCGCGGATCATCCAGTCACCCGGACATCTGCCCGGAGTCACTCGATATCCGGTGGTTCCCCATGATCAACTGCCTGATGTGGACCGCTCGGTGAGTGCGCTGGTACGCGCTGCGAGCGCACGGCTCGGCTGGTAGCCGGCATTACGCGCTCCCCGCTACAGCGAAGTTCAACTGCTTGCGAGTGTGACGGGGATGCCGTGGTCATGCGCGATGCCGAGTCTGCGTTCCCTGAAGCGAGCCGCCGGAACCCGGGTTCCACAGCCGCGTACGCAGCTCGGGCTTGCCGCCTCGCGGACCATCTGCGGCATACTCCAGACTCACCTCGCCGAGCAGGTGTCGCGTGCCGTAGCGCGACAAGATCTCCTCAACGGCGCTCATCTCATCGCGCGGCCAATACATCTGGGTGACTGAGTGCCAGACAACCGGGAGTCCATCCAGCTCGTCTGTCAGCGCATCGCGCAGCCAACGGCTTGCCGACGCTTTGTCGATCGCGCACCGGATGCACGGCGGCGATTGCCAGCGCCAAGCTCAGCCGCTGGTGACGATCCAGGTCGAAGTGGCCAGACGAACGACGTCAGCAGCAGCCTGCCCTCGGCCGACGTGGCGTCCACCGGGTGCAGGTCGCACCCGGCTCGGTCGGTGATCACGAAGTGTTCAGGTTGCACCGGGCCCTCAATGGGATCGATGAACTGAACAGTGGAGTCGGCGAGGCCGAACTGCCAGGAGTCGCCGCGATATGCATAGCGGTCGAGCAGCAGGTTCAGGCCCGCACTCGCACCCACCTCGAGCAGCCGGATACGCCGTACGCCGGACGCTGCGACAAGATCAAAGAGACCGGCCAGCAACGCGGCAGATCGACCCACCTCGTTGGTCTGCGGCGGGATGGCGAGGGCGGCGTGCATCTCATCGACATGCGCGCCGATCACTTCGCGCATCACTGGCCACGCCTGCGAGGCAGGTGCGCTGCCCCCAAGGCACGGATAGAACGCGACCAGTTCGGGAGCCTGACCGGTCAGCACCAGCCGAAACACGCCAGCGAGCAGCCGAAGATGAATGACTGCCCCGCGTGGAGCGTTCTCGTATCCTCTGCAGGCCATCCGAACCGGGCCGCCAGTCTCCCAATCATCGGCCATGCCGCGGAGGGCATACCCGTAGAGATGTTGGGCGTCGTCGGCATGTGCCCGAAAGCGATCGGCCAGGGTTTCCCGCGGCGTCCCCGTGCGTCGATTCTCCGGCCGGGGCGTGTCCATCACTCGCTGGCTACCGCGTCACCCGCGAGCAGCGCCCTCGTCTCCTCCCAACCCTCAAGGCCTGGATCAAGCCGGTGTCACGTCGGCAGGCGTCCGCAGCCGATGCCAGGTCGGCGCAAGCGCGCACCGGCTCTTTCGGGGAGCGATAGCGCTGAGGCGGGCAAACGGATTGTGGTCGAGATCGAACGCGTCGTCCGGGATCCATTCGGCCAACGGAAGCGAGACGCCGATCGCGACGCAGCCTGCTCCGCTACGTTCCGGTGCGATAGCAATGTCCGTCCGATGCAAGACCTTGAACAGCTTGGCAAGAACCAGACCCGGAAGGTCAGGAACGTCGGCTGGTACCACGACCAGTTCGTCGGCCTGTCCGCTTAGCTGACCCGCGATGGCGCGTACGGTGATGTCGGCTGGCAGCTGCAAGGCTCCAGGCCACAGCAGCTCGGCGACCTCAGGGGCCCGGCAATCCCGGATTGCACCCCGATCAGGTCGGCCAGCACCTCATAGGAGTCGAGGAGGCAGGCTGCTGCAAATGCGTCGGGTGCAATACCCTCAGGAACCGCTGAGGAGGCGTCATAGCGCGCTAGCACGACTGCCGCCCGGTGCCGGGCCGCCGGCTCAGTCGACATCTGATTCTTCGCCCTGCCGACCCTTGCCGGCCACATACCCCTCCAGATAACCCTTGGCCTTTTCGGCAGCCGGATAGCGGCCGACGAGCCGCCAGAAACGATCGGAGTGCGTCGGCTCAACGAGGTGGGCCAGTTCATGGAGCAGCACATAGTCGACGACCCACGCCGGCATCGGCTGCAGACGGTGAGAAAGCCTGATGAGACCCGTGCTTGGCGTACACGAACCCCAACGCTGTTGCTGGTTGGTCACCCAGAAAACGCCGGCTGGCAGTGGCAGCTGGTCGACGGCCGGCGCTAGGTAGGTCGCTGCCAGGTGATGAGCTCGTATTGCGAGCTCTTCGTCGCCCTGGGGGGCCAACGCCCGCGCTTCGCGGGCGAGAACCTTCTGACCATGTCGCGTACGAAGGTCTGCTCGTCGGCCTTCGACATGCGCTGTGGAATGACCACGACGATGGTGTCCCGCTCCCGGTAGGCGGTCACGGTGCGGGTACGACGACTGCTTCGCCGCACTTCCACCTGGGGCTAGATTCGGTGCGGGCCACCGCGGTTGACTTGGTGCTTTTTGCCGTCTCGGCCGTTGGACCTCGCGATTTGGCCTCATCGTTGTCCCGGACTCCGACAGTGGCAATCGTGGCTGACTCACGGCGTCCTTTCTTGGCTAGCACGAGCCAACTTACCTGCCGATGCACGGCGTCGCCGCCCAACGCTCTGCACGGTTTGTTGGCCATGTGCACGGGTAGCAATCCGTGCAATGCGACCGAAACCCACGTGCACGTAGGTTTCGACACCGGAGCCCTGAGGCTCGAGGAGTAAGCCTGAATCAACACTTGAGAGTGGGTGATATATAGCCAAACTAATTGGATGAGACCACTGTGCAACAGGTTTCCACATGGGCCACGCCGTACGGCGATCCGATCATGACTTTGGTCCACAAAGAACCTATGAGCGGTGCACATCGTTTCCACAGATTTGTCCACATTTGGTGGAAAGTGAATTTGTCAGAACCGTTTGACGGCGGCCTCGGCCGCGGATAGCGTTCCGACCACGAAACCTCCAGATGGTCGGCACGCTCGCAGGGGAAGGCTAGCGATCCCGATGTCCCTGGAGGTTTCGTCCTTTGTTCTCCGCCATCTTTTCCTCCGGCTCCGCCTGCGCTCCGCGCCTGCGCGCGTAGAGTAACGGGCGTCCACGCGGTGTGACGTCTGGCGCGGTACCGGTTGCTCTGAGGTTTCCACCGGTCATCGGTCGATGACATGGCGCGAGGTCCCGCAGCTGCGACCAGTGTGCGGACGAACATCGAAACAAGGAGAAGGCAATGGCGGAGACGTACAGCGGCGAGTTCTATTGCGTGAAGTGCAAGGCGAAGCGCGAGGCCTCGGGCGAAGTACACGTCAACGACAAAGGCACCCGGATGGCGAAGGCCAAGTGCCCCGTTTGCGGCACCAACCTGAACCGCATCCTCGGCAGGGTCTAGCACCACACAGAGCATCCCATCAGGGACGGTCGTACCGCCGGCCGTCCCTGATGCGCGTCTAGAGAGTGCCTCAACGCGACAGCACTGGAGCTCAGCCGCATCGCCGCTGTGGATAACGCGGCAGGGCCCGCCGGCTGACGACACACTGAGCCGGGTGAGCTCAGCGCCCATTGCCGAGTGAGGTCCACGTCCGGCCGCTCCAGCATCCGCAGCTGGCGCCGTACGCACCAGTGATCCAACGCGCCGCCGACGAGGTGCAGGTCGGTGTCGACCCGGATGCCGCTTTGGTGTTCCGCGGCGCGGGGTTCACTGCACTGCTGGATCTGCTTGACGGATCACAGCCCACCAGGGCGGTACGGCGCGCCGCTCGAGCGGCCGGACTGACGGCCGCGCAGGTCCAAGGGGCGTTGGATGCCCTCGCATCAGCCGGCCTGCTTTCCGAACGCGACATGACGCCGTACGCCGGCTCGGCAAGCAGTTTGGCGGTCAGGCTGATCGGTGCCGGACCCGTCGGCTACCAACTCGCTCGGCTGCTCGTGGCCAGCGGGCTGGGAGCCCTTGTACGTCTACGACGACGAGCCAACCGACCTGGCGCTGTACCCGGCAGCCGGCGTGCTGTCTTCTCCGGTCCGAGGCACTCCGATCAGCACTCGCCGACGCCGAGACCACGGTCTTCACCGCTGAGCCACTGGTCGAAGCCAGAAGGGCTGCAGGTGGATCTCACCATCGTCGCCTGCGATCAGCCCGAGCCTGATCGAGTGATCACCGACCATCTCCTGCGTAACGACCATCCTCACCTGATTGTCCGTTGCTGGGGCAACGGAGTGAGCGTCGGACCGCTGGTGCTTGCTGGTCAGACCTCATGCCTACGTTGCGCCGACCTGGCGCGCAGCGATGCGGATCCACATTGGCCAGCTGTGCTCAGACAGCTGTCTCGCGTCCGCATCGCCACTCCAGCCGCGCTGCGTAGTCTGGGCCGCCTCGACTGCGGCGGCGCAGGTGTTGGCGTTCCTGCACGGGGAGTTGCCTGGAATCCGCTGGCGCGACACGTTGGAGATCAGCTGGCCAGACCTTCGTCACCCGACTGCGGCGCTGGGCAGCACATCCCGATTGCGGCTGCGGTTGGCTCGAGCCAGACAGAATAGGGGCCATGAGCGACCAGCCGGCGAAGCCAGCCAATGGCGCCGAGCGACATATGCCCGGCGCAAGCGATGGCTCTTCGCTGGCTCGTTCCGCATTTCGCCGCGGTGCCAAGCTGGCCTCGCTGCCCCTCGGCTTCGCCGGCCGCGCGACGCTCGGACTCGGGCAAACGCTTGGGCGGTGCACCAGCCGAGGAGGTGAGTGAGCAGCTTCAGCAACGGGCAGCCGAGCAGCTCTTCCGAGTTCTGGGTGATCTCAAGGGCGGCGCCATGAAGTTCGGCCAGGCACTGAGCATGTTTGAATCGGTGCTGCCGGAGGAGGTCGCGGAACCGTATCGGGTCCACCTCTCCCGGCTGCAGGACGCCGCACCACCGATGCCGACCTCAAGGGTGCACGCCGTACTGGCCCGCGAATTCGGCTCGCGTTGGCGCGATTCATTTACCGATTTCGACCCGCTACCCGCGGCGGCAGCATCGATCGGCCAGGTGCACAAGGCCACCTGGTCCGATGGGCGTACGGTCGCGGTCAAGGTGCAATATCCCGGCGCCGATGAGGCTCTTGCGCTCAGATCTGCGGCAGATTGGGCGGCTCTCCAAGGTCTTCGCGCCGCTGGCTGGCGGGATGGATGTGAGCCCGTTAGTGGACGAGCTCACCGCCCGGGTGAGCGAGGAGTTGGATTACACCCTCGAGGCTGACTCGCAGCAGCAGGCAGCGGCTGGCTTCGCCGGTAGCAAGGAGTTCTACGTCCCCCGGTGCTGGCGAGTACGCCGAAGGTCATGGTGAGCGAGTGGGTGGAAGGTGCGCCGCTCTCATCGGCTGTCAACCTGACAGACAAGAAGCGCAACGCAGCCGCGCTGCAGTACGTGCGATTCCTGTTCGCGGGCCCGAGCGTGGTCGGTCTTGCTGCATGCCGATCCGCACCCCGGCAACTTCAAGCTCATCAAGGATGGCCGGCTCGGCGTCGTCGACTTTGGTCTGGTTTCGCGCCTCCCCGACGGCCTTCCTGCCGCGATGGGCCGAATCTTGAGGATTGCTCAGCAGGGCGATGCTCACCAGGTCGCCGAGGGGCTCCGTCAGGAGGGCTTTCTCGCCTCCGAGATCGACGCGGAGGATCTGCTCGACTATCTGGGCCCGTTCGTGGAGCCGGCCGCAGTCCCGGAGTTCCAGTTCAATCGCGACTGGATGCGGGAGCAGTTCATCCGGGTACGCGACCCTCATGCGTCGGGCGGCGTAGCGATGAAGTTGAACCTGCCACCGAGCTATCTCCTGATCCATCGGGTTTGGCTGGGAGGTCTGGCCGTCTTGTCGCAACTCAATGCGAAGGCAGCCTTCGGCGAGGTGCTCGAGGAGTTTCTGCCCGGCTACGCCGTGGAGGCGATAGCAGCCGCTGCGAGCGGCTCCCAGCAAAGGAGCCGGCTTGCATCACCAACACGCGGCACAGCATGGGGCTAGGTCGCGGGCACGCGCTTGGCCGGGGTAGCCAGGACTCCACGGTCGACCCGTAGGGGAGCCTCAAGGCTGTGCCGCATTTTGGTGATGCAAGCCGTGTTCTGAGCCGCGAGCGTCGCGAGGCGCAAGCAGCTCAAAACATCGCTGATGTTATCGGGACACTGCTCCGTAACACGGGAGAATCGCCGTAATTTCTTGCGTCGGCTGCTGTTGTCCGCTGCTCGCGCATCATGCTGACGCTCGCAGCTGGCTGAAGCAGGTCATGCCGCCGCTTCGTCCTTTGCGGCAGGAGCAAACGGGCTCAGCGACCGGGTACTTGCGCGGACGACCCCTGGGCCGCTTGTGCGCCACGACGGCACCGGCCACGAACAGCTGTCCGCCCCAGACGCCCCAAGGCTCGCGCCGCTGCAGCGCGCCGGCCAGGCACGCCTCACGGATCGGGCAGTCCACACAGAGCGCCTTGGCAACCTCCACATCGGCGGGTGCCTCGGCGAAGAACAGGTCCGGATTCACCAAACGACAGGGCAGCTCGGCGACGCCCAACCGCCCTTCCGGGAACGACCATCGGGCCACCTCCTGCGTCATACATGTCGGCCTACTTTTCTGATCTTGAGGTGCCCGGCATGAGGCTCCTCGAATCGGGCCGGGAAACACGAAGGCCGTGGATCCCGGTTCTGGGAGCCACGGCCCTGGAGGCTGTCGGTGTCAACTACACCGGCGGACTACAGGAAGGTGGTCCCATGCTGGTCGAGAACTTGCTATCGGTGACGTCGTACGCGCCAGGTCCGGCGTTACGTCCGCCTTGTGCTGCGGCTGCAGCCTCGATGCTTTGGACACAGACCTCGCCCATTCCGCGCCAGTTCGGTCCGGTTGATCGTCCGATGGCGGAGATGGGCCCGCGTCCGCATGCGCTGTGAGCTTGTCGAGAGGTGAGTGACGACAGCCGTATCCGGCATGAGCGCACGCAAGGACAGCTGGAGCTCGGGCAATGTCAGCTGAACAGTGCGTGTGTCGCTAATCTGATCAATAAGCACCGGACTCCTCCTCTCCTGCATGTCGGGCTGGGATTGGCGGCCTTCTGCTCGGCCGAGCGTAAAGGTCCTTGTTAACCCTAGGGGAGTATCGCAAACCGATGCAAACACTTTTTGTGGAAATTTCTGATGGGGCTCCTGCTCGCGCATCGGGCGATGTTGCTCGCAGCCGGGAGATATCACGAAGATGATCTTGTACGGTCGGCTTCGCTGCCGATGATCGCCAGCACGTGCTCGCCGTATTTGTCGGCCTTGGTCCGACCGAGCCCCTGGACCTTGATCAAATCCGCCAGGTTGTGCGGTCGCGCCTCGGCAATGGCGATCAGCGTCGCATCGGTGAACACGCAGTAGGCAGGGAGTTTCGCCTCGGCCGCCTCTTGACGCCGCCACTCTTTGAGCATGGCCATGGTGTCGCTCGTCGTAGGTAGCCGGACACCCGAGGTGTCTGCCGATCTTGCGCTCCGCGGCATCGGTCAGCGATCGGCCGCAGGATCGGCAGTGCAACGACAGCGCTGAGTGCCGACTGCGCCGAGCGGATCCCCGGCTTGCGGGCTGGCGCCTGGAGTGAGTCGGGCAGCACCGGCTGAAGGAAGCGGGACGGCGTACGAGGGTGGCCATTGCCGTTTCGGGTACGCGACCAGGAGATGCGAAGCAGTCGGCGGGCGCGGGTGATCCCGACGTAGAGCAGCCGCCGTTCCTCATCGATCTGCTCGGCCGAACTGGCGAGGACGAACGGCATCGACCCCTCGTGAATGCCCAACAGCGCCACCGCGTCCCACTCCAGGCCCTTTGCCGAGTGCAGCGTGCAGACCGTGACGCCCTGCGCGGCCGGAATATGTTGCGCCTCGGCGCGCCGGTCCAACTCGGCCGAGATGTCCCCGAGGGTGAGGGGTTGTTCGGAACCGTCCGTTGAGACGCCGGTCCTCGGCCTCCAGGTCTTCGGCCACGCTCAGCAGCGCGGCCAGCGACTCCCAGCGTTCGCGCACTGCTCCGCCTCCTTCGGGCGGCTGCTGCGTCCAGCCCAAGGCGATGAGCACTTCCTTCATCTGCGCTACTGCGCTGCCCTGCCCGCGGCGGTCATGTCGCGTGCCGCGGTGCGCAGCGACAGCAAGGCTTGGCGCACCTCGGGCCGCTCATAGAAGCGCTCCCCGCCGCGTACCAGATAGGGAAGGTTGCGGTCGGCCAGCGCCTGCTCGATAGCAGGCGATTGAGCATTGATACGGAAAAGTACGGCCATGTCTCGAAATTCGACGCCGCTTGCGGCTTGTTGGACGATCCAGTCCGCGATCCCGGCCGCCTCGGCCGACTCCTCGGCTGACTCGACGAATTCGACCTCGGGTCCGGCGGGCTGCTGTGCTTGCAGCGTGACCGGCCGGAAGGCCGTGCTAGTCGATCTCTCCGCGTCGCCGGCCGTAGCCATGATCGAATTGGCGCATCGGACAACCTGCGGTGTCGAGCGGTAGTCGCGCACCAATCGAATCACGGTCGCCTGCGGGAAGCGTTGACCGAACTCGGTGAGATAGCTCGCCTGGGCACCGGCGAAAGAGTGGATCGTTTGCGCCGGGTCGCCCACCACGCACAACTCGGACCGCTCGCCACGCCAGAGGTTCAGCAGCGCCTCTTGCAGCGGGCTCACGTCTTGATACTCATCGACCACGAGATGGCGATAGGTACGGCGAATCGTTTCCGCGATCTCGGGACGCTCTGATATCAGTGCGGCGGCACACAGCAAGATGTCTTCGAAGTCGATCCGCGTGCGGTCGTGCTTGGCTTGCTCGTACGCCGCGAAGACCCGCGACACCGTCTCGGAATCGAAGGAGGCGATCTGGCGGTTGTGTCGAGCAGCCAAGCGTGGATAGTCCTCGGCCGTGACGTTGCTCACCTTGGCCCAGGAGATCTCGGAGACCAGGTCTCGCAAACTCGGTGTGTCAACCCTGACTCGGAGCCGGCTCGCCGCTTCGGCGACCAAGCCCATCCGGTTGTCGAGCACTGGCGGCAGATCACCGCCATACACCCGTGGCCAGAAATACTGGGCCTGCCGCAGTGCGGCGGAGTGGAATGTCCGCGCCTGTACGCCGTGGGCGCCCAGTTGCTGCAACCGGCCGCGCAACTCGCCGGCCGCGCGAGTGGTGAACGTAACCGCGAGCACGGATGTGGGGTTGTAAACGCCGGTGGCAACGCCGTACGCGATCCGATAGGTGATGGCGCGGGTCTTGCCGGTGCCGGCTCCGGCGATCACGGCGACAGGCCCGGTCAGCGCGGTCGCGACCTGTCGCTGCTCCGGGTCAAGATCATCCAGCAGCGCGTCGGGTGAGACCAGTGCTCGGGTCAGGGCTGCGGACACACGGACACCATAAGGGCCATCGCCGACATCCTTCGGTTCATCCACATCCGGACGGTCTATCCCGCCGAAAGTGGTCACGAGCGACACGGATCCGGCCGAAACGGGTGCTGTTCGTGACCAGTTTCTGGACCCATCTGGGAATTGCGGGGCGCTTGGAGTTTGATCTTGGTTGGGAGCTTGATGCGGCGGAGTCTCGCATTAGCCTCGATTGGGGTGGAGACGTTCCCGCGGGAACGTCTCCACTTTGGTGTCGGGTTGAGGCTACGTTCGCGCGAAGGCGCCGCGCGATGTCAGTTGGCCGCCTTAGTGTGTACCGCGACCATGACGCTCTACCTTCATCGCGCCGAGCGTGCCGACCGATTGGTCATTGCTCTCGGGGATCTGCTCAGTAATCCGCTGCCTGACGCGTTTGCGACGGAGATCATCAGCGTGCCTACGAGAGGGTGGAGCGCTGGCTGTCCCAGGGCCTCGCGCAGCGGCTTGGAGCCGCGCCTGGTCGCAGCGACGGAGTATGCGTCGGCGTCGCCTTTCCTTCACCGCGGCGGCTCGTGGCGCGGGCGTTGGCAGGGAACGCGGCCGCCGACGACATCGATCCCTGGCGGCCGCACCGCGTCGTATGGCCGCTGCTTCGGGTCATTGACAGTTGCCGCGGTGAGGCTTGGGCAGCGATGCTGTGGCATCACCTCCGCGGCAACGGTGGCTTCACCCATCCGGACGCGATCCGAGGCGGACGCCGCTGGTCGACAGCGCGGCATCTCGCCGACATCTTCGCCAGGTACGCGGCGACTCGACCGGCCATGATCGAGAGTTGGGTCCAAGGCCGAGATGTCGATGCGACGGGGTCCCCGCTACCGGAAGATCGAGCGTGGCAGGCCGAGCTGTGGCGTCGGCTTCGCGATGAGATCGACTGCGCCGAGCCCGGCGGAACGCCTGCAAACCGACGATGGCAAGACTGCGGCTGGAACCGGAGAGCAGCGACCTTCCGCAACGCGTGTCGATCTTTGGCGCGACCCGGCTGGATCCTGACCATCTGCTGGTGCTTTCGGCACTTGCTGACCATCGCGACGTACATCTGTGGCTGACCCACCCTTCCCCAGCGCTGTGGGATCGCGTCGAAGGCGCAGCGCGTGACCTTTCGACAAGCTCAGTGCAGCCGAGCTCAGCCACCGCGACGCACCAGTGACACCACTGAGGCGTTCGTTGATCATCGGCTGCTCGCCTACCTGGGCCGCGACGCCGCCGAACTTCAGCTCGCCCTCATCGCCACAAGTCCGAATGCCACGGATCTGCACTACGAGCCCAGTCGAGTCCAGCGCGCCGGCAACCCTGCTCGGGTGGCTGCAAGCCGATGTGGCCGAGAATCGCGCGCCGCTCCCACAGCACGAGCTGCCGGTGCTCGAGCCGGCCGACCGAAGCGTGCAATTCCACGCATGCCACGGCCCTGATCGCCAAGTGGAAGTGTTGCGAGAGGTGCTCGTCGGACTGCTCGCCGACGATCCCACGCTGGAGCCGCGGGACATCGTCGTGATGTGCCCTGACATCGAAAAGTTCGCGCCGCTGATCGCCGCCTCGTTTGGTCTGGACACGCCAGAGACCCCCGCCGAGCATCCTGGCCATCGGCTGCGAGTGCGGCTGGCCGACCGCTCGCTGCGGCAGGTCAACCCTTGCTCGCGCTCGTCAGCCGGCTCGTCGCACTCGCCGACTCACGCGTGGAGGCCAGCGCGTTGCTGGACTTGTGCGCCGCTCCGCCGGTGGCGCGGAAATTCGGCTTCAGCCAGCGACGATCTGGAGCGGCTGCACGATCTGGTGCTACGTGCCGGTGTTCGCTGGGGATTCGACGCCGCAGCATCGCCGTCGGTTTGAGATGGGAGAGTTTCGGCAGAACACCTGGGCGGCCGGGCTCGAGCGACTGCTGCTCGGGGTGACGATGGATGAGACCGACCAGCACTTCATCGGAACCACGCTGCCGCTGGACGATGTCGATGCCGGCGACGTTGATCTTGTCGGGCGACTGGCCGAGCTGGTGGACCGCGTCAAGATGCTGATCGAGGCTGTGCAACGCGCCGCACCCGATTACCGCATGGGTCGAGCTGTTCAAGCAAGCGATCGAGATGCTGAGCTCAGTCTTACCGGGCGACGCATGGCAGCTCAGTCACGCATACCGCGAGCTCGGTGATCTTGGTTTGGGCACCGAAGAGGCCGATGACGTCATGCTGAACCTTGCCGAGATCTCGGAGCTGCTGGGCGACGCGTTTCGCGGACGGGCCAGTCGAGCGAACTTTCGTACCGGCACCTTGACCGTCTGCACCATGCTGCCGATGCGATCGGTACCTCATCGGGTCGTCTGTCTGCTCGGGGTTGACGATGGCGTGTTTCCGCGACGACCCGAACCCGATGGCGACAACATCATCGGCGACGACGAATGGATCGGCGACCACGACGTACGAAGCGAAGATCGCCAACTGCTGTTGGACGCGATCATGTCGGCCCGCGAGCGGCTGGTCGTGATCTTCGCGGGCGCCGATCCCCGGTCGGGCTCGAACATTCCACCTGCGGTTGCGATCGGTGAGCTGCTTGATGCCCTGGACGGCACGGCGCGCACCGAGGACGGTGAGCCGATTCGTACCAAGATCACTATGCGGCATCCGTTGCAGCCCTTCGACGCGTCGAACTTTGCTCCCGAGGAGGGTTGGCGGCGCCGCGCCCGTTCAGTTTTGATCGCGCCAGCCTGCGGGCGGTCCGGGCCGCCTCGCGGGAGCGGCGCCCCGCGGCGCGCATCTTTGGTGGCGAGACGTTGCCGGCCCGCGACGACGACGAACTGGTCAGCCTGGCCGACCTGGTTCGGTTCTTCAACCATCCGATCCGTGCGCTCATGTACGAACGGGCCGCGCTGTGGCTCACTCGGCCTGACGAGAAGCCAGATGAGCAAATTCCGGTACGACTCACCGGGCTGGACAGCTGGAGCATCGGCGAGCGGCTGTTACGGCTCCGCCTTGCCGGCCAGGACCTTACCTCGCTGATCGATGCCGAGTGGCGGCGCGGCTATCTGCCACCTCGTGGCCTGGGCCAGATGGCCATCCAGGAGATCACCAACCAGGTCGAGCAGCTGGTAGAAACGGCACGGCCCTTCCTCACCGAGCAACCTGTACCGTACGAGGTGCTGGCCGAGATGGGAGATCGGCGGCTGACCGGCACAGTGAGCGGGGTCGTCGGCGATTCGGTGGTTCATGTCAGCTTCTCCAAACTGGCTCCACGACACCGACTACAGGCCTGGCTCGAGCTGCTGGCATTGACCGTCCATGATCCGAGCCGACGCCTGGCAGGTCGTGTCCATCGGGCGGGGTGGCTGCTCGCACTTGCGAGCCATTCACTCGACCTGGGCTAGCACAGTCTTGGCCGACCTCATCGACCTCCGAGCCACCGGATTGCGCGAGCCGATCCCTTTCGCTGCGAAGACCTCGGCCGAGTACGCGGCCCTGCGCTTCCGCGACCGACAGCCCGAGCTGTACCGAAAACAGCTCGACAAGCTGTGGCTCGAGGACCGCGACGAGGCATACGAGCGATTTTTCGGGGCGAAGGCGAGCTTGAACGACTTGCTCGCTCAGCCGTCCATCGCGAGCGAGGTGCGTGGCAACCTTGTGGAACCCAGCCGATTTGGGACCCTCGCACGTCGCGTGTTCCAACCGCTGCTCTCGGTTGAGGATCTGCGATGATCAGCGATCCGCCTCCCTTCGACATCTACGGCGAGCTGCCGAGCGGTACCACTGTGCTCGAGGCCAGTGCGGGCACCGGCAAGACCTACACCGTCGCCGCGCTCACGGCGCGGGTGATCGCCGAAGGGGTCGCCGACCTCAGCCAGATGTTGCTGGTCACCTTCGGACGCATGGCGACCAATGAGCTGCGGCTTCGAGTACGCGAGCGCCTCGTGTCGGTCGAGGACAGCCTCGCTGCGGCGGTCCGACAGGAGTGAGCCACGCAAGCCGCTCAGCGATCTTGACGCCTTCATCTGCGCAGGCGACATGGACGAACTACGGCGTCGACGCGCCCGAGTATCACGGGCGCTTGCGGACTTCGATGCTGCAACCATTGCGACCACGCATGAGTTCTGTTTGCAGATGCTCGACGGTCTCGGGATATTGGGTGATCGGGAGCCACACGCCACGATCGTCGAGCACCTGACGGACCTGACGCGTGAAGTGACCACCGACCTGTACTTGCGCCGTTATGCCGCCAACGGCGCACCGCCGATGAGCTACGACGAGGCGCTGGACGTGGCGAATCAGGCGGTCGAGGCCGTGCACGCCCGGCTGGTGCCGGCTGGCCTGGGTTCGGACGATCCGTCGGGGAGCAGCGAGCGGGTCAGGTTCGCTTCGGCCGTACGGGAAGAGGTGGAGCGGCGGAAACGCGCGGCCAACCTGTTCACCTACGACGACATGCTGACCCGGCTCCGCGACGCGTTGGCCGATCCTGAGTACGGACCGGCTGCGGCCGAGCGGCTGCGGCAGCGGTATCGCATCGTCATGGTCGATGAGTTCCAAGACACCGACCCGGTCCAGTGGGAGATTCTGCGTCGGGCGTTTCACCAGCACTGCATGTTGATCTTGATCGGCGACCCCAAGCAGGCGATCTACGCCTTCCGCGGCGCCGACGTCTTCAGCTATCTCGACGCGATGGATCAGGCAGACCAGGTCAGGAGCCTGGTCGTCAATCGCCGCAGCGACCAGGCGCTGGTTGACGCGCTGGACGTGCTGATGGGAGACGCCGCGCTTAGGAGATGAGCGGATTGCCGTACGCCCGGTCACGGCAGAACATGCTGGGCGCCGACTGCGTACGCCCGCTGATCAACGGCGTCGCAGCGCCGATCCGGGTGCGGTTCATGCCGCACGAGGCCGGTGACGAGCACGTACCGAGCGTGTCGAGCATCCGGCCCCAGAATCGCTGACGACCTCGTTGCCGACATCACCGCGTTGCTGGGTTCCGGCATGGAGCTGATCGAGGGCGACTACGCCCGTGCCCTGGTGCCGTCCGACATCGCCGTGCTGGTGCGCAAAAATCAGCGCGGCGAAGAGATCCGCGACAGGCTGGTGTCCGCAGGAGTGCCGGCGGTGATGTTCGGCGCCAGCTCCGTATTCACGTCGCCGATGGCCCAGGACTGGCTCACCCTGCTTGCTCGCCCTCGAGCAGACGCGGCAACAAACCGTCCGGCAGGCTGCTTTGACGTGCTTCTTCGGCTGGACATTTCCGCGACTTGGTTGCGGCCAGTGACGACTCGTTGATCGAGCTCACCCAACGGGTCCGCTGGTGGGGGAAGGTGTTGGAGAGTCGTGGTGTCGCCGCTCTGCTGGAGGCCGCGACTGCAGATGAGCGCGTTCCGGAAAGGCTGTTGAGCCTGCAAGGCGGGGAGCGGATGTTGACCGACCTGCGCCATCTCGGCCAGAGCCTGCATGCGGCGATGTCGTCGGCTCAACTCGGCGTCAGTGCGCTTGTCGAGTGGCTGCGAGCTCGGATCAGCGAGGCCCAGCGCAATGGCATGTCAGAGGTCACGCGACGGCTCGAGACCGACGCCAAGGCGGTCACGATCTTGACCGTGCACCGCAGTAAGGGCTTGGAGTTTCCGATCGTCTACCTGCCGGACGCGTGGGATCGGCATGCCAATGGTTCCGATGAGGGTCGCATTCTCAGGCTTCATGAACCGACAGCACGCAGCAGCGGAGAGTGCGTGCTCGATGTCGGTGGTCGCAACGGTCCTGGGCGGCCGGAGCGATTCTCGCGCTACCGCGATGAAGAGGCCGGCGAGGATCTGCGGCTTCTCTACGTCGCCCTGACTCGAGCGCGATCCCAGGTGGTGACCTGGTGGGCACCGTCGTACAACACGCCGGGTTCGGCGCTGCAGCGCTTTGCCTCTCGTCGCCCAGGTGATCCGCCGATTCCGAGAGCGACCTACCCGCTGGACGGCGATCCTTTTGGCAGCCGCGAGCTTGGTCCGGGATTCAGCGTCGAAGAGATGACCCAGCGTGAGCTGACGGAATGGCGGGCGATCGTGGAGCCCCGGCCTGCGCTCGCCGTACGCACTTTTGACCGTGAGCTGGATCTGGCGTGGCGGCGGACCTCCTACTCCGCGCTCACCGCGGCCGTGCATGGTGCTGACACATCCACCCCGGCCGTGAGCAGCGAGCCTGATCTCAAACGAGAGGATGACGAGTCGGTTCCGGACGCTTCGACGGTGACGCCCGCCGAGGGCGGAGCGGACGTCATCCCAACCGGCCTCGATCAGCCGTCGCCGATGCACCAGCTGCCGTCGGGCATCGAATTCGGAACGGCTGTGCATGCGGTGTTCGAGCTCGTCGAGCCGACCGTTGAGGACCTGCCGGAGGCGCTGCGGCGAGGCGTGTGTGGTGACCTTGGCCCAGGGTCCGGCCGCGGCGATGACGGCTGATGAGCTGGCGATTGCGATGCTTCCGGCTTTCCGTACGCCACTGGGACCGCTGGCGGATGAGAAGCGGCTCACTGACATCCCTCGCAGCGACCGGCTCGTCGAGCTGGGCTTCGAGTACCCGCTCGCCGGAGGCGATATGACCAACGCCGAGGTCACGCTGGGCTTGGTAGGCCCGCTGCTCCGCCGTCACCTCGATGGATCACACCTCCTAGCGGCGTACCCGGATTTGCTCGAGGACCCGACTCTGGCCTCGCAGGTACTCCGGGGCTACCTGACCGGCAGTATCGACGCCGTACTCCGAATCTGGCGCGAGGATCAGCCGCGCTACCTGGTGGTGGACTACAAGACGAACTGGCTGGGGGCGCTCGACGGGGAGACGCTGACCATCGGTGATTACACGCCCGCACGTATGGCCGAGGCGATGATGACGCGCGCACTACCCGCTCCAGGCGCTGCTGTACGCGGTGGCCGTACACCGGATGCTGCGTTGGCGGCAACCCGGCTACGATCCGGCGGTTCATCTCGGCGGCGTTCTCTACCTCTTCGTACGTGGCATGGCCGGGCCGGAAACGCCGCGCGTGGGCGGCGTGCCGTGTGGCGTCTTCAGCTGGCAGCCGCCGCCATCGCTGGTCGTCGAGTTGTCAGCCCTCCTCGATGGGGTCTCGCGATGATCACGCCCGTGCGATCCGAGCTCATGCCGCAGCGTGCCGCTGGCCTCTTGGCGCCGTTCAGCCTGGCCGGCGTCCTCAATCCTGCCGACGTGCACACCGCTGAGACCGTGTGCCGCATCGGCGGGGAATCAGACGAGAACGTTCGTCTCGCCCTGGCGCTAACAGTCCGCGCGCTCCGCAACGGGTCGGTCTGCATCGATCTCGGCACCGTGCACGCTACGGCCTTCGATGAGGCGGAGTCCGCGATCGACATGGCCGAGCTGCCATGGCCGGAGCCAGACGCCTGGAGTCAGGCGTGCGCAAGGAGCCCACTGGTGGCTGATGGAGCTGGCCATGCCGGGTGGCCGGCCGCTGCGGCTGGCGAACGGGCTGCTCTATCTGGAGCGGTACTGGCAACAAGAGGAGCTGGTTCGCGTCCAGCTGCAGCGCCGTTTCGCTGCGCCGGCCCCCGAGATCGACCTTTCACGGCTGTCGACAGCCTTGCGCAGATTGTTCGACCACGAAGGCTTAGGCGCCGATGAAGCGGACCGCCAGCAGCTGGCGGCTGCCGTCAGCGCACTGGGCAGGGTCAGCGTTCTTGCGGGTGGTCCGGGCACCGGCAAGACGACGACCGTGGCCAGGCTGCTCGCGCTGCTGCGTGATCAGCCTGGACCCGAGCTGCGCATTGCGCTGGCTGCGCCGACCGGAAAGGCTGCCGCCCGACTGGAGGAGGCCGTTCGAGCCGCAACGGCGGAGCTTTCGCCAGATGACCAGCAACGACTGGGCGATCTCAGCGCATCAACGCTGCATCGGCTGCTGGGCTGGCTGCCGTCCAGCCGAAGCCGATTCCGGCATGACGCCAGCAATCCGCTGCCGCATGACGTAGTGATCGTGGATGAGATGTCGATGGTCTCGCTGACGATGATGTCCCGGCTGCTCGAGGCAGTACGTCCGAGCGCCCGTTTGGTGCTGGTGGGCGACCCGGATCAGCTTTCGTCGGTCGAGGCTGGTGCCGTGCTGGCCGACATCGCGCGAGCCCCTGGCGTACCAGAAGCTGATCTTGGACGGCAGCTGGTCGAGCTGCGCCTGATCACCCGATGGCGAGGCTCCGCCAGTGCACGGCGTCGTGCAGCTGACGCATACCTGGCGGTTCGGCGGATCCATCAATGAGCTCGCGAAAGCAATACGGGCGGCCGACCCCGATGCGGCCATCGCCGTGCTCCGCGCCGGGGCAAACGACGTGCAGTTTCGTGAAGTTGATCTTGAATCTGACCCGACCGCGGCGTCGTCAGGACTCCTGGCCGACATGGCAGCCCAGGTACGCCGGGCCGGTGTGGACATGCTGGAAGCTGCGCGTACGGGAGACATTCCTGGTGCGCTGGCCGCTCTGGACCGGCATCGTCTGCTGTGCGCGCATCGGCGCGGACCGTACGGCGTGCTGCGCTGGGGTTTCGAGGTCGAGCGCTGGCTGGCGGAGTCCATTCCCGGTTACGGCGAGGAAGGTGAGTGGTACGTAGGACGACCGCTCCTTGTTACCGCGAATGACTACGAGATGTCGCTCTACAACGGCGACACGGGCGTCATCGTCGAGACGCCCGCTGGCGTACGTGCTGCGTTTGCGCGTGGCGCCGGCGCGAGGCTCTACCCGCCAGTGCGGCTCGACGCCGTCCAGACGGTTCATGCCATGACGGTGCACCGCGCTCAGGGCAGCCAGTTCGACACGGTGTCGTTCGTCGTGCCGCCTCCGGATTCCCCGTTGCTGACTCGCGAACTGCTCTATACCGCAGTGACTCGCGCTCGCCGGCAGGTCAACCTGATCGGCTCCGAGGACGCGATCAGACGAGCCGTGCTGCGTCCGGCCAACCGGGCAAGCGGCCTACGGAACCGGCTAGCGCCAGCCGGCGAGCTTGGCGAGCGACGCAATCAAATGGGCGCCTCACCATCACGCCATGCCTGAATCATCCGGGCCGCGACAGAGCTCTTGCCCGGCAGTCCGAGCTCGCCGGCATCCAGCTTCGCCGTGAGCTCGTCGCGGGTGTACCACTCGGCGTGCCCGATCTCCTGAATATCGACGTTGATGTCGGTCCCGAGCGCTCGACCGAAGAACGCCACCATGAGCGAGCGGGGAAACGGCCATGGCTGGCTGCCGAAGTAGTGCAGGTCGGACAAACTGATGTCGACCTCTTCGCCGATTTCGCGGTGGATGGCCTGCTCCAGCGACTCGCCGGCTTCCACGAATCCGGCCAGCACGGAAACCCGATTCCCCCACTCCTGCTTGCCACCGAGCAGCAGCCGGTCCGCGGCGTCCAGCACCGCGACGATCACGGCAGCATCAGTACGCGGGAAGTGATCGACACCGCAGCGTTCGCAGTGTCGGGCCATGCCGCCATTGATCACGATCGACGACCGCCCGCAGCGCGGGCATCGCGGCTCCAACCGATGCCAGTGCAGCAACGCTGCCGCAGTCGCGGCAATATCGCGCTCATTGTCCGTGAGCTGAAAGCCGACCTCACGGAGATCATGCATCTCGCCCTCGGTAGTTCCTCTACCGCAAAGATCGGCGAGCCGTTCAGCAGCCCGAGCAGCCGGTGCCGCTGGCTGTCGAACTCCATGAAGGGCTTCGTCATTCGCAGCTTGCTGCCGCCGGCGTTGGTGGAGAATCGGGATTCGGCGTCCAGCGTGAGTAGCTTGGCGTCTTCGGCGTGCCACAGCCCGGCTACCCACTCCGCGGATGCGCGGTGTTGGTCGACACGGTCAAGGTCACTCTGAATCGCCCAATTGATCACGTGGTCAGGGTAATGGCTCAACCTGGGCATCCAGGATTGCCGCAATGGCCTGACGGTCCGGCAATGCCTTGGGCCTGACGATCTCATCAGTGGGTACGTGATAGAAGATTGCGTCGATTTCGCTTGGCTGAAGTCCATGCGCCTCAGCCCAGGCGAGTCGGTAGATCGCCAGCTGAAGCGGATCGGCGTTCTCCGCACGACCAGTCTTCCAGTCCACTACTTGGAATTCGGTGTCTCGCGATTCGGGAGATCGCTGATAGACCGCATCGATCCGGCCTCGGATCAGCCGGCCACCGATCCAGATGCTGAACGGCGCCTCAATCGCGTACGGCACCGTCTCGCCAAACCGGCCGGCCGCGAACGCATCGCAGAGCTCCCGCAATTCCTGCTCGTCATGGGTGCCGAAGTCGGCACGGTCGGGTAGCTCGTCAAGATCAAGAAGCTGCTGTTGGCCCAGACCACCGTGCGGTAGCCGGGCGCCGAAATAGCGCTCCAACCAATGATGAAAGCGGGTACCGAAACGTGCGGAACGCGAAGGTTGTCGCGGCATCGGCCGTGCCAGCTGCGCAACGAACCCGTCTGGATCGGCGTGCAACCGCAGTACGGCCGTGGTGGACAGCTGGTGCGGCAGCTCGACCAGCTGATCCCCGGACCGCGACTCGACCGCCTCCAGCAGCAACCGGTCGATGTCAGCGTCCCAGCCAGCGACGATCTCATGAGCATCAAGCAACAACGGCTCGCTCGATGGATCCTCGTAGCTGCCCAACTCGGCGAATCGGCGACGCGCCCGCTGTACATCTCGCGCGGCCTCCTGTCGCCGCGCCTCGGCCTCCGGATCCAGAGGCGCCGGCCACGGCTGCGGGGCCACCTCGCGTACCAACGGGTTGTGAGGCCCCGGCGGCGATGCTTCGGCGAGCAGCTCGCCCTGCCGCACCGCCTCGTCGATGATCACCTGAAGGTAGCTCGAAGCTGCCCGCGCGTTGCTGAGATCGGCCCGCCATGAATGGCCGGTGGCCACCAGCAGGCGCTTGGCACGGGTGGCGGCGACGTAGGCAAGCCGATCCTCGGCGAGCAGCTGCTGGCGGCTGAGCTGTTGCTTGTAGTCAGCCAGCGCGGCATACGTAGTCTCGGCGAGCTGCGGAATCGACCCTGCATCCCCGCGCAGGTCGGCGGGCAGCACCGATGAATTCAGCACCCAGTTGTCGGTGACCCGGTCACTGGGGAAGACGCCTTTCATCAGGGCCGGGAGGAAGACGGCTTCCCACTCCAGACCTTTGGCCTTGTGAACAGTGAGCAGCTTCACCGCCTCACGGTCGGAGGGAACGGCCTGCTCAAGTCCCGCGCCCTGCTCGCTCTCAGCCTGCAGGTAGCCGAGCAGGCCCGGCAACGAGGCGTCCCCGTCGACATCGACGTAGCCGGCGACCGCGTCCAGGAAGGCGCCCAGCTGGTCCCGGCGGCGAGGTTCGCGCGAACTCCGGGTCGACATCACCTCGACATCCAGACCGAGCGTGGTGATCACGCGGCGAGTGAGGTCAAGCACCGACTCTTCGCTATGCCGCCGCAGCCACGCGAGTTCAGCCGACAGCCGGGCGAACCGATCTCGGGCGTCAGGCGAGTACGCCGCCTCGCCCGGGCTGTCCAGGGCATCGAGCAGACTGACGACCTCTGTTGGGTCGACCTCTGCAACAGCCTGCTCCAGTGAGGTGAGCACCGACGTCCCGCGCAGTTCCTCACCTGACTCCTCGCCTCGCTCCGGCGCAGCGCGGGCGAGTTCGCGGGCCCGCCGTCCCAGCAAAGCCAAGATCACGCGGCCCTACCCGCCACCGAGGACCGGTGAGCAACCTGATCAGATCCGGATTTGCCGTGACGTCGTCGATCAAACGCAGCGTTGCGGTGATGTCCATGATCTCGGGCAGGTACAGCAGGCCACCGAGACCGACGATTTCTACCGGCACGTCGCGCGTGGTCAGCTCGGCATACAGCGGCGCGATGTCGGCATTGCGTCGAGTCAGCACGGCCACGTCCGCCCAGCGCGATACCACACCACTGTCCCGGAGCCCGGCGATCTGGTCCCCGACCCAGCTGATCTCCTCCGGCCAGGTGTCGAAGGTCGCCGCGCGTACCACACCGGAGGAGGTTCCCTCCGGTGCCTGTAGCAGTCCGAGGCCCTCGAGTCCCTCGTCAGATGGTGCAGCCCGAACGGCGATAGTCGAGTCGGTTTCAGCTCGCAGCGGCCGGCTGAGCTCATTGGCGACATCGAGGATCGTTCGTCCACTACGCCGATTGATGGTGAGTGCATAGCGACGCGCGGGCCGGCTGTCCACACGGGGGAAGTCCGCCGCGAAGGTCATGATGTTGCTCGCCGCCGCGCCTCGCCAGCCATAGATCGCCTGGAACGGATCCCCCACCGCTGTCACCGGGTGGCCGCGACCGTCGCTGGCAACGTGGCCCGGAGAACAGTCCGCGCAACATGATCGCCTGCGCTGCAGAGGTGTCTTGGTACTCATCCAGCAGCACAACCCGGAATGCGTCCCGCATCGCGCCGGAGACCTGCGGTACTCCGTGGCCAGTCGAGCAGCAATTGCCATCTGATCGGCGAACTCGACAACACCGAGCCTGCGTTTCAAGTCCTGGTAAAGACGCACCAGACTGGCCAATTCCAGCCGCTCCTGGGCGGCGATGATCGCCTTCTTGATGTCGGCATAGGTGTTGCCCCGGTTGTTGGGCGGAGCCGATGCCAGGCCCAGCAGCAGGCCCCGCGCGTGGCCCGTCAAGATCGCTTACGTCCACCAGGTGTTGCTGCAGATCAGCGTCGAGCCGGAGCACCCGGTCGGTCACCGTGGCCGGCCGTAGGCGCGAGATGAACTCGAACGGTCCTGCCGCAGCCCGAACGACGCGCGAGGCAAGCCGATAACGGGTAGCGCCACTGATCAAGGTCGGATCGGCTTCGTAGCCGAGCCGCAACCCATGCTCAGCGACGAGCCGTCCAGCGAAGGCATCGTAGGTCATGATCAGCTGTTCGCCGGATTCGTCGACGCCGCGATCGGCAATCACACCTGCCCGCAGCAGCGCGTTGCGGACACGCTTGGCTGAGCTCGGCCGCCGCCTTGCGGGTAAAGGTCAGTCCGAGGACTTCCTCAGGGCGTACGGCGCCAGTGACCGACCAGCCATACGACGCGGGCGGCCATCACCGTCGTCTTGCCCGGACCCGGCACCGGCAATGATCACGCCGGGCTCGAGCGGCGCGGTAATCGCCTCCAGCTGCTGATCAGAGAACGAGATGCCGAGCGCATCGATCAGGTCAGTGGCGCTGTCAAGGCGAGTCCGCAGTGCCGGCGGCACCAGAGTATGAACGCTCATGTGATCACCTGGCGACCAGCCGGCTGGGCAGGGCAGCTGGTTCGGAAGGGACAGTAGCGACAGCCGGCCCCGATCCGTGCGTCGTGGCGTTCGCTCCGAATGATCTGTGCCGCTTCGGCAAGCCTGCGATGCACCCAGGTCGGCTGGTCGGGAAACTGCGTCGGATCTGCGCCATCTGGCGGCCTCGACTGGGAATGGAACGTCGTCGAGCGAAGCCTGCTGAAAGGTCTTCGGATGACCGCTCTCGCCGTCCGGGAGCCGAGATAAACCAGTCCAGCGCCGGCGGGCCGAGCATTCTCCCCCGCCACCGCGGCAAAAGCACCGTGCTTGACGGCCAGCTGATAGACCCCGAGCTGATCATGCAACGCAATGTCAGCCGCCGTCGGTGCGGTCTTCGACGTTTTGAAGTCAACGATCCGGATGCGACCGTCAGGCTCCCGCTCGACCCGATCAGCACTACCCGTGAGGTGGACCCGGTCGCTGCCGAGATTGATCTCGCATGAGAACGGGACCTCGGTACCCAACAGCGTGAGGTGCGGCCTCGCCTCTTGCCAGGTCACAAAACGCTCGAGGGCGGACTCGGCCTCCACCCGCTCCACAGCTGATAGCCAGTGGGCATCGAAATCGAGCTGACTCCATACCGACTCGAGATGGTCGGAGAGTTCGTCGTGGTCAGCGTTGACTGTGTGCCCCATACTCCGCGAGCACATGCACCACCGAACCAAAGGTCGCCGCAGCCGAACGCGCAGACTCACCTTGAGCCTTGCGTGCCAAGAACCAGTTCCGCGGGCAGGCCAACACCTTTGCAAGCTGACTGCCAGAAAGATGCACCGGCTGCTGCACAGACACCAGCGGCTGGTCGGAGCGAGTCAGCGAACGCATACCCCACCAATGGTCGGGTCGCGCAGCCGGTGCCAGCGGCTGGCCGTCCCCGATCGGTGGCGTCGGCCAGCCGCGCGAGCCTGATGGCGGCCTCCTGCGGAGCTGCGGCGAGGTTTCTGGATCGACGGTCATGGTGCGCAGCTCAGCCACCAGAGCCGACAGGGTCAACGGTCGTTGCGGCCGGCCCAGAAGCTCGCGTACGGGTGCGCCGAGCCCAGCCAGGAATCGGGACGGCTGGTCCGCCTCCCCCTTCGGTACCCGCCACCGCAGTTACCACCAACCGGGACCGGGCACGAGTGCACGCGACGTAGAAGAGCCGCCGCTCCTCCGCGATGCGGTTCGCGCTGGGAACTGCTGGCAACACCTCGTGGCGACCCAACCGATCAGGCTCCAGCAGCGAGCCGCGGCGGCGTACGTCTGGCCAACGACCTTCCTGGACCCCCGCTACGACGACGAGGTCCCACTCCAACCCTTTGGCTCGATGGGCCGTGAGGACACGGACCGCCGACCCCCGGAGCTCGACTTCGCAGCGGGATCGGCCGGAATTTGCTGACCTTCGACCTCGGCCAGGAACCCCGTCACTCCGCGGAGCCCCGACACCTCCTCCGACCGAGCGGCGATCTCGAACAGCGCGCAGATGGCATCCAGGTCACGATTGGCCCGACGTCCTCCCTCGCCGCCGCGACCGGCTTGTTGCCGCAGCTTCTCCGGCCAACCCGTCTGCGACCACAGCACCCACAGGGCCTCCTCCGCTGTGCTCCCGGTCCGGATGGCGCGCTCGCAGCGACGCAGGAGCTGAGCCATCCGTCGAGCGGCGTCCACATCCGCACTCGTCGGATTGTCGTCGAGGAGGTCTTGATGACGTAGAGCCGCGCTGATCAGTTCGGCGGAGGGGGCGCGGGAAGCGCGGCGCCGGCGAGTTCGACGCGCTCTGCCTCTCGCAGCGCGCGGCCCAGCCGACGCGTGGCCATGCTGTCCATGCCACCGAGCGGGGAGGTGAGCAGCAGCTGAGCTTCCTCAGCGGTCGGTGCGCAACCCCGCGCGGCAACCTGCAGCGCCAGCAGCAATGGGCGGACGGCGGGGTCGGCAGCCAGCGGGATCTCATCGCCGGCCACCTCGACCGGTACGCCGGCAGCGACGAGTGCTCGGGTGAGCGTGGGAATCATGGTCCGCCCGGCTCGCACCAGCACGGCCATCGCAGTCCATGGGCGATCGTCCCGGAGATGCGCGCTGCGCAGGATGTCGGCGATGTGCTCCGCCTCGGCACCGAGCGCTGCTGCAGGTGAAGATCTCTACCTTTCCCTTGGGCAGTTGGGGATCAGCCGTCGGATGCCGGAACGCGTCGAAGACGTCAGCCGGCAGCGAGCGTGGCAGGCCGAAGGCTGTCACCACGTTGCGGCTCGCGATCAACAACCCGCTACCGAAGCGGCGTGTCCGGTTCAGCGCGACGACGGGTGCGGGAACGCACCCGGCAGTCCGGAACAGCTCGGGGAAATCCAAGATCCCGCGCGCCTCCGCACCACGAAAGGCATATGAATGGACTGGTCAGGATCCCCGACCGACGATGACATCGCGGCCATCACCGGCGATCACCTGCAGCAGCCGCACCTGGGAGGGATCAGGTGTCTTGGTACTCGTCCACGAAAGACGCAGCCGATCTCGCTGCGCAGCGTTGTCACGATGTCGGGCCTGGTCAGCAAGATGCGGCAACGATGCACCAGCTCGGCATAGTCGAGGACCCCTTCAGCATCGTAGACACATCGAGGTATTCATCGAAGAAGGCTCCGACGCTCACCCACTCCTCACGGCCGGCGGCCTCACCGGCCGCGACGACGTCATCGGGATCCATGCCCGAGTTGTCGTGCCTTGGCCAGCACGGCACGTACCTCGGCTGGCGAATGCCCGAGTGGGAAACGCTCGATCGAGCGACTCCTGGCCACTGAGCACGCTGGGTCTCCAGGCTGCCTTGCAGCGTCTCCCGCACCCGAAACTCCTGCTCAGGTCCGCGTCAGGCAGCCGCAGCCGACGTCCGAAGCCAGGCGTGTCGACGCCGCCCCCGTCATCGGCAAGCGGCGCACCAGGGCGTAACAGAAGGCATGGAAGGTCATGGCCATCGGAGCCACCGTGGTACGCGCCCAACCGCGCCGCAATGCGCGTCCGCAGGTCGCGCAGCGGCCTTCGCGAGAACGTCAGCACGAGGATGCTGTCGGCGGTCGCGCTGCGGCGTTCGATCCGATCCACCACGCACTCGACCAGGGTCGTGGTTTTGCCGGTGCCGGGTCCGGCCAGCACGAGCAGCGGTCCCCCGGCGTGCTCGACGACGGCACGCTGGGCTGGATCCAGCACTGGGGTGTGGGCAGCTTCTCCGCCCCCGAGTCAAGCGGTACATCGCGGCCGTCCTGGTCTAGAGATGATCAGCCGGTACGCAGGTATTGGATCAGAGATCACCGACAAATTGGCGCACATCGGCCAAGGGCGGTGTTGACATGTCAATTTCGACATGTCATCTAGGAGATCGGTCGGTCCCGCCAGGTCGAGTCGAGGACCGCCACCACCGCCGCCGCAAGCAAGCCCGTGCCGAAGATCAAATTGCCGAGCTCGGCGAAGGGCTCCAGAGTAGATCGTGGTGCTGCCGTCCCGGATCAACGCCGCGTACGCCAGCACGGTCATGGTCAGCACATAGTTGGTCAACACCAACATCACCCGCGTTGCGCCGCGGAAACCGACGGCTCTCGCGGTTTCCCCATCCGGAGTCGGTGAGCAGGTCCCAACTCAGACCGAACAGCACCAAAGCGGCGCCCGAGAAGCCCAGCAGCGAACCGAGTGGATCGGAGATGAAGTCGCGGTAGGAGAACAGCGCGCACAAGATCAACACGCCGGCGAACGCCATTGCCCGCCGATGGGTCAGCCTGCGGCGTACCAGTGACACCGCAACAGCGACGATGATCAGCGCCGAGGTCACCAGGTTGACGCCGTCTTGGTTGATCGGGGCCGCCGTGCCGATCGCCGAAGACGAGCTGCCGGGCGAGCATGGTGAGCATGACGCCGATGCTGCCCAGACACCAGAGCCGCGATTTGCCTGGCCCCGCCGCGCCGCAAGCACCGCGAGTACCAGGAGAGCCAGACCAATCAGAACGCGACTGGGGTCGATGATGCGATCGAGAATCGGCGCGGGTCATAGGCAAAGGTGGAATTCGCACCGTTAGGACGCAAGCGAGGCGAACACCTCAACCACCGCGAGAATGATCTGCACCGGCAAGCTCACGGCAAGCAGCGCTGCCGCAACGGCGAATCCGACCCGACCCAGCTCGTCACTGAGCTCAGACACGACCGGGTAGGAACCCGGCTGCCGGCAGATACGCAGCAGGACTCGCGCCGACCAACCCGAACGCGAACACCAGCAGGCCCGCCCAAAGCAACGCGGTCCAGCCATGCACGATCGGGTCACGATGGGCAATCTGCCACCCGGCCTGTGCAACTCGCACGCCGATGACCACTGCCAAGATCAGATAGGGCCACACTCGCCGTGTCAGGCGCTGGGCGTTCTCGGTCGCGGAAACGGTAGCTCGGACGGTGATTTCGGCGACCGAGGCGCCGGCAAGCGCGGCGGCCGGCAGAACCAGGTAGCCGAGGAAGGCCGCCGTCTGCTGCAGGTTGAGCGGATTGAAGTCCGTGCCAAACGCCTTGGCGTAGCGGGTCCTCGGCTAACCCCGACCGTCATGCCAAGACCGATCAGGCCGGCCCAGAACGCGGCGAACTCCCACCACGCGAATGTGGCGTCGCCACCGGATGATCACGGAAGAGCGATCGTCACTTGTCGCCGAAAGTGCCCCGGCGATCCAGGGCCACCCGGCCCAGCCGGCGTGAGCGAACCACACGACGGCAGCGACCAGGGTGCCAGACTCGCTCATCGGTGCGAATCAGCAATCCCAGCAGCTTCGAGCCACCGAGGGACCGTGCAAAGCGCCGCCGACATGCAACACGCGATTACTGTCAGCGCGAGGAGCAGTAACGACACAGTGGCCAGATCAGATCTCGCTCGGGTAACCTGAGTCCGGCTGGCGGCAGAGACGACCAAGCCGCTGTGCTGCCGAATGATTCCGACATGACCACCACCGTCGCAGCCGCCACCCCGAAGCCCGCGCAGCCGACTTCACCACACCCGACCGCAAGCCCGTACGGCCAATCCAGGTCCCGAAGTCGGCCGTTTCGATGGGCCTGACCACCGTCTGCCGGCACAATCGCCGTGGCGCAGCGAAGGCGAACCCAATCAGCAATACGTAACCGAACGAAGTACAATG
>ERZ1370068.6400-contig-5384_pt1 | contig 39110 bp, 67 predicted proteins | sample MGYA00561227_ERZ1370068 | MGnify/ENA primary metagenome ERZ1370068 (study PRJEB38410, sample SAMEA6850437) | metagenome | study: Metagenomic assessment of the ecological functions of the soil: analysis of the soil microbiota associated with the...
GGTATGCTTCGTTCAGTTACGTATTGCTGCTTTGCTATCGCTTCTTCGGCGCTTGTGGCTGTCATCCGGGTGGCGACTAAATCGCTTTGAGGGGCGGCGATCGGGCAGCCGCCGGTGGAACCGTCTACGAGATATTGAACGACGAAAAGCGGAACGCCATCGAAGTCATCGTGAAGGAGAAAGCCGGGTGAGCGGGATCCTGCAACTTGCGGATGACATTACGCCGCCATGGTCGTCGCGTTTTCGTCTCACCACGCGAAATGCGTGAGGCTAACTTCTCTATTGCCTGTCGCTGTTCGACCTGCGGCCGGACGTGCGCGATGAAGGCCTCTTTCTCGGCGGGCGTGAGCACCTGGTCCATCGCCTCCGCCATGTCGGCAGCTTCAGGTTCGGCGCCTGGTTGATCAAGGCCGACCATTCGGTTCGAACCCAGCGCGTGATGCAGGCCTCATAGTCCATTCGGCCCCGTGAACCCGCATCCTGGACCATCACCAGCAAAGATCGCGTTCATCGAAGTTCAACATGGGGTCGCTTTCACGGGCGGCTGGAGGGATCGTCTGCGCCTTCAGCTTCCCATGCGGCGTCGGCGACGGGCGTCCATCGGGAACCCCAATAACTCGTTTCAGGTTGCTCGTAGCGAAGATGTTGATTGGCTCGAACATCAGCCAGCCTCCGGGCTTCGGGACGTGATGAAACTCCGAACGCAGCCTCTTTGCGATCGACGTAAAATCAGCACGGAGCGGGTCGTAACCGCATCGACGCTCGAGTCCCGGGTGGCGACAGGTTCTCTGCGAGGGCCTCGATGAACTCGCAGCGGTGGAGAAGTTGGCGTCCGCGCTGACTGGCGCGCATGTTCAGCGAGCTGGCTGAGATGTCGGAAGGCCAGGTTCACCGCGCGAGCGTAAGGCTCAAACGCGATCAGGCCATCGCGCAGCCGACATCGAGCAACGTCTCGCCATCTAAGGGCAGCCCAGCGAGCGCGCGCGATCACGGGCTGGAGCCCGAGGAGGTCATCAGCCGCTTCAGTTGGACAGCGTCCCCTCCAGACCGGCGGCACCTCTAGCTAGCGATCGCTCAGATGTCCCGCGATGCCATCGCCCGTTGGATTACGACTCGCAGGTTCCTTCTCTGCTGAAGGTTTGAGCCACGAAGAACACGGAAGTTCACGAAGTGCGACGCAGGCCGACAGGCGACGCCGCTGCGGATAGCCGGGCGCCTGTCAGCTCGCGCTTTGTCGTCCAGTGCGCTTCGTGGCTGAGATGCAGCGGAATGCTCATCGAGCGCAGGGGCTGCAGCCAGGGTCTGTGGCCTCCGCGATCGCCCAAGTGCGATGACGCCATGCGGCAGCGTGACCTGCACACACTACCCGACAATCTGCCCGTCCCGACTGACGACGGAGCGTGCGATCATCTTCCGGGGACAAACCTTCCTTCGATCAAATTGAACTCGACGGGTGGACAGCCGATCGATCTCGCTCACCTGCGAGGGAGAACGGTGGTCTACGTCTATCCTCGGACAGGACGGCCTGATCAGCCTGGATCGGTGGCATGGGATGCCATTCCCGGCGCGCGTGGGTGCACTCCGCAGTCCTGCGGGTTCCGCGACCACGCCGCGCAGCTCCGGGCAGCGGGCGCATCGGCCATTTTCGGCCTAAGCACGCAGACCACCGAATACCAACGCGAGGTGGTTGAGCGACTCCATTTGCCTTTCCGCTGCTGAGCGACAGCCATCTCGCCTTCACCCGCGCGTTGCGCCTTCGACGTTCGAGTTCAGGCCCTATGAATCGGAATCCTCGACTCACCTGAAACGAATGGCGCTGGTGATTCGCGATGGGCGAATCGAGAAGGCGTTCTACCCGGTGTTTCCTCCAGACAGGAACGCGGAGGATGTGATCAAGTGGCTCAGCACGAATCCGATATGAATGCAGGTGGCCGGCGCCTAAACTGCCCCTAACCAGTCGGACAGGAGCTGCCTGGCGTCATGCAGCGATTCGAGAACCGAAACGCGGCATTCGACGCTTCGAGAGTCGGCATGCGCCCGTTGTCGGGAATGAGGAGGGTCGTCATCCCGGCGCGGCTTGCGGCGAGAACGCCAGCGGATGAATCCTCCAGCGCCAGGCACGATTGCGGGACGACACCGAGCCGGTCCGCCGCGGTTACATAGATCTCCGGGTCAGGTTTGCCTCGCGTGACCTGATCTCCCGTCACAAACGCGTCAAACCGCTCCGTGATGCCAGCCGCGCGCAGGCTGTCAGCCGCGTCCGCGGCGTGCGTCGGCGTCGCGACGGCGATCGGAATCCGATGTGAGCGCAGGAATTCGACCAGTTGCGGGAATCCGGGTTTGACGTCGATCCCGCGTGAGCCGAGTGCTCCGTCCAACGAGCCTGGAATCGGCGCCTGAATTCCGCCGAGGAGAACGCCGGGCCGAACCGGGTCGTGAGCGCGAGATCGCCAGTCGGCCCACCCACGACCAACGAGTTCCGCTACGTAGAACTCGTCGATCCAGATCGAACCCCATTGACGCAGCGACCGCCTGGCGCGCATGTCTGAACCGGGCGCTCGGTGTCGATGATCACGCCCGTCCATGTCGAAGATGACGGCAGCAACGCGCACGGTGTGTGTCTGTATTGGAGTGTATGACACGCGCCCTCGGCGTGGCGATCACCGCAGCGCGCACGTGAACGACGACTCCGGCCGATGAATGGCCGGAGTCTCGACGGAGGGTGTGTGGTGATCGCTGGTCGTCGTCGCCATCGTGACCGTGGTCGTCACGATCGTGGTCGTGGTCGTGGTCGTGGTCATCGTCCTCGTCGTTGTCGCGGGTTCCGTCCGCGACGCCGGCCCCGCTGCGAATCAATCGCCCGCCGACGTCGATGTTGTCGATGACCGCCAGGCCGACGCCGCGCGGATCCTCGACGCCGGAGGTATCGGTGCCTTCGTCAAAGAGGATCGAGATGCTTCTCACCTCTGTTCCGCCGGGACCGAAGGCGAACACCGGAGCGCAGTCGGTGATGCGGGAAATACTCGATCCGCCCCGGTGATTCGCAGCGCGCGTCCATTCGAGCGGATCCTGCGGTGCAGGCGTTTTCGTGCCGGCGGCGCAGCCAGCGAAATAGGTGAACCCGAGCGTCGAGGTGATGTTGAAGCGCGGTGCGCCCGCGCCGCAATGCGTGCCGTTGCGGTAGTCGAAGCCGGAGTTCCGTCAGGGTGGTGGGGCGGCGGAAGCCGCGGTTGTCGCGCCGGCGGAAGAACAGTCGGGCGTCGGCCCGTTTTTCGACAGCAGGAGCCCGCGATGAGGATCGTTCTTGTTCGGGTTCGTGGCCACGTCCAGCGGCGTCGTGTTCTGTCCGCCGTTATCGGGCAATCCCATCCCACCCAGCCAGGCGGCGGTCACGATGTGACTTCCTGCCACGCCGCACTCGGCGGCCGTCCCGATAAAGGCAAACGGCGTCGCCCGCAGCCGGCCCTTGCGCCGCTGCGTCACGCGTCATGGTCAGCATGCCGAGCATCGAGACGGCAGCGACTGCGATTGCACATACGTTTACGCGATGTTTCATTAGGTACTACTCACTTTGTGTCTTGCTGAACGGATTGAAGGTTCTCTCGGGACCGCCGGGATACCTTCAACATGGGTGCCTACGACGAAAACACGTCGTTCGTTGACGTTTTCGCTTCGCGAGTGTTCTGCCGGGTATCCGTTGATTCCAGTCGTCGTGCCGAACCCTAACGCGACGGTTAAGTGACCGGCGAACGCTTCAACACACGCATCCTCGCCGCTACCTTCTGGCGGCTGCCCGATGCACTTCAAGTCCTTCAAGCGGTAGAAGACACGTCCCAGGCGTGCTCCGGGCAATGGTCTTAGTCTTGTAGGACCCCAACCATCATGACTCCGCCGAGTCTCCGTTGCGTTGGATGCCACTCCCGTAACGTGAAGATGGCCGGCAGCTTCGCGAACGGGATCACGCGATTCCGCTGCGACACCTGTCAGAAGGAGTGGGGCGAGATACGGTCGCCACGCCAAAACGCCACAATCCCGAGCCCGGATTCCTCCGGTCGGAGCCGCGCGCACCACGATCGGGAAACGAACCTCCTCTCGTCCTGCGAGCTTGACGTTCTCCGTCGCGCGCCGTATCCAAACCGCGCTCGTGGTTGGATCGTCCAACGTCGTCCGTGCCGCGATCGCGGCGCTCTTTGCCGCACCTGCCGCAACCCGTTTCGCATGTAAAGGCGGCGTGAGCACACCGCCATTCGCCAACGCACGGGGCACGCTCGTGCTCTGGAATGTGGACCTGCTCGATAACGGCGAGCAACGTCGGCTCTTTGACGTGATCGAGGATCATCGCCGGTTGGTGGTCATGTCTGTCACCCCGACCGGCTTGTTCGAGCGCGTGCAGCGTGGCGAGTTTATCGAAGCCCTCTATTACCGACTCAACACCGTCCGGGTTCACGCGGAGACGTTGCTTCGACAAATCACGGACGCTCGTTCGTGGCATCCACGTGACGGTCCCGACTCGAAGCGGGCTCAATCGGTGCAGTCGCGCGTCGGCACCAGCTCCCGGCCGCTGGCAGGCTCCAGGATTCACTAGCGCCCGATTCCCCCTTCCCTGACAGGAAGCCCGCCTGGAGCGTGCGGTTCACGTTCAGGCTAGACTTCCGCCCATGAAAGCACTCCTGGTGCTCACCGCGATCCTGGCTCTGTCCGCCTTGACGCCCTCCGTCGCCATCGCGCAGCACGGGATGCCGGGTGGCACACCGATGACCTTCTTCGTGACCAGCGAGCCGATCGGCGACGGCGGCAATCTCGGCGGGCTGGCCGGCGCGGATGCGCATTGTCAGAAGCTCGCCAGCGCTGTCGGCGCGGGCAATCAAGACGTGGCATGCCTACCTCAGTACGCAGGCCACGACCCGGTCAGCCGGCCGTCAACGCACGCGATCGGATCGGAAGAGGACCCTGGTACAGCTTCGAGGGCGTGATGATCGCCCGCGATCTCGCCCACCTGCATGGCGACACGATCGAGCTCGCGCGATTGGGCAACAACCTGACGAAGCGCACCGGCCTCACGGAAAGGGTCAGATCGTGCCGGGGCTCAACGACTACCAGGTTCCGCGAGATAGCGAATGGGAGTACACGAAGACGACGCCCTACACCAACCGGCACGAGATGCTGACCGGTTCACAGCTCGATGGGCGGGCGTATCCCGCCGGGCGTCGACTCCACGTGCAACAACTGGACGAGCAACAGCGATCCTGCTCCCGGAGGTCCGCAGGTGCTCGAAGGCGGGCCCGGCAGGCCGAATGCGCAGATCGGTTTCCCGATCGCAACGGCGGCGGCAACGGCTCGTGGAATTCATCGCACGGGACAACGGGCTGCAGTCAGACCGCGCTCAACAGGACCCACGGCGTCGGGATGTTCTACTGCTTCGCGACCAATTGAGACGGGTGATGAAGAACAGCATTCTCTGGATCGGGATCGGCTTCGCTGGTCGTGTCGGTCACGACGGTCGGACAGGGACGGGGCAATGTGCCGATGCCGACGTCGGACCGCATTCCCTCGAGCCTGATGACGTTCTTCGTGACCAGCGAGCCGATCGGCGACGGCGGGAACCTTGGCGGGCTGGCGGGGGCGGACGCGCACTGTCAGATGCTGGCCACTCGCGCTGGTTGTGGGCACCAAGACCTGGCGTGCATATCTCAGCACGCAGGCCCGCCCCGGTCAGCCGGCCATCAACGCGCGAGATCGCATCGGCACCGGTCCCTGGTACAACTCGAAGGAGCGGATCCCGGATTATCTTGGGCCGCCGGCTCCAGCGGCCGATCATCCAGTCTGAAATACATGGAGACACGCTGGACGAGGCGCGCCGCGGCAGCAACCTGACGAAGGAATTCGCCACCACGGAAAAGGGCGAACTGATCAATGGCACTGGCGACCCGCTGCCGACGCGCCACGACATCCTGACCGGCTCGCAGCCGGATGGACGGGCGTTCACCGACGCGGCGGACCACACGTGCAACAACTGGACGAGCAACGGCGCAGGCTCCGCGCAAGTCGGCCATTCCGATCGCGTCGGCAACGGGAACCAGTCGTGGAACTCCTCGCACGCCACGACCGGCTGCAGTCAGCGGGATCTGGTCGGCTGGGGCGGCGTCGGGTTGTTCTACTGCTTCGCGGTGAATTGACCACAGGTCAACGATCGACGTCGTAAGGAGAGAAGAACGCATGCGCTTACTGCAGGTCTTCACGGCGATCGCGATCGCGGTCGGGCTCGGCGCGACGTCCGCGTATGCGCAGAGTCGTGCGCCGATCTCCGCATCCTGCGATGTTGCCGCAGGCGTCGGGCGTGTCGTCCCAGCGGCTGATGTCCGGCCAGCGGCAGCGCGGCGTACCAGGCTGTTTGTCCCACCTGGATACGACGGGCATCAGCGCTTGCCACTGGTGCTCGATCTCCACGGCAGCGGCGGATCGTCCGCCGGCCAGGCCAGCAACAGCGGCCTCGAGAGCCGTGAGCGCCAGCGAGCGGTTCATCGTCGCGACGCTGGACGCGGTGGACGCGCGCTGGAATGTTCCCATTCAGGACGGCCGGCCCGACGACGTCGCGTACGTCCAGCGACGTGATCGATCATGTTGCGCGGCGCGGTGTGCACCGATGAGGCGCGCATCTATGCGACCGGGTTCTCCGGCGGCGGCGGATGACGTCGCTGCTCGGGTGCAAGCTCGGCTCGCGCATCGCGGCGATCGCGCCGGTCTCCGGGCTTCGACTTCCGGGCCCGGGCCAGTGCAGCGGCCGCCCGGTTCCGGTGCTGACCTTTCACGGGCTCGCCGACCCACAGAACACCTACGATGGCCACGCGGCGGGCCGGGGCGAGGAATGGCTGGAGAGCGTTCCCGAAGCGCTCGCAGGCTGGGCGCGCCACGACTCGTGCAAGGGGGACGCGATCCTCGAAGACCCGCCGGGTCCGCTTTCCACGATGCGCTATGAAGGATGCCCGGATGGCGGCGAGGTCCGCATGATTCGCATCGACGGCCTTGGGCACACGTGGACGAGAAGGAAGTCGACACGACCGGCCGTCATGCTGGCAGTTCTTCAAGAGCCATCGTCTGAGTCGATAAGCGGGACCTGTCGCTTACTGCCGCGTCCTGGGATCGTGATGGCGGCCGAGTGCCGTCATGCGCGCCCCGGGCGGCCGCTGCATGGTGGCGTGACAGGCTGTTGGACGTCAGTCCCGCCGCGTCAATGAGCGTGATCGATTCGACCGACGTCTGGTTGTTGTCATAGAGCGGACATTCGTTATCCACTTCGATGTGACCGGCGCTCGACGTGCCGGTGAGGATGCCTTCGCCGGGCACCGGTGACGCATGCCACTCCGATCGACCGGTGTTGTAGGTCCTGTTCAACATCACCCGCCCGCCTGGCACCGTCGCCATTGGGATCGGTGAAGTCCAACTCCACGACGAGCGCGCTCCCGGTCGAGATGATCGGCGGCGCGCGTGCACTTCTGTCCTCGAAGCGCGCTGACGAGGTTCGAGATGTGTGGCGCGGTCGGTTTGCGCCAGCGCCGGTGCGGGGACTGGCTGTGGCGCCGGTGCAGGCGCGGGTTCCGGCGCCAGAGCACTGGGCGCCAGCGAGAGGTTCAGGAGCTGGCGCCGGGGACGTCGGGGGTGATCGCGGCGGCGTAAGGGGCCGACGGGGACGTCAGCGTGTCGTCATCCCTGATGCTGCCGCATGAGCTCACAAGTAGTGCGGTGATAAGTGCGACCGTGGGGGCCCCGAGTTTCATAACGGTGCGATGGGGTGCATTTCTTGCCGCCCTTTGCGTGAACAACAGAGTGGAAATCAGGTGCCACAATTGGCGACGATCACATGGACGGACGCCGCCACCCACGGAGCATGGCGGCGCGCGATGAACTGTCGAGAAAGGGTTGGCCGCTCTATTGCTTCTCGTACTGGAGGTGACGTTCAGCGCCTGGCCCTGCGCGTTGGTGCCCCTTCTGGGTGACGGTTCGCGTCTTGCCGTCGGCGGAAACCATGGCCTTCGCCGCAATGGTGACTTTTCCCTTCAACTTGGTAGATGGCTTCCAGGTTGTTCGCATCAATTCGTTTGTAAGACAGCATGTCGGCGTCCGGATTTCCGTGAACGGATAGTCCTTGCCGTCGTCATATTCGCCTGAAACTGAGCACGAGTTGGTTTGCCATCTGCACCAGCTCCATCGGCATATGCTGAGGCCATCCTCGCCCCACGCCTCGATCGTCAGCGTCTGGCTTTTCGGCGCCTGGCCGGGGCCGTATGTGGATTTCGCCAGATTGAGTTTCCACGTTCCAACGTTGTTATCCGCGGCAATCACGACCGCACTAAGAGCCAGCACCGACAGCAGCACCAGCGCAAACATGAAAGCAGATTTTCGTAGCATCGTTCCCTCAATTTCCATGACGCGTTCTGTTTCTGGCGGCGCGCGCGCGTCCGAGGACCGCGCGTATCTTCCGTCAGCATTTCGAGAAAGGAATCTGGTCTCGACGAGGTATCAATACCGCATCGCACACGGCGCGATCCAGGCCCCATAGTCGCTGCGCCTGTGCGACCGTCAGCCGAAGTCCTGGCATCTCGATGTATTCGCCTTGAATACGCCGAAGGACGTCCTCGCGCGGTTGCTGCTGCGGTACTGACATCGTCAGTGCTTTGTGCGGCACATTGTCGTCCGTCGTCGCCAGAGGGAAGGGCATGATGGTTCTCCTCTCCTGATGGCTTAGATGCGATTTGCGAATCTACGTAGTGACGAATTGACGAATTGAACTCGTTAGAATTCGAAAATTCGTAGATTCGTAACTACGTCAATCCGAGAAACGCTCTAGTGTCGCGGTGACAGCTCCTCCGTCGATCTCGCGGAGCCGGGATGGAGACACCCCGACCGGGAGCGCCATGACCGGGAAGCTTTGGTGAGGGCTGTTGCTCAGGGTCAGGAGAGGATTCCCCAACGAGTGCGGCAGTGCTCAGGAAAGCGAGGCGTGCGGAGCATACGCCCTTTCCGGGGCACTGGCAAGGTCAGCGGCGAGCACGCCGACGCGGCCCAGAGGTGCTGCGCCCGATCTGTGGCGTTCACAGGACTCGCTCGAACGCGACAGTCCGCGCCAACAGATTCGGCGTCGCAATACGGCACGCGACCGTCCATGCATCGGAGTGCTGATCCAGGTCGTCGGTCGGGCTCGTCCACCAGTCGCGCTCACTGCTCGCCGGCGCCGGCAGCGCGAACCCCAGCAGGGGACTCCATCTGTTCGAACGTGAGGACGACGTTCGAGGCGTAGCGACGTTCGAGTACGTGTAGAGCGACAGGTATCGGCCGGCCCATGCGGCGTCGCCGGCGGCGCCGGACGCGCGGCCGTTCGGCGTTCTGGAACCGGCGTCGCCCGGCGCCACCATGTCCACGCCCTTTCGAGCAGGGTCATTCGGTGCAGGCTCGCGTGTCAGTGTTCGTTCGGACGAGGTGGCGCTCGCGCGATGAGCTGGAGGTCTCTACCACCGTCGCTTCGAGGGTCTCATGCGGCCACGATGCCGCCTGCGGAACAATGCGATGCCGCCAGGCTCGGGGGCAATGCGGCACGTGCGAGCGATGCGGCGGCCGCAGCGAGCGAGACAACAAGGAGAATCGCCCCAACCACCACGGCAGCGATCAGCATCGTCGCCGCAACCGCTACGGCTGCGAGAGCGCCACCAGTTCGACGGTAGGTGATGAGCATACGGTCCCATCTGCACTCTACTACCTGCGCGTGCGCGCCTCCTGTTCTCAATTGCACAGCCCCGGGGAAGTGTTTGCGCCGTCTATCGCGAGCCCTCGCGGGACTCTCAGCCCAGTGGCCGATGCCGCGCGTGAGCGTTGGTGACCCGGTTCTTCCAGTCAGGTAGTTCTGGCGAGACTGCCAGGCTCCACGTGATCTGCTGGAGTGTCGGGAGGGTTCGCAGTTCGTGCGCGACGCTGCCGCGCAACGCGCGCAGGACGCTGGGCGCAGTGAAGGGGTGCGTCCAGTAGCCGGGAGTGGCCCAGTCCGGTCTCACCGCGTCGCAGCCATGTGGTGGTCGGGTTCCCGTGGCGGCCCACGGCTTCTGGGAGCAGTCCATCGCTGTCGGCCGCTGCCGGCGACGCGACTCTGAGGAGGGCCGACGCCGCCCCTGTCCCAGCGGAAAGGCGAACCGCAGGACGATGTCCGCGCGCGAGTGCAGCACGTCACGCCGTTTGCGGCACCATCGCCGCGGCCTCGAGCCGCGAGCCTTCCTGGACCATGAACGTGGGGACCGCCGCAGCCATCAGACACATGCCGCGCACCCGATGCCGCTCCGCATGCGGCGCGCGGCCCTGGAGCAGCTCTCGCAGTGCCTCGAGCACCACCCGGCACCCGAGCGAATGAGCCACGAAGACGATCTCGGTGGCGACGGTGTCGGAGCGGCGGATGCCGCGCAGATACCGTCCCAGCGCGGCGCCGACGTCACGCGCCCTCAGGACCTGGAGCCCGTAACGTCGGTGCCGAGAGCAGCGCGTTACTCTGGGTGCCATCAGGTCCACCTGATACGGTCGTGGGATCGTCGACGAGGGCCCCGGTCAGGCGTTCGACGTATCCGGGCCAGTAGAACTTCCAGATGTTCTCGACCAAGGCGCCAACGTCCTTCGCGACGTTCGCGAGGAGCGCCGCATAACTCTCGTCCGCCTGCGCCTTGTCGTTGTTGTATCCGTGCACCAGCAGGACGATGCGGGTGCTGCCGTCGGGATTGCCACCGCCGGGCGCCTCGACCACGCCGTTCCGATAGCGCAGCGACTGGCGATCCCACTGCATCAGTGTCGTGCCTTTTCGACCACGGCGATCAGGTCGCGGGACGCGGTGGCGACGAAGCCGCCGACGATGGCGCACACCGCTGAAAGAGTCGGATCGCCCGTGAACACCGACAAGCCCAACACACCGCAAATCGTGAAGGCGAGCCCGCGCAGTGCCCGCTTCCACCAGAACGTGGTCGCGATCTGCAGTCCGTCGATATTCCGTTGAACGCGCTGTGACAGGTTTGCCCTGAGGCGGACGTAGTCGCGCGAGTCGAGCGGTGGCTCAGACGAGGGTGGCTGGTTCGTGGATGCGCCGACTTTCCGCGCCAGGTTCAGGTAGAGCCCTACGTCCTTCTTGCCCGCCGCCAGCGCCGTGAGTACTCCTCCACGGTCGCGTCTCTTTCCTCCTTTTCCCTCCTTGTTCTCCTTTTCCTCCTTGTTCTCCTCCTTTGCTCGCTTTACCGCGAACGTCTCCGGGATGGGTTCGTCCAGCAACCGGTCGGCACCTGCGGCAATCTGACCGCATAGCTGTTCGATGGGAAGGTCGAGTAGTGCATAGCGGTCGCCCGCAATCGGTCCCCGCGCCAGTCTCGTGATCGCTCCGAGGATACGCTTCGGAGACGCCTTCGATGCGTCGTCAAACTGATCACCGGCAGTCGAGTCGTCGATCCAGCGCTCGAGCGCCAGGCGATGAAAGACTCCTCGCAGCGGCATCAGCGTGCTGCAAGCCCTGGACCATGGCCATGGCCAGCAATCCGGCCCCTCCGAACGTGGCTAGCAACTCTCGAGGGTTTCGTCCTGTCTGGCGTGAACGTTTCGAACGCTCGTTGCACCAGCCACAACACACCCAGAAGAAGTGCACAGGCCTGAAGGAGAAGGAGGGGTGCGAGTGAGCTTCCCTGCCGGGGCTCCCTCCGGGGCGTGTTCCATCGGCGCCAGCCCCAGGCAATCCCGCCGATCATGAATACCAAACCTGTTGCACCGTAGGACACATTGATGCTGTGAAGTGCGCATTGTTCGCGCTCAGCAGCATGATGAAGAGCGCCGCGGCCAGCCAGCTGATCCGCCGCCCAACCGGTTCGTGGCCCCCGCGATCCAGGCGACCAAGCACCTGGGCGAGCGCAAACGCCCAGTAGCTCGCGGGCCGTCAGCGCGAGCAGGTGCCGCCGGAGTGCCCACAGCCCGTCGGCGGCCCTTGCGATCGAGATCGAGAACCGGGGCAAACATGCCTCACGCTCCGAGTTGCGAAGCGTGAAGTTTCACGGCGGCCGTAACCAGCGTGGGCTCGCTGGCGAGCGGTCCGAACACCTCGTAGGCGATGTCCCGCCCCAGATGGCGGTAGCTCTCGAACTGATCTTCGGCGTAGAACTGGTCGCCGGTGCTTTCGATGCTGGGAACTCCGGGTGACTCGACTTGTATTGGAGGACGGACGTGTCTTCCTTCCCGGTCATCGACGCCTTCAGATAGAATCAGGATCCCCATGGTCCCGTCCTGTAGACGATGTCCCCGACGGCAAACCGGCGCTTGCTCCACCGGCGCCGTCATTGCCGGGGCGCAGGTCGTCCACGTCGATCGCGATCCGGCAGTTGAAGTCCACTTCGCACATCCGGATCAGCGTGCCGAGGCCGCCGAACGTGTAGTGGTCGTCGCACTCGCCATCGCTCACGACGATGACCCGGCACTGACGGCGGATCAGTTCGATGCGCCGCGAGGTTCTCGAAGTGGCCGCCGTCCGACACCATCAGGAACGACGTCTTGTCCGAGGCGCCGCCAGAACAGCTCGGCGACCAGGTAGCTGAGGCTGAAGTGCGGCGACATGGATCCGTCGCCCATCTTGCCGGGGTTCGGGAACCACCACCCGAGGCGCACGTTGAAGAGCGTCAGGAGGAACGCGATCACCGGCGATGTGTGGTAGCCCATGTTCGGGCTGGCCGCGGCGCCCGACACCGAGATCGCCTGACCGAGGCGTGGGGCCGCCGTCCCGGTGCCCGAACTCGCTCGTGGGCACGAAGCCCAGTTCCGCCACATGCCCGTGCTGGTCGCGCGACTCGTAGGCGCTGCCGCAGTGCAGCGGTGTCAGGATGAACGACGCGCTGTGGCGCGTGTGGAGGGCGAGGTCGCTCGATCCGCCCAGGTTGAGCGCACAGTTCACGATGTGCAGGGGCCCATGCAGCGTGCTGGTGTCGGCGACCGCGACCGGCAGGTCATCCTTGTCGTCGAACCCCGTGAAGTTCTGCGGGTTCCGGTCGGCCTCGTCGCGGGTGGCTCCGAGGTGGCAGCGCCCCAGGCGATTGCGGTAGAACGCATTGAGGCTGAACTCGTTGATGTCGACGCGCGCGGCCAGCAGGATGGTCACCGCGAGACACGCCGCCAGCATCACGAGCGGAACGGTCACCAGCGGCTCGGAGGCGTCTGTCCACCAGTCTTTGCCTCCGTTGAGGCCGATCACGAGGTGGATGACGTAGGACACCGCCAGCAGGACACCGGCGATGAAGACGAACGGCGCAATCCGCGCCAGCAGTTCCTTCCGCCTTGACGGCAGGGCCTTTCGCGCGGCCGCCGGTCGCCGGGGAATGGCCCGCCATCAGGCCGCCGGCAACCGTGGCCACCCAGCCCGCCAGTCCGGTGAACGTCTTCCAATTCGCGTATTCGAATGCCCACGCCACCACCTGGGCCCGCACCGCACTGACCGAAATCACCATCCACGTCGTCGCGTAGATGGCGAGCCAGGCGCCCAGGCGGCTCCACCATTCACGGACGCCGTCCGTCGAATCGCGTCCCAGCATGCCGATCAGCACGACGATCGACAGCACGAACGCCATGGCGACGAGCACCGGCCCCCACACGAACGCCATCCATTCGCCGCCGACCTGCGGGAACTGCTGGAAGATGAGCACGATGGCCGCCAGCAGCGCGTGTAGCACCGGCACTACGACGAGCGGAACCGCCAGGGCGGTCGCAATCCGCCGCGGCTCGCGGCGGCTGGCCACTGCGAAGAATGCGAGCAGCCAGAACGAGACGAACACGATCGACAGGTGGAATGGCCAGAACTTCCATGCCTGCGTGACCAGTGCGGAATACTCCGTGAACGTGGCCAGTGACGTGACACCAGGTCTGCCGGTCGCCTGTGCCCACAGAATCGACGCCACCAGGAGGGCGACCGCCATCAGCGGCGCGACCACGCAGAACTGCACGTAGCCCTGGGTGTAGTTGATCTGCGTCGGTCGGTCCCTGGAGAAGAACGGACGACGATCCGGACGGCGCCCGCCTGCAGGGAAGAAGCCGCCGAGCACGATCAACGCGCCGATCAAGAGTGCGACCAGGCTCCGCTGGGCCGCGATCGGGAGCGTGTTTGCGGCTGCATCGCCGGCGTCGTGGACGGCGAAGGGATCGAACTGGAACCACCACATGGCCATCAGCGCAACGGCGAACAAGACGATCGCCACCAGCGTGCCGATGGGCCAGGCCTTCGCTTGCAGCAACGCGACTGTGGGCAGGCGAGGCCTTCTGCAGCGGGTCGCTGGGTGCCAACCGCCGTCCTGCGGTCAGTTGCCAGTGGTTGCCGGCAATGCCGACGATGCCGAAGATGAACAGGAGGACGGTGAGCCACCGCAGGTCGCCCAGGTCAGGGATAGTGGTGGAACACCCAGAATAACGGGCGAGGCACAATCAGCAGCACACGCGATCGCCAGGATGACCGTCGCCTGGATCAGCAGCGTGTTGCGCAGCCAGATGGTCACCATCGACCACGTGTCAGCGCTGAAGAAGCCGACCTGTGGCGAAAGGTAGTTGGAGTAGCGCCGGAGGTAGCTGATGGACTCCGTCCAGTCGGCCGCGCCGAGCCAGTTCGGGCGGCGCCGGCAGTTGGCGCTCAGCCACCCCCGACATATCCGCCACCCGAGACGGTAGACAGGTAGTGCACTTTCGACAGGAACCCACAGGCCTTGAGGTCTCTCGAGGACGCCGAGCGCGAACGTGGCGCTGCGGATGCCGCCTCCCGAAATCGCGAGGCCCGCCACCCCGTCAGCGACGCGGGAGCGATGACCGTTGCGCTCGGCCTCGTGAACCTCGTTCCACAGGAATGCTGCGGGACGCTGGGCATGACGAGTCACACCTCTCCTGGCCCGAGTCCTCGCCGTGTGAAGAACGGGAGCCGCTTGGAAGTAACGCTCGGCGGCGCCAATCCTAACTCGTAATCCGTGTGCGTGCGCTCGCATTCGCTGCGTGGTCTTCGCGTTACGGATGCATCTCCAGTCGCGCGGAAGCGATAGTTGCCTGATGCGATGAATGGCGCCTCACACGTCGAGCAACGGCGATCAACAGCGATCGCATGGCGGTTAAGTGATTGGTCTGCCTGGCTGCTCGCGGCGGTCCCTCTCCGGCGTAGCCGCATTCCCTCTGCAGGAACAGTTGACGCGTTTTCGCGCGCGGTCTGCCTTGCCGATGATGCCTGCGCTTCTACGTCAAGGTCGCCTGGAATCTGGGCATGCACGGCGCGTCCGATGTTCGATGGCATCCATGCCACCGACGGTTACCACCTCGCCTGGCAATCGGTGCTCGCAGCTGTTTCATTTCTCGTCGGCCGTTTCTCCACGAATCCGTCGGTGCATCTGGGCGCGATGATCTGGGTGTATCTCATGATTTGCTGGACGATTGGCATCGTCTTCGGACGGAGTCGGCGCGGACACCCTTTTGCTGGTGAGCGTTGGTCTGATTTTCAAGGTCATGATGGGAGACTGACGCTGCTCTCGACTCGTCTTGCTGGCCCTCTACGCGAAGGTGTATCTATCGCCGTCCCATCCAGGCTCGGATGCGCCAATCCGGTAGCTGGCGCGCGCGACCGTGGCTGCTCGTGTTGATCCCCTGATCCGGATTGACGCCATCATCATCGGCGCGCTCGTGGCGCTCTCGCGATTGTGTCAACCGCCGGGTCGCGATGCGAGCAGCCGTTCACAGGCACGTCTGTCGCCGCCGATTTCGCATGGCTTGGCGTTGGAGCCGTTCTGCAATTCGTGTGGCGCCGGTTGGCCTTCGGGGAGTGGACGTCGGTTTCGATGCAGATCGAGGCGTCGCCAACATCGCTAGCGCTGCGGCTGCAGAACAATTTGATCGGGTTATGCGGGTCCAATCTGTGCCTCGACAGCAGATCTTTTGTTTCTCTTTTCGCTCGCGATTTGGGCAGCGCTCAGGCGCGGCACACGGGAGCAGGCTTCGTGACCTCGTCGCGTTGTCGGCTCCCGCGGTCTTCGTCATCGTTCATCTCGTCGTCAACAGCCAGATTGCGTATTGGTATTTCCCTGCCCGCGGCGTATGCACGTCTGGTATTTCCTGCATTTCGGTCCACCGGTTTCGACTCGAGCGGCACGGGTAGGCCGCGCGACGATCGACGTTGCTGCCGGTGCTGTTGTGGGCAAGTGGGTCGTCGACAGCCGCATTCGCGCTCCGCGGATTGCGTGGTCGCGCCAATTCGTCCCGGGAACTTCGCCGCGTCGTGCCCCGATGACGAGCCGATTTTCAAGTCGATGCGTCCGGGTGGGTCGGCTGCGGTTCTCCGGGCGCGCACGTGGTCAGCAGCGACGGCCTGGTGAACGATCACGAAGTACGCCAGACGCTTGCGGGAGAAGGTCAGCTGGCCGGCTATCTCCACGATCAAAGGGGATTCGGTACATCGTCCAGAACCTCTACCCGCGCGGCAACATCCTGCTCGACGTTGGGGAGTTGAGCGTGCCGGTGGAGGCAGATCGACGTGGTCATTCCACCTCCCGCGCAATTTCCCCGAGCTCACGGCGTTTGGATTGTATCGCCTGAAAAGATCAGTCGTGATTGAGGTCGCGGGATCCAACACGTACTCGGTGCAAAGAGCAGCGACTCGCCCGATGACACCGTGGCGTCACCGGCCAAACCGGTGCGCGATCTTGAACAGGATCACATCATCGCCCGGCGCGGTCAGCATCGTGCGCACGTCGCGGCCGGCGCGGAAGACGCCGGGATCCGTCTCGTCCGTCTGTTGGCGGGTCCAGACCGCGGAGCCGCGTTCGTAGACAAGACGTCACGCCAAGCGGATGGGTTCAGTAGAAAACCATTATTCGCATTTCAGTGTCTAAGGCTGCTAGGCAGGGCGACATGCGCTGTACTCATCCGTCACGTAGCGCCGCGGCACTCCTTTTCGTCGTCGTGTCGGCCGCCCACGGACAAACAGTGCCGCCGGCCACCGGCGCGGCCGACGCCGGTCTGCCGCCTCGTGACGCGGCCCGACCTCCAGCCACCGGCACGTCGCGCATTCGCGGCCGCGTGCTGACGCCCAGACCGGCGCCCTCTGCGGCGAGCGCAGATCATGCTGATGGCGCCGGAGATTGGCATCCGCCGCGTCGTCACGACCGATGCCCAGGGCGCTTCCGGAGTTTGCCGATCTTCCGGGAGAGGCCGCTATACGATTTCGGCGAGCGAGGGGCTTTGTCACCTTCAGAATTCGGCCAGCGGCGGCCGTTTCGGGCCCAGACGCCCTGTCATCGCGTCGCCGACGGTCAGACCATCGAGCAGGTCGATTTCACGCTCCCGCGCGGCGGCGTGGCCGAGACGCGTGACCCGATGAATTCGGCGAACCGATCACGGGCGTGTTTGTGCAGGTCCAGCGCTACGTCGTGCCTGCCTGGAGGCAGCGACGCCTGACGTTTGCAGGCGCGCCGGGTTCGCGACTCGCGACGCGATCCGCGGCAGTACGCGTGTTCGGTCTCATGCCGGCAACTTTGATACAGTCAGCACCGTGGCCCGTGGCGCCAGTGAGGCCAACCAGTGAGGCCGGCGGAAACTCCACCGATTCGTTCGAAGAGCTACGCGCCCACCTATTACCCGATTGCACTCGGTCCTGCGGAGGCGCAACCCGTTCCGGTCGGCCCTGGTCGGGAGGTTGCCGCTGAACGCGCTATCGCTGATGGCCAGCTCGGATGTGCGCGGATCGCCAGCGCACCGCCGTGGACTCCGCAGGCCGGCCGGCCGCCAACGCATTTGTGACGGTGATGTCTACGAGACAGCGACAGCGGGCATTTCGTTCATCATGTCGAACGGACGGGTGACCGCTGACTGGTTCGCTTCGTTAGTCAACGATCGCTCCCGGTGACATCACGCTCCAGGTCTCGGGTTGGTCGCAGGGCGCCAGGCGGGCAGAACGAGTTTCCGGAAGGGTTCCACTCACCGTCACAGGCGCCGACATCACCGGCGTTCGCATCACGACATCGCCAGGCGTGACGGTCGCCGGGACGGTGGTATTCGAAGAGCATGTCTCCACGAACCGGCGATCCGACCCCCGGATCTACGTGCAGAACGCCAGCCCGAACGAACCGACGTTCTTCAACTCCGATCACATCGAACGGACTGGATTGCCGATGACGGGTCGTTCCAGATTAAAAACATCGGGCCTGGAAGATCTGCTTGCGCCACCACGCGCCCCGGCGCGGACCGTGAAATCAGGTGAACGTTGAACGGTGATGACGTCAGCGAGATGTTTCGACGACGATCACGCGGAGGCGCCAAGCCGGGGACGCTGAAGGTCGTGCTCACCGATCGCGTGACCGACGCTGTCAGGTAGCGTTGCCCGGTGAGTCGCGGCGAACCGCTGAAGGACTACGTCGTGATCGTGCAACCGGCCGAGCCGAAGGAGGTGCGCGGCGAGCGCGCGCTCCGCACGGCGCGGCCGGATCAGGACGCTTTCGCATTCGCGCCCTGCCGCCGGGACGGTATCTGCGGCGGCAGCCGTCGAGCTAGTCGAACAAGGTCGCGAATGGGATCCGGAGTTTTCCAGACGTGATTCGTGAGTCAGGACGTCGTTCACGCTGGCAGAGAGGGCCAGACGCTGACGGTGTCCCTGAAGCTGCCAATATTCGAGTAGCGATCGTGCCCAGGGAACCCTCTGTCCGAGAGGCGCATTGTGGGGGACTACGCGGGCACGATTCGCCGCCGCTGCAGCCGTTCTGTATGTTGCAGTCCTGGCGTCGAGGCTCGGCGCCGGCGGTCAACTACCTGACACGTTCTTCGACGAAAACAGCGCTCCCGCAGTCGCCTACGCCACGCAGCCGCCGCACGATCCTGTGCGCTCGACTGAACGAGAAGCTTGCGGCCGGCTCTGCCACGCCTCGCGTGCCAGCCCGGCAGCGGCTACCTGCGCGCCGTATTGGATGCGCTCGCCATTCCCGTCGAATCGCAGGTGGCGACCTTCGCCAAGGCGAGCGTGCAGGCGCCGATCATCAGTCCAGCGAACCCTCGCACGCTGTTTTTCAACGACAACACCCGTCGTGGGCTGGCCGCGCGGCGGATTCATCGAAGCCGCGTCGGTTGATCCGCAGGCTCGGTGTGATCTTCCACATCCTGGATCAACGGAATTCCTCGACACCGACGTTCGTGCGCGGCAGTACGCGGTTGTCCCTCGTGCCATCTCTCTTCGGAGGCGACCCTCTCCATCCAGGCCTGCTGCTGCGCAGCAGGCGGCGCGTGACGACGGCCGCACCATGCGGCAACTCGGGAGCGACGTGGTCGACCACCGCCGCTGCCTGCGGCAGACGGTGGGGCGGCTGGTATGTGACGGGGCGGAACGTCGGTATCGCGAGCCTGGGCAACGTGATGCTGAACGATCCATCTGGCGTCTGATGCCGTGGCGCCGCAGACGATCCCGCTGACCACGCTCGAGGAAGTTCGATCCGCAAGCCTACCTGTCGCCGTGCACAGCGACGTCGCCGCCTTGATGGTGTTCGATCATCAGGTGCACATGACGAACCTGCTGGCTCGCGCGTCATGGGAGACGCGGGCGGCCGGGGGCATGCCGACGCGGCCGCGTTGATCGAGTCCGTCGCGCGCGAGGTCGTCGACTACATGTTGTTCGTTGACGAGGCGCCGTTCACGGGTCGCGTGGAGGGAGCTCCGGGTTTGCGGAACGGTTTTCCGCGCAAGGCCCGGCCGCGACGCGCGGCCGATCGCTGAGACAGCTCGAGCTGACGCAGCGGCTGCTGCGCTACCCGTGCAGCTACGTGATCTACAGCGACGCCTTTGACGGATTGCCTGCTACTGCGCGCCAGGCGATCTATCGCCGCATGTACGCGGTCGCTCTCGGGGCAGGACCAGGCGCCGAGATACGCTCGCCAGACGCCGGCGGACCGGCGAGCCATTATGGAGATCCTTCAGCGAGACGAAAACCGGGTTGCCCGGTATTTCCGATGATGGACGTCAAAGCCGCTCGCCGTCAGCGGATCGATCCAGCTTCCCTGAATATCGTCGGCCCGCTGGCTTGCCCGGAATTCGATGACCTGAAAGTCGGCCAGGCCTGCATATAGAACGGATCCTCGCGCGCGATCGCTTCAATCCGTTCCCGGCTGTCACCAACCGCCAGGATGATTCCACCATCGCGAGGAATCTTGCGGCCTGACACGAGAAAATTGCCGGCCGCGTAGTAGCTTGTTCAGAGATTTCACGTGCGCGCCCGCGACGCTGGCGTCGATGTCGGCGAGCGCGCCTGTGGGTGAGCTCGATGACGAACATGGCTCGGCCAGCGCCTCGGGGCGGCGGCTGGCGTAAAGCGAGTGAGTGGTCGGGGACGCCAGCGAACGCAGTGACCACATCGTTCCTCGCACGCCCCGGCCATTGCTTTCGGGTGAATCGCGAACGTAGAATCGCCGCGCCATGAAGGGGCGAATGGCTTCGGCCGGCGACAGTGAGGAGCACCTCGATCGTCTTCGTACATGGCATCCTCTCGAAGCGGAGATGAGGCCTGGACGAGCAAGGAGGAGGTGACGTGGCCCGAACTGCTCTCCCGGGAACCGGCGTTCCGTCGACATGGGCATCTATATCTACTCAGTGCCAGACCAGCTTTCTGAGCGGCTCTTTACTCGCTGGAGGACGACATCGTCGACACGACCTGAAGGAACGCCGGGCGCTGCCGCATGGAAGTCCTCCCCCGCGCCAGACGCCTGATCTTCGTCTGTCACAGCATGGGAGGGATTGATAGTCCGCAAGTATCTTGTCGAGCGACAGGTCGATCTCATCGAGGGCGGTATCGACATTGGACTCTTCCTGGTGGCCTCTCCCTCGCTCGGCGACAAATATGCGAACCGGCTGTCGCTCGTGACGCGCAACATAGGCCAGATGCCAGGTGGAAGGCACTTCGCTTCAGCGACGACAACATGTGGCTGAACATCGCGCCTCGACAAGCAGTTCAAGAACGCGAAGGTGCTGACGGCAAGCTGCGGCTCAGGGAAAGGAACTCATCGAGGACAAGCTCTTTGCGGAAGATGGCACCCTAGCGTCACGGTTGCGGGCGATTCTCTCAGCTCTCTTCTGGCGTAGACCAATCGTGGCGCGTCATGAAGGCGCGAGATATTTCGGCGAGCCGCTTAAAATCTGCCTCCGGGCCGGATCGCCGTACGATCGCGAAACCAGAGAGCCGGGGCGAAATACAACACCTGTCGTTATGCGATTTCATCAACGGTGCCGCCCGCGTGGAGGGCACTTCCGAACGTTGCTCGTGATCGACGATGAGCCCGCGGTCCGCGAGGCGTTGAGTCATTCGGCCGATCGACTCGGGTGGATTTCTGCCTCGACCCGCTGCCGGACATCACGTCGGCAGAAGAGCCTGTCGAGGCAACTGCTTCAGCGGCCGAACGTCGATGCGGCGATCATCGACCTCGACCTCCCGCTCCGGCGGCCTCCGAGGATCTATCGCTTGCTCAAGCAATCGGCGACCGAGCCTGCACCAATCGTTGTTCTACACGCGGCATGCCGATCATCCCAACCGAGTCAAGCCAGGCTGCGCACGCTCGGCGTGAACAACGAAGATGTCTTTCTCAAACAGGACACGTCAAAGGATCTGCTGTCGATGATCAACAGGTTCGAACGGGCCTGGAGCGCCTCGGTCGCGCCGACGACCGGCGGCGCCGTCGCATGATGGACGACGGCGAGCTTCCGACGGAGCGGCCGGGCACCGACAGTTGAGGAACGTCGGACGTTGTCTCCCGTGACATCACGCCCACGATGCAAAATCCCGAGGAGTGGTCCTGGGTGAAAGGGTTGCGCAGTTTTGGCGAGATTCGGGATTCACTCGCATTCCGACAGCTTCCTCTCGACCAAGGAGGTTCGCGTCGTCCTGATCAGACGCCGATGGCCTTGTTCTCCGCTGGTGGTGCGACCCGGAGCTTGGAGAGGCATCCAGAGTGGCGAACTCGATTCCCGGGCACGAATCCTGAAACGCGAAGAGAAATCCTGTCGCGCGTGCATTCGCGCATCATCGCACGAGCATCCGGCGATATATGCAAACCGACGTCCCTGCAGGTCCGCTCGGGTTGTCCATGTCGCTGGAAGACAACAAGGGCGGCCTCGATGTCAGCGTTCGCGTCCGGCAGGAAGCTAAGTTCTACCTGCCTTCTCGCGGGTTGTTGGCGTTTGACGACCCCATCCTGTTGTGACGTAACGTCCGCGCATGGGGTGGGGTAAGGGCGACGCGTTACCGCCCGAACGGCGTCCGAGGTCCTCGTCATAGCCGAACGATCGAAGCGCAGCCTCGACCGAGTCGCCGTCTTCGAGCTGATGCAGCAGCGCCGTCCACCCGAAACCGCGGTCGTTCGGGCGATGACGTTCACGGCAAGCAGGCTCGTCGGCGCCACCTGCGCTTCCGCCGCGCCGAGACCCCGAAGCCGCCTTCGAGATGCTTCAACGGAATCGCTCGTCAAGGGCTTCATCCGCCGCTTAGCGGCGCTTCGAATCGGTCCCGTCGAAATACCTGCGCCAGCCCTTCGTTGAGCCACGCCGGACACCTGCCGGAGCAATGCCCGCAATGATCGCGTGCGTCAATTCAGCGGGTCAGGACCCGTTCGAACAGCTCCGGCTGCTGACGCTCCGCGACGGGTATCCGAATCCTGCCGTCGCACGCGCCGCCGGACCACTGCGGCGCGCGCGTGACGATCCCGAAACTGCTGCTCGGTACAGGACGGCGACGATGGTGCCGGACGGCTATCCCCCGAGCTTGCCCGCGACACGGAAGAACGCGAGTTGAAGATGCGTGTCGCGTCCATGGCCAGCGACCGCTCGTCGTGGCCCTCGAAGAGAATCCGGAAACGCTCGTATCGCAATTCGTCGAACGACCCGTGAATGCCGGCTTCCTTCCGCCACTGGTCGAGCGTCCGCGCGATCCCGCATCGCCGGGCGGCACTCTGAGCGCGCCTTGTACGCATGAATGGCCAGATCGACGTCGCCCTCATCGAAGGCGATCTGACCGAGAAGCACCGAGGCCGGGGTCAGGTCAGGCTTCGCGGTCAAAGCCTGCCGAAGGCGGGTCATCGCATCCTTCTGCTTGCCTTGGGCGTGCGCGGCGGCGCCGGCACCCATCAACAACACAGGATCGTCGGGCCTCAAGGCCAGCGCGTCGGCGAAGAGACCCGCAGCCCGGTTCCCGTAACCATCGCGGAGCGCCTTCCAGCCCGCATCGTTCAGTTCGTTGACCCTGGATTGACCGTGGGCCGACCCCACGGACAGCGCCATGAGGCAGAGCACTAATCGCCGCGCGTGGTGCACGCATGGTGACGTCCGGGGCAAGCCACGTTCCCGGCCGGATCTCACGTCAACCAGCGCCTGCGCGCGCGCGCAGCTTACGAGTTCGGAACTGCGATCACAGGTTCGCAAGCCGTGGTCAGAATCGCGACTTGATGGGCGGCTGGATCCTGATCAAGTCGATGTCGAACACGAGCATGCCGCGCGGCTTGCCCCGCTCGCCCTTGTAGGCCAGCTTTTCAGGAATCCAGAAGCGGGTTCTGTCGCCCTCGACCATCAGTTGCAGTCCTTCGGTCCAGCCGCGGATCACGTTATTCATATCCAGCGTGACCGGGGCCCCCTTCAGCACCGAGCTATCGAACAATGCGCCGGCGGTCGTCCACCCACTGTAATGGACGGTGACGTTGTCACGCGGCGTCGGATGCCCGTTCCCCGTGCCCGCCTTGATCACCTTGTAGGAGAGCCCTGAGGAGGTGCTCGTGGCATCCGCCGGGGAGCAGCCACGTCGGGTGGAGGTGTGCTCGGGTTCGGGCGGACATCGAGCAGTTCGATATCGAAGACGACGGTGCCGGCGGGCCGGCCGGCCTGCTCCGTTGAACGCGAGGCGCCTGCGGGACCCAGCAACGCCGCGTTTCGCCGACCTTCATCATCAGCACGCACTCACGCCAACCCGGCCATGACGCGATTCAACGCGAACAGGCTCGGCATGTTGCGCGCGTAGGAACTCGTCGAAGAACTGGCCCTCGCTCGTCCAGCCGGTGTACTGCACGGTCACGAAGTCGATTTCCCGCGGCGTCTCTGTTCCAGTCCCTGGCATGACGATTCTCGAGACGAGACCGGACGGAGTCGTCAGGGCCTCCGCTGGAGGGGACGCCACGTCGGACGGCGCGGGGATATTCGGGAGTCGCTGCGCGGTTGCCACCGACGCGGCAAAGAGCGCCACGGCAGTGGTCAGACATCGTCGCATGACAACCCCATTATCCTCGCTCTCGAGCCGGAGGATAATGCCGGCACTGGCGACGAGGCGTCGCTCCAAGACAAAGTGGTCAGTCATTCACGGATCGTGGTGCGCCTGCTGATGGCGATGCTGATCGCTTTCCAGCTCGGCTACCGTGCGCGCAGCGTTCCCGGGATGTCTTCGAGGGTTTTGGTGCCCTGCGAGGCGAGGCAGGGCGATCCCGCGGAATTGCCGCCGCAGGAGTGGCCCGACCGGAACGTAGCCGGCTGCCACATCCTACAGGAGCGTCCGCCGTGAGGCCAACGGCTCCGGCTGGCGCACGGACTCATCCGTGGGGCCAGCGCAATCTCCTCGATTCGCCTGTCGGAGCTGACCAAGACACGCGTCAGCCGGCCGGCGGCCGGTGCTTCCGCACGTGTGGCTGGTCCGGCTGACCGACCCTGCGCTCTTCGAATGCCCGTACCTGATGGCCTCGGATGTCGGCACCATCGGGCTGTCGCAGGAGGAAGCGGCGGGTCTGCGGCTCTACCTGCAGAAGGGCGGATTCCTCTGGGTTGATGACTTCTGGGGGAAGCAGCCTGGGCCCAGTGGACGCGCGAGCTGGCGCGGGCCATGCCGCCTGCCGGAGTACACGATCGAAGACGTGCCGCTCAGCGATCCGATCTTCCACTCGATGCTCGACGTGAAGAAGGTTCCGCAGGTGACGGGCATCGGCTTCTGGCGCGCCGTCCGTGGACAGACGACGTCGGAGCGAGGCGCGGAAACCGGCGGTGGCGCACTTCCGTGCGATTCGCGACAGCCACGGCCGCATCATCGCGGCGATGACCCACAACACCGACGTGTCGAACTCGTGGGAGCGGGAAACGGAGGATCCGGCGTACTTCTACCAGTTTTCGATCGACGGCTATGCGCTGGGCATCAACGTGCTGCTCTATGCGATTGACGCATTGATGCTGGTCACGCGCTCGCCGTTGGAACCGGGCCGCGCAGCGCGAGGAAACGCCCCGCCGGGATCGAAGATGCTGCCAATGCGACCGTGCTTGGGAACGGTGTGGACGAAGCCCATCTGGCCGCCGAGCCCCGGCGCGCGGCTCATCGTGGCATCGCAGTCATCCACCGACACGATGGTGTTCCACATAGGTTCGATCTCCCATCCGGGCTGGATCTGGAGCAGTCCTCCCTCCTGGTTGCCAGGACGTTCGATCCCGCAGGGTCGCCATGCGCGCGACGCCCGCCACATCGGTCACGTCGAGCAGCGTGGCTCGAGCGTCGTCGCCCTGTCGATCGTCCGATCGAGCGCGTCGACGCACGCATGGGGGATCCATGCATCGTGTCCGCTGGGGATGCTCTGAATGCTGGCGACGGTCTTGCGTCACACTGCAGGGAAGAGGTGCTCACGGGTCGCGGGCTTCGCGTCCCAGCCAGGAGCGACGTAGAAGCGTGATGCCCGAGCGGCATCGGCGGTCTTCAGGACCGACTTAAGAACGATCCAGGCGGCTCATGGCGCAGCGGATTATGGCTTGCTTGGACGAAGCTTGCTCGACAGCCGCGCGAAATGGGATGGGTTGGAATCGTAGAAGATTTGGTGCGTAAGAGGGACTCGCGTGGCACAATCTGCCGTTCTCTATCAAGGAGCAAACAGATGCGCAGTCACACTGCCTGGGCTTTGGCCGGACTCGTGACCTTGGTTGGTGCGGGCTGCTCGCAGGCAGACCCCGCTCCAGAAGGCGGCCGCCCTTCTCGGCGCGGAGCAGGTCAAGACAATTCAGTTCGTCGGGTCAGGGAAGAATTTCTCGGTCGGACAGAACTACACCTCGACCGACGCGTGGCCCGAGGTCACCGTCGAAGAGCTACACGGGCCTGATCAACTTCGAGACCAACAGCGCGCGCGTGGAGCTGGTGCGCGAAATGGGCGCTGTCATGCCGCGCGGCGGCAGGGCGCGCCCTTCTTCGGCGAGCAGAAGCAGGTGCAGGTCGTCAGCGGTGATTACGCGTGGAATGTGCCGGCGATGGCCGGTGCAGCCTGCGGCGCCCAATCCCGATGCGCAGCCGGAACGCATGCTGGCCGTCTGACGACGCCGACCGGCTTCGTCAAAGGGGCGATGGCCAACAACGCCACCTCGACGCCGAACGGCACGCGGTGCCGACCTCTCAGTTCATGGTCGGTGGGAGCACAAGGTGGAGGGAACGATCAATGGAGCCGGACAGGTCGAGAAGGTCCGCACCTGGATTGACCAGCCGATCGTGGGGCGACATGCTGATCGAGACCACGTACTTCCGGACTACAAGGATGTCGGCGGTGGCGTGAATCGTCCCACGCACCTTGTGGTGACGCAGGACGGTTTCCCGTCGCTTGACCTGACGATCTCGTCGGTGACCATCAATCCGGCGGCTGACATCACGGTGCCGGACAACGTGAAGGCGTTTCAGCCCCCGCCGCTGAGCGTCACGGCCGACAAGCTCGCCAATGGCGTGTTCTACCCTCAAGGGGCGGCACGCACCACAGCCTCGCCATCGAGATGGCGGACCACATCGTCGTCGTCGATACGCCGAACAACCAGGCGCGAGCGGAAGCGGTACTCGCGAAGGCCAAGGAAGTCATTCCCAACAAACCCGTCCGCTACGTGGTGACGTCGCATCACCACTGGGATCACCTCGGCGGCATCCGCGCAGCGATTGACGGAGGGCGCGACGATCGTGACCCACGAATCGAACAAGGCGTTCCTCGAGCGCGTCGCGATGACGCCGCACACGATCCGTCGCCGACAACGCAGTCCGAGGTCAAGAATGCCGCGCAAGGTGCAGACAGTCGGCGATGATGACAGAGCTGACCGACGGCAAGCGGGTGATCGAGCTGCATCGGCTGCAGGGATACGAGCATACCGGCGACATGCTGGTGGTTATCTGCCTGCCGAAGGGATTCCTCGGCGAGCCGGATGCGTTCACGCCGCCGGCGATGCCAGGCATCGCGTTGATTCCGCTGCCGTGCCGGCCGCGAAGGCACTGGCCGACAACATCAAGCGATTGAAGCTGAACGTCAAGACGATCGCGCCGTTCCACGGCAATCGGCTGACCGCCTCTTGCCGAGGTCGGAGAAAGCCGGCAATCCGGCCGTCGGAAACTCCGCTAGCGCGAAACCCACACGCCAGGCGCGCATGCCTCTCGCAGGCATGCGCGTCCTCTTTCCGCTGCCGGTCGAACTGATGCGCATGCTGCGCGACAGCGACACGCGCGCGTGACTTATAATCGGCGCCCGCCCATGAAACGCAGCGTCGATCGCATCCTCACCACGCACACCGGAAGCCTGATTCGGCCGCCAAAGCTGCTGGAGTTCGTCAAGGCGCGCCAGGCCGGTCAGGCCATCGATCAAAACGCGTACGAGACGACACTCAAGGACGCGGTGCGCGACGTCGTCGCGCGCCAGGTCGAGGCGGGCATCGACATTCCCAACGATGGTGAGTTCGGCAAGTCCACGAGCTGGTCGCGTACGTGCTCAAGCGGCTCAGCGGCTTCGAATTGCGGGAGGTGAAGGGCGACAACCCGTTTGCGCGCGGCGCGGATCGGCTCCGCTTCGCGGACTTCTACGCGGAGCTCGAAGGACGAGGCGACGGGAAGGACTGGTCGAACGTGACGAGAAGGGATGCGGTGTGCGTCGGACCGATCACGCTACAACGGCCTCTTCGAGCTGCAGCGCGACATCGACAACCTCGGCGGCGGCGAACGCCGCCGGTGTCGACGAGGCCTTCCTGCCGGTGGCAGCACCCTCGAGCGCCATCCCCGACCGCAAGAACGAGTACTACAAGACCGACGAGGATCTCGTCGTCGCCCTCGCCGAAGCGCTGCGGACGGAGTACCGGTCGATCGTCGACGCGGGGTTTCTTCTGCAGGTGGACGATGCGCGGGCGGCGGTGACGCTACGACCGCATGGTGCCGCCGGCCAGCTTTGAGGATTACTTCAAATGGCTCGAGCGTCACGTGGAGATCCTCAACCACGCGCTCGAGGGAACTTCCGAGGATCGCATCCGCTATCACGTCTGCTGGGGCAGCTGGCCCGGGCCACACACGACCGACGTGCCGCTCAGGAAAATCGTCGATCTGATCCTGAAAGTGAACGCAGGCGCATATCTGCTCGAGGCCGCCAACCCGCGTCATGAGCACGAATGGAAGGTCTGGCAGGAGGTGAAGCTGCCTCCCGGCAGGATTCTCGTGCCGGGCGTCGTCAGCCACGGCACGAACGTGGTAGAACATCCAGAGCTCATCGCCGAGCGTCTCATGCGGTTCGCCTCGTGCGTCGGCCGCGAGAACGTGATTGCCGGCACCGACTGCGGCTTCGCGCAGGAAGAAATCAACCGGCGCGTGCACCCATCGATCATGTGGGCGAAGCTTGAAGCCATGGCCGAAGGAGCGCGCATCGCGAGCCGCGCATGATCAAAGAAGGATCCGTCGTGGCTGCGCCAAGTTCATGCCCCTTTTGACCCGAAGAAAAGGACCCGGACTTTCAATTTGTTCCCGGTCGCCCGCGCCCCTTCAGCTCACTGATCCAGTTTTGCACCACGTTGATTTGCGTGAGAGCCTGCTCGCCTTGCTTCACCATCAGAAAGCGCTGGCCGTCTGGCGAGACGGCGTAGTGTGGAAAGGTCTGCGGAAACGTGGTTGACATTTACTCGTCGGTCAAAAAGCAGCCTCGGCTTGCCCGGCGAAAATGTGGGCTGCGTCGTAACATCCACAACCATCATCCTGGTGCCGCGGCGGTAAAAACAGTTCCCGCCCGTTGTGGTTCCACACGGGTTCGGTGCCGCCGTCGGTCGAAATTTGCCACTTCCCTCCTGGACCTGGATAAGGCTGCACGTAGATTTCCGGCCCGCCGGATTCATCCGAGACATAAGTCAACCATCGCCCATCGGGTGAAAACTCTGGCGCCCCTTCGTTGAAGCGCGTTGTGAGGAACGGTTGGGCCTTGCGGTCGCTGAGTCGAGCTACCCAGACGTCCCGCTGGGTCGTCGGATGGAGCTGATTGAAGGCCAGCCATTGCCCATCTGAGGACCACGATCTCGTTGTTTGTTGGGTACATCACTGGTTGTCAGCCGTTCGAGTCCGCCGCTACCGTCGGCCATCTGCGAAAAAATGCCCCGAGGCGTGGTGGACGAGTCGAAGAGGATCCGGCTTGCCATCTGGGGACCAAATCGGGTTTTCGCTCACACTGCCTTCTTCAAACGTCAAACGCGTCAAAGCATCCCGCGCGAGATCGTAGATCCAGATTTGCGGGCCAATTTCCACCGCGATACGTCCGCCGTCCGGTGAAAGCCGAGGATAGTCATAGGGCCCTCTCGGGCGCGGCCAACGGCTGTTCGGTCCCATTGCGACTGACCCAGACCAGCGTGCGCGTGGGCATGCCAGTACCGGAGCGGTAGGCCAGCACACCATTCTGCGAAGCCGCAAAAGCTGCGTGTCCAACCACATCAATGAATTGCAGCCCCTCCGCAACGGGCACCGGCTCGCCCATCAGTCGAGTGCGCTGCGCATCAAACGGTTGTGCCATGAGTGTTCCAGCGCGATGGTAGAGCAGATATCCCGGTGGGACGTAGACAGCGTTCGAGTTCGCATTCAGAAGTAGCGTTCTTTCCCGGGAATCCAGCGAGCCGACGTAGATGCCGTTGTTCTCGGCCTTTGTGCTCCGCGCAAAATACAGAAAGTGCCTGCCGTCAGGAAGAAAGTGCGGCCAGAGGTGGGCATCTTCCTGCCGGGACGCGTTGAGCGTTGTTGCTGGTGTCGCAGTGCCACCGGCTGCCGAGACACGCTGGATCCCGGATTCGGCTGGAGCGAGCGCCCCGAACAGGATAACTCCTCCTGGCTCCAGGTGCCGCCGCCAATCGCCGCGCCAACTGCGGTAAGGGTCTGGGCAGGCCCTCCCGAGATAGCCATTTTTTTCAGGCTGCCTTCGGAATAGAACGCTACAGGAGTGACCGTCAGCAGACCAGAACGGCGTGATTCCAGCCGTCTCTGATCCCGGAAGCGGCTGGGCAGCGAGGGAATCGAGAGCACGGATCCAAAGCTGTTGCGTGCCGGTGGGACCTGAGGCGATGAACGCCAGCTTGGTCCCGTCGGGGGAGAGCGTGAGAAACGGAGATAAAGCGACTGAAAGATCCTTTTTCGGGCGGACCGACAGCAAAGCGACCGGGGCGTTACTGCGTTCACGCGGGGAAGTTTACGCAACCGATGCAGCCGCAGCCGCGATGACGACGGCCGCTCCGGCGACCGCCCAAGCGAGACGCTCCAGCTTACGCCGCAGGACCGGTGTCACGGGTACCGCTGGTTGTGAACCACTCGGCAATCCATTTCAACCTCGTCGGTCACGTCGCGCGCGTCTTGCCAGCGCTCGTCAGGATCCTTTCGAAGACACTTCTGACGATGCGATCGAGCGCCGGCGGTGTCATCGGCCGCAACGATGAGATTGGCGGCGGGTCGGTCTCCAGGATCTTTCCGATCACGCTGGCTTCGACTTCTTCCCCTCGAACGCTTTTTTCCCCGTGGCCATCTCGTAGACGACGGCGCCGAGCGCAAAGATGTCCGTCCGAGCATCCGGCGTCCTTGCCCTCGAGTTGCTCGGGGGCCATGTATTGCAGCGTGCCCACGATCGTTCCTTCGGCCGTGATCGGATCTTGCTCCGTTGGAAATGCCGACACAGGTGAGGTGGCTGGAACGGTCTCCCTGCCTCAGTTTGGCGAGGCCAAAGTCCAGCAACTTCGCGCCCATCTTGCTCAGAACGATGTTGCCAGGCTTCAGATCGCGGTGCGTGATGCCTTTACGATGCGCCTTGTCCAGGGCGTCGGCGATCTCGATCGCGTAGAGCAGGACTTGCTCGAATCGGAGCGGCCCTTTCTCCAGCCGCTGGGCCAGGGTATCGCCTTCCACGTACCCATCACCAAATAATCCGTGCCGTTGTGACGACCGATATCGTGCAGCACGCAAATATGCGGATGGTTCAAGCTTGCGATCGTCCTGGCTTCGCGCTCGAATCGCTCACGGAGGTCCGGCTCTGTCGGCGAGGCGATCGGGCAGGATCTTGATCGCGACGGTTCGATCCAGCCGAGTATCTCGCGCCCGGTAGACCTCGCCCATGCCGCCGATGCCGACGGCCGACAGGATCTCGTAAGGTCCCAAACGTTGGCCGGAGACAACCGCCATAGCTTGCCTTTCGTGAATTGACTTGGAGTGGGACACAGTATAGGTGCCGCTTTAGATAGGCCGCAAACTGTTTTGCGAACGCCGGCGGGTGGACGATGCGCGGGCGGCGGTGATTTACGATCGCATGGTGCCGCCGGGCCAGCTTTGAGGATTACTTCACATGGCTCGAGCGTCACGTGGAGACAGGTTCATCCCCATACCCGCGAGTACTTGAGCCGCAGATCGCGATCGCGGTTGATGGCGGCGCCGCGCAGCCACTCGCTGAAGTCGGCGGGACGGCCGGCGTAGGTGGCCAGCAGCTCGACGCGCCGAGGGAAGCCGGCCTCGCGCAGCGATCGCGCGAGGTTCGCGCATGCCGGGCTCGCGAGCCGCTCGTCGAGCGCGTCGAGATCGATCCGAAGCGGCTCTGGCCTGCCCGACGAGCACCAGATCGTAGCCGCGCCCCTCGCGAGTGTTGCCGAAGACGGCGGCGCGCGCCTTCGTCTCCAGAATCGCACGTCGCCCCGAGCTCGGCGATCCTCGGCGGCACCAGTGCGGTCGGTTTCAGGTAATTGGGCCCCGACAGGAGCGTCCAGTTGGTCACGCTGTTGACGTTCAGCACGTGCGTACACGTTCAGCCGCAGCGAGATCCGGTGCTGCGACCGGAGGCGGAACGACTTCTCGGTGCGCAGGTTCAGGATGTCCAGGTTGGGGCGACGGATGCCGCCCAGCGGCTCGACGCGCAGGGTGATCGAGGGGATCTGCTGCCCGCCCGTGAACGATACCGTCCTGGCGTCCGGCTCTGCCGCTGCGGCGCTCGAAATTCGCCGACACGAGCATCGTCGGCAGGAAACACGTAGCTACCAGATGCCCGTTCCAGCCACTCGCGCGTGTTGTCGCCGGCGTGGATCTCCGCGTTCGGATTGAAGTCGGTCAGCAGCAACCCAAGTCCGCCGGCCGTGCTCGGCACGTATGGGATGTGTCTCTTCGTCGTGGAATACGACGCCATGAACTGCCACCGGCTGGGCCGAGCTGCCTGCTGGCGGCTACCTCGAAGCTCGAAAACGACGCGTCCGACGCCGCATCGTTGATCAGCATCGGCTGCTGGAATTTCTGTCCGGCCAGCGACGCCGCGTAGTCGTGGTACGTGACGGTTGTTCCGGGATCGTCGGCGGTCCCCACGCGTCCATCCGGTCCCGGGTCGCGATTGGTGATGGGAATGTTGTAGGCGCCGTACGGACGCAGGTTGTTCTGAATGCGGTATGTGTCGTGGTCCTTCTGAATAGATGCCGGTCGCACGTATGGCGAGATTCGGCAGGACCTGGCGCTCGATGGAGGGCGTCGAACTGGTCCGTTCCCGGCGGCCGCTCGTTCCGATTGGGCACGGCTCCGGACTGCGCGCCGCCCACGAACACGGTGGTCGACACGAAATCCGTCCCCTCGCGATCGAAGTTCACTTCACCGGGCTCGAACAGGTTGTTGTTATTGAGGTCGTGCCACCGGAACGCCGTCTGGAGATGGGTGTTGAGGTTGGCGATCCCCATCTCGTCCACCTGCCGCATCGAGCTGAATCGCCCCCATCCGCCCTTGATCACCGTCTTGCCATTGCCGGTCACGTCGCACGCCGCGTGGAGACGGGGCACGAACGCGCTGAACGTCTTGAATTGAATCTTCGCATAGCACTGCGCGGCGTAGAGCGTGTCGAGTGGGGCCGGCGCCGTCGGCCGGCACCGCTCGGGCAGGAAGCCGTCGTTATAGTGAGTAGCGGACGCCCAGGTTCAGCGTCAGCCTGCGCGCCAGCGTCCAGCTGTCCTGACCGCACACGCCGACGTAATAGATCACGTTCGCCGGCTTGATCGGGGCTGTTGTATGCCGCGAGCTGGAATGGCACGCCGTTCCTGAAAATGAGCTGGTAGTTCTTCGCGGCGCCACGGTCTGCTGGTGGAACGGTCCCCATACGACCGGTGATAGTCCATGCCGCCCTTCAGCTCGTGATTGCCCCACAGGGCGTTCGGCCTGTAATGCGTCACCGTCGCGGTCGTCTGGCTGCGCCCTTCGAAGTTCAGCGTCTGCGCGTTCGTGTTCATCCCGGTGACGCGTGACGTGATCTGATCCACGGTCGCGACCTGGTCCGTGAACAACTCGGATCCTGGCAGACCGCGATCGATCCGGCATCGCTCGGTACCCTGCTGCGCCGAAACGAAGGTGTTCTCCTCGTGCCATTCCATTCGAGCTTGGCGTGATGCAGTCCGTAGATGGCGCGCACGCGCGCGTCCCATGACGTGAACTGGGTGATTCCCGTCAGGTTGTTCCGGCACTCGCATCTGATGAAATCCGATGATCCGGTTCGACGGGGTCATCTGGTAGGTCGTCTTCAGCGTGTAGAACGCCTGCAGCGTCTCGTCGGCGGCGCGTGAGCCATCGGGCCTGAACGCACCGACGATGACGTCGTTTTCACGGCGGCCGCGGACCGACGTGTAAAACCACAGCTTGTTGCGGATCACGCGTCCACCCAGCTCCGCGCTCCGGTCCCAGCGCGCTTCGACCGGGCTCCCGCTGTTCACCCCTTGGGCCCGCAGCGCCGCGTCGAGGTTGTTGCTCTGGAGGCGATTGCTCGTCTGCGACCAGAAGCCGTTGCCGTGGAAATCGTTGCCGCCTGACTTGACGATGACGCCCAACTGAATGCCGCGGTTCGGCGCCTCGCGCGGAATGGCCGACCGTCTGGACCGTGGTCTCCTCGAACGACGCGTAGTCGAACTGGTTGCCGCTGCCGTCCAGCGCCGACCTCACCGACGTCGTGGCGATCCCCTCGATCGTGGTCCACGACTCGCCGGACTGTCCGAAGGCGCGGAAGCTTGATTGGTGCCCGTCGTGTTCCCGCCGATGTCGAGGTTGGAAACGACACCGGGTGCCTGCGCCATCACGGCGATGAGGCCGCTGCGACTCGTCGGCAGCACTTCGAGCGTTTCCCTGGTCAACTGCACGCGCGGCCGTCGCCTTGACGTCGACGATGGGAGCGGCCCCCGACACCGTCAGCGTTTCCGCCACGCCGCCGATCGCCAGCGACACGTCCACTTTCGCGGTGAACCCGGCCGTCAACCGCAGCGCCTGGCGCCGCACCGTGACGAAGCCAGGCAGCATGTAATCGACGTCATATGTCCCGATTGGAAGCGGCGTCAGCCGGTATTCGCCGCGCTCGTTGGTGACGTCGGTGACCTGCTGTACCAGGAGCGCCGGGCTCGTGGCCGTCACGGTAACGCCCGGAAGGACGGCGCCGCTCGCGTCGGTGACCTGGCCGATGATGCTGGCTTCCTGCGCGCGTGCCGTGCCGGCGAACTGCGACGAATACGAGCAGCGCGACACCGGAAAGCAACGATGGCCGGTGGGATCGACGCCCTCATGAAGGGCCTCCTGGGTGAATGGACCGACACCAGAGAGAGAGAGAGAAGAAGGGCGCCTGACGTGCGCGGATCGCTACGCTGCGAATCGACAGTCGTCGAGTGACGCGGAGTATCCGTCGGCGCTGAGTGGCTGTCAACGGAGGACCGTCACGCGCGGCCGATCGCTGAGGCAGTTCGAGCTGACGCAGCGGCTGCTGCGCTATCCATGCAGCTACATGATCTACAGCGGCGCCTGCGACGGATTGCCTGCCGTGGCGCGCAGAGGCAATCTATCGCCGCCTACGCCGGTGCTCCCGGGCAGGACCAGGCGCCGAGATATGCGCCGCGCAGACGCCGGCGGACCGGCGAGGCGTCATGGAGATCTCGAACGCCCTTCTCAATCAATCCAGAAGGTGTGATCCCGAGCGAGGAGGCGATCATGCGAACTCTACACGGTGATCGTGGCGTTCCTGGTTCACGTTCCCCGTTCTCGCGCAATCTCCCTGCCCGACCACTGCCTCCTCAAACCATCAGCAGTTCATACCCTCCAGCCCCGCAGCGAGCCGTTCTCGAACGCGGAGAGTTCTGGGTACGGGTCAGGATCGGCTGTGGACGCAGCTTCGTGAGGATGGCCCGTTGGGGCGGGGTATATCGGATCTGGGGCGAGCGTATCGAAACAAGTTGCCGCTCTTTCGGAGAGGTTCGAGCTCGACGCAGGAACGCGTGCCGCCAATCCCAGCGACCGCACGACAAATCGATAGACCCGCGCCAGCCATCAACGCGGCGCCTGCGCACGGCGTATTCAACGAAGACACCGGGGTCATTCATCATGACCGCGCTCGACCTTCCGCGTTGGTGTGTTGGACGATCACCGCGCAATATGGGAACGAACCGCGCCTGAGTTTCGTGGTCTTGGTCCCGTGAAATCAGGCTCGGATGGGGCTGATGCGAGGTTCTCATGTCCGCGCTGCTGGCTGCGATTTCGCCACACGCGGTTTGCTCGTCTCGGGCGGAACTCAGGGCGATACCATCAGACCGACCGCTCCTTGCGCGCAGTACTCACCTACGCCTACTCAGCAACCGCCGCGCGACGGTGAGGCGTGATCCGGCCGGAAAGTTCATTGAGGATTTTCAGTGGGGCGATCTGGTATCGAACGGTGCGCCCGTCGCCCTTGCCTGTGGCCAGCCAGAGTGTCCGGCAGGTGCTTTGGTTGAGACCGGACGCGGTGCCCACGTTGCCAGACTTCGCGACGATCCATCCGCGATTGATCGGTGCCGCTGCGGATCTGATGAATTTCTACGCCGATGTCTGGCTCGCGATGCAACAACCGGCGTTAAGGCAGGCGGGGATCGGGGTATCGGTCCCGCATGGAGGCCCGAAATTCCTGGGCGGATGGGACTCGGGTCCTCCTCGGGGAGGACGCGATTGATTTCGTGCTCTCAATCGAAGCGATGGATCGTGCGAAGAATACGATCACACTGATGGTGAATCACGTTCCCCGGAGCGTGCCTCTGAGCGCTCCAGTGTTTGAGCTGCCGCTCACGCGAAAGCGCGTCCGCGATGTCCGGCAATTGTTCGGTATACGCCAGCTCGAGGGGCGCCTCTTCGACGTAAGACCCTCCATCGCCGTCCACGGCGCATGTCGAGCGCTGGTGCATGCTAGTCTCGCCCCTGACACTCCGCTCGACAAATACGTGGAAAGGCCCCATGAAGCGCTGTCCCCACTGTGCGGCAGAAATTCAGGACACAGAGGTCGTGTGTATGTTCTGCCGTCGATCGCTTGCGGGCACACCGCATCTCTCTTCCGATCGCTGAGCAGCTTCCCCCTCGCCGGTTGGGAAGGGGCGGCTGACTGTCCGTAGCTGGCGGTTCTTGTAGTACGTCGTCGCCGCGGTTTTCTTCGCCGTGGTCGTTGTCACGGGAGCGAGCATCGCCACGGTCCTGCTTTGGATAGCGGCCTCGATAGCGGCCATGGTCGTGCTGTTCTGGGGGTTTGTGTATGTGCGCCAGAACTACGACCTGAAGGAGCAGGTCAGGAAGTTCGGCCCTTGATCGCGACCATTGATATCGTGTGGATCGTCTGCGGCTTCATTTACACCAACACGGACAAGGATGGTCGTTGGTTGCTCATCGTCATTGCCGGACTCGCTCTCCGCACCATTCTGTTCAGCGCCGCGCGCGCCGTCGCGGGCTAGCGGACCAGCCGCCATCCGCGTAAAGGGACACGCCAGAGAGGCGACGACCGCCTCCACGACTTGCGCAGCCGTTCCGGGAAGCGCCTTAGAGGAGGAGCGATCTCCGACATGAAGCTGGTTCGCGCTTCTGAACGAAGCGGGGGTGCGGACCGCTAACGATGTCAGCAAGATCCTCGGCCACACGAACCTGACAAACAAACGGCCGCTACTTGAACATCAACGTGTGCGCGGCCTCCATACGGCGACATGGACAAACTGGAGAGCATCAGGCAAAGTACGGACAAACAGGGAAGGAAGGTGCGCCCTCGATTCGCGTGGAACCGGCGTTCGGGACGCACCACCGATTCGGCCGCTCGAGATAGCATGGCTTATTACGAGGGAGGCTGCGAAGCGGCCGAATCGAGTGGTGCGGAAGGGGGACTCGAACCCCCACGGTATTGCTACCGCCAGCCCTCAAGCTTGAATCTCAACGACGAGTCGACCCAAAGCCGACCCCGGAGCACCGGCGTCGGCTCTCCATCATCGCACTCGAACGAGGTGTGCCGAGGCCGCCCGGGGCCGATTGGTCTTGGGGTAAATTTCCGGCGAGGGGCTCTGGCGGAGTGGAAGCGCTGATCTTTCGGCGGCTCGCTGGAGGCGCGTTTTCACGCGACAGCCCGGAAGAACTTTTTGTTCCGCGAAGGTCCTGTTGGAAGCGGTGCGGCGCGGCTCGTCGTCAGCCTTGGGCAGCCTTTCAGAAGAGACGCCCTGACGGCGGCAGGGACCTCTATGGCGACGAAGCGATCGGCGGAGAACAGATAGTCTCTCGCCGCTCTCGTCGATGACCGGAGGTCGCCGTCGCGCTCGGCCTCCTATCCGGCAGCACCTGGCGTAGATCTTGTTTCGCCTCGAGCGATGCCTCGTATCCGTCGTTGCGCACGCAGACGGCGAACCTGCGCGCCGCGGCCGGTGTTCGGCGCCTAGTCGAGTACTCTTGCGCTTGAGCTCTTTTTGCCGATGCCGTGCGCCTTCATACCAGTGCAGTTCTGCGAGGCGAATGCGACCGTTGAGCAGTCGTCACCCGCGCCGTCCCCTTCATCTTCCGCGCCAATAGCCTTCGCCATACAAGCGGCGGAAGGCGTGCCAAATCGCGGATTCCATTGCCCGCGGCGATCGTCTCGACGTCCGTGATATCGCCAACGAGCTCGAAATCCATCGGTGCTGGATTCTACCGTCTCGACACTGCTTCCGATTCCGCAACCGCGGCCGAGCACGATAGGCACCGCCGTGAGCAGCGCCTACATCGAGCAGCGTGACCACGTCTACGTCGTGGCTGGGAGGCGTGTGTCCTCGATCTCGATCGTCTACGCGTTTCTGTCCGGCCAGTCGGCGGAGGCGATCGGGCAAGCGTCATTCCCGGTTCTGAGTCTCGAGCAGGTTTACGGCGCCATCACGTGCATATTTGGCGCATCGCGAGGACGTCGACGGCCATCTTGAGACTCGCCGGCAAGACTTCGCCGCTGCGCTGGCGGGCCGCCCGTGATGCCGCCCCGATCAGGTTCTACCAGAAGCTCGCTGACGCCAAGAAGCAGCGACGGCGCCGGTCCTGATTCGGCGACGCGCCGCTCGCCGGCACGCGCAAGGACCTGCCTTGGCGGTCACTCGCGACGGTCGCTCTCGATCCTGAATCACCACGAGAGGTCGGACGTCACGTCCGAAGAGGCCGGAACGAAAGCTCTTCGACGCAGCGTCGCCACACCTCTCGCGGCGTGCTGACCGCGATGCTCGAGACGTGCTGCCGGCCGGGCGAGATCCTCCCGCTGCAATGGCGCGACGTGGACCGCGGAGACGCGCGGAGCTGACGATTCGCGCAGAGAAGACCAAGACGCGTCGCGCGCGACGGTTGCCGATCTCCAGCCGGCTGCTGGCCGTCTTGGAAATGCGGCGCCTCGATCCCTCAGGCCAACCCTACCAGCCGGACGCAGACTGGCAACCGCGCCAGGTGTTACGCGCGCGGAACGACCACCGCACCAGGCGGTAACGCATGGTGCCGCAGTGGCCGAGGCGATCCGCTCACCGCGGATCCTGGCGCCACTGAGATGGCAAGAAAG